>JAABUS010005558.1_pt1 | contig 16396 bp, 17 predicted proteins | sample 5560161 | NCBI WGS metagenome assembly JAABUS01 (sample SAMN10711885, study PRJNA513376) | rock metagenome | isolation source: Antarctica rocks | place: Antarctica: Victoria Land, Trio Nunatak nord | collected 2016-01-04
CCCCTGCCGCACCCAAGCTGGCGGACCGGCGTTTGGGAGAAGAACAATCCCTGGTTCGTCACTGACGTGCTGCCGGCGCTGCGGGCCGAGGTACGGCAGGTGCTGGACTGATCAGCGCAGGCCTTCCAGGATCGCGACCAGCTTGCGGTCGCGCTCCACGGCCATCTCGGGGATCGGCTTGCCGCCCGCCGCCGCCTCTACGCCCTCGATCAGCGCCTGCTCGAAGGCGGGCGTCATCTCCGGCGTGCCCAGCTCCGGCCACAGCTTGTCCACGGTGATGTGGTCCATCAGGTAGCGCAGGCCCCCGGCGCCTCCGCCCAAATGGTAGGTCATGATCGGCCCCATGATCGCCCAGCGCAGGCCCGGCCCCTGGCTCACCGCCGCGTCCACGTCCGCCACGCTGACGACGCCCTGCTCGACCAGGTAGGCCGCTTCCCGCCAGACCGCCGCCTGCAGCCGGTTGCTGACGTGGCCGGGCATCTCCTTCCTCAAGCGGATCGGGTGCTTGCCAATCGCGGCGTAGAACCGCATCGCGCGCTCCACCGCCTCGGGCGCCGTCCGCTCGCCGCCCACGACCTCCACCAGCGGGATCAGGTGCGGCGGGTTGAACGGGTGGCCCAGCACCAGGCGCTCGGGGTGATGGGTCCGCGCCTGCATGGCGGTGGGCAGAAGGGTCGAGCTGCTGGACGCGATCACGGCGTCCGGCGGCAGCGCGGCGCTGATTTGCTCGAACAGCGCGACCTTCACCTCGATGCGCTCCGGCCCGTTCTCCTGAACCCAGCCGGCGCCCTCGACGGCAGCCACCGGGTTGGCGGTGAACGTCAGGCGGGCCGGGTCGGCCTCGGGGTGCAGGCCCAGGCGCTCCAGCGTCGGCCAGGCGTTCTCGACGAAATGCCGCAGGAAGCCCTCGGCGTGCGGCGCCGGGTCGCTGGCGGCGACCGACAGGCCGCGCGCCAGGAAGTAGGCCGCCCAGCTTGCGCCGATGGTGCCGGTGCCGAGGACGGCGACGTGGCTGATGCCTTCGTACATTGTGGTTCTCCCTATGCGGCCGGCCGCTCGCGGGCCGCAGATGCGGCCGCGTCATTTCTACGGCTAGGCTCGCATGCACATACTTTTGGCAGCTCTCTTTTTCCAGCCGCGGCCCTGATGTGACTTCTGTCACAGACGCCAGCACACCGTTTCATGCATCCATTCGGAGTGGCGAAGCAGCTATCGGACGCCGTGCCCGCAAACGAAACAGAACTCCTCGAAGGCGACACGGGGTGTTGTGTCCAGATGGCCGGCACCGCGACTTGGCCACTCGTCACGACCACGCACATCGACATGCAGGATGATAATCATGAACACGCGTCTTCTCAGCTTTGCCGGCGCTGCCGTCCTAATCCTCGCCGCCGCACCCACGCTCGCGCAGCAGTTCCCGACCGTGGCACCACCTGGCGCCAGCACCGCCGTTCTGGTGGGGCGCTGGCTCCACAACGACCAAAATAAGATCATCGGCAACGTCAAATCGGTCAGCCCTGACGGCCGCATCGCCACAATTATGCTCGGCACCTACCTGCTCGACAACGTGCGCGTGATGGAAGTCCCGGTCAGCACGCTGTCCGTCTTGGACGGCAAGGTCACGCTGCGTCGCGATACCGCCGAGGCGCTGAACGCCCCTTCCTCACGATGACCAAGCGGCCTGCGACTAGGGGCACCTCGACATGGAAACCTCCAGGTCGTGGCCGCCCCGTGTGGCATCACCGCTGCCGCGGATCGAGGGCCGCCTGCACGGCATCGACGGCGGCGTTCGCTAGCACCACGAAGAACGATGCGTACAGCACCGCCGCCATCACCACGGGCAGGTCGAGGTTCTGCAGCGCGTCGTAGGTCAGCTTGCCGATCCCGCGCAGGCCGAACACCACCTCGGTCAGCAGCGTGCCGCCGCCGATCAGCGCGCCGATGTCGAGGCCAAACAGTGCCACGACCACCACCAGGGCGTTGCGCAGCGCGTGGCGCAGCACCACCCGGCTTTCGCTGATGCCCTTGGCGCGGGCGGTGCGGATGTAGTCCTGGCGGAACGCCTCGATCAGGCTGGAGCGCAGCACCCGGCCATACACCCCGGCATACAGCAGTGCCAGCGTGATCCACGGCAGCACCAGGCTGCGCGCCCAGCCCGCCGGGTCCTGCAGCAGCGGCACGTAGCCGAGCGGCGGCACCCAGCGGAACGCCCAGGTGTCGTGCAGGCGGCTCTGCGTGAGCAGGTTCACCACCTCGCCCAGCCAGAACACCGGGACCGAGATGCCAACCAGGCCGAGCGTCGTCACCGCGCGGTCCCACCCACTGCCTTCCCGCGCCGCCGCGATCAGGCCGATGGCCAGGCCGGCCAGCAGCCAGACCACCGCGGCGCCCGCAGCCAGGGAGAGGGTGACGGGCGCCGCGCGCAGCACGGCCGGCACCACGCGCTGTCCCCGGTTGACCTGCGAGGTGAGGTCGCCGGCGATGAAGAGGCGGTGCATCAACAGGCCGTACTGCACCGGCAGCGAGCGGTCGAGGCCATACTCGTGGCGCACGGCGGCCAGCGCCTCCGCCGATGCGCCGCGCCCGGCCAGGCGCGCGGCCGGGTCGGCGCCTGGCGTCGCGAAGAAGATCAGGAACACGATTACGCTGATGCCGAACATGACCAGCAGCGAGCGAAGCAGGCGGGTGATCATCGCTGCGTCTCAAGCGACACGCGCCACGCCTCGCCCACCACGTTCAGCGCCAAAACTGTCGCCAGCACCGCCAGGCCCGGCGCGATGGCGACCATCGGCCGCGTGTAGATGAGTGCCTGCCCGTCGGCGATCAGCGTGCCCCAGCTCGCGGCGGGAGCCTGCACGCCGATGGACAGCACGGACAGCGCGGCCTCCGTCAGCAGCGCCATCGCCATGACGATGGGGGCGAAGCCGATCAGGCCGGGCCAGATCTGCGGCAGGATGTGGCGGCGCAGGACGTGGAGGGGCGCGCCGCCGGTGGCGTGGGCGGCCTCGATGAACTCGGCGCGCGTCAGCGCCAGCACCTGCGCGCGGATCGGCCGGGCGACGTAGGGCACATACACGACGCCGAGGATCAGCACCGGCAGCGCCAGGCTGTCGGCGGTGAGCAGCAGCGGGCCGATCCGCAGGTCCTGGCTGATCAGCACGATGGAGAGCGAGATCGCCAGCAGGTAGACCGGGAACGCCCAAAGCAGGTCCAGCAGCCCGGCCAGCACGGTATCCACGGTCCCGCCCACGAAACCCGACAGCACGCCAAGCACCACTGCCAGCACGAGGCACAGCACGGTGGCGCACCCCGCGATCAGCAAGGACGTGCGCCCGCCGTATAGCAGCCGTGCCGCCACGTCCCGCCCCTGCGTGTCCGCGCCGAGCAGGTAGGGACCGCGCCAGGTCGGCCCGATGGGCGTCACCCCGAGGCCCAGCCCGACGGTGTTCTCCGCCAGCACCTCCTGGCCGGCCGCCGTGCCGTTCACGTTGCTGCGGAACGGGTCGGTGCCCGAAACCCGCGACGCCCAAAGCGGCGCCAGCAGGCAGGCGAGCACGATGACGGCCAGCACGGCGACGCCCGACCTCATCGCACCCAGGCCCTCATCGCATCCAAGACTGGCCGACGAGCCAACGGAACTGCTCATGGTAGCCGAAATGGCCGACGCGGGCGGACACCACGTCGATGTAGCGTGGGTTGAACAGCACCACCGCCGGAGCTTGGTCGGTCACGGCGCGGTCGATGGCGGCAAGCTCCGCTGCACCGTCCGGGGCCGCCAGCGCCGCCTGCAGCCGCGCGTCCAGCGCCGGGTCGCAGAAGCCGCTGATGTTGGGCGAAGCGTCCGATCCCGGGCGAAAGGCCGAGCACCCGAACACGCCGCCCAGGAAATTGCCGGCAGAAGCGTAGTCCGCGTACCAGGTCGTAAGGCTGGCCTGCACCCGGTTGTTGGTGTTCTGGATGTAGGTGAACTGCACGTTGCCCGACAGGCTGCGCAGCCGGGGCACGAAGCCCAGGTCGCGCAGCACGTCCAGCATGTAGGTGCCGATGGCGCGGGCCACCGGGCTGTCGTCGATCACCAGCGTCACCGTCTGCCCGGCCGTGCCGCTCTCGGCCACCAAACGCTGCGCCCGGAGGAGGTCCGGCGGATACGGGCAGTATGGCTGGTAGCCCGGCAAGCGCGGCGGCAGCACTTGGCAGGACTCGGTCGCGAGCCGCGCCCCGCCGAACAGTTTGACCAATGCCCGCCGGTCCACCGCGAAGTTCAGCGCCCGGCGCACTCGCACGTCGTCGAACGGCGGCAGGCGGGTGTTAAGCGGCAGGAACCACATGGCGTAGGCCGGGCTGAGATGCACCTGATCCGCGTAGCGCGCGCCAAGCTCGGCCAGCCGGTCCGCCGGCGGCGCGTCGAAGGTCCAGTCGGCCTGGCTGTTCTCGATGGCAGTGATCTCGGCCTCGTCCTCCAGCCCGAAGTCGTAGTCGATGGCGTCAGGGAACCCGTCCGGCTGCGCGTCCGCGCTCCATTCGCGGAAGTGCGGGTTGCGGACCAGCCGGAGGCTGTCGCCGGGGTCGTAACGTTCGATCCAGTAGGCGCCGGTGCCGGGCAGCGGGACGGTGCCGGTGTCCGTGCCGGGCGCGGTGTCCGGCAGCACGCTGGCGTGGGGCAGAGCGAGCTTCATCGCGAACTCCGGGTCCGGGCGCGACAGGCGGATGGTGACGGTGCCCGCGGCGTCGTCCGCGGCGACGCCCTCCAGCACGCAGTCGGCAGGTGCGCGCAGGCACGCTTCGGCCCCCTGGATCGCGCCGTAGAAGCTGTCCGCGGTGGGGCTGGAGATGCGGAACAGCCGGCGGAAGGAGGCGGCGACATCGGCCGGGCGCACCGGCCTGCCGTCCGAGAAGCGGATGCCGGGCCGCAGCCGGAACACCCAGGTCAGGCCGCCGTCCCCCGGCACCGGCACGGACTCGGCCAGGTCGCCCACGATCTCGTTGCCCCCAGGACCCGGCACCTTGCGGAACGCCAGCAGCCCGTCGTACGCCATCGAGAACATCTGCCAGAACTGCGCGGTGTAGTTCACCTGCGGGTCGATGGTGCCGGCAGCCGAGTGGGCCAGCAGCCGCATCGTGCCGCCCCGGTGCGCCTGCATCAGCGCCGCCCGGCCCTCCTCGGCCGATGCCGGCCCGGCAAGCAGCGCCAGCAGGACGGCCCAGCGGATCAGCGGCGGAGCACGAAGGCCGTGCCGTCCCAAACGCCGAAGGGCTTGGCACCGTCCTGTTCCAGGGCGAAGCCGTGCGCCGTGGCGAGCGCGGCGGCATCGGCACGGTCGGCGGCCCGGTCTCCGCGATAGGAGAAGTTGAGCACCGCCAGCGCGCCGCCCGGACGCAGCACCCGGGCGGCCCCAGAAACGTGGCGGCCGACCACGTCAGGCCCGGCCTGGACCATGTAGGGGAAACTATCGACCGCCAGCACCAGGTCGAACGCGGTGCCGGGCAAGGCGTCGAGGTCGCGTCCCGCCGTCTGGTCGAACCGCACGTTTGGCAGCGCCGCGTTGCGCTTCCGCGCCTCCGCGACCATGCCGGCCGACACGTCCAAGCCCAGAACAGACCGGCAAAGCGGCGCCAAAGCCGCCGCGATCCGGCCGATGCCGCAGCCGAGGTCCAGCACGTCGGCCTCGGCATGGAGGAGCCGGTTTGCGTGCAGCCAGGCGACGATCTCGGTGGTCGCCTGGGCCAGGATCGCCGGGTCGCCGAGGGAGTATAGCGCCACGCTGGCCTCGGGCGAGTGCGCCACGGCGCGGTCGAAGAACGCGGCGATGCGCGCCAGGCCGTCCTCGCCGGATGCGTCGTGCTGTGTGCCGGTCGCCGCGACTTCCGCCGCCAGCCGGTTGAGCATCGCGTCCCGTCCGTCCACAAGCTGCGCCATCGCCGTCCAGCGCGCATCCGCCGCACCGGGGCGCTGCCGCGCCAGGGCCGCCACAATGCCGTCCGTCGCCACGCCCGCCAGCAGCATGCGCGCCACAGCGACCTCCGGCGAGATGCGCGCCGCCAGACAGTCCTTGATAGGCTGGTCCGTCACGCCGCATCAGCTTGCAGGTCGGCCCCTGAAAACGCCAGCCAGCCAAGCCGCGCCAGCCTGGCGCCCTCCCCAGCCAGGAAACGGTCGCCGATGTCGCCGCGCCAGCGCAGGTCGGGGATGACCACGTTGCGCGCCCGCGCCGCCGCCTCGGCCTGCGCCTGCTGCACCGTTGGCCCAGTGCCGGTCACCACCATGGCGTAGCCGGTGCGGCGCCGGGCGAACAACTGGCTGCCCTCCTGCCGCATGTCGGAGAAATGGTAATGCGGCAGCTCCGCGCCGTCCGGCGGCTCGTGGAAAAAGATCGGCGGGTCGGCGGCGGGGTCGGCGCCGGGCCGCTCCTCGGGGAAGCCCGGCACGGTCAGCACAATGCCGACCGACCAGCCTGGCAGCGTCGCGAACCCCCCGGCGCCCCCGCGCGTCATGCGGCCCAGCAGGTCGCCCCAGCCGTCCCGCTGCAACGGCGCCAGCACGGCGAAGCCGGGGTTGCCGAAGCGGCAGGTGAACTCCAGCGGCCACAGCCCAGCCTCGTTGGCGATCATGTTCAGGTTGACATACCCGACGTGCCCGGCGGCGGCGAGCAGCGGCGCGATCCGGTTCAGCGTCGCGTCGAACAGCGCGTCGGCGCCCTCATAGGACAGCAGGGTGCCCATCTCCCCGGTCATCTCGCCCAGCTCGCCGGGAAAGAACCGCTTGTGCTCGAAGTCGATGCAGGCGGGGCGGAGGAACGCCCGGCCGTCGAAATACGCGCCGACGCCGACCTCGACTCCTTCCAGCCGCGGCATCAGCAGCACGCGGCCCGGGGGCGTGCGGGACAACTGGAACAGCACGTCGGCGCCGTTTCGGTGGTCGCCCACGAAGGTGGCCCGCGCGTTGTTGTCGTGCTTCAGCACGGTACGCCCGGGATGCCGCGCGATCCAGGCGGCGGCCTCCGCCGAGCTGTCGAACGGGTAGCTTGGCGCGATCTGCAAACCGGCGTCCCGCAGCGCGGCCTGGCCGAAGGCGCGGTCGTACTCCAGCCGGTCCCCCAGCGCGCTGCCGCCGATCACCTGGTATCCGGCCTGCCGCAGCGCGTCCTGCTCGGCGCCGCGTCCGACCTTCTCGAACAGCACCAGGCCGTCGCGCCCGACCCAGTCCAGCTCCGCCCGCCAATCCGCCACCGGGTCGAGCAGGCCCGCGAAGCAGCCGGCGTAGGACGGGTCCCCGGCCTGGACGCGCACCTCATGCCCTTCGCGCAGCAAGCTGAGATACAGATCCCCCAGGTCGATCCGCGATCCGATGCCGAGAACCCGCAACCTTACCTCCGTGCCACCCTATCGCAAGCCGTACCGCACAACCCCAGCCCTCACAAGATGGGCGCCCCCGTCCGCGGCAGGCCTACTCCCCATCTCCTTCAAGCGCCGCGATGTCGGCGTCGCTGAAGCCGAAATGATGAGCGATCTCATGGATCAGCACATTGCGGACGAGGCGGAACAGATCCTCCCCCGTTTCGATCCATTCCAACAGGATTGGCTCGCGATATAGCACGACCAGGTCCGGCGCCTGCGGCGTGCCGCCCGCGTCCTTGTGCCCGAGCGGCACGCCGCGATACAGGCCGGTCAACTCCCAGGCGTTCTCGATGCCCAACTCGCCCAGGGTCTCGTCGTCCGCGACCTCCTCCACCAGGATCGACACGCCGCGCACCTGGCGGCGCAGCACGTCGGGCATCGCCGCGAGCGCACGGTCGGCCAAGTCGGCGATGTCCTCGGGCGCGGGAGGCAGGGTATAGACAGGCATGGCGCTTATCCGCCCCATTCCGCGCCGGAGGTCAACCGAAATGCCGCATCCCGCCAAGATCGAGCCGTTGCCGCCGGGCGAGCGCGACCGGCTTGCGGAAATCCTGTCCGGTTGGCGCCTGCTGCCGGACCGGGACGCCATCGCCCGGGATTTCAAGTTCAAGGATTTCAGCGCCGCCTGGGGCTTCATGGCGCGGGTGGCCCTGCTGGCGGAGCGGCACGACCACCATCCCGAATGGTCGAACGTTTACAACCGGGTCTCCATCACCCTCACCACGCACGACGCTGGCGGCTTGTCGGAGCGGGACATCACGCTGGCCCGGGCCATCGACGCCGTCTTGCCCGGATAACGGCGCGACATGGACCTCGACGTCGCGACCCTTCCCGAGCGGTCCCTGGCGATCCGGCGCGCCGCGTCCCGGCTGTGCTTCCAGCTTGGCTGGTCGCCGCTGCACGAGATGCCGCTGCCGAACAATCGCCGGGCGGACATCATGGCGCTGCGCCCCGATGGCGGGTTCGCCTGCATCGAGGTGAAGTCCGGGGCGCGCGACTTCCTGACCGACAACAAGTGGCCGGAGTACCGGGCCTACTCGGACTGCCTGTACTTCGCGGTGGACCCGGATTTCCCGCTGGCGCTGCTGCCCCCGGACACCGGGTGGATCATCGCCTGCGACGGAGGCGCGGAAGTCCTGCGCGAGCCGCCGGTCCACGCCCTGTCCCCAGCCCGCCGCCGCGCCCTGCTGCACCGCTTCGCCACCCTGGCCGCCCAGCGCCTGGCCTGGCTGCAAGACCCCGAGGGGCAGAACAGCCTGCGCATGGCGCTGCGTGCCGAGTAGGCCGCGGCGGCCCTACCCGGCGCTCCGCACCGCCGTCATCCGCTGCACCGTGGCCGTCGTGGAAAAGCCCGGCAGCAGCTCGGCCAGCCAGACCCGGCCGCCCCAGCCCTGCACCAGGTCGGCGCCGACCACCGTCTCCAGGGTGTAGTCGGCCCCCTTGATCAGCAGGTCCGGCCGGACCGCGGCCAAGGTCTCGACCGGCGTGTCCTCGTCATAGATGCATACCAGGTCCACGGCGGACAGGCTGGCCAGCACCGCCGCGCGCGCGGCCTCCGGCTGCACCGGGCGGCTACTGCCCTTCAAGCGCCGGACGCTGGCGTCCGAGTTCAACCCGACCACCAGGCGGTCGCACTGGCTGCGCGCCTGCTCCAGGAGGTGCACATGGCCGGGGTGCAGCAGGTCGAAGCAGCCATTGGTGAAGCCGGTCCGCCAGCCCCGGCGGCGCCAACGCTCCACCTGCTCGGCCGCAGCCTCCAGCGTCACCACCTTGCGCAGCGCCCCGCCCTGGGGACTGAGGGCCGAGAGCAGGTCCCCTTCCCGCGCGACGGCGGTGCCGACCTTGCCGACGACGATACCGGCCGCGATGTTCGCCAGGCGCGCCGCCATCGGCAGCGGCAGCCCGGCCGCCATCGCCGCCGCGAGCGTCGCAACCACCGTGTCGCCCGCGCCGGACACGTCGAACACCTCCGGTGCCTCCGCCGGGAAATGGTGGATGCCATCGGCGTCCAGCAGGGTCATGCCGTCCTCCGCCCGCGTCACCAGCACGGCGCCGAAGCCGTGCGCCTCGCGCAGCGCCGTGGCGGCCGCAACGATGGTGGCCTCGTCCTCGACCGGCAGACCCGTCGCTTCCGCCAGTTCCCGCCGGTTGGGCGTCACCACGTCGGCGCCGGCATAGCGGGCGTAGTCCGGCCCCTTGGGGTCCACCACGACCCGGCGCCCGCCGGCCTTCGCGGCAGCGATCAACTGCGCCGGGATGTCCCCGGCCAGCACGCCCTTGTTGTAATCGGACAGAATGGCGACCGAGGTGGCCGCCAGGGTGTCGTGCGCGATGCGCATCATGCGCTCCGCGAGCTTCGGGTTGACCGGCCCGGTTTCCTCGCGGTCGGATCGCAGCAATTGCTGGCCCTGGCTGACGTAGCGCGTCTTGACCGTGGTGGCGCGCCCACCCTGCACCAGCAGCCACGGCTCGACGCCGGGCTGGCCGCCGACCAGGCCCGTAAGGTCCGACCCGGCCTGGTCGTCCCCCACCACCGACACGAAGGCCACCGCCGCGCCGAGCGCCGTCAGGTTGCGCACCACGTTGCCCGCACCGCCCGGCATGGCCACCTCGCGCTCCACCGTCAGGATCGGGATCGGCGCTTCCGGGCTGATCCGCTCCACCGTGCCGTATACGTAACGGTCGAGCATCACATCGCCGATCACCATGACGCTGGTGCGGGCCAGGCGGCGGACGGCGTCGGCGAGGCCGTCCCCGTCGAGCGCATCTGAAGCTCCGGGGGAGTCCTGGGCTGGGTCGCCGCCGGGCCGGCCGGGCTGGGATGTGTCGTCCATCGTCATGGGCTACCGCCCCCCTGCGCAGGTGGCAAGTCGCACGTCGCCGTCACGGGGCTGCCTCATGCTTGCCTGGCACCTCCGCCTGCAGGAAGCGCACGTCGTCGCCGTCCAGCACGGCGCAGGTCAGCGGGCCGCCGCGGCCAGCGCCCGTGTCGATGCCGATGCGGTTGGCGCGCAGCGTCGGCTCCGGCTGCGGCGTGTGGCCGTGCACGACCACGAGGTCGGGCGCGTCGGGCAGCAGGGGGCCGCGCCGGTCGAGGAACGGCCCGCGTATCCAGAGCAGGTCGGACCACAGCTGCCGGGCCAGCGGCACCCCGGGCCTGACGCCGGCATGGGCGAACACGTAGCCGTCGCGCTGGCACCAGGGAGCCAGCCCGCGCAGGAACAGGACGTGCTCGCGCGGCACCAGCGCCGGCCAGCGCGACAGCGGGACGGACGGACGGATGCCCCAGCTCGCCAAGGTCTCGGTGCCGCCGTTGTCGAGCCAGTTGTCGGCTTCGCGCTGGTCCTGCAGGGCCAAGGCCGACAGGAACATCCATTCGTGGTTGCCCATCAGGTTCACCATCGGCACGTCCGGCACCGGCGACCCGGCTTGCAGCCGCGCGAGCACTCCGGCCGAGTCCGGGCCGCGGTCGATCAGGTCTCCCATATGGACCAGCAGCGGCCGGCTGGCCGGGCTCTCGCTGAGATCGTTGGCAATTGCCTCGTGCAGCGCCTGAAGCTGCGGCAGATGCCCATGCACGTCGCCGATGGCGTAGATCCGCCGCCCGGGCGCCAACCGGGGAACATCTGGCGCCCGCTGGCCCATGCCGAAGACGGCGGCGAAATTCGCTAACCTGCTGGTAATCATCATGCGGCATCCTACCCCCACCAAGCGAGGACCACGACACTGAAATCGCATCGCACCATTGTCAGCACCCGTGGGAACACGGCCGCGGCAGCCCACCACATCGGACGGCACCTGCTGGATGCGGTGGAGCGTGCCCTTCGCGCGCCGCACGGCCGGATGGCGCTTGTGCTGCACCTGTCGCGGATAGCCCCGGCAGGACCGCGTCCGCACCACCGGCGCATCGCCCGCGCCGTGATGGAAGACGCGGCGCAACGGCAGGCGGGCCAGGTCTTCGCGCTGCATAACCACGACCTGCTGCTGCTGTTCCGCGTCGATAACGGGGACTGCCGGCTCGCGGCCACGCTGGCGCGGCTGTTCCAGGCGGACGTGCCGGACCCCGCCGGCCTGACCACGCTCTGGTCGCTGGAGTGGGACGGCGCGGCCTTGCTGCGCTATGCCCAAGCCCGCGTGCTGGATGCCCTCCCCGACCCCGCTTACGCTGAGCCGAGGGGGAGCGTCCAGACGATTGATGCCCTTGAGTCCGTGATCGAGCACAGCCGCATCACCGACCTCACGCATCGGCAGGCCGCCGTGCTGCTTATGCCGGGGCGAGAGGCCCGCTTGCAGCCCTTGTTCCGGGAAATCAGCTTCTCCGTTGCCATGCTGGAGGCCCGGATCGCCGCGACGGGGCAGGCGCACGCTGACCCGTTCCTGTTCCGCCACCTGGCCAGCCGGTTGGATGCCCGGATGCTGGACGTGCTCCGGCGGGATCTGCAGGCGAACGGGCCGCTGACGGCTGGGGCGCGGGGCATGGGTCCGATGCTGCACCTCAACCTGACGCTGTCCGGCATCCTGTCCGACCCGTTCGCGCAGTTCGCCGCGGCTTGCCGGGCCATCGGCGCGCAGGTCGGCGTGGAAATCCCGCTCGTCGAGGCCTGCGCAGACCCGGAAGCGTTCGTGGCCGCCCGCATCCGCCTTCGGTTTGCCGGGCTGTCGCTCGTGCTGGACGGCGTGTCGCACCATGCGCTGATGCTGACCACGCCGGCGGTGCTGGAGCCGGACCTCGTCAAGCTCGACTGGTCCCCGCAGCTGCCGGAGGCCGGGGCTATGGTTGCGCAGGCGGTCGCCGCGTTGGGCGAGAGCCGCGTCGTGCTGCACCGGGCTGAAACGGAGGACGCCTTGAGTTGGGGTTTGGCGCACGGCATCCGCCGGTTTCAGGGACGCTGGGTGGACACCATGCTGGCCGCCAGCCGCATGGGCGCTTGCGAGTCGGGCCGGCAGTGTTCGTTGCGTCAATGCGTCGAGCGTGCGTCCGCCACGGGTCCGGCCGGGCGGGCGGGATGCGGTAACCCGGCCCTGCTCGACGCCGCCTCTCCGCGTGCGGCCCGCTCGGCGGTCATGGCATGAGCGGCAACGAGCCGGACCATTTAGGAGCGCTTCCAGGATCACCGCCAACCGGCTTCCCTGGCCTTGCGGCGTTGCGGGGTTTGGTGCGCGATTGCGCGGCGTCCGGGGTGGAGCGGCGCGTCCTGCTGCTATGCACCGACCTGCTGCCGCAATGGCTGACGCAGCCGCACCACCTGCGGCTGATGCGGGACGCGCTTGACCCGCTGCTATCGGCCGAACGGGCCCGTCTGCATGACCTGCCGACGGGGCGCCTGGCGGTGAGCTGGCGTGGCCTGGCGCCGGCCTTGCTTCAACGGTCGCTGGACGCCTTGGAGCACCTGCTCGGGGCCGGCTGCATCGGCCCGGCCGCGGCGCGAAGCCTGGTCCGGCTGTTCGACCTGCCCCACGACGGCGGAGAGCTTCTGGCCGCCGCCGGCCACGAGGATCACGCCGAAGCCGCCCGCCCCCACTGGCGGGCAGTCCCAGCCGCCTCGCCCCGCGTCCCACTGGACGCCGCCACCCTGGCCGCCATGGAGCGACATTTGGCCGCTGCCGACATGACCCGGTTCGCCCGGCGCGAACCCGTCCATTGGCTCGACGGCGGCCAGGTGCGCCTCGCTTGGGAACGGCGCACCCTGTCCATTGCGGAACTGGCCGACACCCTGGCGCCCGGCTGCGACATCCAGGCCGACGCCTGGCTGTTCCGCCGGCTGACCCGGGTCCTCGACAGCCGGATGCTGGCCTTGCTCTCCGCGCCGTTTGAACTGCGTGGCGCCGGGCCGTTCAGCCTCAACCTGAACGTGGGCAGCATTCTCGGTCCCGAGTTCCTGCGCTTCGACTCCGTGCTGCCGGGCGGCCTGCGCGGGCAGGTCGTGCTGGAGATGCAGCCGGCCGACGTGCTGGCCGACCCTGCCGCCTTCGCCTTTGCCCGGGGCTTCGCCCATGCCCGCGGCTACCGCCTGCTGCTGCGCGGCGTCACGGCGAAGTCGCTGCCGCTGCTGTGCCTGCCGCCGATGGAGCTGGACTTCGTGCAGCTCCGCTGGTCGCCGGACCTGAAGCGGGTTGCGCCGGCCCTGCTGCGGGCTGGGGGCGCCGAATGAATGCTGGGCCGGGCCGACGATGACGACGCCGTGCAATGGGGGCGGGACCAGGGATTCGCCTTGTTCCAGGGCCGCGCCCTCGCGGTGACAGCATAGGAGCGGCCCTTGGCGAACCGTTCCGAGACGCCTAATCCCCGGCCATGCACGCCATCCAAGTCCAGGGCCTGACCAAACTCTACGGCGACGTGACCGCGGTGGACGGCATCACGTTCAGCGTGGCGTCCGGCGGCACGCTGGGCCTCTTGGGCGGCAACGGCGCGGGCAAGACCACGACCATCGCCATGCTGCTCGGCCTGCTGATCCCAACCGCCGGCAGCATCCGCATGCTGGGGCACGACATGGCGCGCGACCGGTTCGCGGCGCTGGCCCGGATGAACTTCTCCTCGCCCTACATCGCGCTGCCGTCTCGGCTGAGCGTCGCGGAAAACCTGCGGGTTTATGGCCACCTTTACGGCGTGCGCGGCCTGGAAGCACGGATTCGCGAGTTGGCAGCGCAGCTCGATTTAGCCGGCCTGCTCAACCGCCCGGCCGGCAACCTGTCTGCGGGGCAGAAGACCCGGGTGGCGCTCGCGAAGTCGCTGATCAACCGGCCGGACGTATTGCTGCTCGACGAGCCGACGGCGAGCCTTGATCCCGACACCGGCGACATGGTGCGGGGCTGGCTGGAACGCTACCGGCGGGAAAGCGGCTGCACCATCCTGCTCGCGTCGCACAACATGGCGGAGGTCGAGCGGCTGTGCGATCACGTGCTAATGCTGAAGCAGGGCCGGATCGTGGACCGCGGCGCGCCGCAGGACCTGATCGACCGTTATGGCCGGGACGACCTGGAGCAGGTGTTCCTCGACATCGCGCGCCGCGGCGCGCTGGCCGTCGCCTTATGACCGGTTTCCAAATCTCGCTTCGGCGCATCTGGGGCCTGACGTACCGGCACATGGCGCTGTATCGCCGGTCCTGGCCGCGGCTGCTGGAGCTGATGTACTGGCCGGTCCTGCAGATGTGCATCTGGGGCTTCACGACGAGCTTCCTGGTCGGGCGGGCGGGCAACGCGGCCATCGTGGCGGCCGGGGCGCTGCTGGGCGGCGTGCTGCTGTGGGAGGTGGCGCTGCGCAGCCAGATGGGCGTCGCGGTCAGCTTCCTGGAGGAACTCTGGTCCCGCAACCTGGGCCACGTGTTCGTCAGCCCGATCCGGTCGTGGGAGATGGTGTCGGCGCTGATCGGCATCTCCGTGCTCCGCATGCTGACCGGCGTGCTGCCGGCGATCCTGCTCGCCTTCCTGCTCTATGCCTTCAACCTGTTCGCCATGGGACCGGTCGTGGTGCTGTTCTTCGCCAACCTGATGGTCATGGGCTGGTGGGTGGCGCTGGGCGTGGTCAGCCTCATCCTTCGCCACGGCGCCGGGGCGGAGGCGCTGGCCTGGTCGGTGCTGTTCGGCTTGACGCCGTTCTCGGCGGTGTTCTACCCGGTGTCCGTGCTGCCGGCCGCGGTGCAGCCGATCGCCTTCGCCCTGCCGTCGTCGCACGTGTTCGAGGGCATGCGGGCGGCGCTCGGCGGCGTGGTGCTTTGGGATCAGCTTGGTTGGGCCGTGGCCCTCAACGTCGTCTGGATGGCCGCCGGGCTCTGGCTGTTCGCAGCCCAGTTCCGCCAGGCCCGGCTGCGCGGCGCACTTTTAAGCATAGGCGAATAATGCCCACCAACTTCTGGCTGATCCGTCACGCCATCGTGGCGGAGAACGAACGCGCGACATTGTATGGCGTGCGGGACGTGCAGCTTTGCCCCGACAGCCTGGTGGCGCAGGTGCCGATGTACCAGGCGCTGGCCGCGCGCCTGCCCCGGCCCGCGACCTGGCTCTGCACGCCGCTCTCCCGCACGCGCCGCACGGCGGAGGCGATCTTCAAGGCGGGCTACCCGGCGCAGGACCTCGCGGTCGAGCCGGATCTGATCGAGCAGGACCTCGGCGACTACCAGGGCCTGCGCCACGCCGCCCTGCCGCCGCTCCTGTCCGCGCCGGCCCACCCGTTCTGGCCGCTCGCCGCCGACGAGCAGCCGCCCAACGGGGAAAGCTTCGCCGCCGTCTTAGTACGCGTTGGCGCGGCGTTGGAACGCCTGGCCGAGCAGCATGACGGGCGCGATGTCGTGGTCGTGAGCCACGGCGGCGCCATTCGGGCGGCCGTCGCTCACGCAATGGACATCGACGCCCGCCGTTCCCTGCATCTGTCCGTTTACAACCTGTCCCTGACCCGGCTGGAGCGCCTGCCGGAGGGGTGGCGCGTGGCCTCCGTCAACGAGTCGCCCGGTTTCGAGGACCAAATTGGCTGAAGTGCCGCTTCAACAGTGCTTGGTAACGCCATAATCAGGCGCTAGGATCGTACATCTCAAGGAGGAAGATGCCCGATGAACCGTGTCGTTCTGCTGGCCGTCCTGGCGCTGGCGCCGGTGGCAGCGCATGCGCAGTCCGACCAGCAGCAGTTGGTGGACCGCGCCACGCTCGCGGCGCAGCAGATGCTGAACAACCGGGATGGTACCGACGCGCAGTACGTACTGAAACGCGCCCGCGCGGTGATGATCTGCCCGCAGGTGTTCAAGGCGGGCTTTCTGCTGGGCGGCCAGGGCGGGAGCTGCGTGCTGGTGGCGCGGGACGCCGCCGGGTCATGGTCGGCGCCGGCGTTCTACGGCCTCGGCGGCGGCAGCATCGGCTTCCAGGCGGGCATCCAGGACGCGGAGGTCATGCTGATGATCATGTCCGACAAGGGGCTGAGTGCGATCATGGACAGCCAGTTCAAGCTGGGCGCCGACGCCAGCGCGACCTTCGTGGACCTGGGCGGCGGGATCGAAGGGGCGACCACCGCGGC
>JAABUS010005559.1_pt1 | contig 16395 bp, 20 predicted proteins | sample 5560161 | NCBI WGS metagenome assembly JAABUS01 (sample SAMN10711885, study PRJNA513376) | rock metagenome | isolation source: Antarctica rocks | place: Antarctica: Victoria Land, Trio Nunatak nord | collected 2016-01-04
ACCAGGAAATGACAAGACATGCATGCTCATTCATGCTCCACTGCTGTCCCACATTTGTGCCGACGCTGGTGTTGTTCTGTCATCCTGCTCACAATGACTATGCCTCCAGACTGTCAGCTGGAAAAGGAGACTGTGGTGTAGACATGGCGGACATAACACACTTGTTGACACCTGGACTACATGCTGACAACTTGCTGACAACATGCTTGCCACTTGCAAGTCATCCTGACAACAACATGAATCTTGCTATCTTTGCTCCATGGTATTTGCTGTCTGTTTTGTCCTGGTGAAAGCAACTGTGGCAGTACCGTCAGCTAGTCAGATGCATGGGAGTATTCATAGGAGAACACTATAGAGAATTTTGTTCTACTAGGCAAAATAGAGCAGCTCTGCTCATACAAGCCAGGCTTACGGAGCCACTGTGTGCGTCTGGTGGGGTACTAGACATCAGAAGGCTGCTCATCTGGGCAGATACATGAATGCATACATGAAGCCCATCTGCACTGATAGCAGGTAAGAGTTCTCAGGCTGCTGGGGAGGCTGGATCTGTATGTTCCATCATGCTTTGGAGCTAGTGAGCCTGATGTACTTGTTGCAATGACATCACAGCTCAATTTGTTTGCATGACAGCAAGCTGAAGGAGGCTGATGTGCACAACAATATTAGTACCTTCAGTAAACTAAACGGTGACATAAGGCCACAGATGGAGCTGCTGCTCCCTGCCTGACTGCCACACCTAGCTCCTTTGCTCACCTCCCCTGCACGAGACCAGCAATATTCTGTGTCAACTGAACTATAAAAGCAGCCCTCAAAGTGAAGTGCAGGCGAGGCAGTCAGCAAGGTCTGGCGTGATGTGCAGGCTGGTGAGACAGCTATATGCATTGCACCACACTGCTTTTTCACACGCATGTGCATACAGCATTTGGATAAGTGGCATCTCTGTATAAGTCATTGGTTTTAGGCTGTTGCACACTGCATCACAAACTGGACAAGGTACATGTGACATTATGCTTAATCAAACAAAGCTACATCTTCACAAAGTGTGCTTGCGCACACTGGCTGTTTTAATATAGCTACCGCGCATGCATGTATATCTTCTGGCACAGAATACCTCCTGAAATGCTAATGAGATATTCTGTTCTTGCCAAGGCCTCAGCATACATGGCAGCAATGTATACTCCTTGAGGTGATGCACAATCAAGGCAGGGTGACCTTCAGTATTGAGAGTCAAAATGGCACCTGCGCATGTGTAGGAAGCTTTGTGAGCCTTGGATGAGCCAGTTGGGCCACGCCGCGCAGTCCTGCCCTTGGGGTTCGGGGCAGAGTGACTCATCTCAAAGTGAGGCTCCAGACTGCGTTTAGGGATTCGGTTGCTTGCTCTCCTCATAGCTGTTCCTGCACACCAGGTGACTGATGAAATGTCATGTGCAGCTCTCAAGGTCCAATTCTCTGGTCCATGTGCCATTTCCTGCTGGGCACGACCGCTTAAGTACTGCAGAAGACCGGAAGCACCCGGGCATGATCTGTCATATGCCTCATCCGCGCATCTTGCCTTTTTCATGCAGTGGCCTCACAGCTAGATTTGAGCTCAACATCATAGCAAGATATATGCTTCAAACTCATTAATGCAGCTGTGTACTTCGTTCACACCTGGCAGCTCTCTGGCAGGAGCTGGCTGTCAGCAGAAACGCCAAAGCAAGTGCCATAAGAGATGCTGTCAAGGAAGATCAGCCAGAAGCAGCAGCAACCATACCTCTTGAGTCTACAGATGCCCGGGTGCCGTGAAGCGCATTTACTGGAGCTGTTGGCCTGTTTGCACTGCTTGCAACATACTGCCCCAGATCTGCATACCATCACAGTAAGCATCATTGCCATGCTGTGCTGCCAACAGCCTTGCAGGGTTTAGGTGTAGTGAACCCAGTGGCATCCTACATTTCACCCTGTAATTTTAATGCCTCTTTTGGCAGTCGTCTGTTGGACTGCAATGGGCAGCAAAGCTAGCTTCTTACCTGAAAAGCTCCCGGGCAGCTGCCGCTGCTGGTTCAAGGGTGTCTGAAAGAGCTCTGGGCTGTTTGACATGTCTGGTTGTGGTGCATAGTTGAGGCTGGCACTGCGTGTGAAGGTCTCACGCTGCTCAGGCATCTGACAGGCCATCATCAGATCAGATTCTGTGCTGTGTCTCATGTCAGGCGGCATGTTATGCATGGAACTGGATACAATAGGGCGACCTGTGATTCAAAGCAAGAGCTGGGCAAATATGTGGCAGTGATAATGGGTGGCACAGGCTGAGGATGTGGGTGGTGCATTGAAGCTTGTCACTGCAAGGATGGCACATTGATGAACGCCATATGAGGTTGATGCTGCAGTGATATGAGATGTATCACATTCGGCTTGCCCAGGCTACTGTCAGAAAATTGCAATAATGCTGCAGACAAATATAGTTCAGCATCTGTGTCTTTTGGTGTGCTGTGCAATAAACAGCTGTTGGCCTTACTTTGAGCAGGACGCTGTTGGGTTCTTGAGTGCATCTCAGACACTGCCTGTGCTGGTGAGAAAGGCGTGTTGGAGTTGATTGGAGGTATACTGAGCATCCAGTTGCCTGGAGAAGCTGGACTTGCTAGAGGGTCAAAGGTTGCCCCACGCGAAGGTCTGCAGCATAAGGGTTTAATCTGGCATCGTGTTGATTGACCTACTTATAGCAACTGCAAAAATCACCAGCACCTTGGTGGTGTGAAGATGGTGTTCGCAATCCACTTGAAATCGGGGTCTGCAAAGAAGTCGCTCAACGTGTCATCGTGTCTGGGCGTGTTTGGAGGCTGCTGCTGCTGCTGGAGCTGCTGGGCTTGATGGCCCCAAGCCATGTCAAACATCGGCGTCGCACAAGATTCGTAGGAGTATCCTGCATAGTTTCCAATTCATTCAAGCAAGGACGCCTTCTACGGCCTTGTGATCATGTCAGGTTCCGGTCAGAAGTTCACAGTAGACTTGGTGCAGCCCTCACCGGATGGACTCTGAACACTCTGATACTGCTGATTGATCCTTCGATCGTTCATCTTTCGCAAGTTTCAATGAAGCTTCACACCTGATCACCTTTTACAGACCTAGTCAGCCAGTCGGCGCAAGCTATGACGGTCGCCCGGCACGAACGTCAGCAGGTGGTTTGTACAATCACGCAAAAGAAATGCTCACTTGAGGAATAGTGATCTGCCCGCAAGGGTTTTGCTTGAAGATCACACCAGCAGATCGGCAGGCGAATGGTTGCCAGTGACTGGTGACACAACCGCCCCAGAAGGGAGACACGAGATGCCTCCCCCTGGGGCCTTACAAGGTTATCCAACACGCTGATCAGTCATTCTTGCAACTTCTTGCCTGGCATGAACCTTGACCCACGCCATAATACAATTTTCTGCAGCTGGGCGTGGTACCATGCCTCGGTCGGTCCTGGACTCGATGACGCTTAATTGACGACGTGCACACGCAGAGTCATGTTGTCGAGCGTGAACACAAACTTTGCAAGCGCGCTGCCATCAGATCAGCATAATTGTCTGCTACCTCGACATGTATGGACACAGTACGTATAGCATACAGCACGCAAACAATGGTTCTTTTTCTGCCAGTCACTTTCAGTGGGTTAATTGTACCAATGGCACAATGTGATCAGCATTGAGTGTAAGCATTCATGTATTCATTCATTAGAGGTCGTTGGGGCCGACCATGACCATTTGACCAAGAGACTGAAATGAGCACATCTCTCCCCAGCAGCTTTGAATGAAGAAGAATCACCAGGGCATCTGCGGAAGGCTTTTCCCAGCTTGCCAAAAAAAATTCAGACACTTGAGGTTGTCGTGCGACAATCGTTGCCCCGCTTAAGCTTTGCAGTCGTTCGTGCAGCGCTCTGCTCCAGCTTTCGCTGCTGCTGCTTTGGCGCATATGCCTCCGAAGCCAAAGGGCAAAACTGGTCCTAAAAAGAAAGGCGCGAAGGATGGCCCTGTCAAACTTGACGACAAAGACTTGCTGCGGCGTGCAGAAATAGAGATAGCATGCTTACAGAGTCTTCTGGAGGTCAAGTCGCAGGAGGTATGCACCTTCGACACCTCAGCTTAGATCGCATTTAGACTCTTGAAGTCACACAAGGACAATCTAGCGTGCTTGCCATTTTCAGGTGTTGAATGCTCGGCAGCATGAGCAAGAGTGGCGAGAGAAAGCTGCCATGTTGCAAGTGAGTCTAGAGAATCAGCGAGTAGACTTACTGGACATTACCTCAAATATGCAGAGGCAGTACAAGGTATGTTCAAGGGCTGGCAATGAGGCTCTTTGCTTAATTATGTAGGAGACACGCTGCATAGTGTGCTCACCATCCTTCTAGTACATGCAAAAGCCTCATCAAATTTCTCACATTGTATCAGGTTGAGACTTGTTCTGCAGGAAATGCAGGATCAGCTACTGAAGTGTGGTGCAGCAACAGAGGCTCAAGCAAAGGTGCTGTCATCTCAACTTACCTCAAAGGATGTAGAGATTGCCCAACTGATGGACAAGCAAGTACAGCAGCAGCGACTGCATGACAACGAGGTCACAGAAATGCAGAAGAAGCAAAATATACTACAGAGCGAGTTTGCAGACATGCTCAAGGACACAGTGCAGCATCTGCATGCCCAGCGCAGAGCAGCCTATGCTCAGATTGCACACGTCTAGAAACAGCCTTGCAGCTAAGTCTGAAGATACATTGGCTCCTTAGCTGTCTGATTTTGCTTTGTCTCTTTGGATCCTTGTCAGTCAGCATGACCAGCCACAAAAGCAGCCAAGACTTCCAGTCTGCTCTCTGCACCATCAGTAGCAGAGACAGCAAGGCTGGTGGTTCTACAGCATAAACATCTTATGAACAGCCAGATGCAGTGCTAAGCCAGCTCACAGGTGTTCAGCTCATTGTATACCGGGGGGGTCAGGTACAAAAACGTGATAAAAATACTGCAGTTCAGCAGTACAGTCTGCTGTGCTGCATGCAACAACTACCTCAATGAGCTCAGAGTCAGTGACAACAGATGTAGATTGGAGTGGACCCTATTCACCAACATGACCAGTGCACATATGCAACATACAAGTATACCTTCTTGAGGCCATTGTGGGTAGCTGTTGATAGCCACGTGGCACCTTTACATCAAGACACCAATCCCCGCCCAGCATCTGGAAACCTGCTCACAATAAATCTACCATTCGCAGGCATGACATCATGCTGTATTACATGACTATGTTGACAGAGGCTGTGGCCGTGAGTCATGGGTCCATGGCCATGATTCCCTCTGCAAAGACACTGCAACTCAGAAAGCTGCAACACCCCCTCTACTTAAGCACAACAGTCACCAACTCATCGGTCATGACAATTGCTGTTGCCTTCAAGCACCCGTGCTTGCACGTACTGCATTTTGGCAGCATATGCACTCTATGCATATGTGCACAGAGATTATGTATGCCTAACAACGTCAGACCAACGGAACCTGGGTATATATGTGGTTTCTTTCACCTACAATACCAAGATCCCATGGAACGCAGCATGGGCAACTGCGCTGACCTTTCACAATGTCATTGAGACTATGGGTAATACATCACTGTTACCACTCAAAAAATCACAATATGCACAGTCAGGCAGCAGTCACAAAAGAGTGCTCATGAACAAAAGCTGACATGGTACCAATCACAAAGTCTACATACGCCATGTCTCGAGCTGCTCATAAGCAGTTTGCAGTACAATTGGCAATGATCACATGGCTTAAAAAGGGCAGTCATAAGACGCATTCAGTGGCGTAGACCCCTCAGATACACAGTAATGATCCCTTGACCAGTGATGTAATTCATGTTGCGCTGCAGCAGATGACTCTCGACAACCCTTGGCAAGCTAGCCTCCCCACCAGAGCTGTTATTGCCCCTGCCAACTATGACACGCAACTTGGAAGCCTGACTATGATGCTGCAGCTGGCCAAGACAAAGCAACCTGCGCAATAGGCACCTGTTCAGCCCAGTTCTGCTTGCTTTGCCAAAGCTCTCTTTTTGCATCTGAACAGGTGAGAGTGACAATACTTGGCATTCAAAATGCAGCCAGATCATTTTGTCGCAGGCAGGCAAGCATGCTATGATAAGGGCCAGGTGATCCAGATGCATATGATACACAGCAGTGTGCTTGCCAGATGCAAGCGTGGACATGCACAGAAGAAGAGGACCAACCTCCTATCCAGAGCCTCAACAGCCTCAGTAGCATGCAAGCCATGCAAGTCCAACTCAAACTGACTCAGGCCTCTGCCAACATTGTTATCATGCTCAATCTTCAGAGCTGCCTCAGCATGAGCAGCCAGAGCTTTGACCCGCACTTGATGAGCCTCATTTGCCAGAGCTTCACCCCCTGCGCGGATGTAACATCATTAGCAGGCATGTTCAAACCAAGATGTGCAACAAGTCTGCATGTGTTGACTATCACATGTTTCAATGTAGTTGGAACAAGAACTTGGCGACCTTTTTGTGATGCGCCCAGTTTGTAGTCCAATTCAGCTGCTAGACAGATGGTCCTGACGCAAAGTCTATTTGAGCCACCAGCATCTGTGAAGGCAAATGTCACTTCAGACATGATGAGACAACAATGCCCAAGCAGCTGAGCCCTGACTTGAGCTGCAGTATTGGACACAGCCCAGTCTCACCTGAGTACTGGGACCCAGCAAAAGCATTGGCAGCTTGATGCAATTTCTTGCGCCATGCTTTAGACAGCTTCAATGCCTCTTTTCTGTGTTTATAGTACAGATCCTCATCTGCACTACCTTCATCGTTACTCTGCTTGTTGCATTTTTGGGAAGAAGCCCTAGACGCAGGAGGTGCTGGAGCCTTTAGGGTTGTAGGAGGAGAGGTATGGCGCTGGCCTGATCTGCTTAGGGCTTGCTGCTCACCGGCTGGCTCTGTTGCAGAAGTTTCAGGTGAAATGATATGGTTGGCAGATTCCTCATCAGAGTCGCTGCCTGAGGGTGCTTGATGCTGCTCCATCTCCCTGAGCAGTAGGTCTGCTGCTACAATGTTACGGTTGACTGCTGCCAGTACTGCCTGCAACACTGATATACACATCAGGCAACAATTGCATTGGCAAATGACCATAAGGTACACCAGTGTCAGCTGCTGTTGCAATTCACGCCCAAGGTGAGGGCTGTATCAGCCCGGTAGGCAGCAACATGTGCAGAGATCCATGAATCAGTGTGAAACAGCCTGAGATTGAGTTTGTCATGCATAGAGTGCATACACGCAGGACTTGAAGCTGCCTACCCTTGCCAACCCAGGCTCAGCCCAGGGGTGAATGCTGAGCAGGCTTGTAATAGCTGCAAGCTCCAAGTCGCTCATTGCCAACCCCCTGCTGAGTTCTGAGTCACCATGCTGTGGCTTTCCTGGTGACAAAGCTGCAGAGTACTTTACAGCCCCACCAGCTGCAGAGTGAGCATTGCCTGCTTGCTGGTCATTGTGCTTTGGCCTTGGAGATGACCATGAACTTTGTTTGTTTGGTGCTGGCTCAGTGACAGCTGTATCTGTTGTGTAGCTGGGGAGAGCATCAGCAACACTACCCAGACTAGGAAAACTAGGAGAGCTGCCGAGGGGAATGTTAGCATTCACTGAGCGATCTGGCCTGACATAGACTGCACTTTTAGAATTGCCAGTTCTGCTTGTTTGACTTGGCTGCTGTGGGGCACCATTTTTCAAGGCGTGCCAGCCTTTGCGTTTGTGCACTGAGGCTGACTGTGGTCTGCTCTGCAGGTGCAGCAGCAGCTGCCTCAGTTCACAGTTTGATACAACGGCTGTCAAAACCAATGCAACTCTCCCTAGGATCGTATGGGACGTCTTGCTACTGACCTGCAGTCGGTTATGCAGTTGCTCTCCTGCGGGGCCAACGGCTACCGGCCTTGAAGTGTCCGAGCGCACGCTTGCAGGTGCAAAGGTTAGTTGCCCTGCTTGAGCCAGCACTGTGGCCGCTTGCAGCTGCGGAAACTGAACGCTCTTGTCTTGCAGCTCTTGCTGTCTGACCCTTGCAGACTTCATGGTCATCAGGGACGCGGCCTCAAGGTCCTTACAGGATATGTGGCGGATGTTGGAGTCCCTATTAACGTTGTCGGTCGGCAAACGCAAATTCCAGAGCTAGGCATAGGAGCAAGTCATACCAAATGCTTTGGCGTTGCGCTTGGCCAGGCCACGTTTATGATCAGGGAGACGAAGAGATTCAGGCAGTAACGACACACGCACATTTGTGAGACACACATTCGCACACACAAACATAAATGCATGGGCCCACAGACGATCAGCTCACAAGGCAACCTGGACAACTTTTGGCTTGCCATGCTGATTACACATGACGCTCTGCAGAGCTGTCAGAGCCATTTTTTTGTTCCACTGTCAGCTGCTGCAGCTGTTGAGATGCAACATGCACATCCTCATTAGTTGACGACACAGGCTGAAACAGAGCAATAGCATGCAGATTCCAGGGAACCGTGGTGCTGCTGACCACCAGGGACCAGACATACGGCACAAAGAAGTCTTCTGGGGCGCCTTCCTCCTCATATGAGAAGCGTAGCTCCTCTTGTCTAGACAGCCGGTCTGACTGCCAACTGCTCAAACTCTCTGCATTCCACAGGCAGGACATTAGCAGCAAGTCAAAGTCAGTAAGGTTGCGTTGCCAACTGTGTCAACACTATCAATGCTATCTCAGCAGCTGAAGAGTGCTGCACACCAATGTCAGCATCTGACTGTAATAACAACAAAACAAGCTGGAGCAGATATTGCAAGCCTTACAGGTGCTGCTCGGCACGGTAGCTAGTCAGCATCTGCTTGGTATGAGTGCAAACAGACTTAGCCACCAGACCATGCTGTCAGGCTCCTTATTTCAAACTGTAAACATGACAGTGATGAGTCATGGTGGTCAGGAATGTCGTGCAGGCTTTCGGTACCTTTGATGACGCCCAGGACATCTGTCACACTGCCGGACCAGCCTTCTCTATGTTGTGCACTGTCCACCTTCTGATTGAAGCTGTCAATCACAATCTGCAGGGACGCACTCAAACAGTAGGATGATAACAGTTAGAACGGCTCTGGTCATTCACGCACCATGCTGGACAAACTAAATGCTGTTCAGGTATTTGCTGAGGTTCTTGGGTGCATGCGATGCCTGCTGTGATAATGCCAACTGCCACACTCTGCACTATTGCTGCTTATCTTTAGCAGCATGTATGGACAAATGCTGCTACAGCAGTGCAGAGTTGCAGGAGACATGCTAGTGATGCAAGCAGTTATCTTGAGTTTGTGAGCAAGTATACTGTGATGCATTGCAGCTTAGGAAGACAGAACTGCACACCTGAATATTGTCCAAGATGTCGGCAAATCTGGCATGCATTCTGAAGGGCTCAAACACATCTTGCCGATGCAGCAGCGCGTACACCATTTCTGGATTCTGCCTCAATCCTGGAAAATTTCAGACATGTGTAACCAATGGCGTCAACATCAGGTACCGACAAAAATAATGCTGTAGTTGCAAGGTAAGCTTTAGCCATCAATGTGACAAGGGTGTAGATGCAAAGGTGGCGACGCTTGCAAAAAAAGTATTGTCAAATTCATGGTTTGGAAAATGTGGCGCAAAGCGCCTTCAAAAATAGGTGAATACAGCTTAGTGAGAAAACCGCTCAGATATCTTTAGTAAAAGGCGAAAGATATGTATGACACAGTGGTTATCTCGCTGTGATGACAATCTGCACACAACTCCGTTTGTTATAAAGCAAAGCTGGGTTAGCAATACCTGGCTAAGTATGGGTCACAAAAAACCCTGCAAAACCCTAGAAAGGCCCCTTGTTGACGTGCCAACACTGTGCAGGCATGAGCTCTGCAATGTCACAAACGCAGTACACGTCTAGTGGCACATTGCACAAAGTCAAGCGAGCTAAAGTAAGCTGAAACCTTCTGCAGTATCACACCTGTTGTGATGATAGTGTTAATGATCTCCAGGATGGTGCGCATGAAATCAGCATAGACAGCATGTTCTGCTGCAAGTTGTCCAGGGGAGGCAGAAGGTGAGAGAGTGAGGTAGGGGGTGCCCAGGGGAGTGCCAAGGGGAGTACCAGGGTCCAGGCTGCCGCTCTGGCTCCTTCTGCCAATCCTTTGGTACCTACATTGCAGCGGTTGTCACCCACGACAGCACAGCCTCTGCAGCAGCCGGAGAACGACCAGGTAGCACAGGGGCTGATTCAAATCTAGAGTTGCCAAGTACCATGCACAGCGTCTATGGAGCAGTTCAGGCATTTTGACTCTGAAACTGCACAAACAGCTTACAAGGCTAGGGCAGGGGAGACAAAAACAAGGCTGGAGCCAAGTTGTGAGGCGTGAAAAAAGCGATTGTGCTCTTCTGGGTCATGACAGGATTGCTCCAAGTGAGGTTCTGGATTTACAGAATGAAATGTCACTAGCAATACAGGCAGCCTCTACAATATGTTGCATGCCTGAAGGTCTGGCAGTCACACCTTCTTGAGAGCATGTCAAAGAGAGACACCAGGCGCTGCGCTGCATGAGACGACATGCCTGACATGTGGGGAGCTACATTTGCAAGCGCAGCCAGAGTGTTCTGGTGCATGTACACATCCTTCAGCTTGGACATGTTGTAGTAGGCTGTTCTCAGCAGCAGCACCACCAGCAGGCTGCCTGTGCACAAAGAGCGAGTAATTTCAGTCTCTGTTTGCTTTTACAACGTTGCAGTCTGAAGGGTGTAGCCAGATGTGGCTTGCCAGACATTCTGGCTTGGAAGCACAGGTGAAAATGCCCAACTGTTAGCACAGTGGCATGCTGACAAAACAGCTTATAGCGCAAGATGGTGTCTCTGGTGTGGTTGAACATGCGTTCATAGCACGCCGCACAACAGCTTCAGCTGAGCTGCTTGTTGTGCTGCTATAGTGCAATGCCTCACATGCATCAACTGCTTGCCTGTCTACGCTCATGTGCTACAGGAACATGCTTTGTTGGCAAAATGGCAAGCAGGTCACATCTTGCCAAGATAACTCGGCCAGCGTTTCCTTTGGGTTGTGGCACACAGAAAGCCTTTGGAGACTGAAAGGGGTACACGCATGTGTGCAGCAGTCAGCTGCAGCAGGTAGATAGGCACAGAGGAAGGCCACCTAAGGAGGTTTTCTGTAGCATGCGCTCCTTATACCAGGGCACAGAGCCAAGCATGACTTCCTGCATATTCTGGCTGAAGCCCTTGTCCTGGCTGAGGATGAGTATGATGATGAGCAGCATGTACAACTGGCTGGGTGTCTTGTATGATGTGTTGTACAGCCTGCACAGCAACGCAGCAGATGACTTCAAGTGTTTTGCATTGTAGGAGGGGGTGCACAGTGGCAAGCCAGACGGCTTTGATGTGCACGGCTGGTGACACTGTGCCTCTGTTGCTGATCCAGATGCGTTGACACCCTGAGACCCTAAATCTTGACAGAGCTGCCAATTCTGCCTCCAGTGGCAGGATTTATATGCACCCCACATGCGCTATTTAGATTGCAATGTGACAGCATGAAGCAAATCAAACAGGATGACGAGTTTGGTCTCTCCCACACAGCTGACATCAAGTGTCTGTTACTGCGTCTGTCTGTGGGTCAGATGTCTGTGTCTGTCTATGCCATGCAGCTTTATTGTTGTTGCTGATCTGTGCTTGACCTCTGGAGGCTGGGTGCTGCTGAATGAGACATGCAAAGCTGACAGATGTATGCTGCAGATGAGAAGCAAGCGCAAGGCATACCTGTCAAGAAGAGGAAGCAGTATGGTGTCAGCATCGCTGCGCACCAGCACGTACTGCTGGAACTTGTGACACTTGTGCAGGAGCACATACAGAAGCAGCACGGAGGGCTCTTGTTCCAGCCCTGCCCCTAGAGCATTGTACAGTCCTGAAAAGGGTACTGCACTGATCCCAGAAGCAGTCTGACCCCTGCCAGATTCTGCATCTGTTCCCACATCTTCAGAATCCTGGCGGCCTTGGATGGCTGCTTGATAAGGATTCAGAAAGTGTGGGCTCTGCTGTACATGAGCCTGTTGGGACGAGTGATTGATGAGGACAAGCAGAAGAAGTAGCGAGCTGTCTGCAAGGGGGCTGGTGCTGTCTGTTTGTGAGAAGCCAAGCCTGATCAGGAAGGTGTAGGCTCTGAAGGGAAGCCACAGCACGGAAGCTGCATTGCATGCATCAGGGATGTCACAAAATCTAATCAGGACCTTCTTGGGCAAGAGTGAGGTTGCAAGGCTACAAAATGAGTGCAGCCGTATCAGCTTTGAGTCATATTAATCAAAAGGGCAGGGCGGTGAGGTGGACCCACACAACTGGCAACATGAAATTTGCTGAGCAGACAGCTCGCAAATGACTCTGCATCAATGATGAGTACAAATGCAGTCTCCCCTTGTGCCTTTAGCTCAACAGTTGCTGTGCCATGTGCAGTCTGAGTCTGAATGACTCTAACCGCAAGCCCTTCTGGCTGTGGCTCATTAGCCATAGAGGTAGTGTACAGCCATGGGATGTGCGGTCACCATGTGACCTGCAATAGCCTGACCATCGCTGTCATTACACACCACATTTAAACATGACTACAAGTGGCGGAGGTCCTCTCACCAGCAGCTGATCTTACAAGTCTGAGCACGCCCTTGTTGTCAGCATCTGGAGATGGGCTCCACAAATGAACCTTAGGGGGCAAAGGCGGCCTGAAGCTGTAGTGCTTCAGGGCCTGCTGAACCACTTGCGGGGCCAAGTGCCTTTGCTGCATGAGCGTGTCAATGAAAGGATGGCTGCCAATGGGCGCTGATGGTGATGTGGAGTACAGCTGAGTGCTGGTGAGCACCAGCAGCAGGTTGATGACCTCCACATGAAGCAGGTAGTATTGTCCACTGCAAACCAGGCACAGCTGTCCAACGCATGCAAGGCAGCGCAGGGGGATGATTCACAGGTAATAACAGCCTTGTTGTAAAACAGTGCCGCTGGTAATGCTGACAATATAACAGTGTTGTGATTACTGTGAGATTACCTTGTTTGCTTGAATGTGAGGGGACAACACAGCAACCACATGCTCTTTGTATGCTGGTAGGGTGCACCATGCATAGCAAGGGACAACCTGTGATGGCTTTTGGGCAAAGTTGTTTTACCTGATGGGAAACGCTGTCAAAACCTTCAAGAGCGTTTGCAACAGCTGATCCAACAATGGCGCCGCTGCACTACGAATAAGCAGCATAACTTAGTCCCATTAATGCTAGAGCCATCTGTGTAACAAGACCGATGCAGCTAGATGCTCACTTGGCTGGATATCAGCAGCGATATACGGTGTGTCGGTGCCGAAAGCTGCCAGCTGTACAGCATTGAGGCTCTCTGACAAGCGCTTAAAGAGCACTCGCATGAGGTAAACGCCATTTGTGGCTGAACTTGCTCTGGCTGCATGCTTCTGACTGCTAGCAATCAAGTCTAGTGTCTTCAGCAGTAATGTCTGAAAGTTCTGCGTATGTCCATTGTTGCTGACTATAGTGCACACAGACGACTTGTATTAAGGTGTACTACACAGAGATGTGTGTCAAGCAAGGAGCATAGGAGATGACAACTTTCATACCTAATTGATCACAGCACCCTGTAACGTGCTGTTCCACCTGGCTTGGAGGCAGTTGGCTGAGCGAAACAGGGAATGCAAACAGCTGTCGCCAAATTTGGTTGTCCTGATCTACCTTTCGATCTCCAGCAAAGTCGCTCAATAACACAAGATGGTGTTGCAGCACTGGCTCTGACACCGCATTACCCATGGGCCGATATCCAAGACTGATCGTTGAGGGACAGCATGGGTTGCACCTGCTACGTTCAGAGCCTACCGCACAGTTGATCAGGAGCCAGAGTCTGGAGGTACATGTTGAGCCAGGAATTGAGGCAGGGCAGGCTGCTGGTCAAGCAGCGGACAGGTAGGCATGCATATCGTCCGAGCTCTGGATGAAGCTGCTGCATTTAAAGGTGGCATGCGAGTCGTAATTTCAGCAATTAGCGTTTGGGCTCAAGGATTCCCATAAAGAATTTGGAGGGCTACCACTCCCTAAAATGTTGGTTCCAGAAACACACCCTGAAATGTTGGTTCCAGAAACATACTCCCAACTGTTCTCGTCGCTTACGGTTGTCGAGAATGTGTAATGCACACACACGGCACTGTTTCAACAGTTGTAGGATCGGCAACAGTTATTGCAGACAGCAACCAATTGGAATTGCAATCACATGATGCTTTCCAGATTTTAAAGCACCTCAGACATGTGACGAATACAGAATGCCGGTGGGCGTTTGAGGTTGCATGACATGCAGCATGAAACAGTTGCTTATTGTTACAGTTTGAGTGTGAGTACTAGTGTAGATCAGCAGACTGCAAGCTGGTACATCCTTGGATGTGATCTTGTTTGCCATTCAGCGCCTCATGTGGGTAGGTTGAGGAGATCTTCATAAAAGCCTCCATACCTGTTGCATAGCAGTGCAACACGTCAGACTGATGTCAACGCAGCAGTATTGCATTGAACTATGCTCTGTAGGGATGGTATGCAAGCTCCTCAGCACAACACAAATTTGCTTGCACAAGACACATAAACGTCTGCAGCCGAGGTTTGGAAGAAGCTATATGCTTTGCTAGATTGGCAGCAGCTTTTGCAATGTCATTGGCATGTGCCCTTGTAAGCAACTGCACAACCTGCATTCAGCAGAGCCCGCGCATGCTGGCACCAATCACAAGCATGCACAGGCTTTGACATTGCACTAACTTCATTAAACACATGTCTTCCCCTAGTGTCAGGCACTTTCGGTCCTGAGCAACTCCCACTATAAGGCTTTGGCATACGCTTATGCTGTCAGCATTTGCACAATCTGCACCTCTGACACCCACAGCAGCTGCAGCATTGACGTATGGTGCAAACTCTCCTGATCTGGAGGGTGTTATGCACTCACTTGCCAATGCCAGGGTCCTGAAGCAGATGAATCTCAAGGATCCACATCCGTTCCTGACCGTCAGGGCCCGGGGCATTCATGGGTGTACTGCACTCAGGACATGCATAGTGCTGAGGGTCATCACCAAACTCCAGATCATGTGAAAACTTGCCCACCAGGTGTGCACAGTAGTTGGGATTGGCGTACTCATAGCCACATTCTGAAGACGCCCTGTGGCAGCATCAGAGCAAATGTGGAAAGAGGATGTCCCACCAAGCCAACTTTGCCATTGCATATATTGACCACAAGCCACATGCTAAGTGGATGAAAGCTGTAATTGCATGAAGGTCATAGCTGAACATGACAACTGCTGGACAGTTGAATTCAAGCAGCCCTCAAAATATGTCAGTTCAAGTTTGCAATTGCAGCAGGCAGAAATGCTTTAAGACATTTTTCAGGGCAGACTATACATTCATGAGTGACGATCCAAAAGCAGCCTGGTGACCATTACTCCCTTGTGACTATGCAATTTTGTACCGGGTTCAAAACACATCAAGCATTTGATTGGTTGAAAGGAAGCTTACTTGCGGACAAATTCAAAGAACTCTGCACCAGTCATGCTGGGGTTGGAAAGATAATACTGCTTGCAGTCGCTGAAAACCTGCTCCAGTGCAGCATTCAGTTTATGCTTCTCTGCATCGTCACCTGTCAGGGCAGGTATGCGGTCTTGCTGTCACAGGCAAGATTTATGACCTGCCGTATGTGCAGTACAACACAGCTGCTATGCTTGGCTTGAGCCTTTAACCTTCACTGGACATGAAAGGCTTTGAGTGGTTGCATCAAGAAGGCTGGGGCAGGTCAATGCACCAGCAAAAGCTGATGAGGCGATATATGAGGACAGTATGTCATTTGAGGCTCACCCAGAACATATGTGCGCCCAAAATCAGCTTCCATGTCTCCAAACACTGGTCCTAGGTCGACATATACAATGTCATCTTCCTGGAGTGCCACGTCTGCAACCTTGTCATAAATGGGGTGGATTGTGTTCTGGCCAACACGAGGCAAACGCTGGTGCCAGTGTTTTCGAGTGGCAAAGTCTGCTGCTGCTAGATCAAAAACCTGCTTGTCTATGTCTGTCTCTGTGCAACCTGGTGCCAAGATGCCTGTGTGACAGATGGGCTGTTGTGGAACGAATCAAATGCTGTTTCTGCGGCATAAACTCAGCTTTATAATGAGCATGCAGTCACAGTCAATTGTTCGCAGGCCATGTGTATGTTTGAGCGTGAAACTTTGCAGTTATGTGCCGTGAGGTGGTTGGGCAGACTGCAGAGAGCTTACACCAGAGGCAATACCTTTGGACTCAATAGCTGCAAACAGATCCATGGCAATCTTTCGAGCACCCAGCAGCTGCTCGCTCAAAGCAGGAGCATTTT
>JAABUS010005561.1_pt1 | contig 16379 bp, 14 predicted proteins | sample 5560161 | NCBI WGS metagenome assembly JAABUS01 (sample SAMN10711885, study PRJNA513376) | rock metagenome | isolation source: Antarctica rocks | place: Antarctica: Victoria Land, Trio Nunatak nord | collected 2016-01-04
CTGGCGCGGTGGAACTCCGCTCTCCGCGCATCACACTTCAGCTCTTCGTCGAGGATTACCAGGACCTTGGGTAAGCCTACTTCGGCGGGCGGGTGCCCCGAGTTGAGCTGGAGGGAGGGCAGGACGAAAAGGTGCAGGGTTGTGACCGCAGACGCGGGATTGCCTGGCAAGGAGAAGATCAAGCGGGTCTCACGAGCACCGCCTTCGGTACGTTTGAACGGCACAGTGGCGAACGTAGTTGGTTTCCCCGGCTTCATCGCCACGCGGCCAAAATGGATCGTCCCGCCCAGCGCGCGCTCGACGGTGGGCTTGAGCAGGTCGAGCTCGCCCATGGAAACGCCGCCCGTGGTGATGATGAAGTCGACGCGGCGCATGGCCGCGCGGAGGGTTTCTTCGAGCGCGCCGGGAGTGTCGGCGGCGATGCCGAGGTCTGTGGTTTCGAAGCCCCAGGATTCGACGGCTGCGAGGATGGTGGGGCGGTTGCAGTCGCGGACTTCGCCTAGGCGGAGGGGACCGGGGCGGTTATGCTTGATTATCTCGTCGCCGGTGCTGAGGACGCCGATGGTGGGTTTTTTGTAGACCGAGACGTGGGGTTTGCCGATTGAGGCCAGCAGGCCCAGTTCGCCGCCTACGGCTGTGATTTGCTCGCCCTTTCTTAGGATGATTTCGCCGGCCTTGATATCGCTACCGATTTCGCGGACGTTCTCGCAGGGCTTGATGTCGTTAGTGAGGATCTCGATTTCTTGTTCTTCTTGCCCGTCTGGGGAGGCTTTCGTGATGGTGGTGTCCTCGACCATTACCACTGCGACGGCCGATGGGGGAAGGGGAGCACCGGTAGTTATGCGTGCCACTTCTCCGGACTGAACAGCTGGCGCTTCACTTGGAGAGGCGTGGGAGACGGAAGCGACTAAGAACTTGCGAGGATCTTTTTTTATGCCTCCTTCCTCTACAATGTCGTGGAGATTGAGGGCATAGCCGTCGACTATGCTTGCTCGGTACGCGGGTACGGCTTCTTCAGCATGGACGTCTTCCGCAAGGACGTGACCAACGAGGGAGCCATTGACGGGAACTTGGACAGGTGTTGGAGCTGGAGTATAATCTATTACCAGCTTGACAGCTTCTTCAACAGACAACATTGGGTAAGGCGACTCTCGATAGCGCTGTGTAGGGCCCGCCTGAGGATCATTTGATATCGGACTGTCATCGGGATTCGTATGAGCCTTTGGAACAGTGTGTCCGTGATGGCCGTGGGAATGGCCGTGGTCATGATGATGATTCTGTGATTTCGCTGCGCTATCGAGACCAGCTTCCTTTTCTAGCTTCTCGACGCCTCCAGCATGGAGGGTTCGTGAGTTACCACCGGCAGCTTGCAAACAAGCATGTGGTAGAAGCTTTAGGACTGCCAATAAATTCTCTTTTGCCCCCTTTGGAGAGCCCGGGAGGGTTATTATTAATGTCTTACTTCGAACGCCAGCGACTGGTCTCGCCATCATGGCAACTGGACATAGAAATGAGCAAAACGATCATATTTGGATATATCTGCTATATGTAGGAAATCCTGTAGATACTCGAACGAACATCATCTAAGAAAACATACATTATGGGCAGAAGTGTTGCTCACTAAATGGACATCCGCACTTACAGGGTGTAACTTTTAGAGAGGCAGCCAGCATTCCATGTCTGCCAACATCAGCTTACAGTTCAAAGGCATATGCAAACATTCACTGACTTACACGAGTCCGGGAGCCTGCCTATGGAGCAAAGGGATAACGGCTTCCGGCGTATTGTCCTTGGCTGTAAAACCAGTGCCTCCAGTAGTGATTATGAGATCCATGCAGTTATCTCTATCGCACCATTGCATCAGATATCTTTGAATGGAGAGCACATCATCAGGGACGATTTGCTTTTCTTCAACGATCCATTGGTCGCCGCCATCACTAGCAAAAGCATCTCCAAGAACACTTCCGGCCTTGTCAGTGGAAGGGTCCTTGTAGGCTGTATCTGATATAATGAGTATGGCTGCTTTTAGTTTTGCATTTTCCATGTTTGATTTAATGTTGCCTGATGGTGGTAGCGAATCGAGGATAGATTCTAGACACCAACGTGGTACATAACTCAAGAGAGATTTGGACTGGTATGGTGGGCGTAGTTGAGATTATGTAGGAACTGTGTAGCAGGGAAGGGGTATAAGTACAACAAAATGCTATTTACAGCTCGATTAGGCGGATATTGTTCACAATTCTACACTACTCTGCTTTAACTTCTAACACCACGGTACCGGTGCTCTAACATGGATTCATCTCTGATGTCATCTTTGATGGTCCAGCTGTGACCAACAATTGATTACGTCGCGGATTTCATGAAAGGGAACTGTATTGCATTGCAACTAATTTACATTTCATGGTGAAGAAATCCGTCCTCGAAGTTCCTCGAGCTTGACATTGTCCTTCCAATTCCTGTACACCCACTTAAACGCCTATACCCACCATGCTGGCAATGCAGATATGAGCGTTGAACAGACGTCCGCTGGGCGTTCTCTGCACGTTTCACGCGACACCGTACCTATTACCATTACCCCGCTGAGAAATCATGTGCTTTTCCAGACACGAGCAGGCCGATGATAAGTCCAAAAAGTCCCAAGACAGAACTGAAGATCTCTATGACGAGGACCTTGACAAATCTAGAGCGCTCATTTCAGTATGTTTACCATTGCAATAATCGATGTGTTTGGAACAACATACAGACTCGGGTCAGCAGCATCAGCTAATGCTGCACTGCTTCCGTTGATACCGACAGAAACACCACATATCAGATTGCACATTCCGACCGTCAATCCTGACCAGAATAGAGCATAGCCCGTGTACATATTACTGGCGGTGTATATTTCGTCCCCTCGAACCGCTTTCAACTTCGAAGAAAAGACGATAGCCATGATGACGCCGTATATCGCCACAACTTCACAGAAGATAATCGAGATTAAGTTTTTCGTCCGTATTCGAGGTGCTTTGACACCACCGCCTAAGATCGATGAGCCGGTTATAAAAATTCCCCTGTGATTTTCTTCAGCTCTTCAGCGCCTTGACCTATATTGAAGTCTAACTGATCGTACCATGCTGCCCCCACCACCGATAATCCTATACAGAGGCCGATGCCTAGATCCGCGAAAAGGTACGGCGAAACTGTTTCTAGAAATTGCCCGACCTTGGGATAATGTAAGCTACATATCAAGATAGCGATTTTGGGGATGAATTACGTTGAAAGCTTCACCGTCTCCAGTAAAAAGTAGATCTACATTCCCATAAGTATTGGCGATTGCAGGAAAGTAGCATGAGCGTACACAGTCCTACGACCGTCAACCCTGCGGTCACTCCATAAGCTCCATAATAACTCATCCTTGCGCCTGGTCCAAAGAGCTAGAGTGGCAAGTCTGAGGAGATAGTGAGTGGTAGGCTTGATTATGAGATGTCGTTTGTGACGCTCGGATTATCTACTGGCGGAAAATCAACGGTCCGTTGCTGCCTGAGTCATCAGTATCCACTTTAATTGGCGATTGTACAAACCCTCCATTCTTCTTTCAACACCTCACCTCGACGATCTGAAGATGACCAATCAGGCCTATTACGAGCTCTATCGCCGTAGCAGGTACTGTTGATGTGTTGATCTACTGAACGATGATTACAGAACTAACTACAGCAACTACATAGCGTCGGCCTCTCCCTCATCGACACACTTGATGAGATGGTGGAGGAAGGTCGCATCGAACCTCATACTGCAATGAAGGTCCTCTCTGATTTTGACAAATCTGCCACAGAAGTTCTAGGTCAAAGGGTCAAAGTACGCCTGAACTTCAAGGTAGGGGCGCAAAGCTCATATGCACCGGATACATAGCTCATCTTCACGCTTCTCAAGGGCCGTTTGGATACATATCGCCTCTGCGACGAAGTTTGGATATTCGTCATGAAGGATGTCGGCTTCTATGTCGATGAACAGAGCGCATTCCACGCTGAGAAGATCAAGATCGTGAGCTGCAATTCCAAGAGACCAGGTGAACATTAGGAAATGATTTGATGCGGGCCGCGCACCAAGTATTGGGACATGCCCTGACGCAGCTCATGGTGCAGGAGATGACAAGATATTGAAGGAGGAGTTCTATGGCATTCACGGCGAATGGGGTTTTACAGGAGTCCGAGTGAGATACCCATGATACCCAGGGAGCTTTATGAAGGGGAAAGGGCATTTACCTTTGTCCAGTGATTCCATATCTCTCAAAAAGACTACCTTCCCAGTCTCCTACTTTACCGCTTTCGTGTTTCGCCCTTCGTAACTGCATCGTGACTTCATCAAAGAACCTTGTAGTACGAAGCGCTTCACGTTGAAACGCGTGTCCCTCAACGCCATCTCAGTCCTTTACATCTACGATATCCAACTTCCTCCTCCCCCCGGTTCCTTCATGCGGCATGCCTCTCATTCAGCAATAGTAATCTTTCCAACCCCCTAAATCCCCCACCTCGGCCCCGCGGCGCAACTCCCGGGTCTCATTTCCACCCCCACGGTCGCTACCATGGACCCTGCCGTAGAGCGACAGCCCCTCCTCTCTGGCGCAACGCACGCCCATTATGATACCACGAACACCCTTCCGAGTCCCACACAACCTCCCACGGAGTCGAAACCTTCCATGATGCGCATCACGACTCCCTGGCTCGCGCTCGCGGCCGCCAGCGGTGCCTGCGCGGCCTTCAATGGCGTTTTCGCAAAGCTGTGGGAAAACCCTCTTTAGCCTTACCTGAGAAAGCGCCGTGCTGACCCCCCATTGCTTTTGATTATTTTTAGCACGACGACAGACCTCACGTCCTCGTGGGCCAGTGGGATCTCGGCCGGATTGGGTCTGGCAAGCACGAACAAAGCCGTCGAGTTTGTTATCCGCGCTGTACGCCTTTGTTCCTTTCGTCCTCCGCTGTCATATTATATCCAATCGAAACCCTCGGATCCTAATAATTCTCTCGGTTCTGCATGTTAGACATTCTTCTCCCTGAACCTCGCCTTCAACGCTCTAATGTGGGCTCTCTTCACCGCTGCCCTCACGCGCGCCACATCCACGACCCGTGTCTCCATCATCAACACCTCCTCCAATTTCATGTTTACCGCTTTCCTTGGCTTTGTGATATTCAAAGAAAGTTTGCCGCCGTTGTGGTGGTTGGGTGCGGCGGGGCTGGTGGTGGGGAATGTAATTATTGGGAGGAGGGAGGAGGAGGGGGATGGGGCGAAAGCTGAGGAAAGGGAAGGGGAAGGGGATAGTGAGAGGGAAAGGGAGGGGTACAGAGATCAGGAGGAGGAGCATGAGGATGAGGCGGTGGAGGAGATAGAGATGAATGGGGGTGGAGTTGCAGTAAAGGAGGAGGTGAAGAGTGGGGTGGTAAAGGAGAGGGAGGTGAGGAGTTGAGGTTGGAGAAGTGATATCCCGTTGGATGGGCGGTGATTATTGCTATCCCTCGTACGAATTATATGTATAGATACTTTTATCCAGGAGCTGCAACGTCTCTAAACGCGATCCTGCCTAAGTCGCCAATACCTTCCTATTGCTCCCATTCTCCATTCCAATGCCAATTAGATCCTTGAAATCTAACCCTACTTCATCCATCAGCATCGCATGCTGTCGAGCACCTTCTATGCATTGATTCCAACCGGGACTATCTCGCTGCACGCTACTAAGCTGCCGTGCTAGGATGACGTTGAATCCGTCGAGATGTTCCTTTGCCCACTTGACACACGCACTCATCATAAGGGGCGGAAAGCATTGCTGGTAGTTGCTGACGGTGTTCTTGATGAGGGTGAAGTACACGTACGATATTTCGAGAATGTATTGATGAAGGTTCCCTTCGAAAACGCACTGTCGGGCTCGTTGCGCGATGACTCCACTTCTTGCCTTGAGGTACGCTTCCCTCGCTAGGTCATCGAATCCCAAACGCACGAGCCATGCCACGTTTGTTTGTGTAGCTTTTACACCTGAATGTGTCTCGATCAGACGTTGTGTTACAATTTCTGCGGGATTGTCAGCCCCTCACCCAACATCGAAGATTGATGGCCGACTTGCCTGCGAGTTTGCCAGCGCGCTCGTTGACTTTGGTTGTGATAAGTTCTTGAACTATCATGTTGCCTTTCAGACCCTTCGCAAGTCTACGAAGTTTTTCGACGTGACGGACTGCATCCTCAAATCTTTGCAGTGCCAATTCAATGTCCAGTTCATCAATCTGCCCTTCAACCCATCTGAGGTTCTTCTGCTTCCCATCAACGTCTATTAGTACCTCGGGACGATCTTTAGAGCTACTAAGCGACTTCAGTAGGTCTGTTTTCTTGGATAATGCGGGATCTCTTGTTGCGAGATAGTCCATGGTCTCCTTGCTCTTGCTGCCAAGGTTCTCGCCATCGGCTTGTAATGATCGGCGTAACTCATCCGCAGCTCTTCTGAAAGCGAGTAGCAGGTTGGCCTTTTCTGTGGTTGACGAACGATCACTGCGGTATGTGAAAGATTCATGGCCATGTCGAATGCTGATCGCGTTAGACATCTCGCCTCGGTCGCCGGCACCATTTGCTCTTGACGATCCGCTGTCTAATCCAAGATCCAACATTTCAATATCTTGGAGAGGCCAACACTTGTCAGCAACTAGCCTGGTCGACGGTTTTTTCTCAGCGTCACCATTGACCATGGCATTAGGATCTACGCGCTTCTTCTTCCGTGTTGCAATCATTAAGTGGTCATTGAGTAGGAAGATATGCGCAGGCCGCCTTGCTTTCCATGTTGCAGCGTCCAATTCAACCCAAAATCCTTGCTCGTGAACGACATGCCTGCCTAGTATTGCCGGTAAGAACTTCTGCGATCCTTCCACATTCTGCCAAAGAGCATGTAATTGAACATTCCACATTGCCTCTAGATTTGCGACTGAGCTTCGATTCGCCTGTTTCCGGGCCCTGGTCTCGCCACTCTTATCAATAGTTCGTGCTTCTGGTGCTGCAGAGCTTAACGAAGCCTGACCCAAAGAAGATGTGAGCTCTGACATAAGGCCGCGAAGTGTTCTCATCTCTCCTTTGAGTTTTTCGGCTTCTTTGCTGATCTTGATGAATTGAGTCCGGTTTTGGTAGACGTTTTGTTGCAGATCCGTCGAGGTCCGATTCTTGGTCTTACGGAGGCTGGCCTGGTAATTTCGTAGTTCCTGGTCAGAGGCTTCGGAGAGGAGATTGGTCGCATCTTTTATGTGGTCAGTCCGATACCGGTGTCGAGTCATACTCCTCCCAACGGCTAACAACGATAGAAGACAACAATACTCCATTGTCACCGGTCCGCGTGTGTAGGTGATTATAAGGAAGATAGGGGAACTTACAGTGCTCGGCTTGTAAATCTGGATCTCTGAGGGATAAGATATCGATCTTTATTTTCTGGTTTGTAGCAGGCGCTAGATGGGTTCTTTGCTGAATTAAATGGGTTTCCGGGGGCTGAGGGATAGGTGGTGCATCGGCGTTGCTGAAGTCTGGAAGCTGAATGAAGCGTGTGGAATATCTTCGTTTGACAAGATCCGATGTATTGCTTCCAGGCTTAGGCTTTTCAGGAACCGCGCGAACAGGAGGCCCATTCACGCCGTTCTGGCGAGAAGGCGGAAGTGCAGTTCCATGGCTGGAGAACTGTTTTGGAGCGCTGATTGGCGGGCGCCGCGATGATTTCTTCTGACGTAGTGAGAAGCCTTTGCCTTTATCCTCCATCCTTTGCAGCTCCTCCAGGGTGTCAAGAACTGTGGTGGAAGCGCAGCTTGTATGTGGTTCAAAGGTGCCAATGGTGCCTCCGGTTCGGCGAATGCGGAAAAGCTTCCGGTCTCTAGCTCTAAATTGTTTCAAGCCTCGCTCCAAAATTTATAAAGTGTATTATCATCAGTGTGCTCCTCAATTCAACCCACGCAAGATTTCCTTGTTCCTTTTGCGCAGTGAGAATGTCATCTTCGATAAGAGCGTCTACAGCTGCACTTGCATCTGCAGGTGTAGTCGTTACAGGTTTCCTCGGTACGTCATCCACCCCCCAGTGCTTCAATCGATGTTGCCTTACATCTGCTATTACTCCTCTGTGAAACCGTATGGGAAACTTAATTTCTCTGATATCTGTTCAAACCAGCATACGCGATCTACTTCGATAATAAGCGGCGGACAGATCCTGAATTCCGGAAAGCTTTGAAAAGGGAGTCAAAGAAGGAGGCACGCGCCGCAAAAGAAGAAGCTGAGGTGCAAGGGGCTCAGCAGAGGCAGACGATCAAGGCCGCTGTAGCCGAAGCCCAGGATGAAGGGTTCCCAACCAATGTAGAGGATAAGGAAGCATACTTCATGAACGAGGTTGGACGAGGGGAGGCTCTGTGTCAAGATGGTATCCTACGCCTTTAAGCTATTAAGGATCTTCACTTGCTGATATACGTCCGTCAGGATCTGATCAAGTCGAGGCAGCGCTATGCTTTTATAAAGCCCTAAAGGTCTATCCTCAACCTGGAGATCTCATTTCAATCTATGACAAGACCGTGCCAAAGCCCGTACTAGATATTCTAGCAGAGATGGTTGCTTTGGACTCTTCTATAAAGGTTGGACCGTTTGGCGAGAGGCCGGGCTCAGATTCTGGCGCCTTAGACGATTGAGTTCCGCATCGTCTTACACTCACTCAAGGCCACGACATAAATATTCTCTTCTCTTGGCAGGAACGGTTGGTTTTCGAGAGGATAAACCCTCAGCATTGTATTATTGTACATAGCGTCACGGATCTAGGCCCGGTTTTGGCAGATGGCCCTGAAGCAATCAGCGAATAGACGGGGAACCCTAAACAGGGTATTGGGATCATGGGCACATGGGTAATGTGATTCTATACTCCTTGGCGCAGTCCTTTTTAGCGCGTCATAGGAAGCCAGAATTTCACAGTGCTATTGGGTCATTGAGCCAGCCAGTTGTCAAAAACAATCTATAACGGCTACGACATTGTTTTACAGCGCCAGTCGGTTGAGGTATGACCCTTGAGACATGAGATAAGATTCGTCGAGGGGCCGCCGGCAAATTGATTAGAAGTCGCAAATAAAGTAGATATCACGTGGATATGTACTTGTAATCTGCCTATCAACAGAATTCCGACTCCTCCATTCTTCCATTCTTATCAGTAGTAGTAATAGTAGTGAAGGTGGCAGTGGGCTCCTACCGTATTCACTCCTTTATATATTCTACGTGTTGGTCTGTGTCCAGCGTTCATACTTTTACCAGCACCGCGGTCTTCCCTACCTGCTCCCCAGACGCCCTAGAGGATTCGATTCCCTGTGCTGATCAACCCGCGTCAGCATGCTTCTAGTGAGTTGTTCTTTCGATGGTACGAGTAGCGATTGCGCAAGGAACCACTAACATTGTTGGCTCTTTACAGTCATGCAATACTGTGTTTCGCCTCGTTGCCCTTTTCGGCGCTGTTGCAGCAGCTGTGCAACCGGTCAAAGTCCAAGGCTCCGACTTCGTCAACTCAGTCACTAATGCTCGGTTTCAAATCATTGGCGTTGCGTACGAACCCTATGGTCGCTTTGCTCTACGCTGTAGGACTAATTCCTTCATTAGTTATCAACCTGGTGGCTCTGCTGGTTTCAATCCCGGCTCTGACCCATTGAGTAACGGGACGCTTTGCCTGCGCGATGCTGCACTCATGCAAAGACTTGGTGTCAACACCATTAGGGTCTACAATCTAGACCCAACCATCAACCACGACATGTGCGCAAGCATTTTCAACGCTGTTGGAATCTACATGTTAATCGATGTCAACTCACCTTTGCCTAACCAAAGTCTGAACCCTGGCGATCTCACGGGCTCCTATACCTCTGACTATCTGAATCGCATATTCCAAGTTGTGGAGGCCTTCAAGGACTATCCCAACACTCTGGGCTTTTTTGGTGGCAATGAGAATATGAACAGCATTGCAACTGGAGGGCCGACACCGCCATACTTAAGAGCCGTCACCCGAGATCTGAAGAATTATATTGCAAAGCATTCAACTCGGACCATTCCCATTGGCTACTCTGCTGCACATGTCCGAGAAATCTTGGCCGATTCATGGGCGTACCTCTCGTGTGACATCCAAGGTTCCACCTCGGACATGTCAAGAATTGACTTTTTTGGTTTGAACTCCTATTCTTGGTGTGGTGGAGATGCCACCTTTCAATCATCTGGCTATGATGTTCTGGTTCAGCAATTCTCCAACAATACAATCCCAGTGTTCTTTTCTGAGTATGGCTGCAACAAAGTACTACCCCGTGTATTCGATGAAGTACAAGCACTTTATGGTTCGCAAATGACCCCAGTGATGAGCGGTGGCTTGGTCTACGAATATGCGCAGGAGCCGTCCAATAACTTTGGCCTTGTGGTATTGAATGATAATGGAACTGCTGAAATTCGAACGGATTACGATAACTTGCAGAAACAATTCAACAAGCTTGACGTCAAGTCGTTGGAATCTAGCAATTCCTCTGCTACAATGGTCAAGTCACCAAATTGCACCAGTGGCCTTATCGCCTCGAGTAGCTTTAACAATAGCTTCACCTTACCATCTATACCACCAAATGGCCAAAAATTGATTGACAACGGTATCAGCAAGCCAAATAACGGCAAATTAGTGAGCGTGACACAGACGCAGGTCCCAGAAGCAGTGTATGCCAGCAACGGCACTCCAATCCAAGCTCTGGCGATTTCTCCACTGCCGAACGACCAGAGCAATACGCCCAATGGCCAAGACACTTCTGGATCGGCGACATCTTCCTCATCACCCTCTGGAACAACCACAACTCCAACGCCAACGAAAAAGAGTGCCGCAGGACGAAATGCAAGCAGTGTCTATGGTTTGGTGGGGGTAGTGGCTGTTCTTTCATTCATACTATCTTAGGCGTTAGAAGATGAGGGCTTTTGTTTCTAGCTAAGCCAAAGGTCTTGCGGAACGAGGTATCTTGTGATAGTTGTACCTATGGCAGGCTCTAAAGAGTGCAATTGTCATGTTCATTCGAGTACATAGTCTACACGCGTTTACTAATAGAGTTAGAGAGTGGTTCAGTATTACCCGATAGAAGTTCTAGGTTCTCGCTGTCCATATTTGCATCACTCAAGCCCATTCACTTCTTGAATCGAGGACTGCGAAGAATTGTGTCCAAGATGAGACTCGAAATAGAATATCCTCATGCTATCACATTTCGTAATGCAAGCCATGAACAAGTCAAAAGCCCTAGATAACATCTGCGAACATTGATCCCAGGGATTAAAATAATCCTTCGAAGTTTTCCACGAGATCCCAACCAGCACCTTCACGACCGTAGTAATGTTGAGGATGTGATGCTGCAGGTCTTAACATCAACATCAGGATTATGATGTATTGTTGTAGAGTCACGGAGTAGTTGTACTTGGTATAAATAGCCCACTCTGGTCCTACTGTAAAAGTAACTCCTCTATAATATATATAAGTGTGCATGTATATTCTGTCGAGCATGGAGACAGTGTCGACATCGAATCGATAGTTACCATGATCTTGAAACCTCATCATTGCAACAGCGCACTCGGCTCAGATTAAGATCATAAGGCTGAAAGGATCCAGATGTAGATATCAGCCTTGTAGGGGTGACCGGCATTAGCGTCCGTCGCTTGCGGAAGTTGAAGGTTTTCGGCCTTTTCCGTTGTGTTAGGTACTGCAATTGTTCCATGGTTCATCATCGACGCTTGATGATGGTGGGGCCCAACCCTACAGCCGTTTGTTTACCTTCCTGTTGTTGCTTCTTCTTCCTTCCTCCTCCAACATCAACTACGTACATTTCTGTGCCACAGTTGATGCATTACACCTTCTTCATTTGATTGCTACATCACTCTGAAGAACATACCAAACATCATCGCACCTGCCTCATCCTAGGGGTCTTCACCATGGATTTAATGGATGAGATGGAATGGCGTGTGGACACCCCTCCAAAGGTGTACTATACCTCATACTCTCAATCGCCAAAGAGGGACCGAGATGAATCCTTAGAAGAGGAACTGCAATTGGAACAAGAGAGAGTCTTATCCCGTCGATTTGCGCCCGCCGGCTCTACGCTCCCTGGTTCTGGATTTGCTGGCTTTGCTGGCTTTGCGCGCACTGATTTTCAACTGCCTCCCATTGGCAATGGCGTCTCTGCGAGAGACTTCGCCAATCTTGGCCGGCATGAGTATCTCATGGATAATGATAGGAACGATTTGTTTCTCGACTTCCCTGTTGCCGACCAACCTCCTCCCTTCCAGCCCAACACATATTACGGATATGGTCAGTCAACCTTGGGGCTGCCGTTACCACCACTGCCAGACTTGAATCAGCAGACACAAGGAAAATGGTGGGATCACTGTGCTGGCGCCCTAATGACGGTCACCGTTTTAATTACCACTGTCACCGCAAATTGTGCTAAGTTTCTCGGCGATCGAACGTACAAAGCCGGACGATTCATATATCAGAATCGAGGCCGTGCTACTGAGACTGTGACTGAGACTGTGACAAAATTTGCACAAGGGGCTTCAGAAACCAAACGTCGCATTATAGAGTTTATTCGTCCAAAACCTCCACCTCCTCGCCGACGGTCACCACCACGGATTCGACGTCAGCCTAATATGACTACCGTCCGAATACAAGTTGAAAACGAGGAACGTGAAAGGAGGGAAGCGTTAGAGGCTGCAGCAATCGACATCATGGGTTCTAGCACAGGCGGATTTGAGCCTTTGATGTCTGGTGTTCTGCCAAGTCCAGAGGATTTCCAGCCCACAATGCCTGGTGTGATCCAACCCTCCTCCAGCTTTCAGCCTATTTTATCAGGTACCACTTCGACCTCTGCAGACTTCCAATTTTCGATGCCAGGTGCTATGCCAGAGGATAATCGACCTACGACAAGCATTGCGCCTAGTGTGCCTACAGAGACCGACCTGAGACAATCTGCACCAATGGGTCTGGCCATGCTTCCCTATAACGATAGCCTCGATTCAAACATGAATGACACAATCTCAGCCACTATACCAACGATAGCCACAAATGATTACCTCTCAGAACCGTGGGAGACATCTATTTTGGACATTCCTTACAGTTCCGACTCAGAGACGGATGAACTCATGTCTGAAGATGATGATCTTGAGTCCCCTATCACGGATGATATGGATTTTGAAGTTGAATTGCCTGCTGATAGCGGCCGATGGGCGGCTGTTGACGAGCTCCAGCGTCTCAACGCCGAAAATGACGAATCGGGAATGGATCTGACTTTGGAATGTGATGAGCCGAGCTTGCCCGAGAGCTTTCAGCCTCCACCGTCAGCCGTCAGTGGATTGGGCTACCCCATCTGTTCTCCGCTAAGCCAGATTCCATTCGCCAATGTGGAGCAGACTTCGCCTTCAGCCTTTAGCGACTTGAGCAAGTCGATCTACTCTCAAATTACGCAATCAGCCTTTAGTGGATTTAGCAACTCCATTATTCCTCCACTATCTCCAGCATTACCTACCAATCACGAAGAGCCTCTGAGCTCACCGTTATCTGATCCGCCGTCGGATTTGGACATGATGACACCACCTGCTATGACACCAGCAAGGCGGTCTCCCAAAAAGTCTGTCGGGTTCTATGAGAGCCCAAAGACCGGCAGACCAGTCAACCGAGTGAAGAAGTACTATATAGGCGAATCAATGGCTCATCCTGTCAGCTCAAGCCCGCCTGAGGAGAGTGATGGAAGCAGTATCTCGAGTACCATCGACAGCGATGTCTCAGTATATGATGACCCCGTCATGGAAGCAGCGGCAGCAGCCTACGGGCGTTTCAACCAAGGAATTTCAACACCCTCCGTGGCAATGGAACAGCCAAACCTGGCTTTTGTGACGAATGATGATACTCCCGTTGGAAATCCGGATCCGGCCGGCAATTTCTACAAGAAGACTCGTCCAATTACTATTGGCCACACAGGACTTGAGATAGCAGGCTACGCTGGCAATACGCCAGCTGATGACTCTCTCATTTCGCATGGATCTTCTGACATCGGCCAGACGAATAGTGAGATTGTAGGCGCGGTTGGGTCTATATCAACCGCTGCCTCTCTCCCTTCCAATGGACCGATACTCGCGACGATCCACAACAACCAATACGTACCACGTCAGACTCGTCGACGCACAGGAGCTTCTTCAACCATAGTCACCGCTCAGGGAAGCCCGATCAAGAAACAATCTCGATCACCACCTCGATCAGCTAGAAGCTTTTCCAAACTTTCTATGGAATCTCTGATCATGCAGGAGAACGTCACCTCACCTCCTGAATCGGCCAGAAGACCGCCAAGGGCGCCAACAACGACACCGGTAGAATTTGCGCTCATTACAACAGGGGGTAAGCGTCTTTCGCCTGCAGAAGGTCTCCCTGTTGAATCTTCCAAGGAAGACATCTCAGCTGGGCAGGAACATACCTCTCAGAAGCAGGACACAGCCACTGAGGAGGCTGCGACTCCTGGGCAACTGGCCAACGCTAGCAATGAGAGCACGCCCCAACAGGATCTCACAAGCCAACTTGGAAGCCTACAGGTATCAGATCGCCGACACTCGGTACGTAGGAGAAGAAAGGAGCTGGAGGCGCAAAAGCTCCGCGAAGAGGAAGAGCAACGCGTAGCCGAAGAGAAGGCTCGCAAGGAGAGAGAAGAGGCTGAAGCTGCTGCAAAGAAGGCACGTCTTGAGAAAGAAAAGGCCGAAGAAAAAGCCCGCGCAGCCAAGGAGGCCGAGGAGGAACGCAAGAGGAACAGCGTTCGCGAGATACCGGTCGAGAAAGTCATTCAGCCTCTTACTGCTGATTGGGAAGCTAAGGTCGATGCGGCAATGGCTAAACAAAGTAACAATGTGGTTGCTAAAACGTCTACCGGTACCGCACTGACTCGAAAGGACTTGGGAACGCTCTTTCCACAACCAGGTAGAGATCCCGCTAGTGGATGGTTGAACGACGAGGTCATCATGGCATATTTACAAGCCGTGGTCGACTATGGAAGGGAGATTTCGGGTTATAAAGACGGCGATATCCCAAAATACCACGCGTTCAACACGTTCTTTTTCAAGAACATCCGTGACAAGGGTGTCCAGAGTGTCAAGCGCTGGGCCATCAAAGCCAAGATCGGTGGCAAGAACCTCGAATCAGTCGAACGCGTATTCATCCCCGTCCACTCCGGCGCTCATTGGACCCTCCTTGTCGTTAGTCCCATCGCCCATACCATTGAGTACTTTGATAGCTTGGACCGTGGTCCTGGACCGTTTATCAAGGTCGCGAAGGATTGGTTGAAGCAGGAGATGGGCAAGAATTACAAAGAAGACGAGTGGAGGGTCGTGCTGGCCGATGGTGGAGGACCGCAGCAGAGCAACAGCAGTGATTGTGGGGTGTTTGCAGTTACAACGGCGAAGATGGTCTTGTTGGGGATTAATCCGGAAGCATACTCGAGTCTGGATATTCCCTTGCAGCGGAAGAGGATGGTTGCTGAGTTGATGAATGGGGGCTTTACGGCGGACTTTGCTCCGAATTTCACATTCGGGACGGGGGACCTGGCATGAAGGCGTTTGTGATTTTTATGCGTTTTACGTTTGTACTATGAGCGAGGGTTTCACGGGTTTCGTGGTTTTCAAGGGGTTTCAAGGTTCTTGGTCTCGTCGGTTTCAGAAAGTCTTGTGGTCATGGGTTTTGTCTCTCTTTCTGTTCTCTCTTGGCCCTTTGGGGGCTATTCAGCAGCGCGTTGTAACGCGAGTTACGAAGGTTATGTCGATATGGTGATTTTCGCTGGCGTCTTGTTTGCAGCAGATATACCCTCCCGGTCGCAAGTGCTGCACCGGTTTGAGTTTTGTTTCGGGAGGTTCTTTCAATTGTACTCTAGGATGATAGAGCGTTTTCAATTCACTTGCTTCGTGGAATTGCTGTTCTACTGTGTAGCTTTATCGTGATGCCTAGCATGTGGCCTGGTTGCTGGTGCAAGGGTTGGCCGGTGTGCTGTATGTTCCTGGTCTCTGAAAAAGAATGGAGGAAACCACTCCAATACCATGCGTAAGGAACTACCACGCGACCCTCCGTCCATCCCGTATCAACATACCACCTTTGCAAAGAGTAATCGGACCATCACATTTCATAAACCTAGGTACATATAGTAGGCCCAAACCCCTTGCCCTTTCCTTTCCCTTCCCCCATCCCTTATCCCCCATCCCCTCCCAAAAAAGCAAAAACATACAGCAGAAGGGATTCGCTGGTCGTCACCGACCCAACTACTAGTCTTCCGATCAACAGCTTGTGTATGGCAGAGCGGACGGGATGCCCAATTTTCTGTTGTCTATGGCCGTATGTG
>JAABUS010005562.1_pt1 | contig 16379 bp, 17 predicted proteins | sample 5560161 | NCBI WGS metagenome assembly JAABUS01 (sample SAMN10711885, study PRJNA513376) | rock metagenome | isolation source: Antarctica rocks | place: Antarctica: Victoria Land, Trio Nunatak nord | collected 2016-01-04
CCCGCAGCGCAAAGCTCGTCCCGGGCGGCGGGGCGACCAGCCCCATCATCCGCAGCAGAAAGAGCTGGCGGGAGGAGGGCGGAGCCTGGCCGAGCTTCTCGACGGCGGCCTTGAGGTCGTCGGGGCGCCGCTCGGCGAGCGCCATCGAGGCCTGCATCATCTGCCGCAGCGCGGGCCGTTCCTGGGGATGGCAGCCGGCCAGCGCCTCGTTGAAGTAGGCGCGCGCCTGCGTGGCATCGTAGCGCTCCGCGGCCCGGGCCCCGAGCAGGGCCTTCGCGGCCACGCGATGCTTGGACTCGCTCTTGAGCTGCTCGTCGCTGCGGGGCTCGAGCTGCTGGATCGCCGAGAGCGCCCCGACCTGCATCTGCATCTTCATCTGCCGCTGCTTGGCCACGGCCAGCCAGTCTCGCAGACCCTAGGATCGGGGAGTGTCGCGCGTCGATGAAGCCTTCTATCTCCCGGACGGCGACGCATACAGGGCCACCGAGTCGACCCGGGGACCCTGGGATCCGGGAAGCCAGCACGCGGGCCCGCCGTGTGCGCTGCTGGGCCGGGAGCTCGACCGCGCCGGGGAGCTTCAGAGCGGTCGCCTGGCCCGTGCGACGTTCGAGATCCTGCGCCCGGTGCCCATTGCGTCTCTGACCGTGCGGGCCGAGGTGACCCGGGGCGGGCGAAGCGTCGAGCTGATGGAGGGGGTCATGGAGCACGAAGGCCAGCCGGTGCTGCGGGCCCGCGGCTGGCGGGTGCGGACGGAGGATCTGGACCTCGACGCGCACGCGCCCGAGCCGCTTGACGTCCCCGGTCCGGAGGCGGGACAGGACACCGGGTTCTTCCCCACAGGCCAGGAGGTGGGCTACCACACCGCCATGGAGGTGCGGTTCGTCTACGGCTCGTTCACCGAGCCGGGACCGGCGCTTGCCTGGATGCGCATGCGGGTGGCGCTGGTGGAGGGAGAGGAGCCCGAGCCGCTGCACCGGGTGCTGGCGGCAGCCGACTCGGGCAACGGGGTCAGCTCGCCGCTGGACTACCGGCGCTGGATGTTCATCAACGCCGACGTTTCGGTGTCGCTTCGTCGCCACCCGCGGGGCGAGTGGGTGGGCCTGGAGGCCGCGACCTACGCCGAGCCGGACGGGATCGGCATGTCCGACACAATGCTGCGCGACCAGGACGGGATGATCGGACGGGCCACCCAGAGCTTGTTCGTGGCGCCGCAGCGGTAGGGATCGCCGTTTCCGTGGCCAAGCCGGTCGTCACTCGTCGAGCAGCCGGTCGATCGTTCGTTCGAGAGGCGGTAGATCGCGCTCGACGATCGCGACGACTCGGTCGATCTCGATCCTGAAGTACTCGTGCGCGATCAGGTCGCGCAGCCCGGCGACATCCGCCCACGGGATTTCGGGTTCCGAATCCCGTGTTTCAGGAGCCAGGTTCTTAACGGCCTCTCCGATGACCACGAACTGGAAGAGGAGCGCATCATGCAGCAGGGCGTCATCGTCAGCGTACGGCTGCTCGCGAGTCCGCGCGAGATGCCTGTGGATCGCGATGATCGCGTCCTTGATGTCTTGCAGGCGCCGTTGCTCGTTCCGACTCATAGCGCCACCGCTTCGGCCTGGATCTCGGCCCGAATACGCTCCTTGAGCATGTCGGGCGTTGCAACATCGACCGGGATGCCGAGAACTCCCTGGGCCTCGCGCCGGAAGGCGGCGAGGTCGAGGAGCGTTCTGCCCGGGTCGAGATCGACGAGGAGGTCGATATCGCTGTCGGACGCGTCCTCGCCGCGGGCCAGCGACCCGAACACGCGAATCCTGCGCACGCCGCGCTCGCGCGCGGCGTCGAGCAGGCGCCGCCGGCACCGGCGCAGCTGCCGTGCGCGGGGCCCAAGCCGGCCCCGCATCGATGTGCCGGCAGGTGAGGGCGCAGTCGCGCGAACGGCGCGGACCTCCAAACGCCGCCCGCATGCCGCGAGGAGCCGCTCGAGCGTCGGCAGCGTGGGAAGGGTCACCCCAGTCTCGTAGCGGGCGAGCGCGGGCTGAGAGGTGCTCGCGCGCTCAGCGAGCTCTGCTTGAGAGAGCCCTGCGCCGGCGCGAGCGCGACGGATCATGTCGCCCACTTCGTGCATCAGCCTATTATACCTGTTTCGATATACACCTCGCTCCGACCACCACGACCCTCCTCGGGGGAGGGGGTGGCAGGTGACAGCCTCATTGGTGGAGTGACTCTTAGGAGCTACACTTCGGCGGACGATGCCGAGCAAGCATCCTCGTATAGCCGTAACCGCCGATGCCGAGCTTGGCCGCGCGCTCGAGCGTGTGCGTGCTGCGACGGGTACGCACGAGGCTGACGCCACGCTGGTGCGGAGGCTCGCCGTCGGGGGTGCGGAAGCAGAGATCCAGGCTGGTCGCGATCGTCGTGCGGCGGCGGAGGAGTTGCTGGCTGCGATGGACGGCGGGGCGTTTGATCGCGACTTGGCCGCGATCGATCGGCTCAACGCGCCGCCGAGCGCCACGTGAGCGTCGAGTTGTGGGACGGCCAGCGCCCGGTACTGGCCGATACCTCCGCATGGATGCGTGCCCGTCGAGATCCCGAAGCACGTGAGCGGCTACTGACTGCGGTCGCACTCGGCGATGTCGCCTGGTGCTGGCCGGTGCGTTACGAGCTGATGGTGGATGCCCGTGGCCCGGAGGGAATCGCGGCCGTCGATCGCACGTTCGAGAGCCTGCGGGAGATCGCAGTCGATCGGGCCGTGCAGCGTGGGGTGCTGGCAGCGATGCGCGAGCTCGCGAGCAGCAGTCCCCACGGCGCTCATCGCCTGCCACTCACCGATCTCACCGTCGCCGTCGCGGCGCAGACCTCCGGCCTGGACGTGCTCCACTTCGACCGGCACTTCGAGCGTGTCGGCATGTTGCTGAGCGTCAGCACGCCATGGCTCACAGAGCCGTCGGCCTGAGGGTCGAGGCGCCCCGGCCATAGCCAGGGTGGGTAGGCCCGCAGTTTCCGGATTGGGCAGGATGCCCAATCCGGCGACGGCATCACGTATCCAGCCGGGCCTGCTCCAGGTCCAGGTCGTACTCGATCGTGCGCCGCACCTCGTCGGTGATGTCTCCTTCGTCACGCAGCTCGCGGAGACGGTCGCGCTCGGCATTGATCACCTCGGTCATGAACCGGCGGTAGGAGTCGGTGCGCGCCTCGTATTCCTCGGGGCCGCCGCCGTCCCCGTCGCTGCCGTGGACACGGGAGCGAAAGCGTCGCCGCCGGTAGTCGTATAGGCCTTGGACGCGATCGGCGGTGTCCGCGTTGACCCAGTCCTCGTCCTTGAGGTCCTCGATCCGGTCGATGGCGGCAAAGGACGTCTCCAGCCGGGCGTTCAGCTCCTCGTCGGCATCGAGGGTGTCGCCCTCGACGTCCAGCGCGTTGATCAGCGCGGGGAAGGCGAGGCCCTGGACGACCAGGGTGGCGAGGATCACACAGAAGGCCAGGAAGATCACCAGGTCGCGCTCGGCGAAGCCCGCGCCGGCATCGGTCTCCAGCGGGATGGCCAGGGCGGCGGCCAGCGACACGCCACCGCGCATGCTGGACCAGGCCACCATCGCCGTCTCCTCGACGGGTTGGTGCGCGCGCTCGCCGGCCAGCCGGCCGCGGATGCCACGAGGCAGGTAGGTGAAGCCGAACACCCAGGCGATCCGCACCCCGATCACGGTCAGGGCGATCACGGCCCCGTACCCCGCCAGCTCTCCGGCCGAGCCGTCGAGCCCGTCGATCACCTCGGGCAGCTGGAGGCCGATCAACACGAACAGGACGGCGTTGAGCAGGAACTGCAACAGCTCCCAGATCGCGCGCAGCTGCAGGCGGGTGGTGTGATCGGTGAGCTCTGAGGCCTGCCAGCCCAGCCACACGCCCACGGTGACCGCGGCGAGCACGCCCGACGCACCCAGCTGCTCGGCCGGGAGGTAGGCCGCGTAGGCGGTCAGCAGGGAGATGGTGATGTCGGTGAGCGGATCCTCGATCCGCCGCCGCACGGCGGCGATGACCACGCCGACGGCGACGCCGATCGCGATGCCGCCCACACCGGTGAGCACGAACTTGGGCGCCGTCTCGGCCAGCGAGAAGGCGCCCGTGACCACGGCCGCGACGGCGAACTTGTAGGCCACCAGCGCCGTCCAGTCGTTGGTCAGGTTCTCGCCCTGGACGATCGTGATCACCCGCCGGGGGACGTTGAGGCGGCGCAGGATCGCCACCGGCGCCACGGCGTCCGAGGGCGAGACCACGGCGCCCAGGACGAAGGCCACCGGCCAGCTCAGCCCGACGGCCTCGTGGCCGACCACGGCCACCGCCGCCATCGTCGCGGCCACAAGCCCCACGGCCAGGCCGGTGATCGGGCGCAGGTTGTGGCGCAGCTCGCGCAGGTTGGCGAAGAAGGCCGCGGCGTAGAGCAGCGGCGGCAGGAAGATAAGCAGGACCAGCTCGGGGTCCAGCGTCACGTCGGGCATGCCCGGGAAGAAGCCCGCGCCCAGGCCACCCAGCACGAGCAGGATCGGGTAGGGGACGCTGACCAGTCGCGCGAGCACGGCGAGGGCGGCCACGGCCACCAGCAGGCCGAGCAGCACTAGCTCGGTGTGCGCCACCTCAGCGGAAGGGCCGTGGGGCGCCCGAGGGCCTGTCGCGCGCGCTGGCCATGGCGGTCAACACTAGACACGGCGGGGGAGCGCAGGCCGCGCATCGTCGTTCTCGGCGAGATCGCGAGCCAGTTGACTACTGTCCCCCCGCGATGGCAGCACGGCCGGGACCTGCGCGGCGCCTCTCCCGGGCACAACTCTCCCTGGCGCTGCTGGCGGGGCTGTCGATGCTCCCGCCTTACGTCGGGCCCGCGCTGGGGCTCAACCTCGACGTGCGCCCCGCCGTCGAGGTCGTGGACCATGTGGTGCCCGGCGCCGTCGCGGCGCTGTGCGCTGCGTGGGCGGCCCTGCGCTCGCGGCTCAACCAAGACGCACGACCAAGTGCCCTCACCGTCGTCCTCCTCGCGTGCGCCTTCCTGGCCGGCGTATGGCAGACAGCGACCCACGCCCCGCTCGTCGCCCAAGCCGGGGAAGGCCAAGCGCCGTGGGGGGCGGTGCTGCTGCACTCCACGGCCGGCCCAGTGATCGCCCTGCTCGCGCTCTGGCTCACCCTTCAGGCGGCGGCTGCCGAGTAGCGAGGTGTGATCACGATCACACCTCGTGTAGGGCTCCTTGCACCCAGGGGGTAGGTTCGAGCCAGGCGGCCCGGCTTTGCAGGGCGCTCGCCATCCAAGACGAGGAAGGGAAAGCTCATGGCTCGAGACGCGCTCCTGCAGCAGGCCTCAGGGAGACAGCACCGAAAGCGGACAACAGCCCTGGGGCTGCTCACCGCGCTGATGGCGACAGCCGCCATCGCCGCCGCCACGGCGCAGGCCGCCACCCCGCCGGCCCCGGCCTACTATCCCGTCACGGTTCACGCCCCGAAGGGACAGGAGAATGGCCGCTGGGCTGAGCGCGTCAAGGTGGCGGGCGATCTCAACCGCGACGGGGTGAACGACTTCTGGATCGCCGTCCCTCGCTATCAGCGCGACAACCCGAGTGACCCGTCAGCGACCGACACCTATGGGCGCGTGTACGCGGTCGATGGCCGCTCGCTGGCCGATCCGCTGGGACAGAAGAAGTACCCCAAGATCCTGTACAAGATCCATCCTCCGGAGCCGCAAAAGGAGAAGAACTTCGGGTTCCAGATCGAGAACATCGGCGACGTCAACAACGACGGCACCGCCGACATCGTCGTGGGCACCGATGCACAGAACGTCCCGATCAGGGAGGGCGACCCTGCGCAAAACACCCAGGTGTGCGACTCAGCCGCACCGAAGCTCTGCCACAACAATCAGGGCAAGGCCTGGGTCTTCGACGGGAAGACAAACCAAGTTCTGTACGAGCTCAACAACCCCCATCCGCAGGGCTCTGATTTCCACCGGGCCCGCTTCGGGTCGCGGCTTGGAAAAGCCGGAGATGTCAATGGCGACGGCGCCTCCGAGGTGCTCGTGGGGGCTTCCGGCAACGACGATCCCGCGGGCTGTAGCGATGCCACCGGCACCGCGCCCCCGGGGTGCCGCCGAGCTGAGGGGGAAGCGTTCATGTTCAACGGTAGGACAGGCGCGCTCATGCGTCAGTTCAACCTGCCCCCCGAGGACGACGACAGACGACCCTGCAACAGCGGCTGTGGCAGCTTCGGCCTGACCGTGCAGGGGCCGGGCGACGTCGATGGCGATGGCACTCCCGATCAGCTCGTCGGAGCTCCATCGCTACGGGTCGGCGGCAACGATAGCCAGGGACGGATGTACGTGTTCAGCGGGGCCAGCGGGAAGGCGGTCGATGACGACCCGATTCGCAGGATCGACGACCCTGAGGGTCACGCGCAAGCCGTGTTCGGGTTCGAAGACGTGACTCCACTCGACCCCGGAGACATCAACGGGGACGGGAGGGCCGAGATCTACGGGCACGGCTTCACGCAGGCCGGCGAGGGAGGCAACAACCAGGGCAAGTCATGGGTGTTCAACGGCGGAGCCGGGAATGCGGAAGCCACTCCGGTGATGTACGAGGTGGACAACCCGGATCGCAAGGCCTGCAAGTCGTTCGGTTGGTCCATGACCCGGGAACGCGACCGCACGACGGCGGGCCCGCCCGTCGCCCCCGGGAACGATGATGACAACCCGCTGTACGTGGGTAACGACCCGCACCACTGCCAAGGAGACCAGCGTGGGGAGACCAACATCTTCCGCTCGCTGACCGGAACGAGGTTCCAGCCGCCCGACCCGCTGGCGTTGCCTGCTCCATGGGCCAGTGAAGTGGGCGCGCCAGGCGACCTCGGCCCCAACCTCGGTTGGGACACCGCCTCACCCGGCGACCTGAACGGCGACGGATTGCGTGACTTCGTCGCGAGCGCACCGTTCACGAACGTGTGCAACATCAGGCTGGGTACGACGAACAGGGAGGAGCACAAGGACCAAGGCGTGATGATCGTCTTCGTGTCCAACCCGGACAACGATCCGCCTCCCCCGAACGACCAAAATCCGGCGGACAACGTCTGCTCGGAGGAGCAAACGGATGGGTGAGGAAGGCGCTTTGGGCCTGGACCCCGACTGACGGGGCAGGTCGTTTGGGTACCAATCCTATACAGAGCGAACGCCGCCCCCAGTCGATTCGGCTGGGGGCGTGCTGGGTTTAAGGGCACTCGGTGCGAGCCCTCAGGAAGCTGTCGTGAGATCGTCCCCCCGCACCCGGTTCCGACCGGACACCCGATTAGACCGAGATCTGCTCGCCCGCGAGTCGGGGCAGCCGGCCGGACGGATCGCCGCCTGGCGCGATGAGTTTCTGGCGGCGGGGTGCGAGGGCCTGAAGGCGAGGTCCGCGGCGGTCGAGGATCGCGCGCTCTCGGAGGCGCAGCGCAAGATCGGCGAGCTGTCGATGGACAACGACATCCTGAGGGCGCTGCTGGAGAAGAAGGGCCGCCCTCGGTCACCGAGGCGCTGAGCGTCAGCGAGCGGCTGGACGCCCCGCTTGCCCGGGTCTGCCGGGTCGCGGGGGTGTCCAGGTCGGCGGCGTGCGAGCAGCGCCGCCGACGCAAGGCCTCGGTTCCCGCTCGCCGTCGTCCTGGCCCGGTCGGGGCCATGGATGACCTCGAGCTGCTCAACGCGATCCGCCAGGTGATCGGCGACTCCCCGTTCGTCGGGAGGGCCACCGCAAGGTCTGGGCCCGTCTGGCGCCGACGGGGGGTGTGCACGAGCCGCAAGCGCGTGCTGCGACTCACGTGCGAGGCCGAACTGCTTGCCCCGACCGCGCGGGTGCGCCGGCGCGCGCGGCGCCTGCACGAGGGCACGATCACCGTCGAGGTTCCCAACACGCTGTGGGGCACCGACGCGACCGAGGCGCACACCGGCGAGGGCCGCTGCGCGGTCTTCTGTGTCGTCGACCACGCCTCCGGGGAGGCGTGGGCGGACGCCTCGCTGCGGATGGACCGCTTCGCTGCAGCCGACCTACTGCGCGAGGTCTCGACGGAGCGCTTCGGCTCGGTCGAGCGGGCGGCCGCGGGGCTCGCGCTGCGCTACGACGGCGGGCCGTGCTTCCGATCGCGCCACTACCAGGCCGAGATCGACCACCTCGGCATCGCCCGCTCGCCGGCCTTCCACTACGAGCCCGAGACCAACGGGATGGTCGAGAAGTTCATCCAGACCTTGAAGGAGCAGGTGCTCTGGATCGAGCGCTTCGAGGCCTTCGAGCAGCTGCGGGCAGCGGTGCGGGAGTTCGCCCGCACCTACAACCGCGAGTGGCTGCTCGAGCGCCACGGCTTCCCCAGCCCGATCGACGCGCGCGAACTCATGCTCGCCGGCTCCGTGGCATGATCGATCTGTTCACCCAGGTGTCCGGCGAACTGGGGCCGGCGCACTACTTCTTACTCAGCGCACCCGAAACTCCGAGTTCATTCCCCTGAGCGCATAGATCTCCCCGCCGGGGCGGTCGGAGGTGAAGTCGATCATGGCATAGCGGCCGGGCTTGAGATCGGCGGCGAAGGCATCGCTCTCCCCGGGCTTGAGGCGACGCAGGTAGGCAATGGTCCCGAGTGGCCGCCGCTCCTTGGAGTGAAGCTGCTTGTCGATCGGCGGGAAGTTCTCGGGCAGCGCTACGAGCACAATCTCGTGTCGCTTGTGCCCTCGGTTGTGGGCCTGAAAGACCACCCGGCCCGGCCGGACAACGGGTCGGTGATCGTAGCGGTACTCGTGCATGACGATGTCAAGGCTCGCGGGAGAAGGGGGGAGCGGGGCCTCCTTCTTCTCGCCGTTGCATGACGCCGCCACCAAGGCCAGCGCCGAGATTGCGCAGCCCAGAGCCTTCGTACTCACGCGAGGGACGACCTGGCGGTGCGAGCGCTCTTCATACCGCTTCCTCAGTGGAGATAGGCGCCCGCCGGAGCCATTGGAATAGGCCGACTGCCGCCGCAAAGACAAGGAGAGCCAGCAAAAGCAAGATGAACGGGGCACTGCGGGAGCCCCCGTCGTTGAGCGTAGGATGCCCTGGCGAGACAGCGGAGCCCTCGGCCCTTGGCGGGGGAGTGATTTCGGCGGTGAAGATGTCCTGGCCGGTGCTGATGAAGGCCCGGTTTCCGCTTCCGAAGATGTTGCGCGTGTCGGTCCAAGCGGCGAGAGCACCCGAGTCTCGCGAGAGCAGTCCCACGCGACCGCCGAACTCCACGAGGCCCTTGGCGGACGGGACGGTGTAGCGCTGGCCGCTTTTTGAGTCGGAGCTAGCCGAGCTGACCCTGACGTTTTCGGCGAAGTGCCTGCCCTCATCCGTCGAGTACGTGTAGTAGACGTGGTTACGCTTGTTCTTCGGGTCCGCCCGGCGGTCGTAGAAAATCGCGTCGATCCGCCCGCTTGGTGCGACTGAGAGATTCGGCTGATACTGGTGGCGGCCGTTTCCGACTCGGTCATCGTTGAGCCGAACTGGCTGCTGCCAGGACTGCCCTGAATCGTTTGAGCGCCGCATGAATACGTCCCAGTCGCCCGCTCTGGCGTCGTACCAAGCGGCAAACAGCCTGCCGGATTTGCCAACCGCGAGCGTAGGCGGCGGCATCGTGTAGATCAACATCACCCGCTCTGGGGGCTTTAACCGGTCATCGACCACCACGCCTCGGCGGAAGCGGTTACCGCCGTCGGAGGAGGTAGTCGAGACGAGCGACCAACGGCCCTCCCAGGTCGGGCCCTCGAGCCCCTGATAATCCCGCCGGTCGTCCTGCAGGTCGTAGTAGAGGACATGTACCGCATGGTTCTCGCCGAGCGCAAGCGCCGGTGCCACCGAGAGTCCGCGCTCCGGGTCGTTTACGTGGACTGGCTTCGAGAAGCTCTTGCCTCCGTCGTCGGAGTGGGCGGCCAGGATCGGGTTGGGTGGGGGTGCGAGGCCGCCGAGTGGTGGGTCCGTGTTGGCGTGCAGCCACACGAGGTGGATCCGGCCCCGGTCTCCCAGCGTCGGGTCGAGCGCCATGCGCACCTGGTAGTTGCGGGGCCCGAGCAGGCGCTGGGGTTTGCTGAAGCTGCGCCCCCGGTCATCGGAGGTCGAGAGAAACACGCCCATGGGGTTGTTCCCCTGCCCGCGAAGCCCCAGGAACAGGTAGTAGAGGGTCCCGTCCCGGTCAAAGGCGATCTCGGGCGCGTAGCACCTCTCGGCGCCCCGAGGTAGCTTTGGCACGGGATTGGCGGGTACCCAGCCTCGTCCGCCGTCCCCCGATAGCTGGAGGGCGCAGTTGAACTTCGGTGCATCGAGCCTGTTAGCCAGCACGACGAAGCGTGGATTCGTGGGGTCAGCCGCGAGCAGTGCCGAGTTCTGCCCTCGGGGGGCGCGCAGATCATTGGCGGTGGCAGGCACGTTCGCCGCAACGCTGGGGCCTTCCCGAACAGCCGGGCTCCCCCGGCTGGCGACGGCAGACATTGCGAGCAGCGGGACGGCCAGCGTCACGGCGTGCGCCGATAGCAGGCGCAGGCCGCGTCGGCCGCTGAGTAAGGACGACCCCGCACGTAACGCCCCCAACCTGAAAATGTTCATCCTCCAGATTTCGCGGAGGTCTTAGGCCGGGTCAGTGCGAACACCCGAGGCTCGCCCGGGTGTTCGCACACTGACTTGCACTTTACGCGATCCGGCCTAGCTGACAGTGAGGTACGCGACGCTCGTCGCGTAGAGGGCGCCGCTGTTGGGTAGGTAGCAGACCTGGTAAGTTTGCGGCCCTCTTCCGGTGTACGTCGGAGCGGTACCGGTGAGAGGACCGAGATCCGGGACCCCCGCGGTCGGGTTACGGACGAGCGTGGCTCCCGTGGCTATGGTCGTGCCGCCATAGCAACAACCCGAGCCCAAGACCGCGGAGACGTGCCAAGCGGTGTTGTCAGCCGGCCAACCCGTTGTTGACGGGACGTCATCCCCGGTGATGTTCGGCACCTGGGCGCCCTTCGCTACCGTAGGAGGGTTCGTTTGGCCGTTAATGTACGTCTGGCCTCCAAACGTCGTGCAAGCCCACGCCGTGGACGTTGTCGCCAACGCCGCAGCGACGATCACGAGTGGCACCAGTACACGGATGCGTCGCAGTCGTCGAGTCTTCATGTGTAGTCCCATTTCTTTCGTTGAGTTCGTCGCTTCGGGAACTGTAGAGCGAGTCCGAGCGCAGCGTTATCGGGGTGTGATCATGATCACGGCTGGCTGTGAATTTGCTCTCGATCGCGCCGCGGAACGGAGCGTTGCCCTGCCTGCTTGGTCACCGGCGCACCGCCGAGGTGGTGCGTGATCCTGATCACACCGACCGGCGGCTCTCCCGCGAAGTCTGATTGCATCCTTCGTCCTGCGGGGTAGGCGGGGACCTTCGTCCTGGGTGGCAGGCGGCGGAGCCTTCGTGCTGCGGGTAGGCGGCAGAGCATCTTCAACGAGCAAAGGGGTACGTGTGAGCAAGGCGGGCGAGATTTTCTTGGGTCGGTTCGATAGTGCAAACAGGCGCGCTGGACGCGTAGCGGGCGCGGTGCTGGTCGCCTCGCTACTCGCCGTCCTTGCGGCCGTTCCAGCGAAAGCCACCTTCCCCGGCCAGAACGGCCCGATCGTCTTTTTGGGGCGGTTCGGCGGTACCGACAACGAGGTCGGCAAGGTGAACCCCGACGGCTCGGGCGCGACCAACCTCACCAACAACGACTTCGGCGACTTCGACCCGGCGCTCTCGCCCGACGGCACGAAGATCGTCTTCGGGAGCGAACGCGCGGATCAAGTCGACTTCACCAGCAACATCTTCACGATGAACCTCGACGGCTCGGGCGTGACCCGGCTCACGAGCGAGAAGGCCTACGAGTACTCGCCCACCTTTTCGCCCGACGGCACGAAGATCGTGTTCGTCCGGGAGAGCCTGGCGGGCGAGGCAGACCTCTACGTAATGAACGCCGACGGCTCGCAAATTAAGCAGCTCACCATGACTCCGACCAATGGGTTTGCAGGGAAAGAGGACGCGCCTACCTTCTCCCCCGACGGCACGAAGATCGCCTTCCAGAGGCGTACCGGACAGAACGACCAGGATCTCTTCCTGATCAACGCCAACGGGTCGGGTGAGACGCGCCTCACCAGCGACCCAGGCTTCGAACAAATCCCGAACTTCTCGCCAGACGGCGCGAAGATCGCCTTCGACAACAACGACGAGATCTTCCTGATCAACGCGGACGGGTCGGGTCAGACGCGCCTCACCAACCGTGCGGGTCAGTCGCTTCATCCGGCCTTCTCCCCCGACGGCACGAAGATCGCGTTCAGCAGCAACAGTCCCGACCTCGTCGCTGGAGGTCGCTACGAGATCTTCGTAATGAACGTCGACGGCACGAGTCCCACTCGGCTCACCATGAGCGTGAACTCGCCGTTCGAGTTAAACTGGTTCCCTGACTGGGGGCGGCTTCCCCCAGTGCCGGCTCCCACCCCGCCGGCTGCTTCGGGTGGTGGCGGTTATCCGCTGCCTCCGGGTGGTGGTGGCGGCGGTGGCGGCTCCTCGGTTCCGCCTAAGGCGACGGTGTGCGCCAACTCGGCTGGTGTGAGGGTGATTGGCCGGACCAATAGTGGTGGCCGGGTGATTCAGGGCACCAATGGCAACAACCGGATCTGTGGCACCAACGCCGGTGACCTGATCACCGGCAACGGCGGCAAGGACGTGATCTCCGGCGGCGGGGGCAACGATCGGATCAACGGCGGCTCGGGCAGCGACCGCATCAATGGCGGCTCGGGCAAGGACCGGATCTCGGGCAGCTCGGGCAACGACAGCATCTCGGGCTCCTCGGGCAACGATCGGATCAACGGCAACTCGGGCAGGGACCGGATCTCGGGCGGCTCGGGTAACGATCGCTTGAATGGTTCGACTGGCGGCGATGTGGTGTTGGGCTCCTCGGGCAAGGACGTGATCTCGGGCGGCTCTGGCAACGACCGGATCTCTGCACGCGACAGACAGCGTGACCGGATCAACTGCGGCAGCGGACGCGATAACGTGACCGCCGACCGCATCGACCGCGTCTCGCGCAACTGCGAACGCGTAAGACGCAGGTAGAGACCGCCATGCTTGGGCGGACGGCTGCCTTGGTAGCGGTGATTGCCGCTTTGGCTTGCGTAATGCTGGCCGCGTGGGGGGCTTCGGCTTCCGTCGCCGCGACAAGCGCCACTCCCTTCGAGCCGACCCGCGTCGATGCTCCCGATCCCCAGGACGGCGGCAACTGGGCTGAGCGGAGCGCAGCCACGGAGGACTTGGACGGCGATGGCGTGAACGACATCTTTGTCGCGGTGTCCCCGTACAACATCGGGGCTCTGGCGCAGGCGGGCCGGGTGTACCTGCTGAGCGGCAGGACCCGCTCGGTGATCTACAGCATTGACTCACCCGAGCCCCAGGAGGGCGCGCTGTTCGGGTTCTTCATCTCGGTCCTGGGCGATGTCAGCGGCGATGGCAAGGACGACCTCGCCGTCGGCGCTCGCGGCCAAGACGTCTACACGGGCGCCGGAGCACCCTGCGGCCAGCCTGAGTCGAACGGATGCAACGAGAACCAGGGCAGGGCATGGGTCTTCAGCGGTGCTTCGGGTGCCCCCCTCTACCGGCTGGACAACCCGAAGCCCGAGCCAGGCGCGGTGTTTGGGTCCCGCATCGGGAGAGCCGGTGACCTGAACGGCGACCACCGCTCCGAGCTGATCATCGGCGCTCCTGGTAACGACGCTGGAACGGCAGGGCCAGGCTGCGGAGGCGTCGATCCCGATCCCGTCCCGGCCAGGTGCCGAAGGAACGAAGGCCAGGCGTTCATCTTCGACGGTTCCGCGGACGGCCTCCCGGCGCGCAACGTCGCGCTGCGGACGCTTGACATGCCCGACCCCACAACGGACGCCGCCGGGAGCTGTGCCGCGAACTGTGGCGGATTCGGCGGTTCCGTGCAGGGCCCGGGCGACGTCGACGGCGACGGCGTGACCGATCAGCTCGTCGACGCCGGCAACTTCCGCGCCAACCGGGGTCGGATGTATCTCTTCAGCGGCCAGAGCGGCCTGCTGCGCGCGAAAATCGACAACCCCTCAGGCGCGGCGGCCACCTTCGGCGCCCAGGACGTCGCACCGCTCGCGCCGGGCGACCTGAACGGGGACGGGCGCGCCGAGCTGTACGGCAACGGCTTTGCCCAGTTCGGTCCCACCGGGCCCTTCGAGGGCCGGGCTTGGGTGTTCGATGGCAAGGCCACGGTCACCCAGGGCACGGGGGCCGTGCTATTTGAGTTGGGAGACCCGACGCCCGAGGCCGGCGGGCAGTTCGGGTGGTCGATGGACGACACCGACTACAACCACGACGGGACGCCGGACCTCTATGTCGGCCAATCGCCCCACGACTACCGAGATCCGGAGAGGAACAACCACTACGGCGGCACCTACGTCTTCGACGGCAGAAACGGGTCGGTGCTCAAGCGCCTCGAGCTGCCCGCCTCCGACGTTCAGCCGAACGACAGCTTCGGCCCGAGCCTTGGCTGGACCGCGAGCGCCCCCGGGGATTTGAATGGTGATGGTGAGGACGACTACGTAGCCGGTGCGCCCTACCTCAACGTCGGCTCGAACGTCGATCAGGGCAGGCTCTACGCCTTCCTGTCGGGCCCGACGCCTGCCGAGCCGACGCCTCCTCCTGCGGGTGGGCCTGCGCCTCCTGCGGGTGGGCCTGCGCCTCCAAGCAACCCGCCTGGGGGGGGCGCCGGCCTCGGCTGTCCGGCGGGTAACTCTGCTGGTGTGAGGGTGATTGGCCGGACTAATAGTGGTGGCCGGGTGTTTCAGGGCACCAATGGCAACGATCGGATCTGTGGGACCAGTGCCGGGGATTTGATCACCGGCAATGGCGGTCGGGACGTGATCTCCGGTGGTGGGGGCGATGATCGGATCAACGGCGGCTCGGGCAGTGATCGGGTCAATGGCGGTTCGGGCAAGGATCGGGTTTCGGGCGGCTCTGGCAACGACAGCGTCAACGGCAGTTCGGGCAACGATCGGATCAACGGCAACTCGGGCACAGACCGGATCTCCGGCGGCTCGGGTAATGATCGTTTGAATGGTTCGACTGGCAACGATGTGGTGTCGGGCTCTTCGGGCAGGGACGTGATCTCGGGCAGCTCAGGCAACGACCGTCTGTCGGGCAACTCTGGGAATGATCGGATCAACGGCAACTCGGGCAACGACCGGATCTCCGGCGGCTCTGGCAACGACCGGCTCGAGGGCGGCTCGGGCAAGGACAGCCTGCGGGGCGACTCGGGCAACGACCGCCTGTCGGGCAACTCGGGCCGCGACAAGCTCTCGGGCGACTCGGGCAAGAACAAGCTCAAGCAGTAGGCGGATCGGCCCCCGATCAGGACCGGGGGTGCATCGGCACGGGCGACGGCCGAATCTTGCGGGCGCGGCCGCCGCGAGCGGCTCAGGCGCCGGTGACCGCGCGGGGGAGACCCTCAATCACGGCCTCGGCGGCGAGCTCCTCGATCTCCGCCGGCGTGCTTCCGCGCAGAATCCACCCATTTCCGCCTGGACGAGGAGCCAACAGGTCATGGTGCATGAGCTCCCCAAGTGCGCGGGAGACCGACTCGCGCTGGGCACATGCGAGCTGCGCCAGGGTCTCCTGAGAGAGCCTCAGCGGCAGCACCACACCGCCCGGCTCGACCCGACCCCAGCGCCGGGCCAGGTGCCACAGCAGCAGGCGAAGCCGCTCGGGCAGGCTCGGGGTCCGTGCCAACGCCAGGCGCAGCACGGCCGAGCGCGAACGCTCGATCGTGCGGTCCAGAAGCGCCACCTGTATCTCGGGCCAGCGGGCGAGCCGCTCGTGCCAGCGCCGGTCGAGCACCGCCAGCGCACCGGCCTCGCAGGCGCGCCACTCGCTCTGCATCGGGACGGTCCTGAAGCCCTTCGCCCACTCACCCGGGCTCAGCACATCGCCGGGCCCGAGCAATTCCACCGTTTGCCGGTCGTTCACGGCCACACGATGAGCGAGCAGCCCGTCGAGCAGGAAAAGGGTGGGCCCAGCGGAGCGAACCTCCACGGGCGGCGCCCACGGCCCCCGCTCGAACGTGCGGCAGCTGGCCAGCGAGCGCTGGCGGGCGGCCTGCAGCTCGCGTGGATCGATGGCGGCCGCGAGGTCAGGATCAGCCTCGAGGACACGAACGACAGGACCCGCAAAGGAGGCTTTCACACCCCCTCCTTGTTCGCCGGCGGGCGATCGGCGCGGCCGAGTCCGGGAACGTACTCGCCGGCCAGCCAGCGAACGAACAGGGAGGAGCCCATGAGGTAGCTGTGCACGGTCGCCTCTTTCAGACCGGCGGCACGCAACTCGACCTTGAA
>JAABUS010005564.1_pt1 | contig 16374 bp, 12 predicted proteins | sample 5560161 | NCBI WGS metagenome assembly JAABUS01 (sample SAMN10711885, study PRJNA513376) | rock metagenome | isolation source: Antarctica rocks | place: Antarctica: Victoria Land, Trio Nunatak nord | collected 2016-01-04
CCCGCCTACCTACTATCTTCCGTTGACCGCCTTCGGACCCGGTGTCCTCGTCCCGTCCGACGGATCCAGCTATTGCGAGTGGAAAGGTCGGGCAACCTACTTCGATGTCAGGGGCGGCGACCGGGTCGCGCTCCGGGCGGCCTGGACGTACCCCGATCCGTCCCCCGGCTTCGACCTCATCGGTGACCATGCTGCGTTGATGCCAGCGGCCATGGACAGGTGCACCGTGGACGGAGAGAGGGTCATCGCGCAGTCGGGCGGCTTCTACGGCGGCTGGATCACCTCCCGGGTCGTCGGCCCGTTCAAGGGTGTCCCCGGTAGCCAGGGCTGGTGACCGTCGGTTCGCCCGCCACCCGTCGCCAGCGCAGCCAGAGCGCCCAGGTGCTTGGCCCAGACCAAGCGGCTCGCCAACCAGCTCCAGTCGGCCCCGGAGACACCTGGACCACTGCGGTGAGCCCCGGGCATGGTGGTCGCCATCAAGGTGGGCCGAGCGGCTGCGGGATCACCGAGCGCGCCCGCGGGAACCGGCACCGGTGCAGGTGAGCCGGTGACGGCTGACCGGCCACCGACACCAGCGGTGGGACCCCCACCGCACAGGCGTCCTGGGCCACGGGGCAGCGACGGAGGAAGGGGCACTCATGGTCACCGTCGGTGCGCTGGTGAGTCTCCGGCCCTGCGGTCGGAAGCTGCCGGTCCGGTCCGTCGGTCTCCACCCCACGCATCACCGGCAGGGCCGAGAGCAGGCACTGCGTGTAGGGGTGCTCGGGGCGCTGGATGATCTTGTCGGTCGGGCCCTGCTCGACAACCAGACCCCGGTAGATCACCGAGATGGTCCCGTCCGGGCCGATGTAACGGGCCGTCGCCACGTCGTGGGTGATGAACAGCAGCGCGACTCCGACCTCCGAACGCAGCTTCTTGAACACGTTCAGGATGCCGAGCCGCAGCGAGACGTCGATCATGGACACGGCCTCGTCCGCGACCAGCACATCCGGTTCGGGGATCAGCGCGCGGGCGATGCAGACCCGCTGGCGCTGGCCGCCGGACAGCTTGTGCGGATACTTGTCCAACACCCCAAGTGGGTCCAGCCCGACCAGGTCCAACAGCTCGAGCATCCGACCACGCCCCCATGGTCCGGGCCGCCTCTCACCGCGCTGTCGTGCCCGCATCTTCAGCGGGACCCGCAGCGTCTCCTCGATCGTGCTGGTCGGGTTCAACGCGGAGTACGGGTCCTGGTGGATCAGCTGCACCCGCTGGAACATCCGCCGACGCGCCACGCCGTGGACTCGGGTCACGTCCTGCCCGGCGAGCCTCAGGTCACCGCCACCGGAAGTCTCCAAGCCGGCAAGAATTCTGCCCAAGGTGGTCTTGCCACAGCCGGACTCACCGATGAACGAGGCCGCGTCGCCCCGTCGCAGGATGAAGTCGACGCCCCGCAGCGCGTGCACCACGCCCTTGTCGACCACCCCACCGCCGCGCGGGTTGAACGTCTTGGTGATGTTCGTCGCCTCGATCACCGGGACCTGGTCGGCGGTCTGCTCACCGCGGACGGCGCTCACCGGCCCTGGTCCGTCGCACCAGGATCAAGGTGGTCGGCCAGCCCCCCGACCGCCTCGATCCCGGGACGCATCACCACCGGGCAGGCGATCTCGCGTCCGGCATAGGGCAGCAGCGGCGGGTCGTCGGTCATACAGGACTCCTCCGCCCTGGGGCAACGGTCACGGAAGACGCAGCCCTGGGTCGGTGCGCTGGCCAGGTCTGGAGGTCGACCCTCCAGTGGCTGAGCGAGATCCGGATCACCCTCGATCCGCGGGATCGCCCGCATCAGCGCCGCCGTGTAGGGATGCTTGGGTCGCCGGATGATCTCCTGGGTGGGTCCGAGCTCGACCAGCCGCCCGCCGTACATCACCGCCAGCCGATCAGCCATCTCTGCCACCACCCCGAGGTCATGGGTGATGATGATCGTCGCCAGGTCACGCTCGGCGTGGATTTCCTTGACGATCTCCAGGACCGACACCTGGCTGAGCATGTCCAGCGCGGTCGTCGGCTCGTCCAAGATCAACACTTCGGCGTTGAGCACCAGCGCGAAGATGATGCCGACCCGTTGCCGCATGCCGCCGGACAGCTCGTGCTGGTAGCTGTCCAGCACACGCGCGCCGTCCAGGCCCATCCGGTCACACAGCCGATGAGCCTCGGCCAGCAGCCGGCGCAGGTCGGACACGCCGTGGCTTCGCCCGAGATCGAGCAGCTGCCTGCCGATCCGTTTGAGCGGGTTCATCGAGTTCTGGGAGGCCTGAAACACGTAGCCGACCCGGGCGCCGCGGTAATGCCGCAGCTTCTCCCCCGTCCAGGTAGTGATGTCGGAGTCACCGGCGATGGTGATGCTGCCGCCCGCGATCCGCCCCGGCGTGGTCACCGCGTTCAGCAGCGACAGGGCCAAGGTGGACTTGCCTGACCCAGACTCTCCTACGATGCCGAGGATCTCACCGCGTCGAATGTCCACGTCCAGCTTGTAGACGGCGGCCCGATCACCCGCCGCCGTCGGGAAGGTGATGGTCAAGTCACGGACGACGATCAAGGTGGCGGGCAGGGTCGTGCCGTGCTCCACGTCGACCAGAGTGCTCATGTCAGCGTTCCCGCAGCCGCGGGTTGAAGAACTCGTCCACCGCATCCAGCAACAGCACGACCGCCAGTGTGAGCAACAAGATCGCCGTCAGGGGGGCCAGCAGGTAAGCCAGTGCGGTCGGTGTCTGCAGAGCACCGTTCTGCACCGCCTGGTTGAGCATCACACCCCAGTTGTTGGATGTGAACGGGATCACGCCTAAGAAGAACAGCCCCACCTGGGCATAGACGAAGCCGGTGAAGGTGATCAGCATGTTCATCCCGACGTAGGGCGCGATGTTCGGCAGCAGCTGACGCAGCACGATGTTGTGCAACGGCAGCCCAAGGCTACGGGCCGCTTCGACGAAGCCGCGGGTGCGCAGTGACAGAACCTGGCTGCGGACCGCACGGGCGAGGCCACCCCAGCCGAGCAGGCCGAGGACGAGTCCCATCGACCAGGCCGAGCCGAAGTCCCACACCGTGGCCAGCACGACCAGCAGCGGGAACGACGGGATCGTCAAGATGAAGTCGGTGACCTTCATCAAGAGCGTGTCCGGCCAGCTCAACACGTAGCCCGAGACCAGGCCGAGGAGGGTGCCGATCACGATGGTGAACAGCGAGGCCCACAGGGCTGACAGCAGGACGAACCGGGTGCCGGTGACCAGCAGCGACCATACGTCCGTACCGGCGAAGTCGGTGCCGAGCCAGTGCCGCGCACTGGGCGGGGACAAGATGTTGTCCACGTCGATCGGCAGCTGCGGCGGATAGAACCACGGTCCGGCCACCGCCATGAAGATGAAGCCGACGATCACCACGGCACCGAAGATCCGGCTCGGTCGGCGGGTGAGGACCACCCGGACCGCGCGTGCGTCCCGACGCCAGCGCGGAACCAGGTTCACCATCGGCGCAGTGGTCCGGCGCACCACCGCGGCGGTCACGATGACCTCCTGACCCGGGGATCGATGAACACGTACATCGCATCGGAGATGGCGTTGGCGACGATCACCGCGACCGAGATCAGCAGGAACGAGCCACTCATCAACGGATAGTCACGCACCCCGATGGCGCTGAGCAGCAACGTCCCGAGCCCCTGGTAGTTGAACGTCGACTCGATGAACAGCGAGCCACCGAACATGAACCCGATCGACAGGGTCAAGATCGTGAACAGCGGCAGCATCGCGTTGCGCGCGATGTAGCGCATCACCGTGCCACGCTTGAGACCGCGCAGCTCCGCCGCCATGATGAAGTCGTCGCCGAGCACCGACACCACCGACGACTTGGTCGCCAGCAGCCAGCCACCGTAGCTCGACAACGCATAGGTGACGACCGGCAGGGTTCCGTGCCACAGCAGCGACCCGATGAACGCCGGGTAGAGCCCGGGCTGCAGCCCGGCACTGTACGGCGCGCCGTACGGGAACAGCTCCAGCAAGGTGGAGAAGACGTAGAGCAGCAGCAGTGCCATCACGAACTGTGGGATGCCGTGGAGCATCGACCCGGTGATCGAGATGAAGTCGCCCAGCTTGGTGCCCCGCCGCATCGCCGCCAGGACCCCCAGTGCGACGCCGAAGAGGAAGCTGGCCATGATCCCGGTCAGGACCAGCACGATGGTGAACGGAGCCGCCGAGGCCACCAGATGGCTCACGGAGAGTCCGGCATAGCTGATCGACTCACCGAGATCGAAGTGCAGCAGACGCCACAGGTAATGGACGTACTGCAGGTACAGCGGCTCGTTCGAGACGAAGCCGTAGAGCACCTCGACCTGACGGGCCGCCTGCTCGGGTGAGGCACCTTGCATGATCAGCTGCTCGTAGGCCTGCTTGACCGGGTCGCCGGGCAGGAGCCGGACCAGGAAGAAGGTGAACGAGGCGACGAGCAGGATCATCACCACCACGCCGACGATCTTGAGGCCGATGATCTGAACAAGGCCGACGTAGCTGCCGCGGCCCTGCTTCACCGGCGTCAATGGAACGCCGATCGGCGCCTGCCCGTCAGCCATGAGGCTTCTCGGGCTGCGGGCAGACGGCGATGCGTTGTCGGGTCATCCTCACTTCGGCTGGATGAAGCCCTGCGCCATCCAGACACCCGGGGACAGCCTCTGCAGGCCAGGATCGCTTCCGTCGGGGAACTTGGTGAACCGGGTCTCGTTCACGAACACCACGTTGGTGTAGTCCCAGACCCCGATCATCGGCAACGAGGTGTTCTCGGCGAGGAACAGCTGCTGGATCACCGGCCTCTGCTGGTCCGGTGTCATGGAGGCCAGCGAGGCAGTCAGCTCGCCCGGCTTGACTTTGCTGCCGTCGGGAAGCACAACCTCCTGCGGGCCGCCGACCCAGTTGCCGCTGTCGGACTTCGACGCCGGTGCGTAGGTCGCCTTGGAGCCGGTGACGGTGTAGCCGTACGGGGCGCCCCAGATCCGTGCCAGCACCGACGGCGGGTTGGTGCCTACCGCCGTCAACCACCAGGCGAAGCTGAACTTCTGCGCCGCGAGGTCGGTCTGGTAGGTCGCGTAGTCGGCGGAGACCTTGACCTGGCACGGGACACCGAAGGTGGTGAGCTCGGAGCAGACCACGTTGGACGCTGCGATCCAGTCGCTGAAACCGGTCACGGACTGCAGGGTCACGGTGAATGGTTTGCCGTCGGCGAGCTGCCACTTGCCGTTGCTGCCCTTCTTCAGACCCGACTCGGTGAACAGCTGCTCGGCCTTGGCTTTGTCCACGGCGTACTTCTGCAGCTGTTGTGCGGTGGCGGGATCCATCCACGCATCACTCGCCGCCTTGACCATGCCGCTCTCCACGTCGACGGCCATGCCACCGACTGGCTCGCCGACCTTGGTGATCGCCTTGCGGTCGAGCAGGTAGCCGAAAGCCCGACGTACGCGTACGTCCCCGAACGGTGCGACGCTCTGGTTGAAGCCGAGCGCTGCCTGCACGAAGCTGGCGCTGGACACCATCTTGTTGCCGGCCTTCTCGATCGCCTTCTGGATGTTGGTCGGCATGGCAGTGAACGGACCGTAGTCGAGCTGCCCGCTCTGCAGGTAGTTCCAGACCTCCTCGTTCCCGGAGTAGTTGCGCAGCACCAGCTTGCTCGGCGCGACCTTGTCGGCGGCATAGAAGTGCGGGTTCTTGTCGAACGTCGCCTCGCCCGGGTTCAGCCCGGTCATCACGAACGGCCCGGCCGACAGGTTGGTCTTGGGAGCGAACGTGGTGAGCTTCTTGGTCAGCGCATCCAACGAGGCCTGTGCCGTCTTCGCCTTGGCCGCATCGGAGCCCTGGGACTGGTCGATCGACGTCCAGATGTCGCTCGGGAGCAACGAGCCGTACTGGGCGGCCGGGACGACGATGGTGGTCAACACGTTCAACAAGAAGGTGTGGCTGACCGAACCTGCGAGCTGCTTGATCTTGACCGTGTGGTCGTCCACCGCGGTCACGGTGCCCAGGTTGATGCCGGTCGTGTTGCCGGCGACGTACCCGGCTGCGAACGAGGTCACTACGTCCTTGGCGGTGACCGGGGTTCCGTCGGACCAGCCGGCCTTGGGGTCGAGGTGCACGGTCACGGACCTCAGGTCCGCGCTCTGCTCCCACGAGCTGGCCAGTGCCGGGTAGAACTTGTTGATGTCGGTGGGATCGGACCTGGACCAGGCGAGGTCGACCACGTTGTAGCCGGTGAAGACGTTGCCGTTCAGGTTGTACGGGTTGGCTGGTGCGCCCGGCGTGATGTGCTTGCTGCCGTCGATCGTGGTGAACGTCGCGTTGCTCGTGCCGCTACCCGACGAACCCTTGTCGGCGTTGGGACCGCCGGGACCGTTGGTGCACGCAGCCGTCAGCATGACCGCGCCGATCGCGACACCTGCAGCCAACCTGGAAATTCGCACCGGGGGTGCCTCCTGAATCGATTGCGCACCGCTTGTCGCTCGCCCGTCGAGGCCGCGTGCCGGCACTGTCTCGTGGTGACGCTAGGCCCCGGCACGCTGGTCCGCAAGGCTCTGGACGCAATTTCTCTACAGGTATGCGCAAAACGTTGTAATCGGGCGACATGGCCCGTCGGCGGACGGCGGGCCCACGAACGGCGTCAGACCATAGGGTCAGGTTTGTGCCCGAGCCGGTCGACACCCCCGCTCCGCCGTCGACCGCGGTCGCCGTCGGCCGCTTCCATCGCACCAGCCCGCGGCACGGCGCCACCCGCAGCCGAGGCGCACCCGGTTGGGTGATCCTGCACACCGTCGCCGGTGCCGGATCGGTCAGCCAGGGCGAGGTCCGGGTCACCGCCTGTCGGGACCGGCTGATCATCCTGGCGGCCGGTGGCCACCACGCCTACTACGTAAGTGCGCGGGAGCAGAACTGGGACGTGTGGTGGGCGCACTTTCCGGTGCAGTCCAGCTGGGTGGAGTGGCTGGAGCCACACCGGCGTGGGTCACACCTGTACGCGGTGGCGGCCGATGCCCCGGTGCTCGACCGGATCGACGGCATCTGGCAGCGGATCTATGCTGACCTCGCCGGGCCTGCGGCGGCCCCGGGCAGCCCAGCGGACCTGATGCACGTCGACGCGACCACCTGGACGCAGCGTCAGCTGGGCCTCAACGGGATCGAGGAGGTGATCTTGTCGTTGCTGGACACCGGCTCACGGCTCGATTTCCGCGACGCCGATCCGCGGATTGCTCAGGCCGTCAGCGCCATCGCCTCCGAGCCGACCACAGCGGATCTCGATCGGCTCGCCGCCGCGGCGCACCTGTCGGTGTCCAGGTTCGCCCACCTTTTCACCAAGATCACCGGTACCTCACCGAACAAGATGATCATCAATGCCCGGATGGACGCGGCGCGACGGTTGCTGGAGACCACCGATCTTCGCATCGCCGAGATCGCGCGTGCCTGTGGGTCACCCAACCCCTTCTACTTCAGCAAGGTGTTCCGCCGACGGTTCGGCACCTCACCGAGTGCCTACCGGGCGATGCTGCACACTGAGCTCGGCTGAGCCTGGGGCCCGTCGGTCCAGGGGTGTCAGCGAGGACGGCGCGGTTGGATCGGCCTGAGGATGGCGCGCTGCTCCGGCGAGAGCCGGCTCAACAGGTCGTCGGAGTACGCGTAGCCGTGCCGGGTGCTGCCCCAGGACGGCCCGTACCGGTAGATCACCACCCGGCGTTCGCCTTCGGTGGTGGTCCGTGAGCTGCCACCGTGTGCGATGCCGTCGCAGAACAGCAGGACGTCACCGGCATCGAGGTGCACCTCGATGGCGCCGGGCACCTCGTCCATCGGTCCGCGGCCGGCGGGCTGTACCGGATGCGGCAGGTTCGACTTGTGGCTGCCGGGGATGACCATGGTGCCGCCGTCGCCCGGCCCGATGTCGGTCAGTGCCATCAAGGCGTTGACCTGGCCGCAGCGGAACACGCCGTTGATGTAGCGGTACTGCCCGCGCAGGGCACCGTGGTAGCCGCCGGAGTGGATGTCGAAATAGCCACCGGCACGGCGTACCGATGCAAAGCACTCATCGATGAACAAACCCTCTACGTAGGAGTCCTGCTCCCCTGCCCAGGTGCGTGCGTAGTTGATCCAGGACGGATGGTCGATCAGCTCCTCGAAGGCCGGCCCCGCTTCGACGATGTTCTGCAGCTCGAAGCCCTTGTGGTTGTCGCCTTCGGAGTCGCTGCGCTGCACATTGCCCCACCAGTCCCACGGCGCCAGGTCCGGCGGAAAGGTGTCGAATGCCTCGTTCAGCCGCTGCACCTGGTCCGGAGCCAGTGCACCACGAAGGATCAGGTAGCCCCGCAGGTCGAAAAGATAGTTGTCCAGCTCGCTGGGCTGCCCGGCCGGCGCTGCCGGCGCTGCCGGCGCGGCGACGCCGCTCGTGGTCATGGTCATCGGCACTTCCTCCACGCTGATGGTCTCGCCGGTGAGGCGGCCACTCGGTCACCGTTGAATCTAGAACGCCCGACCCCCGCCGAGCCATGCCCGGATGCGCTGACCACCGGTTCAGTTCCTGCTGACCCGCGCTGGGTGAGACCAAGCCAGGCGTCAGTGCATGTTGGGGTGCGTGAACTTTGATAGAGCCAACCAGCCCCAGGTGGGCGGCGTTCGACACCAGCCGCGCAGTTCACTCGATCTCGACCGTCGTTCCGGTGGCGCTCCACTGGTCGACCAACGTGGGGGGAGGCGGTTCTCGATCGGCGTCAGGACAGGCGGGCACTCTCGGTACGGCGGATCAACGGGGTGCGCAATTTCAAGCCGGTATTGGCCAGCGCGGCAGCGAACTGGCGCTGGAAAGACTGACCAGGCTCACCGAGCCGTCCGGGTCGGGACTGACCCTCACCTGGGCCGGGGCATGACACTGGTCCAGGTGAGGCGCTGCCTGGATCTACCGGGTCTGAGACCCTGGCTGACGGGCAGGAGACGCGGCGCCGTCGGCTACTGCTGGATGTAGGCCATCAGCTGGTCACGCTCGTCCTGCAGTGCATCGATCCGGTGCTTGACGATGTCACCGATGCTCACGATGGCGTAGAGCTTGTCCCCGGAGACAATGGGGACGTGCCGGATCCGGTTGTCCGTCATCGTCCTGGCCAGCCCCTCCAGGTCCTCATCGGGCGCGCTGGTGATCACCTGTGCGGTCATGATCGCGCTGACCGGCTGGCTCAGCACGCCAGCGCCGTCGCTGTGCAGCCGGCGCACCACGTCGCGCTCGCTGACGATCCCGTCCACGTGCTCGCCGTCCAGGCTGACCACGATGGCACCGATCCGGTGCTCGGCCAGCTGAGCCAGGAGATCGCGCACGGAGCTGTCCGGTGTGACGGTGACCACCCCGGTGCCCTTCTTCTTCAGCACGTCGGAGATCTGCATGGCCATAGCCTAGGCGGATGTGACCTACGACACAATGAGTCGTCGATTGAGGAGTGTGCGATGAGAAATCTGCCCGAGGCACGTGCACACCGCCCGGGCTCTCGGCTGAGCGGGGAAACCGGTCCAGCAGCGAATTCCCCGAGAGCGGTCCCCTAGGCTGGCAGGCATGACCACTGTGCGCGCCTATGCCGCTACCGCTGCCACCGAGCCGCTGTCTGCCACCACCATCGAGCGACGCACGCCGGGTGAGCACGACGTCCAGATCGCCATCGCCTATGCCGGCATCTGCCACTCAGACATCCACACGGTCCGGGCTGAGTGGGGCACGCCCAGCTACCCGCTGGTGCCTGGTCACGAGATCACCGGAACGGTAGCGGCCGTTGGCTCGGACGTCACCAGGTCCGCCGTCGGCGACCGGGTCGGGGTCGGCGTGTTCGTCGGCTGCTGCGGCGAGTGCGACTCCTGCCGCCGCGCTCTGGGCCAGTACTGCCTCGACGGCGTGATCTGGACCTACGGCACCAAGGACGTCGACGGCACCATCACCCAGGGTGGCTACTCCACCGGTGTGGTGGTGAACGAGGACTTCGTCCTGGCGATCCCCGACGCCCTCGAGCTCGACAGCGCCGCCCCGCTGTTGTGCGCCGGCATCACCTTGTACTCACCGCTGTCCAGGTGGGGCGCCGGACCGGGCAGGAGGTCGCGATCATCGGCATGGGTGGGCTCGGACACATGGGCGTCCAGCTCGCCGCGGCGATGGGCGCCACCGTCACCGTGCTCAGCCAGTCGTTGCGCAAGGCCGACGACGCCTTGGCCCTCGGAGCATCAAAGTGCTATGCCACCAGTGACCCGGAAACCTTCAGCAAGCTGCAGAACCGGTTCGACCTGATCGTCAACACCGTCTCGGCCAACCTCGACGTCGACGCCTTCCTCGACCTGGTCCGGGTCGACGGCGCTCTGGTCCAGGTCGGTCTGCCCGAGGTGCCGATGCAGGTGTCAGCCGGGTCGATGACCGGCAAGCGCCGTACCCTCGCCGGCTCGTGCATCGGCAGTGTCAGCGAGACCCAGGAGATGCTCGACTTCTGTGCCGAGAAAGGCATTGCCGCGAAGATCGAGCTGATCGACGCGGACAAGATCAACCAGGCATACGACCGGGTCGTTGCCAGCGACGTCCGGTACCGGTTCGTGATCGACACCGCCACCATCTGACCGGGCCGGAGCTGGCTGCATGCCCCGGGAGCGCGTTGGCCAGGGCGTGTCCCAGGGTTTGGCGTTGTTGAAGTCCCATGCCTTGCCGCCGACCTGGCCTTTCGCGGTGAGGAAGACGTTGGACAGCGTGCGCCCGCGGAACGTGGCCAGTCCCAGGTTGTGCGAAGGCAGGTAGTTCGCGTCGCTGATCGCGCGCATGACAGCCGCCTTCCGGAGTGCGTGATGTCGAGATGCCCTGGTCAGGCAACATCAAACTATGCTCGGCCAGCCCTTGGCGGCAGGTGCTTAGGTGCAGACCAAGGGGTAGCGACGCCCCGGTCAGATCGTTGATCATGGACCGTACTGTGAGTCAGCGACCGCCGGCGAGCATGCGGTTCCGCTGCGCCACCCCCGCGGTGCCGTACGGGTAGTCGTCGACCTGCGGGCTGCTCGCCGTTGTCAGCTGGTCGAGCTGTGCTGCGGTCAGGTCCAGACCCGAGGCGCCGAGGTTGTCCGCCAGCTGCGCAACGGTGCGTGCACCGAGGATCACCGACGTCACCGCAGGTTGGGCCAGCAGCCAGGCCAGGGCCACCTGCGACGCGCTGGCCCGGTGGGTGTCGGCGATCGAGGTGACCGCGTCGAGGACCGACCAGGTCCGCTCGTTCGCGTTGCGCGCCTCCCAGGCTTCCATCCCGCGGGCGGGGTTCTCACCCAGACGGGTCGCGCCGGTCGGCCGCTGGTCCCGGACGTACTTGCCGCTCAGCCAGCCGCCGGCCAGCGGCGACCAGGGCAACAGCCCGATCCGGGCATCGAGCGACGCCGGGACGATCTCGTGCTCGATGTCGCGCACCAGCAGGCTGTACTGCGGCTGCAGGCTGACAGGTGGGGCGAGGCCGAGCGCCGAGGCGCGGGCGACCGCTTTGGTCAACTGCCAGCCGAGATAGTTGGAGAAGCCGTAGTAGCCGATCTTCCCTGCCCTGACGGCATCATCGAGGAACCGCAGGGTCTCATCCAGCGGCGTCAACGCATCCCAGGCGTGCATCTGGTAGAGGTCGATGGTCTCGACACCGAGTCGGGTCAGCGAAGCATCCAGGGCGGCCGACAGGTGCCGCCGGGACAGGCCCACGTCGTTGGGGCCTTCACCCATCGGGAACCTGCCCTTGGTGGCCAGGACGACCTGTTGCGCCTCGGTCGGGTGCGACGCCAGCCAGCGTCCGATGATCGTCTCCGAGACACCACTGCTGTACACGTCGGCGGTATCGACGAACGTGCCGCCGGCCGCAACGAAGGCGTCGAGGATCGCGTGCGAGCTCTCTTCGTCCGCCTCCGCGCCGAAGGTCATCGTGCCGAGGGTCAGCTCCGACACGACGGCTCCACTGTTTGGGGTGTTGGTAAGAAACGTGTCACCAGCGGCAAACGAGCTGAGGGGTAGCGCTGTGGCCGCTGGTGACGGAAGGATCACCGTTCGTGAATCGGTCGATCGAACTCGACGAGCTGGTCGAGAAGTGGACATTGCTGGATGACGAGCAGGTCCTGGTGGCGGGCAAGCGTGGTGCGACCAGGCTGGGGTTCGTACTGCTGCTGAAGTTCTACCTTCAGCACGGTCGGTTCCCGCGGGGGTGGGGTGCGCTGCCCGATGACGCGGTCCGCTTTGTCGCGGAGCAGGTGAAGGTGCCGGCTTCGGAGTTGGGTTCGTATGAGTGGGTGGGGCGGACGAATCGTTATCACCAGGCGCAGATTCGCGAGCATCTTGGGTTCCGTGAGTGCTCGGTCGAGGATGCCGAGAAGCTGGTGGCCTGGCTGGCGGCGGAGGTCGGCGAGGACGAGCGGCAAAGGGACCGGGTGCGGGAGCATCTGCTGGCCAGGTGCCGCGACCAGCGGATCGAGCCACCGACACCCGGCAGGGTCGACCGGATTGTCCGGTCGGCACTCCATCAGGCAGAGATCGCAATGACGTGCCGTATCGCTGCACGTCTGCCTGCCGTGACAATGCAACGGCTCAGGTTGTTGGTGTCCGGGTCCGATCACGACGGTGACGGTGGTGATGACGGGGATTCTGTGCTGGCGTCGGTGAAGTCGGATCCGGGCAACGTGAGCCTGGAGTCGATGCTGGCTGAGATCAGGAAGCTTCGGGCGGTCCGAGCGATCGGACTGCCACCGGGCCTGTTCTCCGACATCGCACCGAAGGTCCTGGCGGAGTGGCGCGCCAGGGCGGCCGTCGAGTCACCGTCGCATCTGCGGACCCATAGTGGCGAGCTGCAGTTGACGCTGCTGGCTGCACTCCTGCACGCCAGGGAGCGGGAGATCACCGACACCCTGGTCGACCTGTTGATCTCGACCGTGCACCGGATCAACGCCCGGGCGGATCGCCGGGTGTCGCAGGAGCTGGTGAACGCTTTCAAGAAGGTGACGGGCAAGGAGAACATCTTGTTCGCGATCGCCGAAGCCGCGCTCGAGGCGCCGGATGATCCGGTCCGGTCGGTCGTCTTCCCGGCCGTCAACGGCGGGGAGCAGACGCTGCGGGAGCTGGTGCACGAGTACAAGACGAAGGGGCCGGTGTATCGCCGGACGGTGCAGACCACGCTGAAGGCGTCATACAGCAACCATTACCGGCGCGGTCTGATCGAGCTGCTCGATGTGCTGGAGTTCCGCTCCTCCAACACCGCACAGCGGCCGGTGCTCGATGCATTGGACCTGGTGGCCCGGCACAAGGACGGCCGGGTCACGTTCTACCCGGTCGGCGAGCAGGTCCCCACCCACAAGGGCGTGCTCGGAGACTGGGCTGATCTAGTCACGCGCACCGACGGCAAGGGCCGCACCAAGGTGGTCCGGTCGACGTATGAGGTGTGCACCTTCCAGGCGCTGCGGGAACGGCTTCGCTGCAAGGAGATCTGGGTCGTCGGCGCGGACCGGTGGCGCAACCCTGACGAAGACCTGCCCCGCGACTTCGACGCCCGGCGCCTCGAGCATTACGCCGCCCTGCGGAAACCGCTGGATCCGACCGCGTTCATCGACCAGCTGCAGACGGAGCTGCGCGCCGAGCTCGCCGCGCTGGACGAGGCGCTGCCTGGGCTGGACTGGGTGGAGATCCGAGACCGCGGCAAACAGGGCGCGATCAAGCTGACCCCCCTGGATCCGGCGCCGGAGCCGCGGAACCTGCGCGCGTTGAAGCGCGAGGTGCGCACCCGGTGGGGCACGGTGCCGCTGATCGACATGTTGAAGGAGGCGGTGCTGCGCACCGGCTGCCTGGACCAGGTCACCGGCACCGCCGGCCGTGGTGACCTGTCACGGGAGGTGCTGGCCGAGCGGCTCCTGCTCGCGGTCTACGCCTACGGCACCAACGCCGGGATCCGGGCGATCTCCGGCGGCGAGCACGGCCACTCCGAGGACGACCTGCGCTACGTACGGCGCCGCTACCTGTCGGTCGACGTGGCGCGGGCGATCGCCACCCAGATCGCCGACGCCGCCTTCGCGGTACGGCGCCAGCGGATCTGGGGTGCGGGATCATCGGCGGTGGCGTCGGACTCGACCCACTTCGGCGCGTTCGACCAGAACATCTTCACCGAGTGGCATTCCCGCTACGGCGGCCGCGGCGTCCTCATCTACTGGCATGTGGAGCGCAAGTCGATGGCGATCCACTCCCAGCTGATCAACTGCTCGGCCTCAGAGGTCGCAGCGATGATCGAGGGCGCGATGCGGCACGGCACGTCGATGGAGGTCGACGGCAACTATGTCGATTCCCACGGCCAGTCCGAGGTCGGGTTCGGTCTCACCCGGCTCCTCGGGTTCGACCTGCTGCCCCGGATCAAGCGGATCAACATGGTGAAGCTGTACCGCCCGGCCGCCGGCGAGCCGGACGCCTACCCACGGCTGGCCCCGGCACTGACCCGCCCGATCCGCTGGGACATAATCGGGCAGCAGTACGACCAGATGATCAAGTACGCCACCGCGATCCGGTCCGGCACCGCCTCGACCGAGGCGATCCTGCGCCGGTTCACCAAGGCCAACGCGATCCATCCGACCTACCAGGCGATGATCGAACTCGGCCGCGCCCAGAAGACCCTGTTCGCTGCCCGGTATCTGCGCGACAGGGATCTGCAGCGCGAGATCAACGAGGGCCTGAACGTGGTCGAGTCGTGGAACGGCGGCAACTCGGTCATCTTCTTCGGCAAGGGCGGCGACATCGCCTCCAACCGGCGCGACGAGCAGGAACTGTCGGTGCTGTGCCTGCGGGTCCTGCAGTCGGCGCTGGTGTACGTGAACACCCTCATGGTGCAAGACGTCCTCGCGGACGAGGCGTGGGCTGAGCGGATGACCACCGTCGACCACCGCGGCCTCACCCCACTGTTCTGGACCCATGTCGCGCCCTACGGGGAGGTCCGGTTGAACATGGCTCGCCGCATCAGTCTGCGCAGCGATCCAGCCACCAGCTCTGACCGGTAGACGCTCGCGGCGATCACGGTTTGCCGTTCCTGTACCGGATGGCCTGGGCAATCCCGCAGATCAGCAGTGCCAGGATCGCTGCGAGTGTCTGGACTGCGTCCAGTATCGAACCGTAGGTCCATCGCGGTCCGTTTCGCCGGAGTTCTCCATCATCCTGCCCGCGAGAACGACCATGAACGGGGCTACCAGCAACGGGCCCCCGGAGTTCATGGTGTCCGACGTCGATGGTGCGGCAGTGGCGGGCTGGTGTGAGCTGTAGTGACCCCACGGCGCGGGGATTGGCGGGCCAGGGGGGGCCGAGACTCTAGACTCGGTTTGGGCCGCAGTCAGGCCATGCTCAATCTCGGAGATCGTGGGGTTCCCGTTGGGTGCTGCTGGTCGCGGGTGTCGTGGTGGTTGTGGTGGTCGGTGCCCTGCTGGTGGTCAACCCGGCCTCGCGGCAGTCCTCGTCGTCGCCGCTGCCGTTGCGTGCTGCCGGTGAGGTGGCGTTGCCCGGTGACGGTTCGCGGTTCGATTACGCGAGCCTGGATGCCGGCCGGGGGCTGCTGTTCGTCGCGCACTTGGGTGCCAGTGAGGTCATCGAGGTTGATGTCCACGCGCATCGGGTGGTGCGCACGATCCCGAACTTGTCCCAGGTCCACGGCGTGCTGGTCATTCCCGCGTTGCACCGGGTGTATGCCACCGCGACCGGTAGCAACCAGGTCGTCATCCTGGACGAGGACACCGGCAAGGTGCTTCACCAGTCTGCGACGGGCGACTACCCGGACGGGCTGGCCTACGACCCGCGGCGAGGCGCGGTCTGGACGACCAACGAGACCGGCGGCTCGGAAACCGTGATCGATGCCGCCACCGGTGCGGTGCGGGGCACGGTCGAGATGGGCGGCGACGTCGGCAACGTGGCCTACGACCCAACTAGTGATCGGATGCTGGTGGCTGTCCAGGGCCGCAACGACCTCGCCGTGATCGACCCGGCCACGCTCGCCATCACCAGACGAGTGCCGCTGCCGGGATGCGACCACGACCATGGGCTCACCCTGGATCCAGGCAATCGGGTGGCGTTCGTTGCGTGCGACGCCAACGCCACGTTGCTGACAGTGGATCTGAACTCCTGGCAGGTCATCGCCACCAAGACCGTCGGGCAGGACCCGGATGTCCTTGCCTACGACCAGAGTGCGCACAGGCTGTATGTCGCCGCCGAGAGCGGCACGGTCACCGTGCTGGACTTGCGCGATCGCCAGATGATCGTGGCGGGGTCGGACCACCTGGCCGATGGTGCGCACGTGGTCGCGGTCGATCCGAGCACGCACCACAGCTTCTACCCGGT
>JAABUS010005565.1_pt1 | contig 16373 bp, 3 predicted proteins | sample 5560161 | NCBI WGS metagenome assembly JAABUS01 (sample SAMN10711885, study PRJNA513376) | rock metagenome | isolation source: Antarctica rocks | place: Antarctica: Victoria Land, Trio Nunatak nord | collected 2016-01-04
AGATAGTTAAGCTATAAATATAGTCTTTACCTATATAGATTTTCTATTAAAAATAAAAGATAGTAGAGAATATAAAAGAAAGACTATAATCTAACCTTTCTAAGATATATATATATAAATATATAACTATTTATAGCTAGTTAATATAGTATATATATTATATAAATTTATATCTAGATAGATTTTTTCCTAAATTTAAATAATAATAATTAATATAAGAGAAAGCCTTTAATTATATCTTTCCAAATTATATATAAATATATATAATTATTTATAGTTATTTAATATATTATATCTATTATATAAGTCTATAATATCTATATAGAATATTTTCTAAATTTAAGAAATATTAATTAATATAGAGAAAATCTTTAATTATATCTTTTTAAATTATATATATATAACTATTAGTAGATATATATAGATTTAATAAAAATATCTTAGATAACTCTATTTTTAAGTCTTAAAAGTCTAAAATATTATTAGAAAACCTTAGATACTATTAGAAAACTAAATATATTAAATATTTATTTTATCTAGTAAAATACTTGAGTATTATTCGAGTATTATTCGAGTATTTAATTAAATACTCAATACTTAAGTAGTAAGGGCGATACTCAATACTCAATTAAATACTCGAATAATACTCGAATAATATTTAAATTTGAGTATTTTTTTTCCTACAGAGCTCTAGGGCTCTATTACAAAAAAAAAAATCAAGATTAATTAGTAATCGATTAGTAATTGATTAAATAATTGATTACCGATTACCGTCCTGAGTAATTGATTATTGATTACCGGATTTGAATAATCGATTATTAATTGATTAGTAATTAATTACTTTACTAGTAGAGGTAAATATCTAGTATATATAAATATCTAGTAGTATCTATAGATTTTTTAAACTAGATAAGAACTTATATAGTATATTAGCTATATTATATATTTATAAATAGTATCTAGAAAGATTAAATTAAAGTCTTTTTCTTATATTCTATATTTCTTTTAAATATCTAGTAGTATTCTTAGAGTTTAAGACTAGGTAAGAACTTATATAATATATTAACTATATTATATATAAAAAAAGGATATATATATCTATATATAGTATATAAATAGATATATTTATTTTCTTATATTATTTATTATTTTTAAGAATTAAAAGAAAATCTATATAAATAAAGACTATATTTATAGTTTAACTAACTAGTTATCTATATATAAATATATAAGATATATTGAATATCTATATATAAAAGATATAAACGCCTATAACGCTTTATACTAGTTAAAAAAACTACTCTTCCTCGCTATCCTCGTCGTTATCGGGTATAATACCCTAGTTTTTTAAGAGAAGAATCCTTCTAAAAACCTTATTAGATAATTTATTACGTTTTTTCGTAATAATATCCCTCGTTATAGAGAAAACCGACTCGGAAGGACCTAAAGTAGCTAGTATAACTAGATATCTCTTAGTTAGAATAACTAGAATAAGATATTCTAAAGCTCTATTCTTCTAATATTCGAGAGGATTAATCTATATATATATAATTAGTATAATATAATTAAAAAATTAAAAAATAATAAAGAATTATTACCTTTCTTAATAAAGAATCTTCGGAAAGATATCTCTTTAATTCCGATTTTTTACTACTAGAGCTAGATAATTTAATAAATAGAATTCGAAATTCATTATTAAATTCATTTTTATTATCTAGATCTAGATTTTCTGGATTTAGATTAATAATAACCTTTTAGCTAGCTATTTTATCTCGGGTTCTAATAATAAAATTAGTTTTTTAATTATTAAGAAATAAATATTAATAATTAATTTATTTTTTAAAAAAAATCCGAAATTTAGCTACTTTAGCTTAAGTATTATAATTTAATATACCGAAATTTCTAAAAGCCTAAGCTTTAAATCCTGGGTCGAGAATCGTAGCGAAGAAGATATTAATATAAATACCTTTCCAGGTACGAATATTAAATTCGGGAAACTACTTTTCGAGTTTTTTAAGCCCGTTAACACAGGAATTTCGATGAACCTAAGGCTATTTTTTATTAGTATCTTTATTAATAATTTAATAAGAATAATTAATTTATTAGAATAAGATTATCTCTCTTCGCTTTTAGCTTTCGTCTTATTTAATAAATATAAGGATAAATTAAGTTAAAAGTAGGATATTTTTCGCCCTAAAGTATAACTAAAGGTTTAGTAAAGATTTTAAATATATCGAGAGTCTCTCGAATATAATTAAGTTCTTTACTCTTTAAAAGATAATCCTCTCGACTAGGAAAATTTCTAGAAATTTAAATAATATTTTTTATAACCGGCTAGAGCCTAAGAAAGGTTTCTAATAATTAAAAAATATTATTTTAACGGACGTCGGTATTTAATAGATTTTTTAGTAAATCTCTATTCAAAAAAATTAAGAAAATTAGAAAAACCTACTAATTTTTAACTTCGTAGATCCTTTTATATTTAGAACCTCGATTTGATTTTCTAAGGTTCTAGAATATTCGTACTGATTTTTGAAAATTAAAGTTAGTTTTCGAATTTTTCGAATAGGATATTTAGTTATAGAATAATTAATTAAAAAGTTAGATAAATGAAATAATAAAAAGTTAATAGAGTAGTTACTTTATAAATTAGTAGAAGATATAATAGAAAAATAAATAAGTAAAAAATAAAATAAAAGAGTTAATTAGAAATTTAATAGAAAAACTAATAGAAGAACTAATAAAAAAACTAATAAAAAAATAAAATAAATATAAAGTAGTAGTGTGTTATATACGCCTACGCCCCGCTAAAGGCGCTAGTATATTATATACGCCTACGCCTCGCTACCTTTATAATATTATTATTTATCGATACGGGGTTCTAGCCTTAGTATCGCGGGGTTCTAACTCTTAATAATCCTATATCGAGTTAATATTCCCCCGTTTTATTAAAATCCTTAGAGATTAATTCTACTACTAAATCTAGGATTTAAGAACTATTTAATAATAAACCCCATAACTATTTTATATTTTTTATATTATTATTAAGTCGTTAGCTCTACGTTAGCGGCCTTAAATATTATAATTTTAATCTCTTAAATCTTTTTAAGAAAAAGGTTTATTATTATTATAATATCGGGTTTAATCTCGGGACGTTTAGAAAAATTTAATAATATTAATATTAATTAAACCCCCTCCGACGACCCCCGCCGTAAAGATAGTAACGAATTCGAAGGTATTACTACCCCCGAAGAGACTTTAAATATATAATTTAAAACTACTAGAGAAGAAAACCGTCGCCTTAAATAATAATAAAAATTAAGAGTATTATAAATTTAAAATTAAAAACTATATAATCCTATTATTTTTATACCCGCTAGCGGAGCGCTAGTAGAATTTATTATTTATAGTAGAGGTCCCTTAATTATTATACCTACCGGAGGAATAATAATAAATTTAATTATACTTAATAGGGATATTTTTATTAGGGCGAAAATACTACGCCTTAATAAAATACGTTTTTATAAGGGTACGAGCGAAGGTAAATATTTATACTAATTCCGCGACGTAAATATTAAATTTTTAATTAATCTTAAATATTTTACTACCGATTATTTAAGGATTATATATTATATAGATTTATTAGAAGGTAACCCTTCGACGTAGTAATATAAATACTACGATTTATATAATTTAACTAGTATTATATTTAGCTTTTTTAAGAAGTTTCTTTTTAATTTAATAACGGATTTAATTAACCGTCGTCTCTTTATTTATAAGAAATAAAAGGAAGCTAAATAATAATTTATTTAAAAAATATTATTATTTAAGGTTTATTCTAAAGAGATAAAGACTTAACTATCCCCGTTTTCGGAGGAGTATAAAATAAATTTCTTTTTAACTAAACTTAAGCCTAAATTTAAAAATAAAATTCTTAATATTAATAGTATATTTATTTAAAGGGAAGAAATTCTTACCTAAATTATTATATAAAAAAAGAATCTAGAGTATATACGGTTAATAGGCGGTTTTAATTTTAATTCGGGTTCTTAATTAAAGAACTTTAATAAAGGAAAATTTATAATAAACCGAATTATTAAACCTAATACCGGCGATAATATTAAATAGGCGTATTTAAAGGAAAAGGGTAATAAATATAAAGTTAATACTACTAATTCTTCGTACGATAAGATTATTTATTAGTATTATAAAATAGAAGGTTATATTAAGCCTAAATATCCCGACCTAGATAAACTAGTTATATACGTCGGTATAGTATTAATAAAAAACGATTAAACTTAATTTACGCCTCGGAAGAAGGGTAAAAAAAACAATTAATAGAGGTATATTTTTTTATTCTTTTTAAGAGTTAGATTACTCTTTAAAATAAAATTAAATAATTTATTACCTTAATTAATTTTAAAGTATAGATTAATTTAATATTATAACGGTTCGTTATTAAAAATGATTTAGAACCTTATAACGCTACTTTACTACTAATTAAAGTAATTAACGGGTAAAGTATATATTACTATAATACGTATTAATTAAACTATTAAATAGTCGATAATTAAAGTTAAGGGCGTAAATATAATACTTTATTCTATATTATAAACTTTAAAGATTTAGACGTTATTCTAGGTATATTTAAATTATATTAATTAAAAATATTAATTAATCTTAAGGCGGATTTAAAAGCGGTTTAAGATTAATTCTAGTAATTTATAAATTAAAGAACTAGTTAAATTCACTAGTAGTTTTAAAAATAAACCGAATATATTCGCGGTCGTATATATTACGATAACGTAAAGCGAATAAAAAGAACTTCTTAACCTAAAGGTTCCTAGGGAACTTATAAAGTTTTATAATATTTTTTTTAACGAGAAAGCGAGTACCCTACCTATTTTTAAATAGAGGGATCACGTTATTAAAATAAAAATTAATAAAGAACCGCCTTATAAACCTCTTTATAACTTATTTTAAACTAAATTATCGGAGTTACGACACTATTTAAAATCCTTATTTTATAAAGGTTAAATCCGTTATTTAACCTCTTTAATTAAAATATTTATTCTTTTTATACCTAAAAAGAATAATAGACTATATCTTTATATAGATTACCGGGGTTTAAATATAATAATTATTAAAAATCGATACCCGTTACCCTTAATCACCGAGATATTAGACCGTTTATATAGTTTTAAAATCTTTACGAAGTTAGACCTTAAGGATATTTATTATAAAATCCGGATTAAAGAAGGCGATAAATAAAAAATTATTTTCCGAACTCGTTATAATTATTTCGAATATTTAATTATACCTTTTAAGCTCGCTAATATACCGGCGACGTTTTAAATTTATATTAATTATATACTTATAAGTTTAATAAATATAACGTACGTAGTATATTTAAATAATATCCTAATTTATAATACTAAACCGGCGGAGTATTAACGGTATATTAAATAAATATTTAAACGATTATATTAGTTCTAGTTATTTATTAACTTTAAGAAGTATTAATTTAATACCGAAATAGTCGAGTTCTTAAACTTTATTATATTTATTAATAAAGTAACTATAAACCTGGAACGCGTTAAAATTATTAAAGAATAACTTTAACTAAAAACTTATCGGGAGGTATAAGTCTTTTTAGGCTTTATTAACTTTTATAAATAATTTATCTATAACTATTCTAGTATAATTACACCGTTTATTAACTTATTTAAGGGTAGTAAAGTAAATAAAAAAGTAGATCCGTTAGAATAAATAAACGGCGCTACGGAAACGTTTTAAATCTTACGAGATATATTCGTAAACGCGCCTTTTCTACGCTATTATAATTTAATTAAGTAATTATGTATAAAGACGGATACTTCTAACTTTAATCTTAACTTTATATTATCGTAGTAGGATAAAAATAATTATTAATACCTTATAACGTTCTAGTCACGGAAATTAAATCCCCTAGAATAAAACTATAAAACTTATAATTAAGAATTACTCGTTATCGTAGCGGTAATAAAATAATAGCGATATTATTTAAAAGATAGCCCCTATTATATTAAAGTCTAAATTAATTATAATAATTTAAAAGATTTTATAAAGTAAAAGGAGTTAAACTCTAGGTAGGCCCGTTAGGTATTTAGATTAATTATTTATAACTTTAAGATCTTTTATCGGGCTAGAAAATTAAATTCTACCGATATATTATCGCGGTACTTTAATTATAAAGGAGTATCGCCGTTAAATATTAAATTATTATTAACGCTTTAGAATAAACTTACTCTTTAGACTAGTAGTTAATTATCGGAAAGAAATAAAGAAGTAAGAGTAATTATAACCCCTACTTTTTAAATTATAAAGTTAAAAATAATAATTCTAAAGCGGGATATTATAATAGTATTTAAAACTACGTACAATAATCCTAAAAGGCCTATTAAAACGCTAATTCGGGAATTATAAACTTATAATAATTAAATAAACTCTTTTCGAACTAAAACGAATATATTAAAGGACCGCCGTTATATAAAGAATAAAGTATAGGTTATAGACTCCGAGGGACTATTAAGATATAATAGTCGTCTTTATATATTAAAGGATAAAGCTCTAAGAGAAGAGTTTATAAAGAGATATTATAATAATTCTTTAATAAACTACTTTAGTGTTATAAAGTCGTATAAATTATTTACCTAAAAATCTTTCTAGGAGGGTAATTTAAAGTAAGTTACGGACTATATTAAAATTTACGATATATATTAACGGACGAAGGCGCCGCGATATCGTTTATATAATAAATTAAATTCGCTTCTTATTACTATTTAACTATAGAAGGAAATTTTTATAGATTTTATAATTAATTTACCGCCTAGTAAATATAGGAGTACTATTTATAATACTATTTTTATCGTTATAAATCGATTTATTAAAATAGTTAAATATATATTTATAACTATTAAGATCGATACCGTTTAATTAACGGAAGTATTTTATTCTAAAATTATTTACTATTATAATATACCTAATAATATCGTTAGCGATAGAGGCTCTATTTTTATAAACGCCTTCTAATCAACTATATATTTTTATTCGAAAATTAAATAATACCTAAATATTACCTTTTACCCTTAAACGGATAAATAGATAAAGTGTTAAAATTAAATACTAGAGTATTATTTACGTATATTTATTAATAATAAATTAATTAATTAAACTAGATTACTACTTATAATAGAATTCTTAATAAATAATAGTTAGAGTACCGCCGTCGGAATAACGCCGTTTTTTTATATATACGGTTATTATCCTAAAACCCGTTAGGAGGTCGAGGACGACTTTAAAAATAAAAAAGTATTAATTATAAATAATAAAGTACGATAATTATAAACTTTAAAGAATAAAGTTATAAAGCGTTTATAAAGCGTTACCGAATATTAAGTTAAATAATATAATAAAATATATAAACTATAAAGTTATAAGGTTAATAATTTAATTATATTAATAATAAAGAACCTAAAGTAAAAGCGCCTAAATAAGAAATTATCCTATAAGTTTATAAGACCCTTTAAGATTATTAATAAAATAGGAGTATAAACTTACCGCCTACTACTACTTTCTATATATAGAATTTATAATACCTTTTATATATCGTTACTTAAATTATATTATCTTCGCGATTATATTAATACGGCGGAATCTTTTATATAAGCCCCGGAACTTATTAATAATAATAAGTTATAAAAGGTAGAAGAGGTAATTAATAAAATTAAAAATAAAGAAAGTATTTAATATAAAGTTAAATAAATTAATTAAGGCGAAAAATATAATTAATAATTACTAGACGAAGAATTTATTAATATTAATAAATTAATTAAAGCCTTTAAATAGGCGGGTAGTAAACGTAAATATATAAATATAGTTAAAGAGGTTACCTAGTCGTATAAAATAATAAAGCGGAGTAAACGGAGTTAATATTAAAAGTAAACAATACTATTTTTATATTAATATTTATATAACGGATATTCTCCTCTATACTTATAATCTTATTATATAATTTTAAGGTATAATTAAATTTAATTTACTATTAAATTATTTATATATAATAACGATAAGATATTATATTTATAAGAATATTTTTACTTTAGGTATAGTCTATATAGATATTTAAAATATATTATTAAATAATATATTTAGGTAAGCTTAACTAGCGCCGATTTAAGAAAAAAAGAATTCGATATTATTACTATATCGTACGAAAGATTTAATTATTATCGAAATTACTAGAAGAAGACGTAGTCTCTCTAGTATAATCTTTAAGGATATTATCTTCCTTAAGACTCTCTAAGTCCCGTTTATATTAATAGAAACTTTTAATTTTTTCTTCGAGAACTTTATTTATCGCCTTTAATTCCTTAATATATTAATTCGCTACCGTTAATTAATTTTATAAGTTAACGATTATAGTAGAGGTTTACCTACTAGTTACTACCGTCTTACTATATATTTTACGTTACTAGGTAATTTCCTTATTTATTAAATTATATTTATGTTCTTCTTTAGGAGTCCTATTACCGATATAAATATATTAATATATAAACCTCTTTACCTTCCTTCGGAAAGATTTAAAGATTTATTATTATTAATATATATTACTTTAAAGCTTACGGTTATAATTTACCTTTATGTAACGGTCGATTCCGTAGTGATTAATATAATAGAGCGTATAAGGAGGGGACGTACCTCGAATATAATTATTATTAAACTAATAGAAGTAGACCCGGTAAAGGAACTATAAAACGTAATAAACTACTATTATAATTAATATTATATAGTCGCGCTAATAACGGACTAGTTATACTTACTAGTATATTTATAACTAAATTATATTAATATAAATAAATTAATACTATCGGTAAATAGGAGCTATTTATAGAGTTAAAAGAAAACTATATATAACGAGAGTATTATCTATATATTAGTTATAATACTAGAACGCTATTATAAAGCTAGAGTAATAATATATAAAAAAGATTAAAAAAGTTACGAAGAGAGAAAATAAATAAACGAGCGAGTTTATTAATATAATAAACTATCGCGCTAAATACTTTAATATTATTATACGTCGATACGCGCCTCCGCTCCGCTACCTCGCTTTTATTAATAAGTACTACCGTTACTATAGTAGTTATATTATTATTAATCTCGGGGTATAATATTAAGGCTATACCGCTTATATATAATACTTTACTACTAATATTTATTATAATATAGTAGGAGTATATAGTAAGGGTAGCTACTATTATTCCGCTACTAGTACTATGGGTACTATAGGAATAATCTAATATACTATATTTACTATAAGTACTATAAGCGCTATAGGAACAATAGCGTATACTATTTCGCTCCGCTACTATTATATATAATAGTACTATAAGAACGAAAGAAACATTATTTAATTAACTATTATTACTATATATTAGCGCTATAGGGACAACTTTATAAATATACTATTTATTTACTACTAATACTACTATATAGTAGAGATAATTTAATAATATTACTCTTCCACTACTAGTACTATATAATAGTACTATAGGAAATAGTTTCGTATCGCTCCGCGACTAGTACTATATATTAACGTTATAGGACCGATAGTGTAAACTAGAAGACTCTTTTCTCTTATTTCCCTTAAGGGGTTTTAAAAGTTTTTTAATAAACTTCGACTAATTAACTAAATATTATTCCGTAACTAGTACTATAGGTATTAAAGAATTAAGTACGTAGTCTTATATTTAGGTTACTATATAATAACGCCGTTATATTAAATAACTCTTTTCCCTTATTTCTCTTAGGGGGTTTAAAGGTCATTTAATAAATATCTTTTAATTAAAGTATTTAGGTACCTAGGGACTAGGGCCTAAAAGAGGAAGTAATTATAAAATAATAATATATTATATACATTTACGCCCCGTTAAAGGCGCTAGTATATTATATATACCTACGCCCCGCTACCTTTATAATATTATTATTTATCGATACGGGGTTCTAGCCTTAATATCGCGGGGTTCTAACTCTTAATAATCTTATATCGAGTTAATATTCCCCCGTTTTATTAGAATCTTTAAAGATTACTTCTATTATTAAATCTAGGATTTAAGAACTATTTAATAATAAACCCTATAACTACTTTACGTCTTTTATACTATTATTAAACCGCTAGCTCTACGCTAGCGGCCTTAGGTATTACAATAAACTAATTTAAAATAAACTCCCGACTTTCTTCTTCTTCCTCCTCTTCTAGTTATTCTAAATTAATAGCGTTTACTATTAATTCCTTATCTTTTTTCGTAGGTAGTAGCTAGTTTAATACGTCTCCGATAATATTATTAAACGTATAAGTTATATAACCTAAAGAGAATATAATCGTATTATATTTCTCTTTATAAGATTTCTTAAATCTCTTTAATAGGGCTAGATTTTCGGAAACTTTATCCGTTATTAATTTATTAATTAATTAATTAATTAAAAAACTAGTTAAAAAAATAAATATTAACGAAAGAATTTTATCCTTTATACCCTAAATAGCTAGAGTCTTATTAAGAATCCTTAATAAATAAATAACTTCTTTTCGATCGTCTATAAAAGTAATTTCTAAAAGTCGAGAAATAAACTCCTAGTCTTTATTCATATAATGAATAATAATAATTATATATTCGGCTTAGTTCGAGGCTATCTAAAAGTCGAAAATAAAAGAAAAATAATTTCTATAAATAGAACTTATAGTCTCGACTTCTAATTTGATTTTTTCGGAGTTAATTCGAAAGAGTAATTAAAGTTCCGAGCGGATTTTCTTATAATAGAACTTCGGAATATTATTATTAAAAAAAATTAGTATATATATATCTAAAAATAGATATATAACCTACTCTCGAGTATAGTTTAGTAGATTTCGAAAAGATTTACTAGAAAACGCTCTCTAAAAGATATTATTTTCGAGAAAGAATTCGAGTACTCTTTAAACTAAACCCTCTTAGGTATAGTATTAATTTAGATTTATATTCGAAGGCCTTTTTCGAAGATTAGGAAAGGTCTTTAGTATAGATTAAATCGAAGGACCTAAAATCGAATCTATAAAGAATTAGTAAAGATATAGAAATAAATAAATAATTATAAAAATAATTACCTTCCGTCTAATATTCAGGCTTTAGAAGAGTATTCCTTTTTATAGGAATAATTTTATAAGAATTCGAATAGTAAATAAATAAATTACTCGTTAAGAAAGATAGTTTTTAGATATTTTTATATTAATAATTTCGAGCTAAATATCGAATATCGACCTATTAATAATTATAATTAATTATATATAGTTAAAAATAGATATTATATATATCTTTCTCGGCTAATTTACGGAATAAGCGAGTAGAGTTTAAACGAAAAACCTCTCTTTAAAGAGATAAGACTGATTTTCGAGAGAAGGAAGTTCGTAAATAGAGTCGAATTTCTCTTTATAAAAGGCTATTTTATTAAGTTTATAGAGGAATCTATAAATAGATCTACTCCTTATCTAATTTTTGAATTTAGGCTATTTTAGGCGAATATTAAAGAAATAAAGAGTAGAAATAAAAGTAGAAGGTTCTTTTATTTACTAACTCCGTAGATCCCGCTTTAGTGTCGCTTAGTAATCACTTTAAATAAAAAACTTCTAGTTATATTATTTAAATTATTCTAATTAATATTTATTAGAGAACTCTATTTAAATTCTTGATAATAAAAAAGATATTTAGATAATAGATTTAGAAAACTATTTTTCTATATATATTATATATTATTAATAACTAGATATAGTAATCTAGTTTATTTATAAATAATGACGAATTATATCTAAATATAAATATTCTAGAATTTTAATTTATTAAGCGAATATATTAATATATATAATTTAAATTCTTAATAATAATACTAAATATATACTTTTTTAATATATATTATATAATAAATAAATATATATAGTTATTTTATATATTTATAAATTATATTTAGTTATATCTATATATATCTTTTCTAGATTTTTAATTTATTAAGCGACTAAACTAGTCTATATCTAGTTTAAGCGAAAATTTCTATTTTTATCTAAAATAATCAATTAGTAATCGAATAATCGATTACTATAGTTAGTAATCTAATTGATTACCGATTACCGCTCTAGTAATTTAATTGATTACCGATTACCGTCTTTCAGTAATTGATTAGTTGATTATTTACTACAGAGCTCTAGGGTGCCCTTAGAGGGTCGCTTGGTGGCCCGTTTAGATACCCTCTCATGGCGAACCCTTTTGACTATGATACCAACCTAGGTATGGTTAATTTCCCTCTTTAATCTATCTACTTCCTAAGTATGGCCTTTAAGCTACCCCGGAGCCGCCCCGGGAGATTCCTAGAGCGTACCCGCCCGAGGAGTATACCCGAAGGTTATAACCTAGAGCGCAGCCGACCCCTAAAATCGTCCCTTAAATTGACCCTCGGAATGGACCCTCATCACTCCCAGACGTTGAATTATACCCGTAATTATGCTGAATAGTATTACTGTAAGGTACGCTGGCTCCGAGGATTACCTAGGGGCCATTAGGGGTGTATTGAGCGGCTGACCTCGGTGTGCTACCGTCTGCGCTAACTTCATCGCTGAATTAAATGCAGAGGGGGGAGTCCACGTAAGGAAAGGGGGTATCTCTGTATCACCATCCTTTCTATTCTGTGTCTCAGGGCATTATACGATAATGATCAAGCAATTCTCTAATGCCATGTCTAGTCATGATGCCCAGCACTCTATCCTTGCCTTTCCTCATCTACGTCCTCGCCTTTCCATACAATATGTAGCCATCATACAGCAACCCTATTCTCCGCTCACAACGTATAATATTCTCGCTCTCCCTTGCCCTCTGCAATCGCCCTGTCTTTCCGGTTATCATTCATTACCAAACCAGCATATACAACAGCAGCAAGCGCTCCCACACAGACCATGCTCATGCAGATGGAATAGCCTGTGTGATAGTATGGGCCGTCCTTAGCCAAGAACGTGAAAGTGGCCACAATACCTCCACAATTACCAAAACCTATCATCCACGCCGAACCAACGTTGCGCTCCGTATGTCCACGCAGATTCATGACGAACCAGCATATAACGACTGGACCTGTACTAAAAGCACCCATGGCGACGAGGAACAAGGCGGCGTACTGAGCGTGAAAGTGGTGGTGCACGGTCATGAGGATGGCGAGGCCGGTGATTGTTAGAGCTATACTGAAGGCGATAAAGGGAAAGCGGAGTCGTAAACGGTCGGAGAGATAGGCTGTTATGATACAGAGAGCGAAGGCTGCAGCAAATGGCGGAACTGTGTGAAGTTGAGTTTGTACGGTAGAGTAGCCGAGGGTTTTGACGATCGTAGGGGCGAAGTATGAGAAGGCTGTGGTCACAACATTTTTAGCTAACGGATGCTGATATGTTAGATGTTTTGAGGAGCTGCTCACCGTAGGTAGGGATGATGACGGCTAGAGTGGTCTGTCAGCATCGGTTCTCTACTGTTGCGAACGTACTTAACGAACCTCCAAAGTACATGACACCACCTGCAAGACTTTTTGGATCGGCGACGATTGATAAGATACGTCGAATGGTAAACGGTTCAGCTCGAGCGCTATTAGCACCTGCTCTGGCAATGATATAGCTCTTTTCCTCTTCGCTTAACCAGCGTGCATCCTCAGGAAAGTCCGTCACGAGGGGAAATGCCGCAAGGCCAATGATGATAGTGGCGGTACCCTCAAGAATGAAGACCCATCTCCAGGAATGATAATGCTGAATGCCGTCCATGTTAGCGATGGCGCTGGCAAGAAGTCCGCCAACCATGTTAGCCGCTAGGACAGAGCACCAGTAAATGGTGAACCGCTTTTGTGCTTCTTCCCGCTTATACCAGCAGCTAATGAGATAAAAGCCTACAGTCTTTGAATCAGTTTTTACCTCAAAGTCAATTTTGTCCCAGGAGAAGCTTACTTCCAGGAAAGATTCCAGCTTCAGCAAGGCCCAGGAAGAATCTAGTAGCAAGGAGTCCACTATAATTGTGAACTGTTGCTCATTAGCTATTGCAATATCTTGAAGCGGCCATTCCTTACCAAATCCCTGACACAACATCACAATACCAAACGATAGGATGCATCCAGACACTGGCTTCCATAAGCTTTTGTTGTACAGGCACAGATTGATCGAGAAACGTACACCATACGTGAGGTTTCAACCGCTTCATCAACAGATTGGAAGGAATCTCGAACATAATGTATGGTACGAAAAATATTGTGAGGGCGACGTTTGACTGGTTTCCCGTTAGGTGCAGGTCTTTCGGGAGGCCCAAAGTTAGGGCATTGCCAATGTTGACTCTGGCAACCCGTCAGTGATTATGAGTCTAATAAATATAGGCATCTCAACATACCGATCCAGGAAGGCGGCAAGGTAGATAATGAATAGAACTGGTAGCACTCGCCCATCAATCTTCCTAATCAGAGCTTTCTCGTGGATGGAAGGCGGGCATTGAATAGCCGTTGACGCTTCATAGTTGTCCGTTGAGGTTTGCGAGTCTGGCGCGTACCGAGAAACCTCTACTGCGTCTCCACCTTAAGACAACGGCATTAGCATCGAAGAATTTAAGGAGAATCTGGAGTGGATGACAATGGCAAGGAGCTTTGATGGGGGAATCAAGGGCGGCATAGGAGCTGGGGTATATTCAAGCAGGAAGGGAAATAATGATGCGGAGGTCGTGAGATATACGCGTGAGTGAGACAGGAGCTGTGCTGGCTAGGGACGGTGGTTACCTACCTTGCTTTTCCATGATCAAGTTGACAAATGGTCTTGTACGTTGAACACAGAAAGTTCACAAGACGAATTTGTGAGCGAAACAATGATCAAATATTGCATGTAGACACACTATGAGGCGGAAGCCAAGAGAAAGAAAAGGAGAAAGGAAAGGCTACGGAATAACGGTTCCCTAGCGGTGAGAAAAATGCGCGTAAAGTCCGAGGCAGGCTACCTTGTCATCTCCGATTGGATGGATCCAGAATACATTGGACCGGATAGTGAGCGCTTAGGCGGCACAGGAGAGGTCTATATGGAGTAGGGATCGCTGCATGAAAGCTGAGTTATTGAGAGTGGGACGGGGTGTATGCAGGTTGTCCCGTGCATGAACGGATGGTAAGCCACGAAGGAGTGGTCTCGTGTCATTTTTCAAAGGTACAGGGGCTTGGGAATGCGCAAGTCAGACAGCTTAGCTACGCGACTTCAATTGTCTCGAACGTCGAAGATAAGTCAGAACCCTGGGATGACAGGCCTTCTTTGAATGAAGGAAATGGGTGAGGACTCTTCAGCCTTCAACACATGGCGCAGTGCATTAGCGGCGGGGCGAAAGATGGAAGGCAAAACCAAGCAGCAGCTAATGCAGTCTTCGACCTCCTCAGCTGCTTCTAATGGAACGATCCGAGATCAAATCCCAATCGGATGTTATTAATTTGGGTTGACATTGATATTGCTATGGTTGCAATGGTTATGGAGATTATACCAGGAAAAGTAGAAGCTGACATTGACCCTTGGCAACGATGCTCCAATATGGCTCGGATCGTCGACAGGAGCCAACGAGAATACATCCCAAGATCCGGTTGGCTTCTTAGAACAGGCATGATTGGCATTTGCGGGAATAAGCTAGGCCGCGGGTTGTATCTCGATATCCTCTCTCGGGATCCCGTCAACCGATAGTTCTGATTGGCTCTAAGTCTCAGCTTCTGACAGTGGCTCGCATGTCGCCAATGCACCTCCTCCACGTTTTCTGGTGCCTTTTATCCTCCAGCGAAAGTCTTATAGCTAGATTTTAGACTATGTTTAAGCGTCCGCTAATCTCCGCACTCTAGTACTGTTCTATAGTAGTAGAAATTAGAGACGCGAGGAGTAAATAAATAAACTAATATAGTTTAATTAAAAATAAAATATTACGATTATCGCGTTCCTATTTATTTATATATATCGTTATCGCTAGCTTTACCCCTCCCTCCCTCCCTCCTTTACTATTAATATTATTATTATATATATTATTATCGCTATAGATCCTTTTAAATTTAACGATATCGTTATTATTATAAATTACGCCCGGTTAATAAAACGCGTTCGCTTTAGTAAAAATCTTATTTTTATTTTTATTTCTATTATTCTTTAAATACCTAAAGATATCGTTATTTAATAAAAATGTTTTTTCTACTCTCCATCGGCAAGTCCGGAAAAATAGTTCTATAAAATCGCTACTTAATCGGTGCAAAATGCGCATTTTGCAGCCTTGGCAAATCTTTGCAAA
>JAABUS010005566.1_pt1 | contig 16372 bp, 18 predicted proteins | sample 5560161 | NCBI WGS metagenome assembly JAABUS01 (sample SAMN10711885, study PRJNA513376) | rock metagenome | isolation source: Antarctica rocks | place: Antarctica: Victoria Land, Trio Nunatak nord | collected 2016-01-04
CAAGCTCAAAGCCCTGGCCGAGAAGCGCGCCTCCTAGTCCGACGGGGCGCGCCACCGTGGATCGCGGCCGAGCATGGCGACGATCCGGTCCAGCACCTCGGCTTCATCGCCAGCGGCGGCGACGCTGGGCGCGAATGCGGCTCCGGGGGCCAGCCGATCCGCACCATCTGGGACCGCACGTGCGATCTTCAGCCCTATATCCAGCACATTCTGGTCGAGAACGTATGGGACATCGATGCTCCGCGCGACGTCCCAGCCGTGCACGACATAGTCGACGAGGTGGAAGCCGATCGCCTGGCTACCGGGGAAGGTGGTGAGCGGGCTGATCTCGGGCAAGGCGAATTCCCGGTCGAGGACGCCGTCCTCGGCGAACGCCTTGACCACCCGATCGGCGGCCGCCGCGTAAGCGCCGACCGGATCCGGGTCGAGCGGGCCGGCCGTCCAGAGCGAGGGGTCACCACCATTCCCGGCAGCAGCCGCCGCGAACCCGTCGTGTTGGACCGTCATGTGAGCGAGCAGATCGGCAAGCGACCAGTCCCGGCATGGGGTCGCTCGTTCGAGGTCCGCGTCTGTCACGTGTGACACGACGGAAACGCTGGCTCGTACGGCGCGCGCGTGCTGGTCCCGGACGTCGGTTGTCATACGACCAAGTGTCTCGCATCGACCAGACTTGGCCGGATGAGGTTCTCCGCCCACGATTAGCCTGCAGAGTGAATCCCACGCTGGTAGCGTTTTGGTATGAGCAGGCAGATCGCCGTACGGCTGCCAGACGACCTGGTCACTTTCATCGATCAACTCATCGAGCAAGGCAAGGCCAGTAGCCGGGCCAGTGTGGTCGCTGCCGCCGTCGAGCGCGAGCGCCGCAGACACGTAGCGGCCCGCGATGCCAAGATCCTGGCCGGAGCAGACCCGGATTCCGATCTGGACGATCTGGCGCGTTACGCGGCCGCAGTCCCCCTGGACCTTGACTGATGCGTCCCATTCATACAGCGAAGCTGGACAAGACCCGCCCGGTTCTCATCCTGACTCGTGAGTTGGTACGTCCACATCTGACCCGGGTGACGGTGGCGCCGATCACCAGCACCGTCCGCGGCCTGTCCACCGAGGTGCCGGTCGGACGGGCCAACGGACTCGATCAGAATTGCGTCGTGAACTGCGACAACATCGTGACGATCCCCAAAGCCACTCTCGGGCACCAGATCGGCTTTCTGTTCCCGCAGCAGGAAGAGGCCTTGACCATCGCAATCCGAACAGCCTTTGATCTGGATTGAACAGTCCGGCGTGCCGGGTCAGCCGGCGGTGGCTCCCTGCAGTTCCTTGAGCGCCTCGTCGGCATGGGTGGTCATGTTGAATTCGCTGGTGATCACCTTGGCGATCTTTCCGTCGGCGCTGATCACGAACGTCGCCCGCTTGACTGGGGTCAGGAACCGTCGCTTGACGCCGTACGCGGTTGCCACGGTTCCGTCAGGATCAGACAACAACGGGTAGTCGAAGTTGTGCGCCTCGGAGAACTCCTTCTGCTTGTCCACCGGGTCAGTGCTGATCCCGATCCGCTGAGCACCGACTGCCTCGAACTCCGCTGCGAGGTCCCGGAAATGGCAGCTCTGGGCAGTGCAACCAGAGCTCAGCGCAACCGGATAGAAGAAGAGCACGACTGGCCCCTTGGCCAGGAAGTCGCTAAGCGTGCGCGGCGTCCCGGTCTCATCGGGAAGGGTGAAGTCCGGAGCGGTCATGCCAGAGCTGATGGTCTTCATCGTTGCCTCTCGGTTGTCGGGTCAGGAGCGTTGTTCGGTGGCGGTGCGGGGCGGTAGCGGGAAGAAGCCGCTGGTCCGCCGGACGTAGTCGGTGTAGCCGGGGCGCCGCTTGTCCATGTCCTTCTCCAGGGTGGGTTTGCCGGTCCCCTTGGCGAGCAGGAACGTCATGAAGACCGGCGACAGGATCGTCAGGATCCCCGGCCAGGCGCTGAACGCGATCAGCGACAGTCCCCACCAGACACACGCGTCGCCGAAGTAGTTGGGATGGCGGGTGTAGCGCCACAAACCGGTGTCGAGGACCTGTCCCTTCGACGCCGGGTCGTTGCGGAACCGGGTGAGCTGCAGGTCGCCGACGGTTTCGAAGAACATGCCGAGCGCCCAGACGGAAATCCCGATCCAGACCAGCACGCCGAAGCCATCGAACCCCAACCCCTGCGGCTGGAACGCGGTCACCTGTACCGGTAGGGACACGAACCACATGACCGCACCCTGGGTCAGGTAGATCTTTCGTACCGCATACCCGGTGCGGCTCCCACGCGCCTTCCCCAACACCTCCTCATAACGCGGGTCCTCACCGTGCCCGCGCGAGCGGAGCCCAATGTGGGTGGCCAGCCGAAGTCCCCAGATTACGGTCAGCGCAGTGATCAGCAGCCGGCGGGCGGGATCTCCATCATCGAAGGCGGCCGAAAGAACGTACGAGACAATGGCGATCACCGAGAACCCGACGCCCCAGGCAACGTCCACGACGGCATGCTTGCCCACCCGTAACGCGACGACGAGGGTTACCCCGAGGACAACCGCGACGGCGAGGGCTGTCAGAGGAAGCGTGAGCAGGAAGTCCCACGTTGGAAAGCTCACAGACCTGCCCTGGTCGCCGGCAGCCCGCTGCGACCGTCGGCGGTCGAACGTACGGCCAGGATCTGATCAACGCCCATCCGGCCTTCCTCGAACGAGAGGGCCGAGCCGACCAGGTAGAGGCGCCACACCCGGGCGACCTCCTCGCCGACCATATCGACCGCCTCGTCATAGTTGTCCTCGAACGTGCGGTACCAGGCGTGAATCGTACGTACGTAGTGCTCGCGCAGCGCATGCACATCACGCACCTCGAGGCCGCAGTCCTCGATCAGGGCAACCGTTTCCCCGACCGGGCGCATATACATGTCCGGGGCGATGAAGGCCTCGATGAACGGGCCCCCGCCATGCTTGTCCTTGCGCGACATCTGCTGGATCAGCAGCCGCCCCTCAGGTCGGAGCAAGGCGTGCAGCCCGGTGATGAACTTCGGGTAGTTGCCCTTGCCGACGTGCTCGCCCATCTCGATCGAGCAGACCGCATCGAAGGGCCCATCGGTCACGTCCCGGTAGTCCTGGCGCCGGACCTGGGCTAGCCCGCCGAGATCGAGGTCGTCGATCCGCTTCTGGACGAACTGACGCTGCTGTTCTGACAGGGTCACCCCGATGACCCGGACGCCGTAGTACTGAGCGGCGTGGATGGACAGCGAACCCCAGCCACAACCGACGTCGAGCAGCCGCATGCCGGGCCCAAGACCCAGCTTGGTGCAGATCAGGTCAAGCTTGTCCCGCTGGGCGTCGGACACGGTGTAGGACGGGTCGTCGCTGGTCCAATAGCCACACGAGTAGGACTTGTTGTCGTCCAGGATCAACGAATAGAAGTCGTTGGACAGGTCGTAGTGATGGGAGATAACCTCCCGGTCGCGGCGCTTGCTGTGCAAACGCCCACGCAGCCGAGCCTGGGAATCCGGTGGCGGAAGGGGCTTCCCGATGATTCCGAGCCCCAACCCGGTCCGGGCCGCCATGACCAGGGCCGGCAGCCCGAGCCGACCCTTTGTGCCCCGCTCGCGGACGGTCTGCCAGACCCGGCGCAGACCGTCGAGGAGATCCCCTTCGACCTCGATCTCACCGGTGACGTAGGCCTGGGCCAGCCCGAGTTCGTTGGGCCGGTAGAGCAGCCGGCGCAGCGCGGTCGGCGAGGACACCACCACGGTCGGCGCATCCACCGGGCCCGCCTCGCTGCCGTCCCAGGCGCGCAGCCGGATCGGCAGTTCACCGCCAAGAGCCGGTCGGACGATCCTTTCCAGCCGCTGTGCCGCTCCGGCGATCCCGGCTGGACGCCAACTCGGGCCCGGTTGGACAGCCTCGGCGAGGAACGGCGCGGGAGCGTGGCTGGAGCCGATGGTGTCGGTCACGGTGTTTTCCCAACGAAGACGGTTACGGATGCTCTACCTATATTCGCGCACTGGGGTTCCTTGGATTCCCAACCGTCTCAGAGACAGCCGTCTCAGATCAGCTGCGTCAGCAGACCGGTGTCGACGTCGTACAGGAAACCGCCGACCGGGACCCGCTTCGGGATGAGCGGATGTGACCGCACCCTGGCCACGTCTTCCCGGAGTGCTGCCACCTGATCGGTCACCACGTTCCACGACGTCCACGCCGCGTCCTGACCACTGGCCGCGCTTACCTGCCGGCGCAACTCCTGCTCGCTGTGCATCGCCAAAGCGCAGCGGGTGTGCGGAACGATCAGAATCCGCTCGACGCCCAGCAGATGCACGCCGAGGACCATCGCGTCGAGCGCTGCATTCGTGACGTGCCCACCCGGGTTGCGGAAGATCTTCGCATCGCCGGGCTTGAGCCCCAGCATCCGGAGCGGATCGATCCGCGAATCCATGCAGGTGACCACGGCGACGCCGCTGTGCGCGACGCCGTCGAACCCAGCCAGGTCGAACGTCTCGGCGAACGCTGCGTTCGCCGCTAGAAGATCAGCAAAATCCGCGGGCACTCCCGAAAGCTACGGGGTCACGACCACCACAGAACCGGAGGGACCGAAGACTCCCGCGGTCGCGTAGATCGTCCCGTCGTCGGCAATCTCGACGGCACCCGGCGAGAACAGGTCGACCACCGGACTGACAACGCCGTTGCTGATCGAGCTGATCCGGTTGCCGAACAGTTCGGCCACGTAGATCGTCCCGTCGTCGGCAACCGCGAGGTCAGTGGCCCCGGTGAAGCCCCTGGCGACCAGGTTGACCGCGCCGGTGTTCGGGTTGACCCGGAATACCGAGCCGCTGCCAGGCAGTTCGGGTCCGCCGGGCAGCGAACTCACGTACCAGAATCCGTCCGGGCCGACCTCGACGTCGGTCGGCACTGGCTCAGAGGTGTAGATCCGACCGACCGTGCACAGCGGCAGCCCGTTCTGGAGAGCAGCCGACGGGGTGATCCGCTGCGGGACACCGGGCAGAACCGCGACCAGCCTGGGCTGCTGCCCCACGGTCACTTGCACGATGCTGTTCCCGGCCGCGTCTGCCACGGCATAGCTGATCGGGTTGAGCGTGGCGACCTTGTACGGGTTCGATTCGATGCCGCCTGGGTGGGGCTGGAGTTCCGGCGGAAGTTTGGCCGTGCACCCGGCCGGCAGGTTGAGGAAGCCGTAGGTGTTGACCGAGTCCGGATTGTTCGCCTCCTCGAAGTCCAGCAGCGAGGCCAGCGTGATTGCGTTCCCATTGGGCGCCACCAATTCCAGCGTGGTGTCCAGCGGAGGCGCTTCCTCCTCCGGGAATGTCGAGAGCGTGATCGCGACCCTACCGAGGGCGGTGCTGGCCACTCCGGAAACCGAGGCACCCTCGGCGGCGAAGAGCACCGAGCGGGCGCCGCCAGGAAGCACTCTGGTGATCTGCCCGGCGAAGCCCTCCGCAACGTAGATGGTTCCGTTGGTACTGACGTCGAGCCCCAGCGGCCCGATCAGCCCCTCGATGATCGGTGGCGAGACCGATCCCGATGCGGTCTCGGCAGTTGCCGGCGTGGTCATCAGGACCGCCATGCCGAATGCGCCAACAGTGGCCATCCATCCGCGCCGCGTCCGCACTGCGCCCATACCAATTCCTTCCCTCAGCATCCGTCGTTGCCCGAGAATGAGGGCACTCTAGGGAGTCTCGGCCGGTCGGGCTAGACCATTGCGCTCTCAACGAGTTTCCCGAGTGGAGGCGGCAGCGTCAGCCGCAGGACCGCCGATCCGGCGCGGTCGTCGGATCGGCGCTCGGCGCGACGTCGGAGGGCGACGGGACGGGTGCCGCAGGCGGCGCCGGGACCACGACCGGTACTGCGCCGTCGAACGAAGACCCGACGATCAGGTCGATGGACCCACCCGTGGTGGCACCCTCCTGCAGCACCGAGTTGGGCACCGCGGCGGCCACTGTGCGGGCAGCTTGGAACTGCTCAGGTGCGTATCGGACCACCGACTCCACCGCGCCGGTGACCTGGTTCTCGATCTCGCCCACCCTGAAACCCTGGGCGGTGAGCGCGGCGGCGGCGTTGGTGGCCAGGCCAGGCGTACCGATTCCGTTGAACACGTTCACGGTGATCTGGGCCGGGGCCACGGTGAGTGCATTCGGGTCCGGCGGCGGCGGCGGCGGAGGTGCGCTGTCGCCCGGCGGCGTCACTGGATCTGGAGCAGCGCTCGAGTCCGGGCCGGGTGGGATGGCCGGTAGGTCACTGTTACCGATGATCGCCAGGAACATCTCCCGGCTGGCCTGGTCATCGATGAGGGCGAAGCTCTGTTCGCTGCCGACCGGCCGGTATCGCACCTCTGCCAACGGGACGATGGCCTGCACGGTGTCGCCGGCAGTGAACTCGCCCAGCTTGTCGCCCAGGTCCTTCAATGCCCCCAACGTCGTAGCCCGATCCAGGGTCAGCCCATTGGCAACCTCGCTGATGAAGCCGGTGAGCACGATCGGGTTGGCCAGGTTCGCCACGCGCAGCGCTTCGCGCAACGTGGATGCAAGCAGCAATCTTTGCCGATCGGTTGCCATCTGGCCGGTCGGATCCAGGTCAGGGTCGACGTCGGCGAGCAGAGCTCGTACCTGATCGGCGTCCAGAACGGAAGGCCCCGCGGGCACGGCGGACTGGTCGCCGGTCTCAGCGCTGATCATTTCGGGTGGGATGCAGACCGGGACGCCACCGAGTGCGTCGACCATGCCAGGAAGGCGTCCGAGATCGAGTTGCACGTAGTGGTTGATCCGCATTCCGGTCAATTGCTGCACGCTCCGGACCAGACAGCCGGCGCCACCAGCCGCGTAGCTGGAGGCCAACGAGCCGCCGTACGGATCGGTCAGCCGGGACTGGGCACCCCTGGGACAGGCGGGTACGTCGACGAACGCGGTCAGCGGAAGGCTCACCAGCACCGCGCCGTCGCGTACGGGGCCGAGATGGGCGACAACGGCAGAGCTGACGCGCTCCGCCGAGCCGTCCGCCTCGGTGCCCACGATGAGAAAGTTGTCGGCCGCGTCCTGAGCCTCCGGCGAGATGATGCCGGGGGAATCCTCGGCCAGGGCGTCGACCCGGTCGATCGCACCGTCGAGGTAGAAGAACAGTCCCACGTAGTAGGCCGCCGTCGATGCGAGCAACGCGACCAGCATGGTGGTGAGCACCGCGAGTGCTCGGCGCACGCGGTGCCGCCGTACCTGCACGACGGCCTGCCGCGCCGCGACCCGGCGCCTGGAACTGCGCACCGGAGGCTGACCGGACTTGGCCAGCAGGTCAGAGACGGTGAGCGGACCGGTCGACCAGGGGTCATCGGAGCGGTCGCTCTGGCGCGGGCGGCCTTCAGTTGGCACCCGTGCGACACCCCATCCCGAACGCTGCGTCCGTCACGAACAAAGGTCCAGGGTAGGGCTTAAGTCCCGGAGCGGCCGCGTCATCGTGCTCACGCGAGTCCGCAACACTCCGGTGCGACGCGGACGCGCCGTCCCGAGCTGACTCCTCGGGACGGCGCGACTACAACGCGTTAACAGTTGCGAGCCGGTCAGCCTTCGGAGGGACCGACGTAGCCCTGTGCCAGATCGGTGGTGAACAGTTCCTTCACCAGGGCCAGGCCACCTTCGGCGTCGGCACTGGGCTGGGCGATGTAGATCTCGCGCGACGGCGAGGAACCCGGCTCGGAGTAATCCAGCGGGGCGATGATCCCGCTGGTGTCGCCATTGGTGGTCTCGGTCAGAGCCGTCTGGAGCCCGGCCCGGGTCAGGTCACCATTGTCGCAGGCGCGTTGCATGACCGCGGCGTAGATGGTTGCCACGCCGTAGCCGTAGAACTGGCCGGCGGTGGGCGAGGCGTCCGGGAACTTCTCGACCAGGCGGTCGCGAAGATCCTGCGCCTCCGGGGTGTCCGAGGAGTACGGGGTGGTCGACGTCTCCACATACAGGTTCGCCGCCAAAGCTGCCGCCGCCGGGCTGTCCAGCAGCGCCGGTGCGAATACCGGGTTGTTGCCCAAGAACGGAACATTCAGCCCCCCCGCGGCCGCCGAGCCGACTGCCGAGGCAGTCTGCGCCGGAGTGGTCGTCAGGAAGATCGCCGTCACGCCCTGACTTCCCAGGGACGAGATGGCGCCGGAGAGGTCCTGATCGGTGGACTTGACCTGAACGTCGACCAGGTTCAGGCCGAGTTCGCCAGCGGCGTACTGCGCACCAAGCAGCCCGTTTCCGCCGTACTCGCCCTCGACGTGGATGTGCCCGACAGTGTCGCCCTCGGCGATCATGCCCTCATCGACCATCCACTGGATTCCATTGATCATCTCGAGGTCGTAGGTCGTGCCCCCCATCAGGATGTATTCGTTCTCCAGCAAGGTGGAAGCCCAGGACGCAGGGGCAGTGACCATCTCGTCAGCGGTGATCTGGTCGAGCAGCGCCGTGGTCATCGGCGAGCCGATCAGCTGAGTGATGCCCAGGACATTGGGTGCCACCTGGTTGTAGAGCTGCACCGCCTGCTGCACGTCGTAGCCGTGGTTCTGGATGTCCAGCTCGATCTGCCGGCCGCAGATCCCGCCGTCCTCGTTGATCGTGTCGTAGACCAGTTGGTTGCCCTGGACGATGCCGGTCGACAGAGAGGCGAACGGACCGGTCAGGTCGGTCAGGATGCCCAGGTTGATGGTGTCGTCGGTGACGCCGAAGTCGGTCAGCACGTCGGCATCGTTGCCGCCGCTCTCGCCGCTTCCGCCACCACCGCCGCCGCTGTCGTCTGCCCTGGTGCTGCACGCCGTGACGGCGAGCACGGTTGCCACGCCGAGCGCAGCAGCCGCACGTGCTCTGCGAATGTTCATCGATGTTCCTCATCTCGGTTGACTTGGTTACTCGCCCGGTCGGGCGCCTCCCGCTGCGGTCCACTGTCCTCGTGAGAACCAGCCGGAGCCGTAGGCGGTAAGTCTTGAGTGGTGGCGCTCTTCACAGTTCGCTTGGTGAGTCGCGACGCGCCGGAGATCCTGCCGATGAGGCGCCGCCCCACCGCACCCAGCCCGCCGGGCTCGACCAGCAGGACGAACACGACGGCACCGCCGTACAAGAACTTGGCAAGCGTCGCCGCGTCCAGCCCCCCACTGCCCGGCTGGGCCAGGAATGGGATGACGTCGGAGTACTGCTGGAACAGGGCCGGTAACGCGGTCACGAAGCTCGCGCCGATGACAGCACCGACGACCGAGCCCAAACCGCCGATCACGATCATGGCGAGGAAGGAGATGGACAGCACCAGGCCGAACGAGTCCGGTGTCGGGCGCAGGATCAGTGCGAGCATCACGCCGGCCAGGCCCGCATACAACGAGGACAGCACGAACGCGTAGGCCTTGTAGCGGGCCACGCCAACGCCCATGACCGAGGCGGCTACCTCACGGTCGCGCACCATCTGCAGCGCCCGGCCCGGGCGGCTGCGCAGCAGGTTGCGGGCGAACAAGCAGGAGAGCACCAGCAGGACGAGGAAGAGATACCAAAGCCGCTCGTTCTTGCCGAACGGCACGTTGAGGACGAACAGGTTCTCCGGGCTGTCGTTGCTGAACTCGAACCCGAACAGGCTGAACGGCTCGGCCGGGCGGCCGTTGAACCCTCCGGTCACGGTGGTCCAGTTGAACAGCACATGCTGACCGATCAGGACCAGGGACAGCGAGGCGACACCCAGGTAGATCCCGCGCAGCCGCGAGGCGATCGGACTGAACAACAAGCCGGCCACACCCGCAGCGAGAACTCCACCGATGGCGCCCAGCACCGGGTGCAGACCCAGGCCGCCGAACTGAACCGCCTGACCGCCGGGTTCTCCGGAGAGATAGGCATAGGAGTACGTGCCGATGGCCAGGAAGAACGCGTGTGCCAGAGACAGCTGACCGGTGACCCCGGTGAGCAGCGTGAGTCCGACCGCGCCGACGGCGGCGGCCATGCAGGTCAACCCGATGTAGAGCAGCGACCCACCCTGATAGATGGGGAACAGGGCAAGCAGCAGGATGGCCACGCCGGCGAGCAGCCACTGCAGCCGCCGGCTGCGCCGCTGCGGATCGGCCGGTGCTGCCGCCACCGCGCGCGCCCGGTTGTCGGGCTCGACTTCTGATGGGCTCGTCGCGGCGCCATCAGCCGCTGAAGACGGAGTTGTCTTCGTGACCGTCGGCTCAGACACGGGCCAGATCCCTCGTACCGAACAGCCCGGACGGCCGGACCAGCAAGACGATGATCATGATGACGTACGGCATGATCTCGCCGAAGCCACCGCCGAGGAAGCTCAGATAGTTGTCGTAGCCGAGCGCCAGTTGCTCGGCCATTCCGACCAGCAGTCCGCCGATGATGGCTCCACCGGTCGAGTCGAGCCCACCGAGGATCGCGGCCGGAAATGCCTTGAGCGCCAGGCGGGTCACGTTGCCGTCCAGCCCTGGAGTCGGAAACGCGACCAGGAACACGACCGCGACTGTGGCCAGTAGACCGGCCAGAATCCAGGCGATGGCTGAGACCCGGCTGCGCCTGATCCCCATCAGGGCGGCTGCTTCCGGGTCCTCAGCGCTGGCCCGCATCGCGATGCCCCACTTGGTGTACTTGAATGCCAGGAAGAATGCGCCGACCAGCACCGCCGCAACCACAATCGCGGCTACCCGGCTGGTCGCCACCTCCACTCCGCCGAAGCTGATGGTGTCGGCGCCGAACGGGTCACGCAGGGTTCGGGCATCGACACCGACCCTGCGGACCAGCTCTGCGGCGATGATGATGTCCACGCCGATGGTGACGATCGCCAGCGTATTCACCGAGGCCTGGCTGCCCCTGATGGCCAGGATCCGCTCGATCAGCAGGGCACCGAAGGCTGCCACGGTGATCCCGAGCAGCAGCGCGGGGAAGAACCCGAAGTCGTCGGAGAACTCGCTGATCGTGAATCCGCCGAGGAAGAGCAAGGATCCCTGCGCGAAGTTCACCACCTCGGTTGCTTTGAAGATGATCACGAAGCCGAGCGCGATCAGTGCATAGACCGCACCCACGGACAGGCCGTTGATCACGAGTTCCAGAAAGAGCGTCATGTGCTCTTCTCCGGGTGTACCGCTTCCGGCTCGTGGTGGAGGGTTTCCTGGGCCGCGGCGACATCGGCGGCCGAACCCAGGTAGGCCCGGATCACCTCTGGATCGTCCTGAACCTCGTGCGGCGGGCCGTCGGCGATGCGCTTGCCGAAGTCCAGGACGGTGACCCGGTCGGCGATCCCCATGACCAGTCCCATGTCATGCTCGACCAGGACGATCGAGATGTGCATGGTCTGCCGGATGTCTTCGATGGTCTGGCCCATCCGGTCGGTCTCGTCGGAGTTCATCCCGGCCACCGGCTCGTCCAGGAGCAGCACGCGCGGCTCGATGCACAAGGCCCGTCCCATGTCGACACGCTTCTGATCGCCGTACGACAGCAGGCCGGCCGGTGCATGCAGCACCTTGGACAGGCCCATGAAATCGGCGATCTCGGTGGCCCGGTCCCGGTTGCGGCGTTCCTCCCGACGGGCGGTGGGCCAGCCGAGGCCGGCAGTGATGAATCCGGTCTTCATCAGGTGGTGCCGGCCCAGCATCAGGTTTGCCAGCACCGACTGCGTGGGTGAGAGCGCGATGTTCTGGAACGCGCGGGCGACGCCGAGGTCCGCGATCTTGAAGGGGCGCAATCCGGTGAGTTGCCGATCGCCGAGCATGACCCGTCCGGATGTCGCGGGATAGACCCCGGAGAGCACATTGAACAGGGTGGACTTCCCTGCACCGTTGGGCCCGATCAGAGCGTGGATCGAGCCCGGTTGCACCCGCAGGGACACCGAGTCCAGCGCCGTGAGACCGCCGAAACGGACGGTCACGTCGTCGACGACGAGCTCTGGAATGTTGTCCCCCGGCGCGTTGATTCCGGGCTGGGGTCGGTCGTCAGCGGACGCGTCGGCCGGGGCTTCGGGCCGGTTGTCGGCCCGCGCCTGGCGTGGCTGATCGGTCATCCGGTCCACCGCGTGAGGTGCTGGCTGCGGCCCTCGGCAGCCGTACCGGAGATCTTCTCGGACCCGTGGCCGAGGTAGAGGTCTCGTACCTGATCGGTCTTGGCGAGTTCTTCAGCCGGACCGGACAGGGACACCTTGCCGACCTCGAGCACGTGGGCGTACTGCGCGACGCGCAGAGCCATGCTGGCATTTTGCTCGACGAGCAACACCGACGTGCCCATCCGGTTGATCTCCAGCACGATCTCGCCGATCTGCTCGACGATCTGCGGGGCCAGCCCCAGGGACGGCTCGTCGAGCAGCAGCAGGCTCGGGCTGGCCATCAGAGCTCGGCCCATCGCCAGCATCTGCTGCTCACCACCAGAAAGGAGCGAGGCTCGCTGGCCGCGACGCTGCCCGAGGATGGGGAACAGGCTCAGGACCCGGTCTCGAGTCTCGGACCGGGTAGCCCTGGAGGCCGAGGAATTCATCCCGCCAGCGCGCAGGTTCTCGTCCACGGTGAGCCGGCCGAAGATCCGCCGGCCTTCCGGTGACTGGACGATGCCATGGCCCACGGTCCTGGCTGGGTCGAGCTTGTCGATGCGCGTGAGTCCGCCAGTGCCAGACCGGTCGGCTGCCTGATAGGAGATCGTTCCCTGCTCGATCCGCCCGCGATGAAGGCGATGCGTTCCCGAGATGGCCCGGAGCAGGGTGCTCTTGCCCGCCCCGTTACTGCCGAGAACTGCCACAACGCTGTTGTCCGGCACCTCCAGCGAGACCCCCTTGAGGGCCTCGACCGCCCCGTAGCGCACGACCAGGTCGTCGACGATGAGCATGTACGGCGTGGCCTCCTCGACGGACGATGGCGTGGGGTCGGACGGTGGGCTCTCGAGGCCAACGATCAAAGAAGGGACGAGACGTGTGGGTGAAGCTAACAACTGGTGGTCGTCCTGGGGACCCCCCAGCGGATGCAGACAGTCCGGGTCCGCCCATTACCGGGTTGTTGTTGCCAAACCGTTACCGGTTGGCGGCGATTAGGGTGAGCCGGTGAGATTCCCCCTTCCCGGACCCAACGATCTGGTCCAGGCAGCCGCCGCCGTACGCGAAGGCGTGGGCGATGCCCTCGACCTGGTCCCCCGGCTCGGCGCGCTGCTCGGGGAGGCCGAGTCTTTGGTGAGCAGGATCGCATCCATCATGGACCGGATCGAGGCCACGGTCGACCGCGCCGACATCCTGCTCAGCGATGTCGCCGCCACCGACGGGGCCGCCCGGAAGGTCGTGACCTCGGTCGAGGCGACGGCCGTACGAGCCGGCGCGCTGTTCGACCTCTACGACGACTCGTTGCACACGTTGGCGCCGTCACTGCAGACCTTTGCCGATTCGCTCCAACCCGCGGAAGTGGCGGCCATGGTCGCGCTCGTGGACCGGCTGCCGATCCTGCTCGAGCACCTAGACAGCGACGTGCTACCGATCCTGACGACGCTGGATCGGGTCGGACCGGAGCTGCATCAGCTGCTCGAGATCGCCCAGGATGTCCAGGTAGCCCTGGGCGGCCTCCCTGGGATGGGTTGGGTCCGCAAACGGGCCGAGAAGGAGGAGGCCGAGGCCGAGGAGGAAGCCCGCGAGCTGGAGGCGGCCACCGGTAAGCCGCTGGGAAAGCCGAAGACCTAACTGCCGGGCTCGGCGCAGAGCTGGCCCTTGGGCTAGCCCTCGTGCTGGCCCTTGGGCTAGCCCTCGTGCTGGCCCTTGACCCGGTCGACCAGCTTCCAGGCTCCGGGGAGCAGCAATCCAGCCGCGGTCAGCTTGACCACCTCGCCGATGATGAACGGCACGAACCCGAGTTCGAGGCCGGTCGTGAGACCGACGTCCAGGACGACCATCAGCCAGCCGACTCCGACGACGAAGATCACCAGTTCACCGAGCAGCATGGCCGGGATGGCCGAGACCACCTTGCGATCCCAGGCCTTCTCGGCAAGCCAGCCGGTCAACGCCGCAGCCAGCACCGAACCGACCAGATAACCGCCGGTCACGCCGAGCAGGACGTCGATGCCAAATGTGGCATCGGCGTACACCGGCGCTCCGGCCACCCCGAGCAGCACGTACAGGGCGGTGGCCAGCAGGCCCCGGACAAAACCCATCGCGGCGCCGATGACGATGACCCCGAAGGTCAGTCCGGTGACCGGTACCGGCGTGAACGGCAGGTAGAAGTACAGCTGGGCGAAGAGCGCGATGAAGACCGCTCCCCCGGCGACGAGCAAGGTGTCGGTGACAACCGAAGTCCGCGGCAGCAGAGCTGTGCGCAGGGTGACGGCCGAGGCGCTCACGCGCGTCTCCTCTTGTTTGGAAGGTATTTCTATCGCTGGACGGTTTGTCGTGGAGGCAGACTAGCGATCCGCCGCGGGCGGGTCGGGGGGCCGGGCTGGGGGTGGGCCAGCACCGGGGGACGTATCCGCACCTGGCGCGGGCGTGGTCGGCCCAGTCGCTGTGGTCGGCTCCGACTGCGGCGCGGCCGGCGCGGCGTGAGCGGCGGGCGCGGGGGGAGCGGCGGGCGCGGCGTGGGCGGGGGGCGGCGGCGGGGTTGCCGGGGCAGCGGCCGTCGGTGGCTCCGAGCGCGGCGCCGTCGGGGTTGTCGAGCCAGCCGACGTGGTCGGCTCCGCTGTTGGAGGCGGCGCCGTGGCCTCCGTCCTCGGTGACGGCGCCGTGTCCCGTTGCTGGAACGAGCCGGCACCAACACCGGCACCAACCCCTGCAGCCACGCCCGCACCACCGCCCGCACTCGCGGCTGCTCGGTCTCCGCCGCGCTGCTCCCAGCCATGCGATAGATCATTGGTATCGCGTGAGTCCTGCTGCTGAGCTGGCCGCTCCCATGCCGTTTCGCGCTCGGTGTCGTCACTCCACGGTGAAGCCGGCCGCTGCTCGCCGGGGGCGGCGGTCTCGTCCGTACCAGCCGATACCAGCCCGAAGTGCTCGAGCAGCAGGGACTCGTCCTGACTCGACAGCTGCCCGTCTCCGAGGTCGATCCGCGGGGCAGAACGTACGGTGCTCCGTTCGGCGCGGATCACGAGGTGTCGACCCTTGAGCCCGGCACCGGCCAGCGGAAGCAACCGCATGCCGCGGGTACGGGTGACGTCGACGGCGACCCATGCCGGTTCGTCGGTGCGGTCATCGAGGAAGACCTGAGCCACCCGGCCCAGACGCGAGCCGTTGACGTCGTAGGCAATGGCGCGAACGAGTGCGCGCACATTACGTCGATCGATCGTCATGGAACATCCCTTCCCCAGCCGGCCGCGCCCGAGATCACCAGGCACGGCAAGAGCATGACACCGGAGGTGACCCAACGAAGGCAACCGGTGACCAACAGCCGCCCATTCTGTCGTCTCCGTCCAGCGGCGCGGCCGGGGACACGCTTCCAGGTCACTCCAACGAAAGCGATCGTCAACATATGCTGACGAACTTCCAAAGTCAACATATGCTGACGAGCATGAGCTCGCCGACCTCGCTGATCGCCACTGCCACCGACGACGATCCACGGGAGGGCCTGCATGCGGTCGCCGCGCTGCGGCGGCTGGTCGAGCAGCTGGAGCGGGCACACGTGGCGCGGGCTCGATCCACGGGCTGGTCCTGGCAGGAGATCGCCCTCGCCCTGGGGGTCAGCAAGCAGACCGTCCATCGCAAACATCGGCACACCCGGTGATGCCTCGCCGCTGCACATCCCTTCGTTTCGCCACCACTGAGGAGCTAGTCATGCCCGAGAGGTTCGACCGAGAGGCCACTGGCGCTCAAGGCTGCCCTCGCCTGCGCCCGTCGACAGGGCGCCGCGGAGATGGGCGGGGAACATCTGCTCGCCGGATGGCCGCGGTCCCGAGCCCGGTCGCGTCGACGTTGAGCCAACGCCGCGCGTGAGTTGCTGCTGGCTCTGGACATCGATCCGATGGCGCTGCACCGGACCATGCTGCGGGCGCTCGCCGAGGGCGGGTAGCGTCGGGCCGACCTTGACGGCGCCGATCAGGTAAAGGAGCAAGCCCGATGCTCGTACGCAGGCTCGCCAGACCACTGCTCGGATCGATGTTCATCCTCGGGGGGCTCGACGCGGTGAGACACCCGCACGAGAAGAGCCCGGCGGCCGAGGGAGTGGTCAGGTTCCTGCGGGAGAAGACGTCGGTGACAGTTCCCGACGACATTGCGACCGTCGTACGGCTGGACGGGATCGCCAAGCTCGTCGCGGGTCTCGCGCTCAGTGTGGGTAGGGCTCCACGACCCGCCGCTATCGTGCTCAGCGCCAGCCTCGTCCCGACCACCCTTGCCGCGCACAGCTTTTGGAAGATCGACGATCCGGACCAGCGCGCAATGCAGAAGCTGCAATTCTTCAAGAACGCGAGCATGCTCGGGGG
>JAABUS010005567.1_pt1 | contig 16370 bp, 3 predicted proteins | sample 5560161 | NCBI WGS metagenome assembly JAABUS01 (sample SAMN10711885, study PRJNA513376) | rock metagenome | isolation source: Antarctica rocks | place: Antarctica: Victoria Land, Trio Nunatak nord | collected 2016-01-04
ATAAATAAAATAAATAAAATAAATAAAATAAATAAAATAAATAAAATAAATAAAATAAATAAAATAAATAAAATAAATAAAATAAATAAAATAAATAATACGAAAAACCACTTATTTCTAACTAAGTATTATATTATCGGAATATTTATATAAGTCTATACTCTAATACTATTAACGGTTTATAATTACTATTAAATATAATAATAAGTTTAGGCTATAATTATTTCTTAGTTAATATCGTATTATATTTTAGATTAGAAACGGTAGAGTTTACCTATAATTAAGAATATTATAATTATTAAATATAATCGCTAAGGATATAATAAGTCAATATATTATATTTTTATTAAACGGAGGAATCTTTATATTAACGGGTAATTATCCCGTCTTAATAGTAAATATATTTTATAAAAGATCCGATAAAGGGGTAAAGGGATAACGTAAAAACCTCTATAAATTTAATATTAAAAAATAACTCTCGTATATTTATTAATTAATATATATAGATTCTTAGAAAGATCCCCTTCCCTAATTTTAGTATTTAATATATAAATTTAATCTAGCCTCTTTCTCGTTTAAATAAATAAAATAATATATACGATTTCTTTTTATACTCTTTTATATATTAAATTAAATAATATTCTTATAATATTAATATTTTATTACTACGATTATACTAGCTAATTATTATATTTAATATTAAGAATTTATCTCTAAGACTTTATAAGGCTTCCTCGATATTCTAAAGATTAAATTTTATTTTCGAAGTCTAGTATACCTAATATACGAATGACCTAATATACTATATAGTTTATATATATCTCGGACGATTAATAAATAGTACTAGAATTACCTAGATTTTAATTATATAAAGATTTTAAATTAATCGATATTTTACTCTATCGATAGGTTTATTAAGAAAAGAGAATTTAAATTATACTATTATTAGGACGAATAAATCGATAGTATTAATACTATAAAAAATAATATCTTAATAATAGCGGTCTTTCTAGGTATTTATTATAATATAAAGACCGATTTAATAACCTTAATTAAACGCGTAGGAAACGGATATATTTTTATAAAAATCCTATAAAGCCCTTAACTTATATAGACGAAAAGAATAAAGACGATATTAATAATAAAAATCGCTTTTAAGTTAAAGATATAAATATTTTTTAAAAAAATAATATATATTAAATAATTATATAAATAACGATATTATAAAAGAAATATTTTAAAACGCGGAGGACTATAAAATATATTATTCTTAAGACGTATTAATCTAAATAACGGAATAAACGATTTTTATAATAATTTCAGGCGGTATTAATATAATATCGTCTTTAATAATTATATCGGTAGAATAATACTTACCGGAGTAAAGTACGGGGAGGTTAATAATAAAAATATATATATTAGGTTTAAAATCTCTATCCGAGTAATTATCCGAATCGGGTATAAATTACGATCCCTTCGGATTAAAAGTAGACTATATAATAATTAAATAAATATATATCGCGCGACTCTTTAGCGGTTCTATAAATAAATTCTTTAAAGACTATCGATTAAAACCTTTTTATAAATACTATAACTTCGATAACGCTTTATTATTAAAAACTAAATTATCTAATATAAAATATAATAATACCGATAAGGACTAGGTCCGGTAAACTTTCTAGATTTATATAAATAAATTTAGTAACTAGCCTAAAATATATTTTATTCTTTACTTCGATATAATATTTATTATAAAAGTATTATTAGGATATATATTATTTAATTCGAGCCTTAACTATATACCGATATATTAACGAAATCTTAACGTAAGTTTTATTATTAATAAAATAAATATAGCCGGCTAGTAATAGGAGATATAGGATAAACTATTCAATAACTCGACCGTTATACCGGTAATAATAGGATTAAATAAAACTTATTTATCTCGAATTTATAAAGATTAATAGGTTTAGCCGGTTTATATTATTATTAATAACCTCGAACGAAGTATATAACGAGTAGGGATTTAATTAAAGATAATATTATTTAACTTAATATTAATAATCTATAATAAAGCGAAAGCCGAAGTATATTATTATATTTTAGGGCTTATAATAAAGGGTAAATTAATTATAATTATAATTAATATTTATTTATATTAACCGCGTAATTTTAAAGTATTTAAGGAGTATACTCGGAAAGAGATTTATATTATATATATAAACGGATTAATTCGATAATATTATCCGATTTTAACTTCTATACCTAGCGATTATAAAGAATAAATTTTAATTACTTTTATTAAGAGTAGTAAATATTATCCGGTATATTTAATATTATTAAATAAACGCGAGCGATTACGCCTTAAAGTCTTATATTCTTTAAGGATACCGGAGTAATATATAGAATAATTATATATTTAAAGAACCTATAATAAGGATATACCTAAATAACTATCGGATATAATAATATATAACCGTTATAGTTTCGCGGAGGACTATTTCGCGGTTAATATCTTTAAAATCTAAATATTTAATATATTATATATTTTAATAATAAAGGGGTTAATAAACTACTTTTTAAATTAATAAACTTAATACGTTAAGGAGGGTAGAATAAAAAAAGAGATAAAAACTTTACTCGACGGTCGATTTCGAGTCGTATTTAAATATATTAATCTAAAGTATTTCTTAAACTTTAATAAAATTAATTAATAGATAAAAGAGGAGAGTAAATAATTTTTATAAATAATTATACCCGTATTTACCCCTCTACTATTAGAAAAGGTACCGGAAATATTATATATAGGACGAGCGATTATTAACTTTATTATATTTATAAAATATCGTTCGTATAACGAAGAAACGCTTAGGTATATAAATATAATATTAAATAAAATTAATCTCTTAAAAAAAGTCTTTAAGAAATATAAATTAATTAATAAAAAAACGGGCGAGCTATATTTTAACTTCTCTAAACTCTATATCCTTATTCATATAATACCGATAATTAGATAATATAGTCTATCGGACTTTTATAGTACTTAAATAATAAAGAGAATATATCTAATATTATTAAAAAACTACTATAAGCGAACGAATAAATATAACGATTATTAAGAGTAAATAATAAAGTATAATACTTACTATATCAAAATTATTATTATAAAGAATAAATTAGAGTATTAGAAGATAAAGTTTATACTACCTAATTAAAAGAGAAAATAAGAAGAAGAAAAGATTATAAAGATCGGGGTTCTTTTATACCTCGATAAATTAAATTAATAAACGGACGTAGACGAGGATATTATTTTATAATAAATCTATAAATACGATACTCGGTATTAATATATAATATTAAATATAACGAAGATATTTAATTTAAAGGGCTTTCTTAAAGATCTAGTTATATTTATTAAAGCGAATTAAATAAAGGTATTTATATAAGACTTAATAATACCGAATATCGAAATTAATAAACGGGAGGTAGATTATAGCTAGGTTAATAACTACTTAATTTATATTTATAAAAACCTAGTATACTAGAAAACGTTAGGGGAGGACTCTTCTAATTTAAACTACTTTTATAAAAATATAATAATCTATAAACTAAATATAAAATTATATTATTATAGTTAGCGCAGGGATAATATATAAATATATAAATAAAAATCGGTCGAAACGAACTCTATTATTATATAAAAAGGAAGGTTAATAAACGAGGTATAAATTATTATAAAAATAAAGAATTTAGGTTAAAGGGACTAAAAATAATAACTTATTTATTTATAAAATATCTTTATAGAAGTCTTTAATTATCGATATTTAAAATAGGTCTAAGAGTTTTATAAAATAATAGAAATAAAAAGAGTATATTTATTATATATTTTTAACCCTAAAATATTAAGTAATCGGCGGTTCTATAAATTACCGAATATTAAACGAAATATTTATCTTATATTTATAACGATTAAGGGAAGGGACTTCTTTTATATTAATTTATTTATTAATTAAAATTAATATAATATTATTTATAACTTTAAATTCTTTACGAAGAGTTAAAGAGTAGCCGAGGAAATTTATACCTAAATTATAAATAAAGGGCGTATATATAAATTAAATATAAAGCGACGAAAGAGTTATAGATATTAATATTATAAGGAAAAAGGATTTTTATTAATTACCGTAATAAAAAATATATAAAAATAAAGATTTAATAAAATAATCTAAAGAACGAAATCCGAGTTAGATTATATTATTATCCGATTTAAATACTAAATCGCTTATATTATTATTTAATTTAGATACTAAATCGCTTATATTATTATTTAATTTAGATATTAAATCGTTTATATTATTATTTAATTTAGATAACGAATCGCCCGAATCGGGTTCGGGGATAAAATCGAAGAAACGAATTAAAAATATTATTATTTTATTATAATCGAAGATATTAAATCTTAAATAACCGGGGTAATAATATAAATACGGGTACTACCTTTTAAATTAATAGTATATTAAGACCGGGTATTTTAGGGACTACGGATATAAGTTTTATAAAAAAAAAAAGCGTAGAAAATCTATATTTAAGAATATTATAAATAAAAGCGGGATTATTATACGGATTAATATAACTAACTCGTTATCGAGGAAGGATAATACGTAGGGAGATAAAAATAATAACGAATAATAAAATATAAATACGAATATATAGAATAAAGATAATATTATATAAAGAATTAAAAGGGAGGAGTTTATTATAATAACCGAACCTAAAGAGTTAAAGGGTAAAAGGGATATTATAAAATAAATATACTATTTAAAATATAAGAAATAATATTAATAATTATTTATAATTTTAATTATAATTTAATTATATTCGTCTATATCGGCCTAGAAGTTAAGAGTTTCGGTATATATAAAGGATTATTATTTAAAGCTTTAATATTCTTTAAAGGTATTTTTTCTAATAAATATAAACCCGAAATAAAAATTAAATCCGAAGACGTTATTAAAATTATATTATATAATAATAACTCGAAGGTAATTACTCTTTATAACGAAAACTTATTAATCTTTAAATAATTTAACGATTAAGAGTAAATATTTTTATTATATTTCTCTTTCCCGCCGAGGTACTCCGATAAAAAGGTTTTCTCTCGAATAAAGTTTTAAATAAATAAATAATAAAGAAAGGGGATAATTATATAAATAAAAAATTATTTATTTATTTCTTATCTTCTTATCTTTACCCTTTTACGTTATTATATTATCTTTTACTCGATTAATTACGATATAATTAAAACTCATATATTATTATATACTTTTATTAAAGTTATAATAGATATTATTTAATAAATTAAATTAATTTCTAACCCCCCTCCTATATTTCTAGTTAATTATAATTATTATAATTTTATTAACTCTAAACTAGAAGTTACCTTTAAGAAGTATATCTACGCCGAATAAAACGAATAAAGAATCGAAGAAATTCAAATACTTTAAACCTAACTTCGTTATTTAATAACGAATATAATATTATTATTTATTTACGATAGGGTTAAACTCTAAATCGCCGAATTTTATTATATTTTTATTAATATCTTACTGCGCACCGTTTATACTATACTCTTCGACGTAACTATTTATAGCGTTTACACCGTTAAAGATTAATATTAATAAATTAATAATTTCTTAGATATTTAGTATTAGTACGTTTATAATATCTTCTAATAAATAGAAAATAAATAGGTCCTTTTAGTCTTTATTATTTATAAAATTAAAAATAAGAAGGGAGGTTATATCGAAAAGATCGCCCCTTTCGGAAATTATTATAATCGAGGCGTCTTAAAATTCGGGTAATCTATTTACTCTATAGCGATAATAAATTTTATATTATTAAATATATATTACTTCTACCCCGAATATTCTTTTATTAATCTTTATTTTATTTCTTTTAATACTTTTATTTATTTATATTCGTTATATTAGAGACTTTAGTTTATATATATTTATACTTTTTTAAATATTTAAATTATTTATTACTTCTTTACCTAAATATAGCGAGAAATCTTATTAATATTATATAAAAATTAGATATATCTCGTATAAATACCCTAAATTTTATACTAGTGGAGGCGGTAGGGGTTAAAGTATAAATATAAATAATAATAACTCTAACGAATATAAAGGAAAAAATAATTACGATAATATAATTTATAATTAATATTAGTAGTTATTTACTTTTAGGTATTGATCTAGCTAGGTTTAGTATTCCCCTAATTAAGTAAGGCGCGTAGGCGTAGCCCCTCGCCGCTTTTTTTAAATATAAATATCGTCCTCCCTCTTCTTTTTTCTATCTTTTCTTTATATTTTTTAGATTTTTATATCGGTCCCGTAAATATCTTTAGTCTCTAGTCGGCCTCGTCTATTTACCTTCGCGCTCGGACCTCGACTTATATATTATACCTACGTTTATTCTACCGCGCCCCTATCGAACTTAATTTATTTACGACGATCTTAATTCTTTATAAAACTAGACTTTACCCTTTTTATCGTTAAGATTAGAGACTCGATTAAGCGCGTTTACTTATCTATAAAGCTCTTCTTTTTTTATACTCGAATATCTTTACTTTAAGAATATTTTCTTTTCCTTTATCTCCTTTATTAACCTTCTTATAATTTACTACTACTACCGTCGTCTTTTATTAAATTTTAACTTTAGTCGCTTTAAGCCCCTACTATATAATATATAAAGAATCGCCGTAGTTATAACGAAGGTATTAATATAATAGATATAGCCTTCCTATAACCTAGATTAATTGAAAATATATTTTATATTCTTCTTTAAGTTCTTATCTATTACGCCGTTAATATATAATTAATACTAAACTCTTAAAAGCTATTTATTAATATTTATTATATAAATCTAACCTAGGCTAATTAAATAATTAAATTAAAATTAATTTAACTAGAGTTTTAGGTATCTATTAATATTAATATAATAACGACTCGATTATAAAGATATATATATATACTACCCTATAATACCTAGATCGGCGATTAGGCTCTTAGAGGTATAACGCTTTTATATATTTTATTACCGAGCTCTCTTTACCCCTATTAGTTATAGTACCGTTTTCGAGCTCGTAGTAGTAATAGTCTCAACTATACCGGGGCTAAGTTATATACTATCGATAACGAGGCGTTCTACGAGGTAAAACGCTAGGACTATCCAGCTAGCTATTACGGTAAAACTCGATCGCGGAATAAGGTTAGGAAGGAGGTAGGAATAAAGTTAAAAAGGAGGTAGAGGATAATTAGATATCGAGAGGCGAGATTTTAAAGAAGAGCCACCTAAATAGGGTCTCGAGACGTAGATTTCTTTCTTACCGAGTATAATAAAGTAGGCGGACCAGCCGATACATTATAATAGTTTTAACTCGAAGATTTAAACCACTATAATCAATATATTTAAACTAGATATAGACGTTTATAAAGGGCGTAATAAGAATTAAATTATATATAATATTAATCGAATATAAGATCCTAGCGGCTAGAAGCTATACTAGGATATATAATTTAATATAAAATAAATAACTAGAGATCGGCGATCGGTAGTCTTTAGAGTAGAAGGGAAAGAATAGAATTAAATAAAGAAATTATAATATATACTTTACTAATCTTTATATATATATAACCCGCCTCTTTTTATTTTACTTTAATTAAAATTTCCCTCCTAGACTCTTTAATTAAAAAAGATTAGATTTTATTTAAATCCTCTAGCTAGCTTTTATATTTATATCCTATAATAACTCTTATTAATATAGATTCCGTTTAATTCTATTAACACTTAATTATAATAGGTTTACGTAGCGACGGACGGCTTATAGTCTCTAATCTTTATATCTTTATAACTTATAAAAAGGGTAAGAAAATAAACGAAAATCTCTAAAACTTCGACTTAATCTAATTTTTAAATATAATTAGGCCGCCGCCGTAGGAGTCTAAAGATCCACTTTATATATTAATACCGAATCTTTATACGGAAAAAATTATAGGAGGTATAACTTCTTATTATTAATATTTAATAGGCGTTAATTAACGACTTTAAGTCTCTCGAATATAACCGATACTAAAGGCGGTTATAAAAATAATAATACTTTCTTATTTCTCGAGTAATTATTATTCGGTACTAGAGAAGTCCTAAAGTCGTAGTAAATAAAATCGAATATTAAACGAGGAGTTAAAAAGTCTAACGGCGCCTTTAAATATCCTACCCTAAAAGACTATAATAATATTTATACTTTTAGACCGAGATAAAGTAGAGACTAAGATAGGGATATTAATAATAATAATAATATTTATTTTAAAAGCGACGGCTCGTCTTCTAAAGAATAAATTAGGAAATAATACTCCCTTAATACTCTACCGACTTCTATAATAGATTTAGAAACTAGGTACGACCCTTAAAACCCCGCTCGCTAATTTTTATATTAATAGATAACGCCTACCTAGATATTTCATTCTCTATAAAAAAATAGAAGACTTTATCTCTAATTTTCCTCTACTCCTTAATAACTCCTTCTCTTTAATATACGGTATATAAACTTATTTTAAAAATACCAAGTCTTATTACTCTAATAAGGGGAAAGAGAAAGAGGATAAAGAAACGAGTTATAATATAAATAATATTATCCCCTACTCTCTCCGATCGCCTATTATAATATAGAGTTTAATATACTTTATAGATACCGAGCCTAAAATAATTATAGGCGCCATCGATATTCGAGATTTCTTTAAATATAAAATAGATAGTATAGGTTTAAATAAAGATAACGAAGGTATATATAAATTAGAGAAAATCCGGTATATAGATTAATACGTAGCTCCTAGCCCCTATAAATATATCTAATAATTTTCGAAAGATCTTATTATAATTAACGAGATAAATAATACGGACGATTACTTTAATAAGGTCGAGTTCGTATAAATCCGGATATAATCTAAACTTATCTTTATACGGCCTCGAAACTTCTAGCGACGCGAGAAAATAATAAACTTAAATCGATTTAAAGTAATTAATAATAATTAAAGTATACTCTTTAATATATTTTTAACTAGTACCTAGGATTTCTTTTAATATACTTTAAATAACCCTCTCGTAGTAGAGGATAATAAAGAAAAAATTAATAAAATTAACGTTTCTATTAAGGTTACGAGTATAAAGTCTAAAATTAATATTATATACCTTAAAAGCTCCTACCTAAGAGAATAACTAAAAATATATAGTTATTTAAGTCCTACTACTACCGCCGAATCTACTACCGAACCTACTACCTCCCCCTTTAATCGTACTACCTCTCTTAATATCGCACTATCTTATAATCTAGTTAAATAGGCTATTAATAGAGGTAATCGCGGAGTAATAGCGAACGTCTATTTTATTTACGTTATTACCGTTACCCTACCTCTTCCCGAGTAACCTTAGTATTAAGGAGGTATAATATTAAATAAAAAGAAGTAAGAGATCGTAAGGATCGTTAATAAGAAATAAAAAGAAAAGAGCTATAAATACTAGGTATATTAGAAGAGAATATAACTATATTAATACGAGTTAAGAAACGGATAAAAACTATTATAAGAATTTAAAGCTAAACGCTAGGCGTAGCGAGGAAGTAAACGGCGAAGACCGGTATATATAAATAAAAGTCGGCGACCGTAGATTAGTTTTATTATCGTAGAAGAAATATATATATTCTTAATTCTATCTATAGTAATAAGAAATTCCTAAGTTTTTATTCTATATATCTTACTCTATACCCTATTATTTTCTAAGACTATTTTAAAGTAAAAAAAAAGTTATTAACGAATCTATAGTCTTTATTTAAATTATTTTTTTATAACTCTTCCCTATTAACCTTTCTATAAAGTAGCTCTCTAACTCTTCGCTCGGAGTAAAGATTTCGATAAAATATATTTCTATTTCTTTAGACATTTACCTTTTATAAATATTATTCGGTTATTAGAAATATACTTTATTTAAGGTTCTACGGTCTTTAGTAATATTATCTTTACCTAGGTCTAATACTACTTTAAATCTCGAATATCTAGTTATCGTGATTTCTACCTTAATAACGAATATATTTAATATTAATAGTAATTTTATTTTAATAACCGTCTCCTAGGCTCTAATATATTCCTACTCTTTATACTTAATTTATTTATAAATAACGCTATAGGATAAGTAATAATATCGGTATCTACTTTCTCTCCTAATTTATCGATTTATAATAGTTTTTAACTTCTATTTATATATAACGTATCTAGAGTACCGAAAGTATTAATAGTTAAACCGGGATATAAGGATAAAGATACGATATATAGAGACTAATAATAATAGACCTTTATTAATTTAAATTTATTCTTTATTAGGGTTAAAAATATTTTAATTTCTTATATATTCTAGCCTAAAAACCGGGTCTAAAATATAATAGTTAATTTATAGATACTTTCTAGTATAACGACGAGTTAAAAACGCCTAATCTCTCTTAACCTTAAATCCGTTAACTACGAATTTATAGGGAGTTTAAATTCACGTATAACGATATTTTTAAATCCTACTTTTATTATTTATTTCCCTAAGAGTTCTCCGGAGATTTTTAAAATAAGGTTTACTTTATAAATAATAACTTCTTAATTCGCGTATTATTTTCTAATATTACTATCTTCGGGTAAAGACTCGTTATCGCTTTATATATTTATTATTAATTCTTAATATTTTATCTAATTATTAGGTTTATAGTATTTACTCCGGGGTTAAAGACTATTAAAGGGATATAATAAGATATTAATATTAACTAGGTTTATATATTTAAAACTCCGTTCGAATAATCGAGGCTAGTTAACGATACTACCGGTTATAATACGGGTATAAATAAAATTAAAATAATTAATAGGAAAGATCCACGGTAGCTCGATATTATTGATAATAAACTAGGAGAATAAAGTATTAGCGCGGTAATAACCTCCTTTTTTAATTAACGTAAATAACTATATTTAAATATTGACTAGTATCCTAGGATAAAAGGTTTTAATCTTAAATTAATATTTTTAATAATATAGAAACACGTTATTATACTAGTTAAATAGGATTTAAGTCCGTACCGGTAATCTAGATTAAATTAATTATTAGTCTCTCTTAAGGAAACGGCGATAATTATAGATAATTATTCGGAATATTTATTTTAGTAGACGGGTACTAGTCCGCTATATCGTATATTTAACTATAACTATAAATAATAAACTATAGTATTTTAAGAGATAACCGACCGACTTCTATTACTTAAATTCCTAGAATTATAAATACGCTTCGCGTATCTTTATAGTAAAACTAGGGGTTAAGATCTTACCCGTTTTAATCTTTATATTTAATATCGCTAGGCTAATCCTCCTACGGGAGCGAAGAATAACTATCCGTTAAAAGTTAATCGAAAGATATAGTATTAAAAGTCGAGGTTTTTTAGGTATTATTAATAGCGCTTCTAAAGATATATTTATTTTAAAAATTAACCGGTTTTACTCTTCCTATTATAAGAGTATCGCCTATTAATTTATATAATATAAATAGGCCGGTATCTAGTAATTAACTTTATTATTCGGTAAAATATACTTTATTATTTATTAGTATTATTCTAAACTCCTAGTTAACCCTACCTACTTCCCGCGTAGTAGGCGTAATAACGACGACCATTTTCGTATACGTATATTATAATACTTAATATAATATATATAGTATCCGACTCTCTAATTAACGCTAGGTAAATACTCGTAAAAATAGAAATTAATTAGACCTTATATACTTTACCTTTACTATATATAAAGTTTTTAAATATATTCTAAAAACGTTATTAACTACTATAAATAGATAAGACCTATTTCTTTACTACCTCGTTTAATTATATAATAATAAGACTTAGAGCCCTTTTAATTACCTTTGAGTAAATTATAATAACGGTATCTTTATCGCGCGCGATATCTAGTAATCTCGGGGGTAGGACGTCTACTAGTTTAATAATATTTAAATATAATAAATATATATTACTATATAACGAGATTTAAATTTACGTTATATTTCTTATCTTTAACTCGTCTTTCTAGTTTTAATTTAAACTACCGTTATTCTTTACTTCTATAATTATAAATCTTTATCCTATTATTATCTTTACGATAACTTTTATATATATATTTATAAGTTTCTACTCCTCGCCGCCTTCGGTTTTATATAAGTTATTATTATTAATATAAAGAGTTTCTAGACTTTCGTCCTAGAGTGGATATAGTAAGTTTACGCCGCCGTTAATACTATTAATAAATTTAAACTTTAAAGAGACTTTATAAAATCTTTATATCCCCCTCGATTTTTTTAGGAGTTAAGTCCGTTTTAATAGAATTAAAACGAATTATAAACGTATTTATTTTTTAAAGTCGGTTATCGTTATAATCTTTCTCCTATTTATATATACCCTCTTATAGGAGGACTAGATTAAAGAGATTAAAGATCTTTATATTATAAATTTTAAAGTATATAATTTTTTAGGTTTAAGAAAAAGGGAAGTACCCGTCTTTTATAATTAATTAATATAATAGCCGTCTCGACCTAATTAAACGAAGGGGTCTAACGCCACGAGACCGATTAACGGAACTATTACACTAGATCATTATATTAGATATAACTATATCGAGAATCTCTAAGAGTATTATATTTAATGAGTTTATTAAGATATTTCGGATTCTTTACTAAGTTTAATATAGCTAGGAAACTACTATCTTATCCGTCTAATTATCTCTAAATTCGTATTAGCGATAGTGAATAACCTCGCTAAATCATTTACGCTAACGAAGACTATAAGAAGGGAACGGTTAGGAAATAAGAATATTTACTAAATATTATTAATATAAATCGAGTATATAATTTATACCGAATAATTATTAATATTACTGACTAGAGTCTTTAAAGATTACGAGTATCCCTCTAATATAACACTACTTTAATTTATTAGAAAAATAGTCTTTATATAAAGGTTACCGAGATCGACTCCGTATCTTAAAGCCGAGGTCATAAATATAATAACTACTATTACGAAGTATACGAAGAAAAGATATTTAAATATAAAAGCGTTTATCCCCGTAGATATTATCACGTCGATTAAGAAAGAGTAATACTGTCGAGCTCCTAAATTATAATTATATAATTATAATATTTAGATCCTAGCCTTCACCTCCCTCTTTCTTCATACCTTCGTTGATATCTAGTTATCGCTATAATTATTAGTTATCTAATAGACCGAATTTCTGTATAATAATACGACTTACTATCCGTCTTTTAAACTTGTTTCAAATACTTCTCTTAAACTATAATAATCGGTCCACTATCTTTTAGCCTATATTTCATAGAACCACCGGTTTGTTCCCGGACTAAGGAGCGGAAGATCATTATTCTAAACAGGCGCTATAACCTCTAATTCACCTTTCGGGACGGCCCCGAATTTTATAATTAATATATGACTCCGCTTTATTGTATCACCACGCTTGAACTTTGCTTCGGGTCGGACTGTGACTCGGGTTATTTTTACGATAGTGTAATTAAATAATGAAGTTCTGCTAGACTATAACGGGCCTTGGTAATGATATCTTTGGTAAAAGCGAAGCTCTAGTGTCCAGGTCAGCCTTTTCTCGTCAAGAGTATGGTGTTCTCTATCATATAGCCTTTCAATGCGCGGGCGGCGACGGCCTTCGGTAACTGATATACACCGAGGTTGTAAAGAGGCCCCAGTAAGGAGAAGCTTAAGATGGTATCTTGAAGTCTTCTTCACTGGGGATTCAAGGCCTTTAGTAGTAAATGGGGCCAAATAATCGGTAGACCGGCCTTTCCTTGGCAGCGCCTGGATATTACTCTTTTGGAAAGCTGATACACCAATAGAATCATATTGTACTAATGTTGTGGGGTAATCATCATTACGATAGGTGTGCTTTGAAGGTCTTATCAGGCACTCATATATGTAGGTTTCTATTATTTCGAGCTAGTATAGTAAGAGTTCCGGCTCATTCTTACTCAGCGACACGCAAGTACTTGGGCGCATTACGGCGGGTCAACCCTGAAAGGACATCATCACCACAACTCATCGTTATTCGATGGCACCACCTGGAGATCTCCCCTCACACATTCAAACCAGCCTCGTCCGACGCGATTTCTCATCCGTGGAAACCGATCCTCGAAGCGTTCGATAAAGGACCCGAGAGTTTCAGAATCAGGGTCACTTTCTTCCACGAAGCACGTCATGTGGTCGGTCCAACCCTCTGGCTCTTTAGAGGACACGAGTTCGAAGTACTATATACATTGCATGATATGCACGCTTTTCTCGTAGCCAGTACTGCAGCCTATCGCCAGAATAATTTGCTGAAGGCATGTCACTGATGCTAGACTATCCGAATGCAATGTCCCTCTCTTATACTGCAAGCTATGATACCTTTCATACGCCGAGAACTTCCTATTTGAGGCCCGTGTCTGCAGACATCGAGAAACGTCACCGTTGCATCGAATTCTCTTGAAACGCGAATTGGGTGGGAAAGTGCATGCTTGCAGTAAGACCGAACGGATCCGCGTCAAGCATTGGTTCATAAGTATTGAATCCAGTGTTCATACCGGTGTATACAGAATTTTTCGGATCCATCGCTTGCAAGGTTGGAGGCGGATGCATCGATTGCATCGGTTGCATGGACTGCATTGGTCGCATTTGTTGCATTGGCGGTTGGCCTTGCACACCCATGAGTAGGTGCTGGCTCGTAAGAGGAGGAGGTTGTTGTTTGTTCAATGTTTGGGGGTATGGCCCGGGGCCTACGTCGTAATCGCTTTGATTCTTATCGTCAAGTATGTCGGCATGCGTATCGTAGTCATGTTCTGTAATAGCTCCATAAGAAAAGGGAGGGGGGGGAAAGGATAGGACAGCTTACGGAGTTGCTTCATATGAACTTGAAATGGTGACGGGCAGAAGTTTGAGCAGGCTGTTGTAGTACTATCCAGTTTGCTATTGCGACTTCCGTCTGCAGTGCTTGGCGTCGTAGTCTGCATCGATAGTCGGGGGGGTGGGATGCTCAGTTCAGACAGTGCTTGCTGAGAATGCGCGTGAGGATCATATGCCGAGGGCGGTTGTTGCTGTTGTTGTTGCTGAGCTTTTAGATCCAAATAAGGTAAGATCACCCCACCTTTTCCTAGGCCAATAGGTGCTTTGGTCAAGGTTGGAGATAGATTCTGTGATGGCGACGTTGGTTGCAATCGTGGCGAATGTGTTAAGGACGCCTGTAATGACCGGGTTTGTAGTGCTGACTCTGATCCTGACGTTGAGCGTCTGACCTGAGCACTTTGGCGGTTCATAAGAGCTCTTTGGACAGGGGATGGCTGTGGAAGGCCTTCCGAGTGAAAACCTTCGGTCTTCGATTTCAGTTCAGCCTGCACATCGATTTCTGTCTCATTGTTAGCCAAGAATATTGGTAAAGGAGGTCCAGAAAGCGTACTTTTCTCTAGCAATATACGCTCAAGAAGGGAATTTTTATAACGAAGCATTAAACACTCATCAGCTGTTGAACGATGACTCTGTTGAATACTTTGCAGAGCTTCTTCATGTTGTTTTATTGTAGTCTCTAATTGCTTAGTACGTTTGGTCCGTCGTTCCCTGAAGGCAGCCTGTGCCTCGCGGTTGTTCTTTGTACGTTCTTCCGGTGTTGCGTATATCTAGATATTTTCTTAGTCGGGCTGCTGCTACAACAAAGCGGTAAATGAATTGTACAGGCTTTCGACCTCTTGTCTGCTGTTGCACCAGGGCTTGCGTCAAGCTCTGTTCGGGCTCCGGGGAGGATTCGGAGAAGGATGTTTCCTCAAAAGCTTCGATCTTGGGGTATTATCGATGCTGGACATACCAACGTTTAGAGAGGAGGAATAGGCCTTGGCGACACAGAGTTTCGGGCCCAGTTTATTTCTCGTTCAGGAATGGTGCCAGGACATGACCTGAAAGCTGGGGGAACGCTATGCGCAGGCAAATAAGGCAATATACAGGAAAGTGTCCAAGATGAGGCTGCAAGATCCATGGGTCCTATGTAGGAGCCGCTAGACGGTGTCAGACCTAGAACCCTGCCATCGCTTGGCTAGGTGAGTCATGAGGATTATGTCTCCACACGTCACCAGAGCGTTATGGAGCATAGATAGACTGAGCGGGTGTGCGTGGAAATAACAGTGTGCAGGATCGTCAGGCCTGCGGAGCGGGTGTGCGTCAGGGATCAGAGGATGAGATTTCACTTTGGAGAGTGGCTGCATTT
>JAABUS010005568.1_pt1 | contig 16370 bp, 17 predicted proteins | sample 5560161 | NCBI WGS metagenome assembly JAABUS01 (sample SAMN10711885, study PRJNA513376) | rock metagenome | isolation source: Antarctica rocks | place: Antarctica: Victoria Land, Trio Nunatak nord | collected 2016-01-04
GCAGCACTTCGACCGCCTGAGTGCGATCGACGCGTCGTTCCTGCACCAAGAGGGCGTGAACTCTCACATGCACGTGGGCGCGGTGACGATCCTCGAGGGGCCGCAGCCGGCCTACGAGGAGTTCCTGGACTCGATCCGCGGGCGGCTGCACCTCGTGCCCCGCTACCGCCAGAAGCTGACGTTTCCGCGCTTTGAGATGGGACGGCCGCTGTGGGTCGACGATCCGTCCTTCAACCTCGAGTTCCACGTGCGCCAGACCGCGCTGCCGCGCCCGGGCGCCGAGAGCCAGCTGATGCGCCTGGCCGCGCGCATCTTCTCCGAGCAGCTCGACCGCAGCAAGCCGCTGTGGGAGCTGTGGATGATCGAGGGAGTCGAGCCCGCCTCCCCCGGCGGCGCGCATCGCTTCGCGCTCATCTCCAAGAACCACCACGCGCTCGTCGACGGCATCTCCGGGATCGACCTCGCGACGGTGCTCTTCGACGTCTCCCCCGTTCCGCCGGAGATCCCGCATCCCGACGAGGCATGGAGCCCGGAGCCCGTGCCGAGCGCGGCCCAGGTGCTCGCCTCGGGCGCGCTGGGCGCCGTGCGGGCCGGCATCGGCGGCGTGACGCGCGCGCTGGGCGGCGTCGCGAAGCCCGCCGCGGTGCTCGGCGAGGTTCGCGAGGCCGCGGAGGGCATCGGCGAGATCGTCTGGGCCGGGATGAACCGAGCGCCCCAGACGCCGCTCAACGTCCCGATCGGGCCCCATCGCCGCTTTGTCGGCGTCCGCGCGGAGCTGCGCGACTTCAAGCTCGTCAAGGATGCGTTCGGCGGCACCGTCAATGACGTCGTGCTCACCGCCGTCTCGGGCTCGCTGCGCCAGTTCCTGCGCTCGCGCGGCATCCGCATCGAGGGGCTGGAGCTGCGCGCGCTCGTTCCCGTCTCGATCCGCGCCGAGCACGAGCGCGGCCAGTTCGGCAACCGCATCGCCGCGATGCGCGGGCCGCTGCCGGTCTACGTCGAGGACCCCGTGGCGCGGCTGCGCGCGGTCCGCGCCGGGATGGACGGCCTGAAGCGATCCAAGCAGGCGGTGGGCGCCGAGGTGCTCGCCAGCGTGCAGAGCTTCGCGCCGCCGACGGTGCTCGCGCAGGCCTCGCGGCTGAACTTCTCCACGCGCCTGTTCAACCTCATTGTCACGAACATCCCGGGGCCACAGTCCCCGATCTACGCGCGCGGACGGGAGCTTCAGGACGTCTTTCCCGTCGCGTTCCTTCCCGAGGACCACGCGCTCGCGATCGCGATCATGTCCTACAACGGCAAGGTGAACTTCGGCCTGCTCGGGGACTACGACGCGCTCGGAGACCTTCAGAAGCTCGCGGACGGCATCGACCAGGCGCTCGCAGAGCTCGTCGCGCTGGCCAAGCAGCACGGGGGCGCACGGAAGGCGGCGGACACCGGGGAGCACTCGCTCACGCGGGCTTGAGGCGGATGCGGGCGTCGGGCCGGTCCGGCGCGGCCTCGCGGTTGCCCGCCCTGTCGGTCGCCACCGCCCAGAAGCGGTAGCGCGGACCGCGGCGGACCTTCAGGCGAACCGTGCGCCTGGTGGTCCGCGCGATGCGCTTGGCCCTGCGGCCGTCGATCGAGCGCATGACGTCGAAGTGCGCGATGCCGCTGGCCAGCACGCCGTCCGGCGCGTCGTCGACGCCGACGACCCGGAGCGTCAGCGTTGACGAGCGTGGCTTGAAGACGCGGACCTTCGTGGCGGGGGCGCGCCGATCGATGAGCCGAGCGGCGTTCACGGCGGCGCCCGCGTCGAGGATCCCCCACCCCAGGTTGGACTCCCAGCCCGTGCCGGCAGGGCGACGCGCGGTCGTCTTGAGCAGGCGGATGACCTCGGCGGCCTTGAGGTCGGGATTGAGGCGGCGGACCATCGCGGCGGTCGCGGCGACGATCGGACTGGCCATGGAGGTGCCCTGGACGTAGGCGTAGTGGTTGTCGCCCGCGAACGTCGCGCGGCAGGTGCACGGGGAGCTGGGCGGATTCAAGCTCCCCGCCTCCAGCTCGGTGAGCCGGCCGGGGAAGGCGCCCAGAAGCCCGCGCGGACCGCCCGCGCCGGTGTTCCACGCGCCGTAGGCGGCGAGGGAGATCTGCGAGCCGAAGCCCGCGAAGCTCGCTCGCTGGTCGCTGAAGTTCGCGGCCGTGACCGAGAGGCCGAGCCCTCGACCGAGATCCGCGCCCGTGCCCGTCGGCTGCAGCACGTCGGAGGGATAGCCCTGCTGCTCGGTCGGCTCGTCGGCGGCGGCGGAGACGAGGACGACGTCGCGATCGTAGGCGTACTGGATGGCTTTTCTGACGACCTCCGTGACGGGGCTCCCGCCGTCGGTTCCGAAGGACATGTTGATCGCGTCGGCACCCCGGTCGGTGGCCTGCACGATGGAGGCGGCCACCGAGCTGTCGGAGAGGTCGCTCTTGTAGACGAGCAGCTTGCAGCCGAAGCCGGCGCCCGCGATGCCGATCCGGTTGTCCGCCGCCGCGCACGCCATCGACGCGACGTGGGTGCCGTGACCGATCTCGTCGACGGTCGCGGGGCCGTGGCCACCGGTCTGGTCGTTGTCGACGGTCCCGGCGATGCGGCCCGCCAGCTCCGGGTGGTCCGCGTCGAGGCCCGTGTCGATGACCGCGACGGTGGCGTCGAGCGCCTGCGGCACGTCCCACGCGGCGAACAGGCCCTGGCGCTGCGCCCACCACTGCACGGCCGTACCGGACGGAGTGCCCTGTGCGAGCTCCGGGGCGGTGAGCGCCGGGTCGTTCGGGACGGCGCGCAGCTCGGCGCGCTGCTCGACCTCGACGCGCGCCACGCCGGGCTGCGCCCGGAGCTCGGAGGCCAGCCCGGAGAGCGAGCCGCCGGCCTCGGGACGGACGGTGACGAGGTCGAGCTGCGGGACGCGCGCGCCCGAGAGACGGCCGTCGACGTTCGTGATGACGCCCATCGCGGCAGCGCGAGCGACGGGCGCGCCCTCCGGAGCGGGGTCGAGCGTGACGAGCAGGCGACCCGTCGGCGAGGCCGCCGCCGCGGAGGCGGAGCCCGTCGCGGCGAGCGTGACGACGATGAGAAGTGCGAGCCGGCGGCGCATGCTGTGAGCGAGCCCTGTGCGGCCGGAGCGGTGGCGCGCCGCTAGTAGCCGAGCGCGAACTTCGCGTCCTCGGACATGCGCTCCGGGGTCCACGGCGGCACGAACGTCGCGGCGACGACGACGCTGTCGACGCCGTCGAGCTCGGACACGAACTCGTCGATCTGCTCCTCGACCTGCGGCCCGATGGGGCAGCCCTGCGAGGTGAGGGTGTAGGTGACGTGGACGTCCGTGCCGTCGACGGCGATCTCGTAGATCAGGCCGAGCTCGACGAAGTCGAGGCCCAGCTCGGGGTCGATCACGTTCGTCAGGGCGGCTTCGACGTCATCCACGGTGGCCATGCCGGCAGTCTAGCCAGCGACCCTTGCACTCCGGGCGATCTCAGATAGGTTCGGGTCATCGTCGCCTTCGAAGACAGCCCGCCGGTCCTGCGCGTGACCGGCGACGAGGACCGCTCGACCCAGAGCCGCCGCCGGCGCGCGATGTCGCGGGCGCTCGCGGTCAAGACGGACCTGCTCGTCGATCTCTCCGGGCTCTCGTTCGCCGACGCCTCGGTGATGCTCGACCTCGCGATGGTCGCCCGCCGGCTGCGCCACGCCGGCCGCCGGATGCTCGTGCGCGGGGCCGCGCCGCAGATCACGACGCTCATCGAGCTCGTGGGCCTGCACCGCATGCCCGGCGTGACCGTCGAGCTCGCCTAGCGCCTGCGCGCCAGCTCGCACACCTCCTGCGGTGGCGGGGGGCGAAAGCGGCGACGTTTCGCCCAGTGGCCAACGGGCGGCTCACGTGGCTCTTCGATCGCGTCTGCACCCCGGGCACTACGCACTGACGGGCGAGGGCTGGTGGCTCGCGGCGCTGTGGGCCTGCGGTGCCGGCGCGGTGCTCTCGCACCTGTCAGCCGCGGCGTGGCGCGGCATGGGGCGAGGAGGACGGCCTCGACGTGCACGTCTCCACGACGCGGAACGTCGCGTCCCGACCGGGGGACGACGAGCGCTCGGGGATCGACGTGCCGCGTCCGAAGCCTCGACCCGATGGACGTTCTCCGTGCGCACCCCTTCGCGCCTCCGGATCCAGCGCCTCGTCTGGAACGACCTGCATCCAGCCGAGGCCGAGCACACCGCGGAGCGCCTGGAGGCGATGCTCGCGCTCGGCGCGACCGCGTAGCCTTCAAGGCAGTGCCTCTGCTCGTGCTGCTCTTCATCGTGGTGCCGCTCGTGGAGCTCTTCGTGATCATCCAGGTGGGCGGCGCGATCGGCGTGCTGCCGACGATCGGACTGCTCCTGCTGGACTCGATCCTCGGCTCGGTGCTCATGCGTTCGCAGGGCCGCGCGGTGTGGCGGAACTTCCAGGCGGCGACCGCAGCCGGGAAGGTGCCCGCTCGCGAGGTGCTCGACGGGGCCCTCGTGATCTTCGGCGGGGCGCTGCTGCTCACTCCCGGCTTCGTCACCGATCTGCTCGGCGTGCTGCTCCTGCTGCCGCCGACGCGCGCGATCGTGCGGCGCATGCTGCTCGGTGGCGTGGCCAAGCGCATGCTCGGCCCCGCCGGGCTCGGAGGCCGCATGGCGTTTCGCGTCGCAGACTCGCGTCGGAGCGCTCCGCGTGCCACGCCCGACGACACCGTCGAGGGCACCGCCCACGACGTCGCCCCCCGCCGGCTGCCGTGACCGTCACCCAGGCCGACGAGGCGCCGCGGCCGCGCACCGCCCCCGGCTTCAGCGACGCGATCACCTACGCCTTCGGCGACGTCGACGCCCAGCTGTTCGGAATCGCTCGGGTCGGCCTCTCGCCGGGCGAGGACGGAACCGTGGAGGCCAGCGGCCTCGCGATCCTGTTCGGGGGCTTCGAGCCGATCGCCGTACGCGCCGCGGGCGGCCTGACCGTCGACGCGGGCGCGGGGTGGGACGACGTCGACGCCGCGGGCGTGCGGACCGTGAGCCACGTCCCGCTGGAGAGCTGGGACGTGTCGTTCGCGAGCGACGACGGACGCAGCGGCTTCCAGCTGCGCTACGCGGCGCTCTCCCCCGCCGGCGCACTGACCGCCGACCATGCCGCGGCCGTCGCGGGCGGCATGGAGGGCTACGAGCAGCTCTGCCGCGTGACCGGCGTGGCAACGGTCCACGGGGAGGAGCGCGCGGTGCACTGCCTCGGCCAGCGCGGCCACGCGTGGGGCACCCGCGACTGGGAGCGCATCGCGCTTGCGCGCACGGTCTCGGCCTGGATCGAGGAGGACCTCGCGCTCTCGGTGACGGCGATCCGCCCCGCCGACGCGACGTCGCACGCAGACGAGGCGCTCGCCGCGTCGCTGTTCGCGGCGCTCGACGAGGACGGCGCGGTCGCGGCCATCACGCCCCCGGAGATCCGCCTCTCGACGACCACCGACGCCGACGGGCGCCAGCGCCGGGCGAGCATCGAGGTCTTCCTCGACGAGGACGATCCGGGCCGCCGGGCGGCCGGTCAGGTGCTCTGCGGCACGTCGCTCGACCTCGGGCGCCTGCGGCTGGACTGCGCGTTCTTCGCCTGGCGGATGAACGGCCGGTCGGGCGTCGGGCGCTACGACGTGCTGCGCCGCGCAAGGTGATCTAAGCTCAGCACCATGGGCCTGCTCACCTACCTCATCCTGCTTGCCATCTCCGGGCTCTTCGTGGGGGCGCTCGCGCGCCTCGCGCTGCCCGGCAAGGACCCGATGTCGATCCCGCAGACGATCCTGATCGGCCTCGCCGGCAGCTTCATCGCGGGCCTGGTCGTGTACGCGATCTCGGGCAGGCCGACGGGCGCGGGCATCCTCCTGTCCGTACTCGTCGCCACGGGCCTGGTCTACCTCGTGCGCCGCCGGCGCGGCGGCACGCTGACCGATCCGGGCCTCGGCGCCCGACGCCGCTGAGGCGGTCGCGGTGGCCAGCGTTCAGTTGTCGCAGCCCAGACGGTCCCAGAGGTAGAGCTCGAGGCACTCGTCGGCAAGCTCCGTCGCCCGCTCGCGCGAGAGGCGCGGCAGGACCGTGTCGAGCGCCTGCTCCTCCGCGACCCCGGCATCGAAGGCCTCCTCCCCCCGGAAGCCGGCAGCGATCTTCAGCGCCTCCCGCTTGTTCTCGCCGAGCGTCGGAAAGACGTGGACCAGGAAGTCGCGGTTGGCGATGGGGTGGCCGACCTCGAGCGACGCGTGCCAGGCCGCCAGCATCGAGAGGTCGTGCTCGTCGAGGTCGGCGATCGCCTTGGCGTAGTGGGTGTTCAACTCCTGCTCGGGGATCTCGTCGACCCAGGCACGCACGAGCTCGCCGACGAGCTGACGGCGCGCCTCGCGGCCCACGGACTCGGCGATGACTCGGATTGCGTCTTGGGGTTCGATGAAGCAGAGAGGCATCGCATCTCCCGGAGGAGGGGCAGGGACCCGTCGAACGGTAGGGACGGCCTCGGACGGCATGACGCGTGGCCGTCACGGCCCGAACTCGGAGGCCGCCTGCGGGGCTGGGCCGCGTCGTGCCGGGGCCGGGCGTGAGGTCGTCGAAGCGTTCGACGTGGCTCTGGCGAAGTCGGCGCGCGAGGGGGTGGCCGGCGCGGCGACCTCCGCGCGCGCGGGCGCCATCGACGGCGCGGCGGCGACTGGGCGACGGGTGCTCGCGCGCGCGGCGGCACCGACGATCGTCCTTCGTCGCTGCGACGTTCCCGCGAAGTCGCTCGCCGCGCCGGCGGGGCGGCCCGGGTCGACGTCGAACTCCCGCCCGCCCGACGCACCCGCGGTGGCGGATCGGGCCTTCGCGGGGACGCGGCCCGACCGCGATACCGCACCGGCTCCCGAGCGCACGCTTCCGATCTCCGGAGCGCGGGCCGCGCGGCGCAGCCCGGCCGGTTCCACCCTGTGAGCGGGCCGGCTGGCGGTCCGCGGTGCGGCGCCGCGCGCGTCCGCCGCGATCGTCGCGGCGCGTCGGGCCGCCGGCCGCTCCGGCACCGCTCCGTCGTGCGCGACCACCGCGCCGCCCCCCGCGAGCGCGACCGTCGAGGCGGCGACCGCCGCGACCTTCCCGCCGGCTGCCGCCTCCACCGCGGCGTGCCACTTCAACGCACTCGTGGCGGCGCGCTCCTGCGCGGGCCCGGCGACCGCCTCGTAGAGCCGCGAGAGCCAGCGACCGGCGGCCTCGAGCCGGTCGGCTCCGCCGTGGCCCTCCGCCGTCCCCACGCCGACCAGTCCCGGCGGCAGGATCGTCGCCACCGAGGCGCTGCTGGCGTGCAGAGCACGGAGCGTCGCCTTGCAGGCCGCGCAGCGGCGCAGGTGCGGCCGGAGCGCGGCGAGGTCCTCCGCTCTCGCCTCGCCGCCGGCGAGCGCCGCGAGGACGCCGTGCCAGCGCGCGCACTCCGTCCCGGCCTCGAGCTCCGCGCACCGCGCGAGGAACGTGCGACGACCCTCGGTCAGGCAGCGATTGACCTTGGTGTACGACCAACCCGTGGCCTGCTGGATCTCCGCGTAGGAGCGCCCGTCCGCTCGGAGCCACAGCGCGCGGATCTCCTGCGGCTTGAGCGAGCGCAGCGCTTCGGCGCTGCGCGTGACGGCCTCGGCGGCGAGCGCGTGATCCTCGGGCGTGGCGTCGTGGCGCGCCTCGAGCCGTTCGAGGCTCGTCTCGTCGGCGCCGACGAGCTCGCCGCGCGCCCGCCGGACCGCCTGCGCCTCGCGCTTTACGACGGTGAACAGCCACCGGTCGGCGGTCTCGTGACGCAGCCGGCGGCCGCTGCGCAGGAAGTGCTCGAGGCTGCGCTGGTAGGCGTCGTTCGCGTCGTCGGCGCAGAGCGAGTGCGTCCGCGCGACCCGCAGCAGCTCGTCGGCGTGGCGATGTACGACGTCGAGCAGCAGGGCCTCGGCCGCCGCCGCCGAGCGCAGCTCGATCATCTCCCCGGCGTCCTCGTAGGACGTCGTCACCGCCATGCCTGCCTCCCCACCCGCGAACGCTGTCGCCCGCACTAGGGCGCGAGCGCGTCGATTCGCCCCTCGCGAGCGCGAGAACGGCCGCAAACTGCGGGCGAAGAGTTCTCATGACGGCAGCGGGCGAAGCGTCGGCTAGCGATCGAGCAGGTCGTCGAACGACCGCTGCTCGGTCGCGCTCTCGACCCGCGGCCGGCCGGTGCGCGCCCAGTGCTCCACGACGTCGCGCGCCTTCACGCGGCGCCGGCTGACCCCGCGCTCGATCGGATCGACGTCCAGGCCGCCGAGCGCCGCGCCGCGGACGACGGCGTGGAAGATCCGGCCCTGTGAGGAGACGCGGACCATGTCGCCGGGTGCGATGCCATCGACCTGCACGAGCGGAGGACGCTGACAGGCCGTTCAGACGGAACGGCTCACGGAACGCGCAGCGCCGCGGCGATCGGCGCGCGCACCGCGGGATCCGGCTCGGCCGGGAGGGCGGAGCCCGCGGTGACCCGCTCGCCCTCGGGCGCGCCCCAGTTCTGCAGCGCGAGGTCGAACGCGGACAGGTCGATGGTCGCCTTGGCCGCGAGCTCGCCGGCGCGGCGGCCGATGAGCAGCGGGTCGCCGATCCCGAAGATGCGCTTGGCGGCCATCGTCGGCGTCGCGGCGGCGTCGGCGAGCAGCAGCGAGTGGGGCACCGCGTCGATTAGGCCGAGCGCCCCGGCGAGCGTGACGAACTCGTAGCGTGGCACGCGGCCGAGGCCCGGCAGGGCGAGGCGCTCGAAGGCGCGGTCGAAGCGGCGCGAGGCGTCCCACGAGGGTTCGCCGGCGAGGATCGCGTGCTGCGACTCCCCCTTCGCCGCCCACGCGCGGTACGCGAGGAGCATGCGCTCCCCCTTGGCGGGGACGTGGGCGGTCCGGGGCCCGAGCGCGACGCCGTCGAGCCGGGGCAGCTCTCCCGACGCCCACGGCACGCGCGCCGCGCTGATCGCCGAGAACGGGTCGTCGGCGTCCTCGAGGGGCGAGAAGTACGCGATGGTAAACGCGAGCCACAGGCCCTCCTCGGCGTCTCCCGCCGCGGCCAGGGCGGCGACCTCGCCGTAGAGCCTGGGCGGCGCCGTGCGCAGCTCCTCGAGGCGGGAGATCGCGAAGGTGAGCTCGTCCGCGAGGCGACCGGCGTCCTCGGAGGAGCGCAACCCGGGCACGAGGTCGTTCTCGTAGCCGTCGTCGGCGGCGCGCGTGAAGTGGCGAACGACCATCTGCGACGACGGTCGCGGGCTGCGGCGCTTGACCGCGCCCGAGGCGCTGTGCCTCGCCTGGGCGGGGGAGGTCCGCCGCGCGCCGCCCGGACCGGACGACGCGGCGCCGCTCACGGTTCCCGGCTTCGCGCGCTCCTTCTTCGAGCAGATCGGGCAGTTCTCGACGAAGCGGTTGTGGCGGCAGAAGGTGGGCGGCACGCGGAGAGTCTAGTCCCGTGACGTGGCGCCGGCAGGCTTTCCTCCCGGCGCCGCGGCGCCGGGAGGCCTCGCCCTGTGCCCGTGGGTGCGCGAAGGCACCCACGGGGCGTCGGCGGCCGCCTAGCACCCGCCCTTGCTCGTGCGCCTGCGGACCACGTCGTAACCCTTACGCTTGCTGCCGTCGGGGCCGACGAGCCCCGCGTCGAAGGCATCCTCCGGCTTGGCGCCGTTGAACTGGTAGATGTAGACGCGCTTGACCCGCTTGTTCTTCGCGATCTTGAACATGCACTTCAGCGCCTTGGCGGCCTTCGCCTCGCCGGGCGTCTTGGAGCCGAGCTTGAGCTGCCCGCCGGTCTCCAGGAGCCAGATATCGCCCTTGGGGCCGATCGCCTTGATGATCTTCTTCGTCCGCGTCTGCGAGAAGCGGTTCGTGTCGGAGTAGTTGTGGATGCCCCAGATCTTCGGGAGGTGCTTGGCGGCGACCTTCTTGAACGCCTTGACGTACTTGATCGCGGGCGCGGGGTTCTTCTCGTCGAGCACGTTGAGCGGGATGATCTTGTATTTCGACCCCTTGAAGACCTTGCGCGAGATGCCGTAGTACGTGTTCAGCTGCTTCGCGCCCTTGGCGCCCTTGCAGATGCCCTTCGGCTGGCCCTCGGTCCGCCCGCCGGTCTGGCAGCGGTTGACCTCGTTCCAGGTGTTGACCTCCTTCACCTTCGGGAACGTCTTCTTGAAGAGCTTCATGGCCGTGGAGTACTGGCCCTTGGTCGGCAGCTTCTGCTCCTTGCCGGCGACACGCGAGTGCTCGAAGGAGACGAGGATCCGCTGCTTGGCGCCGAGCGCGGCCACGTACCAGGCGGCGAAGCGCTGCAGCTGCACGGGATCGGAGGCGACGTCGTACGGGGCGACGTAGCGGGCGAGCTTGAGCCTGAGCGGCTTGTAGAGCGGGTTGACGAAGGTGCCGGCCTGCTGGTCGGAGATGCCGAAGCTGGCGGCGCTCGCGCCCGACGGCAGGGCTGCCGCCGCCGAGACGGAGAATAGAGTGATGAGGAGAAGACGTCGCATGGGAAAGTGGTAGACCCTCGGGGTTTCGATGGACGGCGGAGCGGTGCCCGCCAGGACGCACGATGAAGGCTAGACCCCTCAGCGCGATCGCGCGGAGGGTGGGTCGGGCCGAGCGCTCGACGCCGCCGAGAAACAGCGACGTGGCCACGGTGGCGGCCTCCTCTGCATCGGACGGATCGCGCCCGAGCATGAGCACCGCGACGTCGCAGTCGCGTCGATGACGAAGACCGCCAGCGCCCGCATCACGTGCTGCCGCCGACTCCCGCGGGCTCGGGGTCGCGGTCACCCGGCGGCGCTGCGTCGCCCTGCGTCGGGCCCGAAGGCGGCGGCTTGCGCAGCGACAGCACGATGGACGCTCCCAAGGCGAGAACGATGACGCCGAGCGAGACCGCCACGGGGATGTGGAACAGATCCTCGATGAGCATCTTGACGCCGATGAAGATGAGGATCGAGGCCAGGCCCATCGGGAGGTACACGAAGCGGTCCTGGGCGCCTTCGAGCAGCGCGAAGAGCGCGCGCAGGCCCAAGAGGGCGAACGCGTTGGCCGCGAAGACGATGAACGTGTCGGTCGTGATGCCGAAGATCGCCGGGATCGAGTCCACGGCGAAGATCACGTCGGCCGTGGCCACCGCGGCGACGACGGCCAGCAGCGGCGTGGCGCAGCGCTTCCCGTCCTCCTTGACGACGTAGTGGCCCTCCCGGAAGCCGTCGGTCACCGGCAGGACCTTCCGCAGCGCGCGGACACCGATGTTCTTGTCCGGGTCGATGTCGTCGCCTGCGTCGCGGTGCAGCGCCATCTTGATGCCCGTGTAGAGCAGGACCGCCCCGAAGACGTAGAGCACGAAGGACAGCGCCTCGACGAGCTGGGCGCCGATGACGATGAAGACGGCGCGCAGCCCCAGCGCGAGGACGATGCCGATCTCCAGGACGTCCTGGCGGTTCTCGGTCGGGACGGCCATCGCGCCGAAGATGAGCGCGAAGACGAAGACGTTGTCGAGCGAGAGCTCGAGGAGGTAGCCCGTGAGGAACTCGCCGCCGGGCCCCGAGCCCTCCGTCGCGTAGAGCAGCGCGCCGAAGGCGAGCGCCACCCCGATCCTAGATCGCGCTCCACACCGCGGCGCGGCGCAGGGTCGGTGGCGTCTCGTGATCGCGCTGGAAGAAGAAGAAGTCGACCGCGAAGGCGAGCGCGATGAACGCGATCAGGCCGACCCAGGTGAACAGAGTCGCTTCCACGGAGGTCTCCATCTCCCCACCGCGATCGGACGGAATCGGAGGGAGGGGTTGGCATCTGCCCGCTTGTCGTTACTCTCTGCGCATGACCGCACGGCTCTCCCTCACCCTAGTGACCATCCTCGCCCTCGCGGCGCCGACGTTGGCGACCGCCCAGACGACGACCGACCCGACGAGCGGGTACACGCCGACGCTGAGCACGGGGACCTCCTCGACGCCACCGACCAAGCCGAAGCCGAAGCCGAAGCCGAAGCCGAAGCCTGCGCCCGTTGACAACGGAGACGTCTCGCCCGAGACCGGCGGGGGCACCGTTCCCCCGACCGCGCAGACGGCGCCGGCGACCGCGACGAACTCCTCGACGGGCACCACGCCGTCGAAGCTCGCCTACACCGGCTCCGAGGTGTGGCGCCTCGGCCTGGTCGGGCTCCTCGCGCTGGGCGGAGGTGTGGCGCTCATGCGCACTTCACGCCGGGCTTGAGCCGGGCACGCCACCTCCTCGGAGCGCTCCTCGCGGCGGCCGGTCTGGCCGCCGTGGTGGATGCTGCGCTGACGACGGTCTGGCAGGAGCCCGTCGGGGCGTTGCAGGCGTCGGCCGCCCAGGACGAGCTGGCCGTGCGGTACGCCGCCACGCAGGCGCGGTTCGCCGACGCGCGCCTGATCTCCACGCGCACCACGATGGTCGCGCGCGCCCGCACGGCGCGCCGCCTCGACGCCACGACGCGGCCCGGTGACCCGCTCGGCCGGCTGCGCATCCGCCGCATCGGGCTCTCCGAGGTCTGGGTGCAGAGCACCGAGGCGGCTGCCCTGCGCAAGGCGCCGGGGCACTACGCCGGGACGGCGCTGCCCGGCCAGCGCGGCACTGTCGGGATCGCGGGGCACCGCACTACGTACGGCGCGCCGTTCCGCAAGCTCAACGAGCTCGATCCAGGAGACCGCATCGAAGTGTCCATGCCCTACGGCGCCTACGACTACGCCGTGGAGCGAACGCGCATCGTCTCACCGGAGGAGGCCGAGGTGCTGCGTACGGCCCGCTCCGACCGCCTCGTGCTGACGGCCTGCCACCCGCTGTGGAGCGCGAAGCAGCGCATCGTCGTGATCGCGCGGCTCGTGCGCTGGCCCAACGCGCTGCGCACCGCCCCGCTGCTGACCGCCGCGCCCGCCAGGCGGACGCTCGTCCAGGCGCGCGGGGCGCTCGAGGGCGCGCCCGTGCTCACCGCGTCGCCGAGTCCTGCGGCGGCGAGACGGAGCTCCTGACGGACGTCGAGTGCCGGTGGGCGTCGACCTGCCCGACGCCTACCGGCACTCGACGGGCTGGCGTGAGCTCGCTCGCCGGCGCTAGCGCTCGCCCGCGGGCATGCCGCCCGAGGTGTGCAGCGGCGGACCCTCGGAACCCTCGTCGGCCGGTGAGACGTTGCCGGAGAGCACGAGCGAGCGCGCCTCCTCGTGGGCGAGCGCGTGCAGGTGGCGGTCGGCCATACGCGCGGCCTGACGGCCCTCGTTGATCGCCCAGACGATCAGGCTCTGGCCGCGGCGGCAGTCGCCCGCGGCGAAGACGCCGGGCACCGACGTCTCGTAGGCGCCCGCCTTGATGTTCCCGCGCTGGTCCTTCTCGAGGCCGAGCGCGTCGAGCAGCTCCGCCTCCGGGTGCAGGAAGCCCATGGCCAGCAGCACGAGGTCGGCCGGGAGCTCGCGCTCGGAGCCCTCCACCGGGCCGAAGGGCGGCGCGGACTCCGCGTCGGCGACGACGAGCGCGCGCACCGCACCGGCCGCGGTGCCCTCGAAGCGCCTCGTGACGACGGAGAACGCGGCGTCGGACCTATGCGCCGCGCGGCCCTCCTCCTGCGCGTAGGAGAGGCGGAACTTCTGCGGCCACAGCGGCCACGGCGTCTTGGCGTCGGGCCGCTGCTTTGGCGGCTCGGGCAACAGCTCGAGCTGGGTCACCGAGGCGGCGCCCTCCCGCAGCGAGTTGCCGACGCAGTCCGCGCCCGTGTCGCCGCCGCCGATGACGACGACGTGCTTGCCCGCCGCCGTGACGAGGCCCGGGGAGGGATCGTCCGCGGCCACCGCGCGGTTGCGCACGTAGAGGTACTCCAGCGCCGGATGGATGCCCGTGAGCTCACGGCCGGGGGCCGGCAGGTCGCGCGGGACGCGCGAGCCCGTGGCCAGCACGACCGCCTCGAACTGCTCGCGCAGCTCCTCCACGGTGACGTCCACGCCGACGTCGACGCCGCAGCGCAGCTCCACGCCCTCGGCAACGAGCTGCTGCACGCGGCGCTCGACGACGTGCTTCTCGATCTTGAAGTCCGGGACGCCGAAGCGGACCAGTCCGCCCGCGGCCTCGTCGCGCTCGAAGAGCGTCACCTCGTGGCCGGCTCGGCGCAGCTGCTGCGCGGCGGCCAGGCCCGCCGGCCCGGCGCCGACGACGGCGACCGTGCGGCCGGTCAGTGCGCTCTCCTCGGGCGGCTCGGGCTGGACACAGCCCTCCTCCCAGGCGCGGTCGATGATCGCGTTCTCGATCTGCTTGATCGTGACCGCGTCGCCCTCGCGGATCTCCAGCACACAGGCGGCCTCGCACGGCGCGGGGCACAGGCGGCCGGTGAACTCCGGGAAGTTGTTCGTCGCGTGCAGCTGTTTGATCGCGTCGGACCAGCGATCGTGGTAGACGAGGTCGTTCCAGTCGGGGATGAGGTTCCCGAGCGGGCAGCCGTTGTGGCAGAACGGGACGCCGCAATCCATGCAGCGCGCGCCCTGCTCGGCGAGCTCCTCCTTTGGCCGCTCGACGACGAACTCCTCGTAGTCGGTCAGCCGCTCCTGCGGATCGCGGTAGGCCACGTTGTGGCGCTCGATCTTGAGGAACGCGCCAAGCTCGCCCACGGCTACTCCCCGTCCCCGACGCGGGCGTGCGGCGCGCCGACGACGTCGACGGCCTCGCCCTCGAACTCGTCCGCCTTGGCCGTGTCCTCGCCGGTCTCCTCCGCGGCGAGCTCGGCGAGCACGCGCTTGTAGTCGGCCGGGAAGACCTTCACGAACTGCAACCGGGCGCGCTCCCAGTCGGCGAGGACCGCCGCGGCCTTCGTGGAGCCCGTGCGCCGGCCGTGCTCGGTGACGAGCTCGAAGCACTCCAGCGCGTCGACATCGTCCATCGCCTCGAGCTGGTCGAGCATCGCCGGGTTGAGCTTGTCGCGGAAGGCGCCGCGCTCGTCGAGCACGTAGGCGACGCCGCCGCTCATGCCCGCGGCGAAGTTGCGACCGGTCGGGCCGAGGACGACGACGCGGCCGCCCGTCATGTACTCGCAGCCGTGGTCGCCGACGCCCTCGACGACCGCGCTGGCCCCCGAGTTGCGCACGCCGAAGCGCTCGCCGGCCTGCCCGCGGAAGAACGCGCGCCCGCTCGTGGCGCCGTAGAGCACGGTGTTGCCGACGATCACGTTCTCCTCGGCGGCGAACGTCACGCCGTCGGAGGGCTGGACGGAGAGCACGCCGCCGGACAGCCCCTTGCCGGTGTAGTCGTTCGCGTCGCCGTGCAGGGAGAAGCTCACGCCCGCCGACAGCCAGCCGCCGAACGACTGGCCCGCCGAGCCGTGGAAGGTCACCTCGATCGTGCCCTCGGGCAGCCCGTCGGCCCCGATGACCTCGGCGATCTTCGAGGAGAGCATCCCGCCGACGCAGCGGTTGACGTTGCGCACCTCCGTTTCGATCGCCACGTGCTCGCCGCGCTCGATCGCCGGCGCGGCCTGCTGGATGAGCTCGTGGTCGAGCGCGTCCTCCAAGACGGGCGGCGGCGGCTGGGTGCGGTGCAGGGGCGTGCCCTCGGGAAGCTCCGGGCGGTACAGCAGGTGCGAGACGTCGACGCCGCGCGCCTTCCAGTGCTCGATAGCCTTGTCGCCCTCGAGCAGGTCGACGCGGCCGATGAGGTCCTCGAACTTCGCGACGCCGAGCTCGGCCATGATGCGGCGGACCTCCTCGGCGACGAAGAAGAAGTAGTTGACGACGTGCTCGGGCTTGCCCTCGAAGCGCTTGCGCAGCTCGGGGTCCTGCGTCGCGATGCCGACGGGACAGGTGTTCAGATGGCAGGCGCGCATCATGATGCAGCCGGTCGCGATCAGCGGGGCGGTGGAGAAGCCCATCTCGTCGGCGCCGAGCATCGCCGCCATGACGACGTCGCGCCCCGTCTTGAGCTGCCCGTCGGTCTGCACGACGATGCGCGAGCGCAGGTCGTTGAGCAGGAGCGTCTGCTGGGTCTCGGCGAGGCCGATCTCCCACGGCACGCCGGCCGCCTGGACCGAGGAGAGCGGGCTCGCGCCCGTGCCGCCATCGTGGCCGGCGATGACGACGTGGTCGGCGTTCGCCTTGGCGACCCCGGCCGCGACCGTCCCCACGCCGACCTCGGCCACGAGCTTCACCGAGACCTGCGCCTTGGGGTTCGCGCAGCGCAGGTCGTAGATGAGCTGCTTGAGGTCCTCGATCGAGTAGATGTCGTGGTGCGGCGGCGGCGAGATGAGGCTCACGCCGGGGGTCGTGTGGCGCACGGAGCCGATGTACTTGTCGACCTTGTGGCCGGGGAGCTGGCCGCCCTCGCCGGGCTTGGCGCCCTGGGCCATCTTGATCTGGAGCTGG
>JAABUS010005569.1_pt1 | contig 16368 bp, 11 predicted proteins | sample 5560161 | NCBI WGS metagenome assembly JAABUS01 (sample SAMN10711885, study PRJNA513376) | rock metagenome | isolation source: Antarctica rocks | place: Antarctica: Victoria Land, Trio Nunatak nord | collected 2016-01-04
TGACAAACCCGATCCCTCCGGGCGTTTTGTCGGGCCTTTCCGCGCCTGGGCGGAGACCTATCACTTCGGCCTGTCCTCGTGCTATCAACCTTGCCAATGTCTTTCGATAGTTTTCAAGATGGTAAGTAAGAAATCCTTCGACTTCGTTCAGGATAACGGGCGTAGAAATTGCAAGTTTAAAACCAGAACGACGAATAGAAAGGTAACCACCCAGGTGCGTGGGGAGGAATGCCGCCCGGAGGCGATCCGGCATTCTTGATTTTTGGTTCTTTTGATCAAGCAAAAGAACGCACAAAGAAAAAATTAAATTATCGCTTTAAAGAAAATTTCTCCCTACGGTCGAAATGACAACAACACATTAACAACAATTTTCAGTTTGTTATTTCATGAACCAACCTGATACAATCATCATCGGTGCCGGTGCAGCCGGCTTAATAACTGCTTTAGAACTCGCAAAAGCAGGCAAAAAAGTAACCATTTTAGAAGCCAGAAACCGTATCGGCGGCCGTTGCTACACTTTTTCCGGAGATCATTTCACGCAACCAATAGAATTAGGTGCCGAGTTTATTCACGGTGAACTGCCGCTTACTTTTAAGCTATTAAAAGAAGCAAATATCAAATACGAACCTGTTTCGGGAGAGAATTTTCAGGCAAAAAACGGAGAGGTTGTCCCATCAGAATTTTTTATGGAGCATTGGGACGAATTTGAAAAAGCTTTGAACGAAGTACAGGAAGACCAACCGCTCGAATTGTTTTTACAACAATATTTCCATGAAGAAAAGTACGTTGAACTGCGCAAATCCATTATCCAATTTGCTGCCGGTTATGATACGGCCGATCCGGCCCGCGTCAGTTTGTTTTCCCTGCGTGATGAATGGCTGAACGATCATCTGGAAGAAACCCAATATCGAATCCCGGGCGGTTATATGCAGTTAATGGATTTCCTGGCAGGTCAAATTAAAACTGCAGGAAGCGAAATCAGTTTAAATTCAATCGTTAAACAGATTAACTGGAAAGCTGATTTTGTTGAAATTGTTACTGCGGACAATGCTTCTTTTACCGGTAAAAAGTTAGTGTTGACTGTTCCTTTAGGTGTATTGTTTTTAGATGGAAACGAAACAGGAGCAATTACTTTCAAGCCTGATCTTCCTCAACAAAGAAAAGTGGTTGCCGAATTGGGTTTTGGCGCGATCATCAAAATCTTGATGGAATTCACGGAACCTTTTTGGGAACAACAAGGATTGAAAAATTTGCAGTTCCTGTTTTCCGAGGAAAAAATACCAACTTGGTGGGCACAAACCCCGCAAAAAAACAATGTATTGACTGGTTGGCTTGGAGGCAATCCAAAAGATAAAATACAAACTTTGAGTGATGAAGAACTTTTGCAGGAAGCTCTCAATGCATTGGCCAATATTTTTAAAGTTGATGCTTCTTTTATCGAACAAAAATTGGTGGCTGCCAAAGTTTACAATTGGACGGCTGATCCTTTTACACGAGGTTCTTATAGTTATGCAACTGTACAAACCAAAAATGCAAGAGAAATCTTAAAAAAACCAATTACACAAACTATTTATTTTGCCGGGGAAGCTTTGTTTGAAGGCGAACAATTAGGGACGGTAGAAGCGGCGCTGGTTTCTGGTTTGGAAGTAGCGAAGGAAATTGTTGCTACTCTTTCATAATACATGAACACAGGATTTATAGGCATAAAAGAAGCATAGCAGATTGTATGACAGAAATTTAAACAGGCCCTAACTATATTTTATCATCTATGAAAAAACAACTCTTTATCTTTTTTTTATTGCTGCCTTTGTTTTCCATCGCACAAAAATTTACGCTCAAGGAGATCATCAGGTTTGAGGCCGAAGCAAAAAGGGTAACCATCATCCGGGACAACTGGGGCGTACCGCATATTTATGGCAAAACGGATGCAGATGCTGTTTTCGGGTTGATGTACGCGCAATGCGAAGAGAATTTTAAAGGCATCGAACGCAATTATTTGTACCAATTAGGCCGGCAGTCGGAGGCGGACGGCGAAGGTATTTTATACACTGATGTGCAGTTGCAACTGATTGCCGATAGTGCTGATGCCATCAAAGATTACCAAAACAGCGCACCCGGATTTAAAAAATTGATGGATGCTTTTGCGGATGGCATGAATTACTACCTGTACAAACATCCCGGATTTAAGCCGCTGGTTTTCCATCACTATCAGCCTTGGTATGCCCTGATGTTTACCGATGGCAGCGTTGCGGCAACGATTACCGGTGGCATCAGCCTGAATGAAACCAGGGATTTTTATACCGGCAGCCCGGAGAAATTAGGTTCAATCAAAGAAATTAAAAAAGGAAATATTGAAGATGAGTTGAATGAAAGAGAGATTGGTTCCAACGGTTTTGCCATTGCGCCGGCAAAATCCGCTTCCGGCCATGCCTTGTTGTACATCAATCCGCATGTGCCGTTTTATTTTAGGAGCGAAGTGCAGATCGTGAGCGAAGAAGGTTTAAATGCTTACGGCGCAGTTACCTGGGGGCAGTTTTTTATTTACCAGGGGTTTAACCCGCATTGCGGCTGGATGCACACCTCCAGTTATGCCGATGTAGCTGACCTGTACGAAGAAAAGGTAAGTAAAAAAGGCAACCAATGGTATTATGAATACGATGGGCAGCAAAAACCGGTTATAGCCCGGCAATTGGTTTTGAAGGTAAAAGAAGGCGACAAGCTCATACCCAAAACCATTATGGGTTATTACACACAGCACGGGCCGGTTTTGGGCAGCAGGAATGGCAAATGGCTAAGTTTGAAGGCAAACAACCGTTCTTACAACGCGCTGCTTGAATCCTGGCTAATTACCAAAGCCAATACTTTTGCGGAATATAAAAAAGCAATGGACCTGCTTTCCAACGCTACCAATAACACTGTTTATGCGGATGACCAGGGGAATATTGCTTTTTGGTACGGAAACTTTGTGCCGAAACGGAACCCGAAATTAGACTGGACACAGCCGGTGGACGGAACAACAAAGGCAACAGAATGGAACGGCGTCCATCCTTTGAATGATATTGTGCAGGTAATCAACCCGGCAACAGGCTGGATACAAAATTGTAATTCTACACCTTTTACTTCCTCCGGCAAAAGCAGTCCGGATAAAAATAACTATCCGGCATACATGGCTCCGGACGGTGAAAATTACCGCGGTATCAACGCCGTCAGGCTCCTCAGCAATAGCAACAAGCTGACTTTAGATGAATTGATTGCTCAAGGTTATGATCATTACTTAGCGGCTTTTGATATACTGTTACCTTCACTTTTTAGGGCTTACACACAAGTTCCTGATTCTTTAAAGCAGCAATTGGCCGAACCGGTACAAATCCTGAAAGACTGGGACAGGAGATCGGCCATTCATTCGGTAGCAACTACTTTGGCAGTGGAATGGGGGACAAAAATGATGCTGGCCTTACCAAAAGCAAAATCCTCCGAAGAAGCCACTTATCAAACCGAACGCATAAATGCATTGCTTAAAAGTATCGGTCCGGTGCAGCAATTGGTTTATTTATCGGAAGCATTGAAAAGTTTGCAAAGCCGTTTTAGTTCCTGGAAAGTGGAGTGGGGAGAAATGAACCGCTACCAACGTTCGGCAGATGGTGTTCTTGATGATGAAAAACCAAGCCTTCCTGTTGCACAGGTGGCTTCAACTTTTGGCCAGTTGCCATCGTTTGTCAGCCGCACGGTGAACACCAAAAAACGGTATGGTTACTCCGGAAACAGTTTTATTGCAGCCGTGGAGTTCGGTCCGAAAATCAAAGCTAAAACGATCATTACCGGCGGGCAGTCCTTCGACCCAAACTCAAAAAATTTTACCGATCAGGCGCAAATGTACTTAGACGGAAAATTTAAAAACGTATTGTTTTATAGGGGAGATGTATTGAAACATGCAGCAAAAACGTATTGTCCGGGCGAATAGGCTTTGCTTTGGCCATGCTTCTTTTATCACCTAAAAATCATGAAACTTCAATGTTTTTTTATGGCGATAAAACTTCTATCTAAAAATTACAGGTGTAAAAGAAGTATTAAAATAATTTTAATTTAAACTTTAAACAGGCTTATAATTGTATTTGATAATTCCTGATAGTTCTTTTAACACCCCAAAATTAGAGTTTGGGCTTTACCTGGATTTTTAGGTGTTAAAAGAAGCATAAAGCTAACCTAAAACAAACGTTTGACTGATGAATTTTAAACCCATTGTACTGATTTTCAGTGCGTGCTTTTTTCATAATGTAACTAAAGCACAACTGCCTGATTATAAAACCCGGATCCATTACTTGTATGAGGATATTAATAGCAGGCTAAAAGATCCGAAAGCAGACCTTTATTACGAAACGACCGACAGCGCTAAAAATGAAAACCCTCATTCCTGGCTTTGGCCTTTGTGTGCCTTTATCCAGGGAACAAATGAAATGGAAGTATTGGAGCCTGGTAAAAATTATATGCTGGCGGTAGAAAAAGCTATTGATCAGTATTATAGCAGCAAACCACCGTTTCCTGCTTACCAGGATTATGTGTTTAAAGAGCGGGCAAGCAGCAGGTTTTATGATGATAACCAATGGGTGGCCATAGCTTATTTGGACGGGTATAACCGTAACCATAAGAAAAAATATCTTGACGCTTCCAAAATGATCTATCGTTTTATGTTAGGTGGTATTGATACCGTTTCCGGCGGGGGCAGCTATTGGAAAGAAGGGGACAAGACAACAAAAAATACTTGCTCGAACGGGCCGGGCATTCTGGTTGCTTTACAATTGTACAAGATCATCAAGCAAAAGCAATACCTGGATACAGCATTGGCTTTATACAGATGGACCAACAAACATCTGCAATACCCTGAAGGTGTTTATTATGATAATATCAAAGTGCCTTCCTTAAAAGTTGCCAAAGCTGCTTATACTTATAACTCGGGTGCCATGCTGCAATCCAATGTACTGTTATATGAAATTACCAAAGATCGGAAATATTTAACCGAAGCACAACGGATAGCAAAAGCTGGGAAAGCCCGTTTCTTTCAAAATGGCCGCCTGCCAAATGAATACTGGTTTAATGCGGTAATGTTCCGCGGATATGCCGAGCTGTACAAGGTAGACAAGAATAAAGACTGGATTTCTTTTTTTGAAAAAGATGCTGATGAAATATGGAAAAACGAGCGTGATCAGGATAATTTTTTAGGAACAAAAAAAGCAAAAAGTTTAATCGATCAGGCAGCTATGATAGAAATTTATGCCCGGTTGCAGGAGCTTAAAGGCAAAGGATTTTAATAAATACTGAAAGCTTGTTTGAATGGACAAGACCATCATTTGGTAGCTTTTGATATGTTGCTGTTCTGATCGGAACAGCTTTTTTACCAGCAGTTGCAACTTCTTTTATCACCCTAAAAATCAGTTGAACCAGGAAAAGAACAGTCAGTTGATGACGATAGTGCCTTAACAAACCGGACGGCAGTTAAAGCAAAGCCTGATCGTGTTTTACAGATGCTTGAATTATAACTAAATAAATATTGATCAAGCAGAAGCAACTAATTTGCTCGTGCTTCTGTAAACATAAGTGTTGAAAATATGCCTGCGGGCGAACCTGCCCGGCGAATCTGCATTGACCAGCTTAATGTAAACCGCCTTAGGCACATCAAAATATTCGTAAGCATTGCCATCCAAAAAACTAACGGTAAGCACTTGGGATTTATACTCGTAATCCAACAAACCGGAATTTGTGCTCAAGGTATAATCTGCAAGGGTTTGGTTGCGGGTTTCAGGCGCAATGCTGACCAGAAAATGATAGGCTTCGATAATTGTTTTACTCTTTTCTTCTGCCGCGAGCTTATCTTCATGGCTCTCCGAAAACTTGTCGGGATGCCAGGTTTTCATCAAACTTCTGTAAACTGTTTTCAGTTCCTGCAATTCCACATCCGTATTTACGCCCAGCAATTTTCTGTAGTCAACAATTTTTTTCATAATATTTGTTCTGATATTCTTCCGGTTTGAAACAGCTTATTTTTCCTGAAAAACAATTGTGCAAAGGTACAGTTTCTACACTACAAAAAATTTCATGATCAGGAATAAGAGCCTGTTTTAAATTTGCTTGATAAAATTTCCATGCTTCTTTTATCACCTAAAAAATGGCAGGCATTTAATTTTGGTTTGTTTAAATTGATGCAGGCACCAAATTTATAGGGTAAAAGAAGCATCGGCAAGAATCATGGGCATATCGAAGGATCTTGTATAAATTAAACAGGCTCAAAACGGTTACTCTTTAATTTCCAATTCAGCTTTTAGTTTGATGTCTTCTGAGGAACTGCCGATCATCACTTGGAACTTCCCGGGTTCGACGGTCCAGTTCATGTTCTTGTCCAAAATCTCCAGATCGTCCGGGTGCAGCGTGAACCGGACTGTTTTCTTTTCGCCGGGCTGCAATGGCACGCGTTCAAATCCTCTCAACACAGATTCATACGTGGTTACGCTGCTCACTTCTTGCTTCAAATACAGTTCCACCACGTCATCGCCTTTTACTTTTCCGGTATTGGTAACGTCAACCGAAACGGTAACGTCAGCTTGGTTTTGTGCCGATAACGGGCTGACAATCAAATTACTATAAGCAAAAGTTGTATAACTTAAACCATAACCGAAAGGATACAATGCCCCGTTTACACTGGTTTTTCCGTAGCCATTAGGTCCGCTGGTGGGTTGATTGGCCTGCGAGCCGGGTTTAAACGGAAAGTTCAGCTCGATCTGACCGGTGGTTTTGGGGAAAGTGATCGAAAGTTTTCCTCCGGGATTGTTTTCGCCGAACAAAGTTTCCGCAATCACTTTTCCTGATTCCGGCCCCGGAAACCAGGCTTCGAGAATGGCCGGGACGTATTTATTTTCCCAGTTAATGGTTAAAGGCTGCCCGTTGATCATCACCATCACTACAGGTTTTCCGGTGGCTTGCAAAGCCTGGATCAGCTTTAATTGTCTGCCCGGCAAGTTCAACCCGGTCCTGGAAAGGCTTTCGCCCACGCGTTTTACGTCTTCGCCAACTACGGCAATAATCACGTCCGCCTCTTTGGCCCGCTCCAAAGTATTATTGATTTCGGCCTGTTCCTGCATGGTAAGCGGCGTTTCTATAATTTCGCTTTCGGGCCAGGTGGCATCAACTACTTCGCAGCCTTTGGTAGAAATCACCAGGCCATCATTGCCCATATAATCCTGGATTCCCTTCAGCACGCTGGTGACAGGATTATGCGACGGGCCGTAACGGCTGGTGGCGTAATTAGTTTCGGCAGCCAGCGGACCGGTAACCAATACTCTTTTTACCTTGTTTTTATTGAGCGGAAGCAGGTTGTTCTCGTTTTTTAGCAAAACCATAGCTTCGCGATTGAGTTGCAAAGCCATCGCTGCCGATGCCTGGTTGTGCACAATCAGATCGGCGGCCGCAGGATTTTCTACATAAGGATGATCAAACAAACCCAGCCGGAACTTCACACGCAACACATCGGCAACGCGCGAATCCAGCGTTTTCATGCTTACGCTGCCTTCTTTCACCAGTTCCCGCAAAGGTAAAATGCACGTTTGCGGCATTGTGAAATTTGTACGCACGTTTAAACCTGCTTCAATAGCTTGTTTTACCGCTCCTTTATAATCCGCGGCCACATGATGCTTGCTGTACAGAAACTCAACGGCCTCGCTATCAGAAACGACATAACCATCAAAGCCAAATTTCTGCCGGAGCAATTCGGTCAGAAAGAAATAACTGCCGGTTATCGGAACGCCGTCCCAATCGTTATAACTGCTCATCACGCCCATAGGGTGCGCTTTTTGGATCACTCTTTTAAACGGATAAAGGTAAATCTGGTACATTTCACGTGGTGCCACATGCGGATCGGTGCGGGCATTGCCATCGCGGCCACCTTTCGGCACGCTGTAAACGGCGTAATGTTTTAGGGTGGAAGCAACGCCTTTTTCCTGTATGCCCAAAACCATTTGTGTGCCCAGCTCGCCGATCAGGAATGGATCTTCGCCGTAACATTCCACCACTCTTCCCCAACGCTGGTCGCGCGCCGGATCCAAAATCGGTGCATAAATATTGGTATAACCTAATGCTTTTGCTTCCATGCCCACCGTTTGTCCGGCGCGGCGAACCAAATTTTTGTCCCAGGTGCTGCCGATGGCAATCGGCGCAGGCAGTGAAGTGGCCCGGTCGTGGTTTAAACCATGGATCCCTTCATTTGTAAAATCGACCGGAATGCCCATCCGCGTTTGCTCTACAAACCACTTTTGAACCGTGTTGATAGCCGAAGCATGTTTGCTGAACGGATAACTGTATTGCGTTGGCGCATCGTCAGTCAAAGAAACCAAGTTGTTCAACTCCTCGTCAATGTTGGCAATCCCATCTTTCCAAATTTCGTTTTTCCAGGAAGGCGTGGGCATTTCTTCTTTCAAAACTCGTTTATACCCGTAAAGGGTGGCCAACTGACAGGTTTTTTCTTCCAAAGTCATTTTGCTGAGCAGATCGGTAATGCGTTTGTCAACCGGTTCTGCCGGATCTTCAAACACATCTTTTACACCATTTTTATTGAAATCGGTCCAGCCCTTTTTATAAATGCTTTTGCTTTGGGCCGAAGCCGTTTGAACACAAGCAAACATGGCCAAAGCCATCAGTAATCTATTGGTTCTTACCATAATTGAACAAAGATGCTTTTTTTACCGATGTTTTTTTACAACATTTTTTTTATCCATTGCCTGCCTAATTCTACCTGATAAAAGAAGCATCAACGTATGGATGACTTTTCATCCGTATCAATTAGATTTTAAAAACCTTGTTTCTTAAAAGCAATCCAGCACCTTTAAAAAATAATTTTCTTTGATCCGGTTTTGATGCTTTTTTTATAAATTGCCGGTCGCCTGGTAATTTATCAGGCTGCTTTATTGTTCGTGTCCGTTTTTCAAAACCAAGCCTTTAAATCTTTTTTTTAATAAATCCCTGTTATGCTAAAACTTCCCGTATTGTTCTGTTGCTGCCTGTTTTCTTTGTCCGTCTTCAGCCAAAGCAGCGTTAAGCCGATTGCCCTAATCCCGGAACCGGTCAGCATGGTCAAAAATCCGGGCAGGTTTTTGCTTCCGGCAATTGTTACGGTTGATGCCAGTCCTTCGGCCGCAATGCTGCCCGTTACCAATTATCTTAAAAATAAAATTTCAACAGCGACCGGCAAAACAGTTTCTATCAAAAGCAATGCTTCTTTTACCACCATAAAATTGGTGCTCAACAAAACCGAAAATCCGGTGATCGGGAAAGAAGGTTATGAGCTGGCCATCAACACAAAAAATATAGTGATCAAAGCCAACCAGGCTGCCGGTTTATTTTATGGTGTGCAAACACTGATGCAATTGCTGCCCAAAGAAATTGAAAGCAAAACCTCGGTTAAAAATGTAAGATGGACAGTCCCTTGTGTGAAAATTACCGATTATCCCAGGTTTGGATGGCGCGGGTTGATGTTTGATGTTTCCCGGCATTTTTTTACCAAGCAGGAAGTGAAGCAGTACATTGATGCTATGGTCCGGTACAAATACAATTTGCTGCACTTGCATTTAACCGATGATGAAGGCTGGCGGATCGAAATTAAAGGTTTGCCGCGGCTGACAGAAGTTGGTGCTTTCAGCGCAAAAAGAGTTGGTTATTTTGGCACTTTTGCGCCCCCACCGGCTGATGAACCACGCACTTACGGCGGTTTTTACACGCAGGACGACATCAAAGAACTGGTACAATATGCCAAGGAACGTTTTGTAAATATTTTGCCCGAAATCGATGTTCCCGGCCATAGCCTGGCAGCCGTTGTTGCTTATCCCGAACTGTCATGTACGCCCGGTGCAGATAAATACCATGTGCGTTCCGGCGAAGAGATTATGGACTGGTCGCACGGACAGCCCCCAATAGCTTTGGTTGACAATACTTTATGCCCGGCCAATGAAAAGGTTTATGCGTTTATGGACAAAGTAATCACTCAGGTAGCGCAACTCTTTCCTTTTGAATATATCCATTTGGGCGGTGATGAATGCCCGAAAAACTTCTGGGCAAAAAGCGATTCTGTAAAAGCACTGATGCAAAAACAAGGGCTTAAAAACATGGAAGAAGTGCAAAGCTACTTTGAGAAACGGGTAGAAAAAATCGTAGAGTCCAAAGGGAAAAAGTTTTTGGGCTGGGACGAGATCCTGCAAGGCGGCCTGGCACCGAATGCTGTGGTGATGAGTTGGCAGGGAATGAAAGGCGGGATAGAAGCTGCTAAAATGGGCCATGAGGTGGTGATGAGCCCGACTACTTTTGCTTATATAGATTATATGCAGGGCGATCCGGCAATTGAATCAAAAGTATATGCGACACTACGCCTGCAAAAGGCGTATGAATTTGAGCCGGTCCCGGACAGCGTGGATGCCAAGCTGATTAAAGGCGGACAGGCTAATTTATGGACGGAGCAGGTTTACAACATGCGCAAAGCAGAATACATGACCTGGCCACGCGGTTTTGCTATTGCAGAAACACTTTGGTCGCCCAAAGAAAAAAAGAACTGGGACAATTTTTCGGGAAGGGTAGAAGCGCAATTTCCAAGATTGGAAGCAGCGGAAATAAACTACGCGCCCAGTGTTTATGATCCAATCATCAACGTTTCCCGCAGAGACAGCACTTTAAACATTGCCTTATCTACAGAAATAAAAGATTTGGATATTTATTACAGCTTTGATAATTCCTTTCCGGATAGGTTTTATCCTAAATATACGCAGCCGTTGCTTGTTCCTAAAGAAGCTGCCCAACTCAAAATGATTACCTATCGTGGCAAACAACCGATCGGGCGGATGATGAGTGTAACCATTGCTGATTTAAACGCCCGGCTGCCTAAGAAAAGATAGCAGGTACAGTTTTTATAGGGTAAAAGAAGTATCGGGTAAACGATGAGTTAAACAACATTTTTAAAGAACATCTTCTTCTTTAAGAATGTTGTTTTTAAGGGCGAAAATGACCACACCAACGATGTTTTTGGCATTGATTTTTTCCAGGATTTTGATGCGGTAACCTTCTACCGTCCGCTTGCTTAAATAAATTTTGTCGGCAATTTGTTGTGTGGTTTGTTGCTGGCAGATCAGTTTGATGATCTCTTTCTCACGGTCGTTAAATGTGATGGCTGGCTTTTGCTTGTACGGATTAAATTTACTCCGCACAATCATGGATGCTAATTGCGCAGAAGTATGGGCGCAATAATAATTCTTGTTTTGGTAAACGCTCACTATAGCTTCAACAATCTCATCTTTGTGCGCATTTTTAAGCAAATATCCTTTGGCCCCTGCCTCCAGCATCTCGATGATCAGATTTTCTTCATCAAACATCGATAAAGCAATTACTTTTAAACCCGGGCAATCTGCCAATAGTTGTTTGGTGCTTTCTATCCCATCTGTTATCGGCATCCGGATGTCCGTCAGCACCACATCCGGTTTTTCCTTGTTTACCAGCTCAATTAGTTGTTTGCCATTTGATGCCCTTCCAAGCACGTTAAAACCTTCCTGCCTGGACAGCATGAGCGACAGGCCGTCCAGGAAAATTTCATGATCGTCTGCAATGACAATATTGATATTGTAAAACATAAGGCTTAAATTAAAAATCAAAAAGCCATGAAGTAAATATGTTCTAAGTTAATTTTTTTTAGAAGATAAATACAAGGTATTTATAATTATAATTTCTGTGTTGAAAAAAGATAGAAAGCATGATGATTTTTATAGGGTAAAAGAAGCATCACCAAAGCAAGCTAAAGTTTTTGATCCCATATTCTACTTTAGGAATGAGGGACTTTTATAATTATTTTACATCCTTTACCTTTTTCCGAAATAATTTGCAGGGAAGCACCAATCAGTTCGCAGCGGCTTTCTATACTTTTCAAGCCCAATCCGGCAGATGAATCCCGGGTATCTTCAGCATCAAAACCAACGCCGTCATCTTCTGATAAAACTACTAATCCATCGGTATTGGTAGTGATGATTAAGCCCAGGGTTTTTGCTTTAGCGTGCTTGATGGTGTTTTGAATGATTTCTTGCAGGATACGAAATAAATGGATCTCAATTTTTTTATTGATGATTAGGTTGGCCTCCGGGTTAAACTCAATACGGAGGATATTGCGGCTGGCAATGCGGTAAATATATTCTTTCAAGGTTTCTGCAAGCCCTTTCCGGCTCAAACTGCTGGGTAACAGGTTGTAGGAAATTTCGCGCAGGCTGCTGATCGTTTCATCAATATAATTGGATGCTTTATCAAGCAGTTGTTTATCCTGCTCATTATTAATCACGATGCTTTGCAAATACAGTTTTACGGTAGATAAAAGCGGACCCATGCTATCATGCAAGTCATTGGCCACGCGCTTGCGTTCCTGTTCCTGCATCAATATTTCCGCCTCTATCCTTTCCTTTTGCAAACGGATGTACCGACGGTGGTATCGGACGACAGATACAACAAAAAATACAATGATGACAGCAATCAGCAGTGAGGTGATAATTATAGTGTAGAATAATTTATCTGTCATTCAGGTTCCAAAGTTGACTTCTTTTATATTGTGATTCGTATTCCCTAACGGTTCCTGAAATATTCGTCATACTTATCTTTGCTTTTGCTGATTATAAAAAATACGGCAACTGCAAATAGTAAGTTTATGATGAGATTAATGTAGGCAAAACCAATGTTAAGCTTTAAAAATATGATTGATTTATTTGAAATAAATTCAGAAGCCCTGTATATGATTTGGTAGATAAAATAAGTAACAAAAGCTACGCATAAAATGATTTGAGGATTTTTTAACAGAGGTAATTTTGAACGCGTTATGATTTCATTAATTTGATTGATACTAAACATTACGATAACAAAAGAATATAACACCATAAAATAAGGGCCGTCAAATGTATTTATTTTCAAAAACAACACATTTTCAATTATCCATACTACAACACAAGTGCTTGCTAAAATAATAAATAACCAATACCCTTTTTTTGAGTTTTGCCATACATATAGTTGGTATAAAATTAAGCAACATTCTATTAAACTATAAATGTTACTTGTAACAGAATTTAAGGTGAACCCGCGGATAAGGATAAAACTGATTACCTCATTTATAAAACCTATTATTAATAATGCAAAGAATGGGTGATAAATTTTACCCATTCTTTTAAAACCTATCAGACCAATTAAAATTGGTATTAATATGGATTGGCTTAACAAAAAAAGAAAAAATGGGATCATCATAGCCTTATTGAGCTTGGTAAAGCAGACTACTGTTAATATAACATGCGTGAAGGCATTGTTGCCCGTTTTCTAAAGCCAGGCCGTCATCCTCGAAATAATAATTATTGGCTTTAATATATGAGATTTTCCTGAGTTTTAGTTTTCCATCTTGCATAGGGACTCTTTTCGTAATGTCGATACCTTTATCATCAGCTGCTACCAAAACCAGCTTGATCTTTTTACTTTTAGGGTCTTCTCCAAGATATATTCTCAAATTGGTCGCGCCCTTCTGCTGTAACAGTTTCAAAACAAGTTCTTTGTTGAATTTTTCAGCATAAGGGAAATTTTTATTAGGATAATCACGTTGAAATTGATGGGTATATAAAGCAGCCTCCCTCATCGGTATAAAATTACCCCCTTCCCTGGGTATAACAACAGGTTTTTGAACAGGCCCTTGTCGGGTACTGTTCTGGGCAATCAACAGTTGGGTAAATAGGGTTGTAGCCAGCATACAGCAAAGCGTTTTGATTGATAACATGGTGTTTGGTTTTAAGTGATTGATTTAATTGGTTAATTATTTCTGTTCGTAAGATCTTAATATACTTATACAAATTGTAGTAATTGTAATTTTATTTTGTATCCAAAGTAACAGACAATCTAAAACCATGTAAAGCGCATTTACACTTTAAAATCTACGTACTTATACGTATAATATTTAAGTAGCCACACCCTTTCTGCATCCTTCTGTTTACGGTAACTTTGGCTAAGCAAAGAAGTATCGGCTGCCAACGAAGCCGTAAAAGCTAAGGGTTACATCAACAGTTATAATACCATTTAATTATAAAAGCATACTGTTTTTACCTATGTTATTTCAACAATGCGCAATAATCATTTTAACAAATTCGGATAAATGCAGGTCTTGAGATTTTGTTAATATTGATCCGTCCTTTGCAGAATTGACAAAGTATTATTTTTGGTTCAAAATACTTTGAGCTTAAATAGGTTTTTAGTGTTGGCCCCGAATGTACCCTGCATGTTTAAATCTCTATCATTTAAAATTTTATAGTGCTTCTTTTATGCCTATAAATTATGTATTTGTAAATTAAACCGGTACAAAAAGTACAAGGGTTTAATGATTTTTATGTGGTAAAAGAAGCATAGACAATAAATAGAATAAAATTTAGACAAGCTCTTAGGCACCAACTTTTAAAAAAATCGAACTTGGTTTTATGATAAATCCCTTAGATCCATTATCTGAAGGTTCGTTATAAAACCAACAAGCCCAATTGATCGTCTAAAACTTTGTTTTTTAAGCCCGAATAATACTACACTTTATCTTTCCTCTCTTTCTAAAAAAGACAAGAGAACGATACTGCTTTTACCATTCAAAAAATATTTTTAAAAAGTCCTTGTTTTAATTAAAATCATATTTACATTTGTAGTGTACTATATAACTAATACACTAAATTTAAAAATATGATAAAGATTTCAAACTTAACTTTTGGTTATGGCAAGAAGAAAAGCTTGTTCTATAACTTGAACTTGACGATGCAGGAAGGACACATTTACGGTTTATTAGGAAAAAATGGCGCTGGTAAATCAACCTTGTTAAAAAATATTGCCGGGCTGGTTTTTCCGCAGCAGGGGGTTTGCGAAGTGAACGGTTACAATGCGGCCAAACGTTTGCCGGCATTTTTGCAGGATCTGTTTTTTATCCCGGAAGAAGTGTACATGCCATCGCTTACTGCAAAACAGTTTATCAAAAATACGGCACATTTTTATCCTGCCTTTGATGAAATGCAATTCAATAAAATGTTGACAGAATTTGATGTTCCGTCCGATAGCCTTTTAAATAAGCTTTCTTTCGGCCAACAAAAAAAAGTGATGATCGCTTTCGGGCTTTCCACCAATACTTCGCTGTTAATTATGGATGAGCCAACCAATGGTTTGGATATTCCTTCCAAAAGCCAGTTCCGTAAAATCATCGCTTCCGCTTTGACAGAAAACCGTTGCATCATTATTTCTACGCACCAAGTTCGTGACTTAGATAATCTGATTGACACTTTGTTAGTAGTTCATAACCAAAAGATTGTGCTGAACAGAAGCTTGGACGAAATTTCGGAAAGACTAACTTTCAGTACAAGTCCAACCGCCGGTGCAAATGTTTTGTATGCCGAAGAAAGTATCCGCGGGATGAACACCATCACCAAAAATACCAACGGCGGCTACAGTAAAGTGGATATGGAACTGCTTTTCAACGCCATCATCAACAATGATCAAACCATTACCGAAATTTTAAAATAAACAACCATGAACCAAACATTTAATTTAAAACGGTTTTTTATGCTTTTTAAAAAGCATAGCATCGAAAACTACCGTACATATTTAATGTCTATCGCTGTTTTGGCTGGCATACTGCTTTTATTCATGGGATTTGTATCCTATAACAACAACGGTTATTTACCACAGGGTGTTCAAGCAGCATTTTTCGTCTCTTTTCTTCTGTTTGCCGGTTGTATTTTTACCAGTATGGTTTTCACTGATTTAGGTGATAAAAAGAAAGCTATCCCAACGCTTACTTTACCTGCTTCAGATTTTGAAAAATACTTGGTTGGCTGGATTTATTCTTTCCTTGTTTTTCAGGTTGTATTTGTGGCATTGTTTTATCTAACTGCAACAATCGTCATTCATTTAGGCCATCCAAGTACGCCAGAACGTAGTAATTCCCTTTTAAATATATTCACAAACGATCTTAGGCCACAACCTTATTACGGTTTCGTGATCTATACTTTTTTACATGCAATAACCTTTTTAGGTGCGATTTATTTTGAAAAAATGCACTTCATCAAAACAGCATTTGCTCTTTTTATCGGTGCTTTTTTGCTGGCTATAATTAACAAGCCAATAATGAGTTCGATGATTAACGAGACAATTACCGGAGGAACAATTTTTAGTCCGGTAGATATAACAGATGGAAAAAAACACTGGACTATACATCAGGCTTCACTACAAGATATTATAGGTGCAATCGTCCTTGGAATGGTGGTGTTGGTTTTATGGATTAGTGCTTATTACAAGCTAAAAGAAAAGGAAGTT
>JAABUS010005570.1_pt1 | contig 16364 bp, 15 predicted proteins | sample 5560161 | NCBI WGS metagenome assembly JAABUS01 (sample SAMN10711885, study PRJNA513376) | rock metagenome | isolation source: Antarctica rocks | place: Antarctica: Victoria Land, Trio Nunatak nord | collected 2016-01-04
TTCCACGACCACGAACTCATCCGATTCATCCACCTCGACCCCGACCGCGCCTACCAGCTACGCAACAGGAGCTAGTGTCACCGATGTCATGACACATGTGTCAGCGATGTCCCGACACATGACACAGTGCAGCTGGCTTGTTCACATGGCAAACGCCGCCCGGCGGGAAAGGACGGGATGGGGGGGTCAGGTGAGGGCGGCGTTGACGACCTCGCGCGCCTCTTCCTGCACCTGGGCGAGGTGGTCGCGGCCCCGGAACGACTCGGCGTAGATCTTGTAGACGTCCTCGGTCCCTGACGGGCGGGCGGCGAACCAGGCCGACTCGGTGCAGACCTTGAGGCCGCCGATCGCGGCACCGTTGCCCGGCGCCTCGGTCAGCTTGGCCGTGATCGGCTCACCGGCGACGGACTCGGCGGTGACGTCGGCGGCCGCCAGCTTGGACAGTTTCGCCTTCTGCTCCCGGCTCGCCGGGGCGTCCACCCGGGCGTAGGCCGGGTCACCGTGCCGGTCGCCCAGGTCGGCATAGTGCTGGCTCGGGGACCTGCCCGTCACCGCGAGGATCTCGCTGGCGAGCAGGGCCATGATGATGCCGTCCTTGTCGGTCGTCCACGTCGTCGCGTCGTGGCGCAGGAACGACGCACCGGCCGACTCCTCACCGCCGAACCCGACGCTGCCGTCGAGCAGCCCCGGCACGAACCATTTGAACCCGACCGGCACCTCCAGCAGTGTGCGGCCGAGCTCGGTCGCAACTCGGTCGATCATCGAGGAGCTCACCAGCGTCTTGCCGATCGCGGCGTCCGCCGGCCAGCGCTGGCGCCCCCCGAACAGGTAGCCGATCGCCACCGCGAGGAAGTGGTTCGGGTTCATCAGGCCCGCGTCGGGCGTCACGATGCCGTGCCGGTCGGCGTCGGCGTCGTTGCCGGTGGAGATGTCGAACCGGTCCTTGGCTGCGATCAAGGAGGCCATCGCGTTCGGCGACGAGCAGTCCATCCGGATCTTGCCGTCGGTGTCGAGGGACATGTTGCGCCACGTCGGGTCCACCTCCGGGTTGACCACCGTGAGGTCCAGCCCGTAGCGCTCGGCGATCGCACCCCAGTACGCCACACTCGCACCACCCAGCGGATCAGCCCCGATGCGCACTCCCGCCTCCTTGATGGCGGTGAGGTCCAGCACGGCGCCGAGGTCATCGACGTACGTCGACATGAAGTCGTACGTCGACAGCGCACCTCTCGCGTGGTCGAGACTGACGCGCTCCACCCCCGCAAGCCCGTGCTCGAGCAGCTCGTTGGCGCGGGCCGCGATCACGCTGGTCACGTCGCTGTCTGCCGGGCCGCCATGCGGCGGGTTGTACTTGAACCCGCCGTCGCGCGGTGGGTTGTGCGACGGTGTCACGACGATGCCGTCCGCGGCCGGTGCATTTTGGCGGTTCGCTCGAAGGATCGCGTGCGAGACCGCCGGGGTAGGAGTGAAACCGTCGGCGCTGTCGACGCGTACGTCGACGCCGTTGGCGACCAAGACCTCGACCGCTGTGTCCCACGCCGGCCCCGACAGGGCATGGGTGTCGCGCCCGAGGAACAGCGGTCCGTCGTAACCCTGCTCCTTGCGGTAGTCGCAGATCGCCTGCGTGGTGGCGGCGATGTGGGCATCGTTGAAGGCGCTGTCGAGGCTCGACCCTCGGTGTCCCGACGTACCGAAGACGACGCGTTGGCCGGGGTCGCTCGGGTCGGGGTGCTTGTCGTAGTAGGCGGAGATCACGGCGTCGACGTCGATCAGGTCGGACGCTTGCGCCGGCTGTCCGGCTCGCTCGTGTGCCATGGGAGGCATCCTGGTAGATCGCCCGAACGCTGTCGACGGGGGGTCGAGGCCCGGTTTGCCGAAGTCGTCTCACTGGGTGATACGGCTCTGTTATCGTCTCGTTATTCTCAACGACGAGAGGCAGTCCGGTGAAAGTGTTCGTGACCGGCGCGACGGGTGTGCTCGGCAGCGCGGCGGTGGCGTCCCTCCGTGGGGACGGGCACGTCGTCGCGGGCATCGCTCGCGACGACACCAAGGCTGCCGCACTCGAGGCGGCAGGCGCCGTACCGGTGCGCGCGCAGCTCCTCGACCTCGACGCGATGACCACCGCGCTCGACGGGTTTGACGCGGTGTGCAACCTCGCCACGCACATCCCGGTGGGAGCGGCGGCGCTGCGGCCGCGCGCGTGGAAGGTCAACGACCGGCTCCGCATCCAGGGCTCCAAGGTCGTCGCGCAGGCGGCCCGGGACGCCGGCGTACGGCAGCTCGTGCAAGAGAGCGTCTCGTTCGTGTACGCCGACGGTGGTGACGAGTGGATCACCGAAGACAGCACGATCTCGGTGACGCGAGGTACCGATCCGGCTGCCGTCGCTGAAGACAACGCGTCGCGGTTCGGGAACGCCTCCCGGCAAGCCGTCATCTTGCGCTTCGGCTGGTTCGTCGGCGTCGATCCCATGACCCGCTGGCGGTTGCGCCAGGCCGAGCTGGGTCGGGCGGTGACGGTCGGAGACCCACGCGGCTGGACGCATCTCGTGCATCCCGATGACGCCGGTACAGCGGTAGCGGCCGCACTGGCCGCGCCCAGCGGCGTCTACAACGTCGGTGCGGAACCGGTACGCCGAGAGACGGTGAACCAGGTGTTCGCCGAGGCGGTGGGCCGAGACGAGCTCGCGACGATGCCGAAGCTGATGGTACGGATCGGAGGCGAGCGGCTGGCCCCTCTCACGCGTTCGCAACGGGTCTGCTCGGCCAGGCTGCACGAGGCGACGGGATGGAAACCGGTGCACGACGCGTTCGACCAGTCATGGCTGCCACCCCTGCCGAGCGAGTGAGCTCCGGCCAACCGCCCGAGCCGGCCGTACCGGGCAAGGCAGCTGCGCGCAAGCAGCGTTCTCTCGACGAGGTGTTCGGCGACGTGCTCCCGGACTCGACGCGCGACGAGCGTGAGGACCGCCCCGACTCACGTACTGATGCCGACTACCTCCGCGACGTGCCGCCCCACCACACCTGAGCCCGCCGAAAGGCCGGTCAGAGTGGAGGGTTGCCGCCGAACTCGGTCGGGGAGGAAGCGCCGCGAGCGGCGAGCAGGTCGCGGATCTCGGTCAGCAGCGCGACGTCCTCGGTGACGGGAGCCGCTTGCGTTGTCCTGTCGCGGTTCATCCGCTCGCGCGCCCGGGTGTAGGGCGCGACGATCCCGAAGTACACCACCGCCGACAAGATCAGGAACGCGACGAGGGCGGTGAGGAAGTCGCCGACGTGCACACCCCCCGGTTGGTAGCTGGAGAAGTCGGGAGTACCACCCAGCTTGCCCAAGACATCCATGATCATCGCGACGGTTGCCGTCACGACAGTCGTGAAGGCAGCGGCGATGATGAAGGCGACGGCCAGCTCGATGAGGTTGCCGCGCAGCACGAAGTCCTTGAAACCCTTCATGGTCGAATCCGTTCGTCTCGAGACGCGCAGCGCGCGTGGGGTGGGCGAGCGAGCGAGAGGCTACCAACGTCGCCGACCACGACCGGCAAGTGCGGGAAACTGCACCCTCGAACCGGCGTGTCGCCATGCGCTTTCCCGCAACTCGCGGGGGGAGGTGGAGGGGGGCGTCGGGGGCTCACCCGCGCAGGCTGATCGACAAGGGTCCAGCGGCGCTGCCCTGCGCCAGCGAGGCGGCATCACCCGGCGTCACCGCGAGTACGACGAGGGCCCCGTCGCGCGACTCCTCGGCGACCTGCGGCAGCGTCACCACAGCAGCATCGGTGACCACGCGACGGGCGTCGTCGACGTCGTCGGAGACGGCGGCGTAGACGTCGATGTGGTCGCCGACGCGAAGCAGGCTCACGACGTCTGCGTCGTTGATCCGCACCGGAGTCGCGACGAGTCCTGCGGCATAGCCGGCCACCAGCGCGTCTCCCACCACGCGGCGGTCGCTGATCGGCTCACCCTTGCGGATCGGGGAGGCCAGCGTCCGGTCGACCAAGGCCTCGGCGCTGGCCGCGACGCCCGCAGGCGCCATGCCGCGGGGGAGCTCGACGACGCGCACGTCGTCTGGCCCTAGCACCTGGCCTGCCGGCAGGTCACGAGCCGCCACGGCGACGGACGTCGTGGGGGGAGCCGGCGGCGCCAGCGCCCGCGTGAACGAGAAGACGGCCAGTGCGGCGCACAACGCGACCGTCCACCGGCGGTGCCGACGCAGGGTACGCCGGATCTTGGTGGCGATGTCGCTGAGGTCGGCCATCGGGCCAGCCTAGAAAGGTCGCTTCGCCTGCCGGGGACGTTATCCACAGCGGCCACGTGGGCGGCGTCAGACCAGCGCCCGCTGTGACGTCAGCTGGCGACGGTGCTGCGACCCGCACTGGATGAGCCGTCCTTCAACGGGCGAGAACTGCTGCCACTGGTCGAGCCGCGGTCGCTGGAGGGCGAGGAGGCAGACGTCGACGCGTCGCTCTTGCGACCGCCGCGGCCTGAGTCTTTGCCGGACTCCTTGGCACCGTCCTTGCCCGAGTCCTTGCCCGAGCCCGAGCCCTTGCCAGAGCCCGAGTCCTTGCCCGAGCCCGAGCCCTTGCCCGCGTCTGTGCCGGAGCCCTGGGCCGGGTCCTTGGCGCCGTCACTCGACGGCGCACCGTCGCCGCCGCCGTTGGCAGCCGATCGGCTGTCGGTGCGGTAGAAGCCCGACCCTTTGAAGACCACGCCGACGGCGCTGAGCACCTTGCGCAGCCGCCCCTCGCACGCCGGGCAGACGGTGAGGGCGTCGTCGGTGAAGCTTTGACGCGCCTCGAGCTGCTCGCTGCACTGCGTGCAGGCGTACTGGTAGACGGGCACCGGGACTCCTTCGTCACAAGGTCGCCATCGAGGGAGACCTTGTTGGCACTCTACGTGGGCGACTGCTAAGCCGCGTCCATTGTGCGTCAGCGGCCACCCGGACGCAAAGCACGGCACGGCACAATGGGCGCGTGCGTCGCATCGGGTGGGTCAGAGTTCTGGTGTGGACAAGCATCATCCTCGCGCTCGCACTCGTCGCCGGCGTCCTCACGTCGTGGTGGACCGTGCAGCGCTCGATGCCGCAGACCGAGGGGACGATTCGTCTCGCCGGAATCGACGGCGACGTCACCGTGCGGCGCGACGCGAACGGCATTCCCCAGGTGTACGCCGACACCAGCAACGACCTGTTCTTCGCGCAAGGTTACGTCCAAGCCCAGGACCGCTTCTTCGAGATGGACTTCCGCCGGCACGTGACCGCCGGCCGGCTCACCGAGCTGTTCGGCCAGAGCGCCCTCAAGACCGACGAGTTCGTGCGGACCCTTGGCTGGCGCCAGGTGGCCGAGAAGGAGCTCGCGCTGCTGGCCCCGGACTCCCGCCGCTACCTCGACCGGTTCGCTGCCGGTGTCAACGCGTACCTCGACGACCACGACGGTGCCGAGATCTCGCTCGAGTACGCCGTCCTCGGGCTGCAGGGCGTCGACACGACACCCGAGCCCTGGGAGGCCGCCGACTCGCTCGCCTGGCTGAAGGCGATCGCGTGGGACCTCGGCAGCAACATGGACGAAGAGATCACCCGCTCGCTGCTGTCGACCACGCTCAGCATGCAGGAGATTGACGCCCTCTACCCGCCCTACCCTTACGCCGAGAACCAACCCATCGTCACCCAGGGTGCGATCGTCGACGGAGTCTTCGAGCAGGACGCGACGGGCAACGGCAGCCGGCTGCCGGAGCGCCCGGCGTACCTCTCGGCGGGACGGGAGGCGCTGCTACGGGCGAAGTCCGCACGGGAGAGTCTCGAGGGCCTCTTCGGCAACGGTGACGGGCTCGGGTCGAACGCGTGGGCGGTCTCAGGCGAGCACACCGCAAGCGGCGCGCCGTTGCTGGCGAACGACCCCCACCTCGCGCCGACCATGCCCGGCGTCTGGTACCAGATGGGCCTGCACTGCAACGCGATCACGCCGGAATGCCCGTTCGACGTCAGCGGCTTCAGCTTCGCCGGGCTGCCAGGGATCGTGATCGGGCACAACGCCGACATCGCCTGGGGGTTCACCAACCTCTACCCCGACGTTCAGGACCTCTACCTTGAGAAGGTCACCGGCGACGAGGTGCTGTACGACGGCAAGCGTGAGCCGCTGACGACGCGTGAGGAGACGTTCAGCATCGCCGGCACCGACGAGCTGACGACGATCACGGTGCGGGAGAGCAGGCATGGCCCGCTGATCTCCGACGTCGACGACAACCTTGCCGACGTCGGGGTCGATGCCCCGGTCAAAGGGCTGTCTCCCGCCCGCGACGACGGTTACGCCGTTGCTCTGCAGTGGACGGCGCTGACACCCGGACGCACAGCCGACGCGCTCTTCGGTATCAACGCCGCCGCCGACTGGACCGAGTTTCGCGCCGCTGCACGCAACTTCGAGGCACCCAGCCAGAACCTCGTGTACGCCGACAAGGCCGGCCACATCGGCTACCAGGCGCCGGGCCGCATCCCCGTCCGTCGCAGCGGCAACGGTGACTGGCCGGTGCCGGGCTGGGACCCGGCGTACGACTGGGCGCCTAACTACGTGCCGTACGACGCCTTGCCGAGTGTGCTCGACCCCGACGACGGCTACGTCGTGACGGCCAACCAGGCGGTGACGAAGAAGAGCTACCCGTTCTATCTCGGCAGCTCGTTCGACTACGGCTACCGCAGCGAACGGATCCGAGGGCTGCTGGAGTCCAGAGGGGACCTCACTCCTGGTGACATGACGGCCATCCAGCTCGACGACTTCAGCACGCTCGCCGCGCGGCTCACGCCGATCCTGCGGTCGATCCCGCTGGCGGGCAGCTACTACCAACGAGGCCAAGAGGTGCTGCAGCCGTGGAACTTCAGGATGAGCGCCCACAGCGCCAGCGCCGCCTACTTCAACGTGGTCTGGCGTGACCTGCTCGACCTGACGTTCTCGGACCAGCTGCCCGCCGACGCCCTGCCGGACGGGGACTCGCGGTGGTGGGCGGTGATGGAGAACCTCGTCGGGGACCCCGACAACGCCTTCTGGGACGACGTCAACACCCCTGCGGTGGAAGGGCGGAACGACATCTTGCGTCAGGCCCTGATGGACGGCCGCGACGACATGACGAAGCTGTCTTCTCGCAACCCGGCAGACTGGCGGTGGGGCATGCTGCATCAGCTGACGTTGCGCAACCAGTCGTTGGGCTCCGCGGACGCACCGGTCGCGTTCCTGTTCAACCGCGGGGGCTACGAGCTCAGTGGGGGTCCGTCAGTGGTCAATGCCACGTTCTGGGACGCGACCCTCGGCTTCGGGGCCGCCGCGGTGCCGTCGATGCGGATGGTCATCCCGCTCGACGACCTCGACGCCGCACGTTGGATCAACCTGACCGGCGCATCCGGCCACGCCTACAGCGACCACTACACGGACCAGACCGACTTGTGGGCGAAGGGCAAGACGCTGCCGTGGGTCTTCACTGCGGATGCGGTCAGCAAGGCGACCGAGCAGACGCTGACGCTTGCGCCGGCCGGTTAGCCGCCGCGGTCATCGCGGCGGTGACGTCCGTAGCGTTCGCGTGGGGGTGACGATCATGCCGACCGGCTGGTCGTGCTCCGCGATCGGGACAGCGTCCAGCACCTCGTCGTCGTACGCCAGCTGGCACCGCAGAACCGCCGGTCCGCAGCGGGCGAGGGCGCGGTCGTAGGAACCGCCGCCGCGACCCATCCGGTTGCCCGCAAGGTCGACCGCGAGCCCGGGGCATACGACCGCCGCGACCGAGGCGATCGCGTCGACTCCGAGCCGACGTGTGGTGGGCACGAGCAACCCGAAGCGACCTGACGTCTGCTGACCCGGCTCGTACGTCGCCCAATCGAGGTCGAAGTCGTCGAGCAGCACCGGGAGCAGCACGGTCACGCCGCGCGAACGCAGCGCATCGACGAGGAGACGGGTGCCGGGCTCACCGGCATGTGACAAGAAGGCGGCCACCGTCGGCCCGTTGGCCACCGCCGGCACGGTCAACGCCTGGTCGGCGAACCCCCGCGCTGCGCGGTCCTGTTCGCCCCGTGACCGGGCCGTCCGGGCGGCGAGGATGGTGGCTCGCAGCTCGTCCTTGCGGGGATCGACGGTGGCCATCGCCCCACCGTAGAGACTTCGCCGGCGGGATGTCGGCAGCGGTCTTTGGGTACGTCGGCACCGCGGCCACGAGTGGTCATCGACGGAACTAACAAAGATGACCACTAGCATGCGGGCATGAGTGCCGACGGCCTTGCCGCTGCCCAGGAGAAGATGAGGGACGCGGGAGTTCACCCCACTGCCGTCGACGTTTTCACGCACTACTACGCACTGCTCGAGACGGGGGAGACGGGCATCGTCTCCGAAGCCGATATCGAGCCGTTGACCGACCCGGTGAAGGTCCGTGACGTCAACCCTGGTGAGGACGAGGGTCGGGCGGCGCTGGCCGCGACCGCGGTGGTCAAGCTCAACGGCGGACTGGGCACGTCGATGGGGCTGGACCGGGCCAAGTCGCTGCTCGAGGTGCGCGACGGACTGAACTTCCTCGATGTCATCGTCCGGCAGGTGCAGCACGTACGGGCACGAACCGGTGCCCGGCTGCCGCTGGTGTTCATGAACTCGTTCCGTACCCGCGACGACACCCTCGCGGTGCTCGACCGCTATGACGACCTCGCCGTCGACGGCGTCGACCGGGACTTCATGCAGAACCGCGAGCCCAAGCTGCGCGCCGACGACCTCACCCCGGTGGAGTGGCCGGCCGACCCCGACCTGGCCTGGTGTCCGCCGGGTCACGGTGACCTCTACACCGCCCTCACCACCTCGGGTGTGCTGAAGCAGCTTCTCGATGCCGGGTTCCACTACATGTTCATGTCCAACGGTGACAACCTCGGCGCGGTCGCCGACCCGGCGATCGCGGGCTGGTTCGCGGCGAGTGGGGCACCGTTCGCGAGCGAGGTGTGTCGGCGTACGTCGGCGGACCGCAAGGGCGGGCATCTCGCCGTCCGCAAGCGCGACGGCCAGCTCGTGCTGCGCGACTCGGCGCAGACCGCTGACGAGGACGAGGCGAGCTTCGCCGACACCTCGCTGCACCGCTACTTCAACGCCAACAACCTCTGGCTCGACCTCCACCAGCTGGCCGAGACGATGGAACGCACGGGTGGTGTGCTCGGGCTCCCGATGATCCGCAACGAGAAGAACGTCGACCCGAGCGACAAGGCGTCGCCCAAGGTCATCCAGATAGAGACCGCGATGGGCTCAGCTGTGGAGGTCTTCGCGGGGGCGCAGGCGATCGAGGTGGACCGCTCGCGCTTCCTGCCCGTCAAGTCGACAAACGACCTGCTGGCGTTGCGTTCCGACGTCTATGAGCTCGCCGAGGACTGCTCGGTGCGCCTCGCGTCGGCGGGTTCGGACGCGCCGTACGTCGACCTCGACAGCGACTACTACAAGCTGATCGCCGACTTCGACGCTCGATTCCCCGCGGGGCCGCCGTCGCTGCGGCAGACGGTGTCGTTCGTGGTCCACGGCGACTGGACGTTCGAGGGCGGCGTCGTCGCGCGGGGAGACGTCAAAGTTGCCGTCGACGGGTCGCCCGGTGTGATCGAGAGTGGCACGGTCCTCGACTCTCACCGACCTGTCAGCCACTGAGGCTGCTCCGGCGACCTCAGCGGCGGACACGTCGGTGAGGCGGCCACGACTAAGGTGGATCGCCGGACACCCGACACGAGAGACCGATGGTTGATGCGCAGCGTTGAAGAGCACCTCGGCACCATCTTGGACACGGTGGATCCGCTGCCGCCGTACGAGCAGCCGTTGCTCGAGGCGATCGGGCTCCCCATCTGTGAAGACGTCGCCGCGACGATCGACCTGCCGACGTTCGACAACTCGGCGATGGACGGGTACGCCTGCCGGCTCGCCGATCTCGACGGCGTCGCGAAGGAGTCGCCGGTACGGCTGCCGGTGGTGGGGGAGTCTGCGGCGGGGCAGACGAAGGCGTACGGCCTGTCGCCTGGACAGGCGGTCAAGATCATGACGGGGGCGCCGATGCCGACCGGTGCCGACGTCGTCGTACCCATCGAGTGGACCGACGGCGGTCGCGCCAACGTGACGATCAGCCAGCGGCCGGCGCCCGGCCAGCACGTCCGGCCACGCGGCGAGGACGTCCGGGCAGGGGATGCGTTGCTCGAGGAAGGTGACGTGCTCGGCCCGCGACAGGTGGCGATCCTGGCAGCGGTCGGCAGGGCGCGGATCAAGGCCAGGCCGCGACCCCGCGTTGTCGTGCTGTCGACCGGGAGCGAGCTGCGCGAGCCTGGTACGCCGCTCGGGTTCGACTCGATCTACGACTCCAACTCGTTCACGCTGGCCGCGGCGGTGCGGCAGGCGGATGCCATCGCGTACCGCATCGGCAGCGTCGCCGATGACCCGCAGGAGCTCACCGACACGTTGTCGGACCAGCTCGTCCGGGCCGACCTGGTGGTGACGAGCGGCGGGGTGAGCAAGGGCGACTACGACGTGGTCAAGGACGTGCTCAGCAGGGTCGGGACCGTGCAGTTCACCGAGGTTGCCATGCAGCCCGGCAAGCCGCAGGGCTTCGGCACGATCGGCGAGGACGAGACGCCGATCTTCACGCTGCCGGGCAACCCGGTGTCGTCGTACATCTCGTTCGAGGTCTTCGTGCTGCCAGCGATCCGCCGGATGATGGGCAAGCTGCCGTACCGACGCCCGCTGGTGCGCGCGCGGTGCGCGACGGGTTTCACGTCGCCGAAGGGTCGCAAACAGTTCGTGCGTGGGCATTTCGAGGTGACCGCAAAAGGCGCGGTGGTAACGCCTGTGGGCGGGCACGGCTCGCACCTGATCGGCAGCCTGTCGCAGTCCAACGCGCTCATCGTGGTCCCCGACGCGAGCACCGAGGTCGACGCTGACAGCACCGTCGACGTGATGGTGCTGGACCGGAGCTTCTGATGGCCATGTCTGGTGCCGAGGGCTCAGGACCCGACCAGGGCGGCACGTCGGCTCGGTTGACCCACCTCGACGACGCCGGCGCGGCGCGGATGGTCGACGTCTCGGGGAAGGCCGTCTCGACCCGTGAAGCGGTGGCAACTGGCCGAGTGCGGGTCTCCGACACAGTTGTCGCGCTCCTGCGCGGCGACGGCGTCCCCAAGGGTGATGCGTTGGGAGTCGCCCGGGTGGCGGGCATCATGGGCGCCAAGCGCACCCCCGATCTGGTGCCGCTGTGTCACCCCATCGCGATCAGCGGCGTCACTGTCGACCTGGCGGTCACCGACGACGCCGTCGAGATCACCGCCGCCGTGCGTACGTCGGACCGCACTGGCGTCGAGATGGAAGCACTGACGGCCGTGGCCGTCGCGGCGCTGACGCTGGTCGACATGGTCAAGGCGGTCGACAAGGGCGCCGTGATCGAGCGCGTCGGGCTGGTCAGCAAGTCCGGTGGCAGATCAGGAACGTGGACGCGACACGAGGGGGCGCCGATCGCGGAGGACGGAGACGGCCATGCCTGAGCGTCGCGCGGTGGTGATCTCGGTGTCGAACCGGGCGGCCGCAGGTGTCTACGAGGACACCACCGGGCCACGGATCGTCGCCTCGCTTCGCGAGCACGGCCTGTCCGACGTGAGCGGAAGGATCGTCCCCGACGGGGAGCCGCTGGGCGAAGCGTTGCGTGAGGCGGTGTCGGACGGGGCTGACCTCGTCGTCACCACGGGCGGCACCGGGTTGACCCCCACTGACCAGACACCGGAGATGACGCGGTCGGTGCTCGACGCCGAGGTCCCGGGCATCGCCGAGGCGATCCGTGCGTACGGCGTATCGCGGGGGGTGCCTACGGCCTCGCTTTCACGCGGTCTGGCGGGGCTGGCGGGCCGGACCTTGCTCGTCAACCTGCCTGGTTCCGCCGGCGGGGTCAAGGACGGGCTCGCGGTGCTGCTGCCGGTTCTCGACCACGCGCTCGACCAGATCCACGGGGGAGACCACGCCCGCAGCGACGACGGTGGTGTGAGCTGAGCGCCGGCTGGCCGGCCCGCCTCAGCGCAGGGCAGGTGGGCCTTCGCCCCCTCGCCCAGCGCGACGCCTCTACCTGGGCCCGGCTGCGTCGAGACAACGCGGACTGGCTCGGCCCGTGGGAGTCCACCCGGCCACCGGAGTCGACCGACAGCACCGGCGGATACTGGTCGCTGACCCGCGACCTGATCCGCCAAGGCAAGGCCGGCCGAGCGCTGCCCTTCGTCGTCACGCACGACGAGACCATGATCGGGCAGCTCACCGTCACCGGCATCACGTGGGGGTCCGCTCGGTGGGCGCAGATGGGGTACTGGATTGACCAGGGGTACGCCGGCCGGGGCATCATCTCGACCGCAGTGGCGCTCGCATGCGACTTCTGCCTCTTCAGCTTCGGCCTGCACCGGATCGAGATCGCGATCCGTCCGGAGAACACCGCCAGCCTGCGCGTGGTCGAGAAACTTGGCTTCCGACTGATCGGGATGTCGCCGAAGTACCTTCACATCAACGGGATGTGGCGCGATCACCTGCTGTTCGCAGTGACCGTCGAGGAGATTGAGACGACCATGCTGGCGAGGCTTTCCTGACGCACGACACGGCTTGTCACACCAGTCACACATTTCTCAGGCGACACACCGCCGTAGCTGCGGCACCAGGCGTGTCGCCGGACCTACCGTCTGACCTGTGGGTCTCACCGGTCTTATCTATGCAGCGATCGTGGTGGCGTGGGCGGCTTATCTGGTCCCCCTCGCCTTGCGCCGTCATGACGAAGCTGCCAGGAGCCGCTCGGTCGAGCGCTTCTCGTCCGCGATGCGGGTGCTGTCCCGACGCGGCAGTGCCGCCCAGGACCGGGTCGTGCTCTCGCCGTCGCGCCAGCCCGACCGGGTGTTGTCGCCGTCGCTCAGGTTGAGCGCCGACGAGGCTGGCGTGGCAGCGGCGCCGGAGCGTCCGTCCCGGGCGGCTCAGCGGGCCGCGGCCAGCCGCCGCCGCCGTGTGCTGATCGCGCTCGTGACCGTGGTGATTCTGGTTGCCGCCGGGGCCGGGTTCGGCCTTGTCGCGTGGTGGTCGGTCGCGATCCCCGCAGTACTGGTTGTCGGCTTCCTCGTCGTCGCCCGTCGCCAAGTCCGCAAGATGGAAGAGGCCTTCTGGGTAGCGGCATCCCAGCAGCGGCCGGAGCCCTCCAACGTCGTCCGCCGTGCCGCAGCACGCGTCGACGCCTCAGCAGGTGTGGTCAGGAGTGGTGCGACGGCCCACGCTGATCCCGACGACGAACCGACCCTCACCCTGTCCGCCGAGCAGATCGCCGTGGCGGCGCCGGAGCTGGCTCAGCAACGGGTCCGCGCGGTCTCGTTGCCGACGGCCGACGGCGGCTCGCTGTGGGACCCGCTGCCGATCACGCTCCCGACGTACGTCGACAAGCCGGCCGCCAAGCGCACGATCCGCACGATCGAGCTGGGTGAGCCCGGCACCTGGTCAGCCGGCCACAGTGCGGACGACAGCAGGGCCGCTGCTGCCGCCGCGTCTGAAGCCGCCGATGCCAAGGAACTGGTCGAGCAGGAGCGCCGCGCCGTCAACGGCTGAGGCCGGTTTCCCGATCTCGGTAGATGTTGGGCTGAACGCCGGAGCCATCGACCAGACAGGGGCGGGATGACCAACGCACCGGCTCCGCAGAGTTGGAGCAACGGCCAACCGGTGTTCACTCGCTGGTTCCTCGCGGTGTGGGAGAACTGAAGGGTCCGCACCCGCACTCGCACCCCGAGGGATACCCATGCGCGCACCTTGTCCTCCCCGTCGCAGGCTCGTCGCGTCCGCGGCAGCTGCCCTGATCTGCCTCGGCGGCGTGACCGCCACCGCACCGTCCGCGTCGGCCAGCGCGGCCACCCGCCACGCTGCTGCCTCGTCGAAGCCAGCGCTGAAGCCAGCGCTGAAGAGACTGCCCCGGGCGACATTCGACCTGCAGGCCCACCGCGGCGGCATCGCCCTCGAACCGGAGAGCACGCTGCCGGCGTTCGCCCGGGCGCTGCGGATCGGCGTCACAACCCTGGAGCTCGACCTTCAGATCACCAAGGACGGGGAGGCGGTCGTCACCCACGACCGCGTCGTCAACGGCTCCAAGTGCCGCGACACCGCGCCGGTCGAGCCCGGCGACCCGGTCTTCCCCTACGTCGGCGACTACGTCAAGGACCTGTCGCTCGCGCAGGTACGCACCCTCGACTGCGGCAGCCAGACGTTGCCGCAGTTTCCCCGTCAACGGCCTGAGCCGGGCGCGCGGATCCCGCTGTTGAGCGAGGTCTTCGCCCTTACGGAGCAGTACCGGGCGTCGGGGGTTCGTTTCAACATCGAGACCAAGGTCGAGGCCGGAGCGCCTGAACAGACGGCGCCTCGCGAGCAGTTCGTGCAGGTGGCCGCCCGCGAGATCGCTGTAGCCGGGATGACCAGGCGTGTCTCCATCCAGAGTTTCGACTGGGGCGCGTTGATGCGGATGCGCGAGGTCGCTCCCCGGCTACCGCTCGTCGCGCTCGACAACCAGCAGTTCCTCCAGGTGGGCCAGCCTGGGGCGTCGCCGTGGCTGGGCGGAATCGACATCGACGACTTCGACGGGGACCCGATCGCCGCCATCGACAGCTTCGGCGCCTCGGCCTGGTCTCCTGTGCAGGGCGACCCACAGGGCGGCTCTGTCAGCGACTCCGGCTTCACGCCGTATCCCACCCGGGACGCGATCACCCGTGCCCACGCACGGGGCATCAGGGTCATTCCGTGGACGGTGGACGACCGCGACACGATGGCCTATTTCATGGGCCTCGGTGTCGACGGCCTCATTACCGATGTGCCTGACGAGCTACGCGACCTGATGGCGCAGCGCGGCTACCGGCTGCCGCGGCAGTACCAGGACCCGCGGGCTCGCGTCGTCGTACCCCTGGCCGCTGCCCATGCACACAACGACTATGAGCATGCGCGGCCTCTGTACGACGCGCTCGACCATGGGTTCACCAGCGTCGAGGCAGACGTCTGGCTGGTCAACGGCGAGCTGTTGGTCGCTCACGACCGGGACAAGGTCGTTGTCGGGCGGACCCTCGAGTCGCTGTACCTTATGCCGCTCAGACAACGCATCCGCGCCAACGGCGGCTCGGTCTACCGGCACTGGGACGGAGCACTTCAGCTGCTCGTCGACATCAAGAGCGACGGCCCGCAGACCTACCAGGCGATCAGCGAGACTCTCGTCGACTACCGCAGGATGCTGACGAAGTTCGCGCCGTCGTACGCAGCCGGTGCCGTCGAGGTCGTGGTCAGCGGCAACCGGCCACTGGCGGAGATGCTGGCGCAGCGCACCCGGTACGCCGGCTACGACGGTCGGCTCATTGACCTCGCGGGCGGACTGCCAGCGTCGGTGATGCCGCTGGTCAGCGACAACTGGGGGAACAACTTCACCTGGCAGGGCGTCGGTCCGATGCCCACGGCCGAGCAGACGAAGCTGCTGGCGATCGTGCAGCGGGCTCATGAGAACGGCTACCGGCTGAGGTTCTGGAACACTCCCGACGAGCCCGGCCCAGCCCGGACCAGACTCTGGGCGGTCCTCGCCGACAGCGGAGTCGACCACCTCAACACCGATGACCTCGTCGGCCTGTCCCGCTTCCTGCTCACCCGGGGCGAGGCGGTGCCCGCCGCCGCCTGACGTGGCGCAGCCAAGCACTCGATTCGCACGATCGAGCGGGGTGAGCCCGGCACCTGCTCAGCCGCCCACAGTGGGGTCGACAGTAGGGCCGCTGCGGCCGCAGCGTCAGATGCCGCCGAAGCCAAGAAACTGGTCGAGCAAGAGCGCCGCGCCGTCAACGGTTGAGTCCCTGCTTGCGGCTGCGGTGGCCCTGCTGGCCGGTGCTAAGGTTTCCCGGCAGTTCGCAAGGGCTGTCGAGGGGCTGTGGCGCAGTTGGTAGCGCGTCTCGTTCGCAATGAGAAGGTCAGGGGTTCGAATCCCCTCAGCTCCACCGAGGAAAACCTGGTCTGACCTGCGAAAACGTAGATCAGGCTCGGGTTCCTGGCTCAGGGACCGTGTACCTCCTGCGTACCCCTGCAACGCATGTAACTGGTGCAACGCGAATGAGACGGTCACCGATGCCCCGACTGGTCACGTGCTCTCGTGCATCAGGGCGCATCCGACGACTCGTGTTGCATCGGTTGCACCTGTCACTGCTCACCGGAACTGAGAAGGTCACCGGCCGGCGAAGCGACCGGTTGCGTGGTTGTGGCGGTGCGCGGGATGGGCAGCAGCGACAAGTTTCTGGCGCCGAACTCCGGGTTCCCGGGGGCTCCGCACGCTCCAGCGCCCAAGAGAGGCTCTGACAAGCCCTGCCCCCTGCCGCTGCTGGCCGG
>JAABUS010005571.1_pt1 | contig 16364 bp, 10 predicted proteins | sample 5560161 | NCBI WGS metagenome assembly JAABUS01 (sample SAMN10711885, study PRJNA513376) | rock metagenome | isolation source: Antarctica rocks | place: Antarctica: Victoria Land, Trio Nunatak nord | collected 2016-01-04
TGAGCTATGGCGACGTGTTCCTGCGCAGCGAGCGGGAATACAGCGCCTATGGCTTCGAACGCGCCGACACCGCCATGCTGTCCCGGCATTTTGCCGATGCGGAGGCCGAGTGCGCCGCCCTGCTCGCCGCGTCGCTGCCGCTGCCGGCCTATGACCAGTGCATCAAGGCGAGCCACCTATTCAACCTGCTCGATGCCCGCGGCGTGATCTCGGTGACTGAGCGCGCCGCTTATATCGCCCGGGTGCGTACGCTGGCGCGCGGGTGCTGCGAGGGTTGGCTGGCCGGGGACGCGCCGATTGTTTCCGGGTAGGGAGCGGGGTACTATGCCGCGATGAAAAAGGGTCTGACCATCGAGAGCGAAGAGGCTGCGGGTCTGGCATCCACGCTCGCCGCCCTACGCGGAGAAAGCGTCGAGGCTGCGGTAATGACCGCACTTCGGGACGCGCTGGAGCGCGACCAGGCCGCAAATCAAGCTGCTGAAACGCAGCATCAAGAGGACATTGAGTATCTGGAATTGCGAAAAATCGTCAAAGATATCCATCGACATCTGCAATATCCGCTTCCCGGCTCGGATCATTCCTGGCTTTACGACGATGAAACGGGCCTGCCGCGGTGATCGTTGACAGCTCCGCACTTATGGCGGTCGTGCTGGACGAGCCGGACGGTGATGCCTTGCTCCGGGCGTTGTCGCGGACACTAAATCGAAAAATTAGCGCTGCCACATGGGTTGAGGTCTATCTGGTCGTGGACAGCCTTCACCAGCATCCGGCCGTAAAAAGCCGGTTTGAAGATCTTATGCTTCGGTTAAAGTTTGACATCGTTGCTGTCGACGCGGACATGGCTTGGATCGCCCGCGCTGCAAACCTGACCTATGGCAAAGGCCGCCACCCGGCCCGGCTCAACTTCGGCGATTGCTTCTCCTATGCGCTGTCCAAGCAGACCGGCGAGCCATTGCTGTTCAAGGGCAACGACTTCAGCCAGACCGACATCGTCCCAGCGCTGGCCTGATGCCGGATCTGCTGCTTGAGTTGTTCGGCGAGGAGATTCCCGCGCGCATGCAGGCGCAGGCGGCAGACGATCTTGCGCGCCTGCTGACCGAGGCGCTTGCCCCGCTCGCGCCCATGGGCGTCCAAACCTTCCACGGGCCGCGCCGCATCGCGCTGGCCGCTGCCGTGCAAGACAGCGTGCCCGCCCGCAGCAGCGTTGAACGCGGGCCGCGCGCGACGGCGCCGGAGCAGGCGCTGACCGGCTTCCTGCGCAAGCACGGCGCCACGCGCGATCAGCTTGTGCGGGACGGCGAGCACTGGGCGCTGACCCTCGCGAGCCCGACCATCCCGGCTGCCGGCCTGATCGCCGCCGCCCTGCCTAACCTGCTGCGCCGCTTTCCCTGGCCGAAGTCGATGCGCTGGGGCGACGGCAGCGCCTTCACATGGGTTCGTCCGCTGCGCCGCATTCTCTGTCTGCTCGATGGCCGGCTTGTTCCCTTCGCTTTGGCGGACGGCACGGATGACGGGCATGGCTTGACCTCAGGCGATACGACCGAGGGCCATCGCTTTCACACTCCCGGCGCGTTCACCGTGGCATCTTTCGCCGAATGGCACGACGGCCTGCTTGCCCGGCGGGTCATCCCGTCCGCCGGCGATCGGCGGCGCTTGGTTGCCGAGGGTGTCGCTGCCCTCGCCGCGGCCGAGGGCCTGCAGGTGGCGGCAGACGATGGCCTGCTGGACGAGGTGGCCGGGCTGGTGGAGTGGCCGGTGCCGCTGCTCGGCCGGATCGACGCCGACTACATGGACCTGCCGCCTGAGGTCATGCAGGTCAGCATGCGGGTCAACCAGCGCTACTTCGCGCTCCGCCATTCCGACGGCTCGCCCGCCGACCGCTTCGCCTTCGCCGCCAATATCGAGGCGATAGACGGCGGTGCGGCCATCGTCGCCGGCAATGAGCGCGTGTTGCGGGCCCGGTTCAGCGACGCCCGGCACTTCTGGGACCTGGACCGCCGCACTCCGCTCACCGACCGGGTGGCGGCGCTGGACGGCGTCATCTTCCACGCCAAGCTTGGCAGCCAGGGCGCGCGGGTCACGCGCCTTGTGCACCTCGCCGGGCACATCGCACCTCTGGTCGGCGCCGACCCGGCCTTGGCCCAGCACGCGGCGATGCTCGCCAAGGCAGACCTCGTGACCGGCATGGTCGGTGAATTTCCGGAATTGCAGGGCATAATGGGCGGCTACTACGCCCGGCACGACGGCGAGGACCCGCGCGCCGCCGACGCCGTCCGCGATCACTACGCGCCAAAAGGTCCCAGCGACCCGGTGCCCACCCAGCCCGTCTCCATCGCCGTCGCCCTGGCCGACAAGCTGGACCAGCTCGCGGCCTTTTTTGCAGTGGGCGAGGTGCCGACCGGGTCGGGCGACCCCTTCGCGCTGCGCCGCGCGGCGCTCGGCGCGATCCGCATTATCCGCGACAACCGGCTGCGGCTGCCGTTGGTCAAGGTTTTCGAGGCCGCCGGCCATGACCTGCCGGCGCCGGTGCCAACCCAGGCCCTGCTGGCTTTCCTGGCCGACCGCCTGCGCGTTCAGCTCCGGAGCGAGGGCGCGCGACACGACGTGCTATCGGCCGTATTTGCCGCCGGAGCCGATGACGATATCGTGCGCCTGCTGGCCCGCACCGACGCCGTGGCGGCGTTCCTCGCCACCCCTGTCGGCGCCGACCTGCTGTCCGCCAGCCGCCGCGCCGCCAACATCCTCCGCATCGAGGACAAGCGCGACGGGCCGCATGCCGGCGCCATCGATCCGGACCTGCTGTCGCAACCCCAAGAGCAGGCGCTGGCCGCGGCGCTGGACCTCGCCGAACCCGCGGTGCAGGACAGCGTTGCCCACGAGCGCTACGCTGATGCGATGCGGGCGCTCGCCGGGCTGCGCCCGCCGCTCGACGCGTTCTTTGGCCAGGTAACTGTCAACGATCCCGACCCGGCGTTGCGCCGGAACCGTCTCCGCCTACTTGCCCGAGTCGGCGCGGCCATGAGCCGTGCCGCCGACTTCTCTCGTATCGAAGGCCTGGAAAAAGCATGAGTAAATGGGTGTACAGCTTTGGCGCCGGGCACAACGAGGGCCGCGCCGACATGCGCAACCTCCTGGGCGGCAAAGGCGCGAACCTCGCGGAGATGGCTAGCATCAACCTGCCGGTCCCGGCGGGCTTCACCATCACGACCGAGCTGTGCACGGCGTACTACGACAACGGCCGGAAATACCCGGACGACCTGCAGCAGCAGGTGCGGGACGCGCTGGGGCTGGTCGAGCAGGCGGTCGGCCTGAGCTTCGGCGACCCGACGAAGCCGCTATTGGTCTCGGTCCGCAGCGGCGCCCGCGTATCGATGCCGGGCATGATGGATACCGTGCTGAACCTCGGCCTGAACGACGAGACGGTGCGCGGTCTGGAGGCGGCCTCCGGCGATCCGCGTTTTGCCTGGGACAGCTATCGCCGGTTCATCCAGATGTACGGCTCCGTCGTGCTCGGCGTGGACCACCACCGCTTCGAGGAGATCATCGAGACGGCGAAGATGGATGCCGGCGTCACCGAGGACACCGCGCTGACGCCTGAGGATTGGCAGCGCATCGTGGCTGAATACAAGGAGATGGTTGCTTCGGAGCTTGGCGCGCCGTTCCCGATGGACCCGCACGAGCAGCTTTGGGGCGCGATCGGCGCGGTGTTCGGCAGTTGGATGAACCCGCGTGCCAACACCTACCGTCGCCTGCACGACATCCCCGCCACCTGGGGCACGGCGGTGAACGTGCAGGCTATGGTGTTCGGCAACATGGGCGACGACTGCGCCACCGGCGTCTGCTTCACCCGCGACCCGAGCACCGGCGAGAACATCTTCTACGGTGAGTTCCTGGTGAACGCGCAGGGCGAGGACGTCGTGGCCGGCATCCGCACGCCGCAGCCGCTGTCGAGCCTGCGCGCCCATCCCGGCGAGGTCAGCATGGAGCAGGCGCTGCCCAGCGCCTATGCGGACCTGGTCAAGGTACGCGAGACGCTGGAGCGGCACTACCTCGACATGCAGGACATCGAGTTCACCGTGCAGCAGAACAAGCTGTATATGCTGCAAACCCGCAGCGGCAAGCGCACCGCCGCCGCCAGCCTGCGCATCGCGGTCGAGATGGCGGAGGCCGGGCTGATCGACCGCAACGAGGCGGTGAAGCGGGTGAACCCGGCCTCGCTCGACCAGCTTCTGCACCCGACGCTCGACCCGAAGGCCAGCCGCTCGCTGTTCAGCAAGGGCCTGCCCGCCAGCCCCGGCGCTGCGTCCGGCACCGTGGTGTTCAGCGCCGACGAGGCCGAGATGCGCGCGGCCAAGGGCGAGGCCGTCGTGCTGGTCCGCATCGAGACCAGCCCCGAGGATATCCACGGCATGCACGCCGCCCGCGGCATCCTGACCACTCGCGGCGGCATGACCAGCCACGCCGCCGTGGTCGCCCGCGGCATGGGTCGCCCCTGCGTCGCCGGCGCCGGCGGCGTCAGCGTGGACTATGGCGCGCAGACTCTGTCGGCCAACGGCCAGACCATCCGTGAGGGCGAGATCATCACGCTCGACGGCGCGACCGGCGAGGTGTTCGTGGGCGCCGTCGCGATGATCGAACCCAGCATGTCCGGCGACTTCGCAACCCTGATGGGCTGGGCCGACAGCGTGCGCCGCATGCGGGTGCGGACCAACGCCGAGACGCCGCTAGACGCCGAGACCGCGCGCAATTTTGGCGCCGAAGGCATCGGCCTGTGCCGGACCGAGCATATGTTCTTCGATCCCGAGCGCATCGGCGCGGTGCGGCAGATGATCATGTCCACCGACCAGGGCGGGCGCCGGGCGGCGCTCGACCGTCTGCTGCCGTTCCAGCGCGAGGACTTCGTCAAGCTGTTCCGCATCATGGCCGGCCTGCCGGTGACGATCCGCCTGCTGGACCCGCCGTTGCACGAGTTCCTGCCGCACCAGGAGGGCGAGCTGGCCGATGTCGCCGCTGCCCTCGGCATGGACATGGCCCAGGTGCGCCGCCGTGCCGCCGAGCTGTCGGAGGCCAATCCCATGCTCGGCCACCGCGGCTGTCGCCTGGGCATCAGCTATCCGGAGATCTATGAGATGCAGGCACGCGCCATCTTCGAGGGAGCGATCGCCGCGGCGAAGGAGACCGGGCTGGCGCCGGTGCCGGAGATCATGATCCCGCTGGTTGGGACCCGCCGTGAGTTGGAGATCACCCGCGCCCAGGTGGACGGCGTGGCGGCTGCGGTGTTCAAGGAGCAGGGCCAGACGATCGAGTACCTGGTCGGCACGATGATCGAGTTGCCGCGTGCCGCCATCGTTGCGGACAAGATCGCCGAGATCGCGGATTTCTTCAGCTTCGGCACCAACGACCTGACGCAGACGGTGTTCGGCCTGTCGCGCGACGACGCCGGACGGTTTTTGCCGGCCTATGTGGACGCAGGGATCTTGCCGAAGGACCCCTTCGTTTCGATCGACGTGGAGGGCGTCGGCGCCATGGTCCGTATGGCTGCCGAGAAGGGGCGCGCGACCAAGAACGACCTCAAGATGGGCATCTGCGGCGAGCACGGCGGTGACCCGGCGAGCATTGCCTTCTGTGAGGAGGTTGGGCTGGATTACGTCTCGTGCAGCCCGTATCGCGTGCCGGTCGCGCGGCTGGCGGCGGCGCAGGCGGCTTTGGGGGTGGGTGGAGATCGGACGGCTTAACAACATCGTTAGCCAATTGCTCTTTTTGGTTGTTGCTGGGGTCGCTACCCCCAGCAACAACCCCGAAACAGTTTAAATCGACTTTGATGGACCAATTTGTTGTGATGATGATACGTATGATTTAATATAGCCTTTAGAGGTTAATCCTAGGTCTATGCTATGACATAAAAGCCCAATTGCGGCGGTTGCTCTCTTTGAGAACCCAATAGACATTGGCAAATTGTTTTCTGCTAGACAGTGTTTCAACTTAGACTCATATTTCTTCTCGAATATTTTATCAATCTTCCCAGAATTATGAACGATCAAGTGTCTGATCTCCATAGTAGAATTCTGCATCATCTAATATCTTATTTTCTATTTGAGCACCTGTTTTGGCGATTATCTTTTTGACAAGAGATTTTGTACTATGGCTATTATCTGCTAAATCTCGGAATACCTTGTCTGCCATATGCTGGCAAATGGACTCATAATTTCCAAATTTAATTATATCATGGAAGTTTAGTGTAGAACTTTGCGATTTTGCAATTATCTCCATTGGCCTCTTGCGATACATTTCTGACAAAATCGAGCGAAGATACTCATTTAAATGTGTATAGAGTAGTTGAAATACCAACTCGAGATTGCGTTTTATAGCGTGCCCGGCAAGAGCACTTTAGATTTTCTTAGCGGAACGACTTTCTGTGAGCGATTTATCTACGACCTCCATATGTTGTAGAGTCAATTGAAGGCGACTATCAAATCTTATGCACGATTTACTATGCGCATGCTTACTATTTACATTTCCAATAGATTTTTGCATATAGAGAGCCCTATTTTGTTGAACTTAATCGAACCTAGCAAGCGTCGAACCGTTTCCATAAAAATTTAAGAATATATTCTTAATTACTTCTTTGACAAGGTAAAGCTAGGATTGCTATCCAGAGTGGCGTAGTGGCGTAGTGGCGTAGTGGCGTAGTGGCGTAGTGGTGAAGTGATACTATGGATAAATGCATCGTGCCGACTGAAAGCATGGTAGATGCGGGTCTGGAAGAGATGCGTGAGCACCATTATGCATGCGACGTGCGCCACATGCTGGAGTCTGTCTTTCGATTCATGGCTTACGCGAGCACAGCGGCCTCGCTAACTAAGGATTCCAAATAAGCAACCATCAATCCGGCTATCGCAAGGGGCGATTTGTCTGTCAGAATTGACCCCTTATGGTTTTCAGGCGGATCGTAGGGGTTTCCGCCACGGTCATGCACTCTAATTAGCCTGATGTGGGGAAGGGTATGTTCAATTAGGACCGGCTTGCCATCTAAGCTAGCGACGTTAATTGCGCCATCGGACGTGCTGTTGAACACCATTGAATTACTGAAGCCAGGTTTTGCGACACCAATCGCCAATCTGCCGTCAACTCGTTCAGCGCCCGCCAGAAGCCCATGCTCATCATCATTGCGAGCTTGATAAATGTATTGAATCAGAGGGTCGTTTCTTCGCTCCGTCGATTTAGCGCCGAACCATTGGCGCGATTGCGCGGATGTCTTTGCTCCTTGCTCCAACGAAGTGTAAACACTTTTTGCCGCTGTGAGAAATGTAAACCAGAGGTCCGTAAATGTGTCGTAATCCTTGCATGTTGCAAGACTATCGACTGCACCTTTTGCGACGCGGACCCTGCTGCGAGCTTTCGTAACGGCTAGGGGATTCATATGAAGCGCAATCCGGTTGATGAGGAAATATCGTTTGGATAAAGTAATATCAATCAACGGGCGCTACGCCGAGTGGCGCTTTTCAGGTAACTGCTAAGCCGCTGTGTCCACCCGAGGGGCTGTACTATCTCGGCAGGGTGCTCGGTTTCCATCGCTTTGGGCGTCACACCCGGCAACTCACCAGTCAGAAGCCCAGCAGCATAAGCCGTATCGCCCATGCGATCCGCAGCAACGCACTCGCCGCGTAGGGCCGGCCAGTAAAGCGGTCCCTCTGGCTCAAGCGCGCGCACCAGGGCGAGGCGGTGCCGGGCCAGCGTCAAGTCGCCGTCGGGCGCCAGTTCCAGCATCCCCAAGCAGAACAGCGCGTCGCGCTCGCTCGCATCCCAGGGCTGGCCCGGTGTCCACGCGTCGAGCACTGCGGTATCCAGGTTGCACTGCGCCTCAACCTGCCGAGCCAGGTCCGTCCTCCCGGCGTTCACCAAGCCCACGAGGCAGCGGCGTGCAATGGTGACTTTTGCAGCGGGATCAGCCTCCATCGCGGCCGAGAGCGCTGCAAAAACGCCGTCGTCGGCGCGGTCGGCAAGGCTCCCCGCAAGCATCGCCAGTGCAGCGCGTTCGACACCGATCGTCGCCTGGTCCTCCGCCGCCAACGGGCGCAATGCCGCTGTAAGGTCACGCGCGGCCTGGGCAACGCCCCGCAGCAGCGGCTCCATATCGGACAGGCTGGGCGGCGTGCTGCCGTTCAGACGATGCAAAACCCGCAAATAGAGCAGATTGGGCAATGTGCCTGGCACGACCTCCCGCAAGGCTGCGAGCGTCAGGCCTGCGGTGTCCGGCAGGGACTCCGGATTTTCCATGTCGAAGCCAAAGCCTGTTTGGCACGCGTCGCGCAGCGTCGGCCATATCCAGTCGGCTTCGGGCCAGTCGCTCGCTGCGACGCTCTCCTGGTAGGCGCGGACCTGCAGACCCCACCACAAAAACCCGCCGGTCGTCGCCAATCCGGCGCGGCGCGCGAGGTAGGCGCGATAGCTCACCCGCGGAGCGGCGTCGCTGTCCGGCAATTGGAACGGCACGTCGGACGCATAGGCGATGATCTGGTCGCCGTTGACCTCCGTCGTGACGTGGGCAAAGCCCACGCGCTCCAGGAGCAAACGCAAGCTGCCCTCGGTTTCCAGCACCAAATGCGCGCCGACGGAAAGGATGGGCACCAGCTCGGCCACCGGCACATCAGGCAGCAGCCTGGCGCGGTTGGGCGTGGTCAGCGCCAGCATGCCGCCGGGGGCAAGCGCGCGGCGCAACGTTTGCAAGAACGGCAAGGGAGCGGCGATATGCTCCAGGACCTCGCTGGCCAGGATGATATCGGCCTCCGTGCCCAGGGCCTCGTCCGGCTGGAAATAGCGGCTCTCAATGGGCAGTTCCAGCGCCACCCGGCCCGCGGCGGCGAATGGCGAGGGATCGATGCCCCGCCCCTTCCAGCCGCGTTCGGTGATGGCGTAGTCCAGCCCGAAGCCGAAGCCGCAGCCGATCTCCAGGTATTTGGCGCCGGGGCCGGACGGCAGCCGAGCGATGGTGCGGATGATCGGCCAAATGCCAGCGTTGACCTCGACGTAGTGCGCGACGTTCAGCTCGCTCGCTGCGTCGCGGGTGTAGTCGAACGCGGTCTCCTGCTCGGCGAAGGCGCAGCCGCAATGCAGGCAGTCGAGCAGGCGCACCTGCAGCCTGCCCTGGCCGGGCAGCGTCGTCTCGGCGTCGAGCAGGACGGGCTTGGCACCGGGCTCCCCGCAATTGCGGCAAGCCGCATCCACCGGCGCCGTCAAGGCGGTGGCCCAGCGGATGTGGACGCCCACACCGGTATCCTGTTCTGTGGTCATCCACCAGCTCTATGCATCGGCCGGATCTGGAACCGCCGGCGCTAGCGGGTCAAGGACGAAACTCCTGCCCGCCTGTTTTTTAAGCCGCCCACTCTTCAGGCAACCCGTGCTTCAGGCAGCGAGATCGCGCGGCTCCTCGACCGAGAGCCGGGTGCGGATCAGCTTCTCGATGCCACGCAGATGCGCCCGCTCGCTGCTGTCGCAGAAGCTGATCGCCACCCCGGCCTGCCCGGCGCGCGCGGTGCGGCCGATGCGGTGAACATAGGCCTCCGGCACGTTCGGCAGGTCGAAGTTGACCACGTGGGTCACGCCGTCCACATCGATGCCGCGGGCGGCGATGTCGGTTGCGACCAGCACGCTGATGCGGCCCTGCTTGAACATCTGCAGCGCCCGCTCCCGCTGCGGCTGGCTTTTGTTGCCGTGGATGGCGGCGGCAGGCTGACCGGCGGCCTCCAGGTGCTGGGTCACCCGGTCGGCGCCGTGTTTGGTGCGGGTGAACACCAGGGTGCGGCTCATCTTGCTGCTGCGCAGGATGTCGGCCAGCAACTGCCGCTTGCGGGAGGTCTCGACGAAGATGACCTTCTGCTCGACGCGCTCGACCGTGGTGGCCACAGGGGTGACGGCCACATGCACCGGGTTCTTCAGCATCTGGCCGGCAAGAATAGAAATCTCCTTCGGCATGGTGGCCGAGAAGAACAGCGTCTGCCGGGCGGGCGGGATCGACTGCACGATTTTGCGGATCGGAATGACGAAGCCGAGGTCGAGCATGTGGTCGGCCTCGTCCAGCACCAGCACCTCGACATGGTTCAGCACGACGGCGCCGTCCTGCATGTGATCCAGCAGGCGGCCCGGCGTCGCGACCAGGATGTCGATCCCATTGGCGACCGCCTTGGACTGCCGCGACTTCGGCACGCCGCCGTACATCAGCGTGGTGCGCAGCCCGGTCTGCCGGCCGTAGTCGCGGAAACTCTCGGCGATCTGGCTGGCAAGCTCCCGCGTCGGGGACAGCACGAGCACGCGGCAGCCGCGGCGCGGCGCGGGCTTTTTATCGGCCAGCAGGCGGTGCAGGATCGGCAGCGCGAACGCGGCGGTCTTGCCGGTGCCGGTCTGCGCGATCCCCTGCAGGTCGCGGCCGAGCATGATATGCGGGATGGCCTGGGCCTGGATCGGCGTGGGCTCGGTGTAGCCCTGGGTGGTCAAGGCATTGAGGATGGGAAGCGCGAGACCAAGGTCTGCGAAGCCTGACATAGAGATGGTGTCTTTCGATGGCCTGCCCTAGGTGGTCGCCTTGCGCCGCGAGGGGCATGCACAGCGATCAGCGGGATCGCGACCGGCGCCAGAAGTGAGATGATAACGCCGGTGCACAGATACAGCGCACGAAGTCACGTCAAACCGCGCATAGTCTCTATAGTGCTGCACTGCAGCGAAGTCAAGGAAATCCGTCGCTTGCGACGCCTCCAGGTTGACCCAGCCGCATGAACTCCCGAGAAACGGCGGGTGCGCCCCTCGATCATCCTCAGCGAGCCCTACGCCGGACTGCAGGCCCAAGCCCTCGGGTTGGCAGAGGCAGCCGGCCTGCAGCCGGCGCTGGCAGCATTGCAGCCTCGCGCGCCCTGGCGCTGGATCTCGGCACGGTTCTGGCCGGCGCCGCTGCGCGCCGTGCGGCTGCCGGACCCTGGCGATGCCGTGGTGATCGGCGCGGGCGGCACCGCGGCCGTGGTCGCCGCCGCACTGCGCCGGCCCGGGCGCCCGGTGGTCCAGGTGCAGCACCCGCGCATCGACCCGGCCCGCTTCAACCTGATTGTCGTAAACCGGCATGACGGGCTGACCGGTCCTAATGTCATTGTGACCCGAACCGCGCTGCATCGTGCCAGCCCATCCCGGCTGGCCGAGGCCGCCATCATATGGGCGCCCCGCCTTGCCCATCTGCCGCGTCCGCTGGTCGCCGTGCTGGTCGGCGGCAGCAACGGCCGCTTCCGGTTGGACGCCGGCGTTGCAACCGCGTTGGGCAAGTCTCTCGCAGCCATGATGCGGACGGATCGGATCGGCCTGGCGCTCACGCCATCCCGCCGTACCGCCGAGGACGTTCGGGCGGCGCTGCATTCGGCGGTTGCGCCGCTTGGCGGCTGGGTTTGGGACGTGGCTGGAGAAAACCCATATTTCGGCCTGCTGGCGTTGGCGGATGCGATCGTGGTGACGGAGGACAGCGTGTCCATGGTGTCGGAGGCCGTCGCGACGGCGGCGCCGGTGCTGCTGGCCGAACTGCCGGGCCGGTCGCGGCGCATCCGGCTGTTCAACCAGTTTTTGCAGGAGGACGGCCGGCTGCGTCCGTTCGCCGGGCGGCTCGACCTCTGGCCGGTGACGCCGATCGACGATACGCAGGCGGCGGCGGACGAAATGCGCCGGCGGCTGGATTTTTAGGAGACGACGATGCTGGACATCCAGACCTTCGACGCGCGGGCCGGCGGCAACGTGCTTTACAAGGCGTTTGCCCATCCGGTGGCGGCCGAGGCCATACGGCGCCTCGCGGCCAAGCTGCGCGATGCCGGACCGCTCGCGGTCTATGACCCCGACGGCGTGTCGGACGCGCTGTTCGCGCTGCACCCGGCCATGCCGGAGGCCGCCGAGAGCTATGTGCACGACGTGCAGCAGATCGGCCAACCTCGCGCCGGGGTGCCGGCCCGGCCGCTCACCGACCTGCCGCACTCCGCCTGCGCCACCCTGCTGATCGCCGCATTCGATGCCGGGCGGGTGCTGGCGCGGATCAAGCACATGCTGCCCGCCGGCATGGGGGTCGCGACGCTCGACGAGGCGCGGCTGCCGGCCGAAACGCTGAGCAACCCGAGGCGCTATCTGGATCCGGTGAACTTCGCGACCAACTATGCTTTCTTCCGCGATCAGGACGATCTGCATACGCGTTTGGTCACGGCGAACTACTGGGCGGGCTACGGCGCCGGGCCGGTGCGGCTATGGCTGCGGCTGTTTGACGGCGCGGGCCAGGTGTTGGCCGAATGGGAGCACCCTGTCCCGCCCGGCGGCGCCGGCATCGCCATCGACAGCGCCGAAGTCCGCGCGCGGTTTGGCCTGCCCGAGTTCGCCGGGCAGCTTTTCATCCACGCCATCGGCGCCGCCGGACACGACGTGGTGAAGTACGCGCTCGACACCTACGGGACCGGGACACAGGCCAGCCTGTCATGCACGCACGACGCCAATGCCTGGCCGGCCGACCGCTATGCCGGGATGCCGGCGCCGCGCGCCGATGAGCGCGTGGTGCTGTGGCTGCAGAACAGCCACGCCGCGCCGATCCCGGCCGACGGCGTGCTGCTGGACCGCATGGGCGCCGAGGCGCCGGTGCCCCTGCCCCAGGCCATCGGCCCCTATGCCAGCCTGGCGCTCGACGTGGCCGAATTGCTGCCGGGCCTGCATTGGCCGGCGCAAGTAGAAGTGCGCGCCGGCCGCCACGTGGTCCGTCCGCGCTACGAGGTGACGCGGGCCGGCCGCACCCGCATCGCCCACCTGAACGTCGAGCGCGCCGGCCTGCTGCCCGACCCCGGCATTCCGTCGCTGCACAACCTGCTGGGCCGCGGCTACCTGCTGCCCTTCCCGATCCTGCCGCGCGACCGTTTTCGCACTGTCATGCTGCCGACGCCGATGGCCGAACGCCAAACCACCCTGCCCATCCGCATCGACGTGTTCGACACGGTCGGCCGCCTGGTCGCCGACCGCTTCCTGGGTTGCCTGCCGCGCAACCACGACCTGGCGCTCGACCTTGCCGAGTTCGACATCGAGGAGGGGCACGCCGACCTGGTCTATGATTTCCGCGATGGCGGGGAGGCGGATGGCTGGCTGCATGCGCTGCTGCGCTATGAGGACCGGGCGAGCGGCCATGCCGCGGAGAGCAGCTTCGGCGCGCACGTCTATAATACGGCGATGACCTACCGCGACGAGCCGCAGAGCTATTCCGGGCCGCCGCCGGGCCTGTCCACGCGGCTGTTCCTGAAGCTTGGGGATGGCGGACGGCACAGCTACGCCGCGCTGATCTATGCGGCGTCGGCGGCCTGGCATCCCTGGTCCAGCACGGCGCTGCTGCTGCACGACGGCGACGGCCAGGTGATCGCGGAGGAGCCGCTGCGCATCGCCTGCTCGGGTTCGGCGATGGTGTGGCCGCACCTGGTGTTCGGGAGCGCGTTGCTGACCCAGGCGGGTCCGCGCGGCTATGTATTGATCCGGGATGCGACGTGCCGGCTATTTGGCTATCATGGCTTGATGGATGACGCCGGCGGGTTCAGCCTGGACCACATGTTCGGCTTCTGAGGGGGAACCGCCATCGCACGCGACAAGTTCGACCTGCCGCAGGTCGCCGCCAACCACGAGGCGCTGTCTCCGCTGAGCTTCATCCGCCGCACCGCCGACGTGTTCCCGGACCGCGTGGCGATCGTGCACGGCCCGCATCGCGCCACCTGGGCCGAGACCTACGCCCGCTGCCGGCGCATGGCGTCCGCCCTGGCCGCATGCGGCGTCGGGCGCGGCGATACGGTGGCGATCATGGCGCCCAACACCCCTGCGATGGTGGAGGCGCATTTCGGCGTCCCCATGCTGGGCGCCGTGCTGTGCGCCATCAACGTGCGGCTGGATGCCGAGACGGTCGCCTTCATCCTGGCGCACGGCGAGGCCCGCGTGCTGCTCACCGACCGCGAGTTCGCGCCGACCATGGCGAAGGCGCTCGCGCTGATGCCGGCGGACACGCGGCCCTACGTGGTGGACATCGACGACCCGCTGGCGCCGCCCGGCGACCACGTCGGCGACATGGAGTATGAGGCGTTCCTGGCCGGCGGCGACCCGGCCTTCGCCTGGCCCATGCCCGGCGGCGAGTGGGACGCCATCGCGCTGAACTACACGTCGGGCACCACGGGCAACCCGAAGGGCGTCGTCTATCACCATCGCGGCGCCTACCTGAACGCAGTCGGCAACGCCATGACGTGGGGCATGGCGCAGCACCCGGTCTATCTCTGGACGCTGCCGATGTTCCACTGCAACGGCTGGTGCTTCCCGTGGACCGTGGCGGCGATGGCCGGGACCAACGTGTGCCTGCGCCGGGTCGAGGCGGCGGGTATTCTCCAGGCGATGGATGCCGCCCGGGTGACCCACCTGTGCGGCGCGCCGATCGTCATGGGCCTGATTCTGAACCATCCCGGCGTGCAGCCGCGTCCGGCACCCGTCCGCATGATGACCGCCGGCGCCGCGCCGCCCGCCGCGGTGCTGGAGAGCATGGAACGGCTCGGCTTCGACATCACCCACGTCTATGGCCTGACGGAGACCTACGGCCCCGTCACGGTCTGCGCCTGGCATGAGGAGTGGGATACGCAGCCGTCCGACGAGCGCGCCCGGCTCAAGGCGCGGCAGGGCGTGACGTATCCCGTGCAGGAGGGCCTGATGATCGCCGATCCCGTGACCATGCAGCCGGTGCCGCGCGACGGCGCCACAATGGGCGAGGTGTTCATGCGCGGCAACATCGTGATGAAAGGCTACCTCAAGAACCCAACCGCCACCGACGATGCTTTTGCGGGCGGCTGGTTCCACACCGGCGACCTCGCGGTCAGCCACCCCGACGGCTATATCGAGATCCGCGACCGGTCCAAGGACATCATCATCAGCGGCGGCGAGAATATCTCGACCATCGAGGTCGAGGGCGTGCTGTATCGGCACCCCGCCGTCCTTGAGGCCGCCGTGGTCGCCAGGCCCGATCCGACCTGGGGCGAGACGCCCTGTGCCTTTATCACCCTAAAACCCGGCGCCGCCGCGACCGCGGCCGAGATCATTGCCTTTTGCAAGGACCATCTGGCGCGGTTCAAGGTGCCGCGCACCGTGGTGTTCGGCGCGCTGCCCAAGACCAGCACCGGAAAGATGCAGAAATTCGTCCTGCGCGAGCAAGCCCGTAGCCTCGGAGAGTAGCCTATGCCCCAACCCACCCATATCACGGCGCTGGACGAGGCTGATGAAGCGACGCTGCCCGAGGACCTTCAGCCGTATTTCCAAAAGTGCCGCGACAAGCTGGGCTTCGTGCCCAACGTGCTGCGCGCCTGGCTTCTCCGCCCGGAAAAGCTGCGCAATTTCGTCCGCCTGTACGACGAGCTGATGCTGGCGCCCTCCGGCCTGTCGAAGCTGGAGCGCGAGATGATCGCGGTCGCGGTGTCGTCCTGGAACCGCTGCTACTACTGCCTGGTGGCGCACGGCGCGGCGGTGCGCAAGCTGTCGGGCGACCCGCAGATGGGCGAGATGCTGGCCTTCAACTACCGGGTGGCCGAATTGCCGGCCCGGCAGCGCACGATGCTGGACTTCGCGGTGCAGCTAACGTCCGCGCCGCATTTGGTGAGTCAGGCCGACCGGGACGCACTTAGCGCGCAGGGTTTTTCGGATGCCGACATCTTTGACATCGCCGAGGTGACGGCATTTTTCAACTACACGAATCGGGTCGCGCATGCCGTCGATATGATGCCGAACCCCGAGTACCACACGTTGGGACGCTAAAGAGTTGGCTGACGCTAGAAGATCCCGCTGAACAGGCCCTGGCGCTTGCGTTGGATAATCGGGGTGTCGCCGGTCTCCGGGGACTGACCGAGGGCCGCGTTCTGCCGCAGCCGGGCGCTCTCGCGCTGCGCGTCCACGGGCGTGCCGGGTGGCGGCGGGCTTTGCCAGAACAGCAGGCGGTCGGTTAAAGGGCGGCTCGGGGTATCCAGCGCGGCCTCGTTGTCAACACGGTTGCGGATGTCGGCAGGCGCGGCACGCCCGGCGGCGGCAACCAGCGCCTGCTGGCCCGGCGTAACGGCGGTGTCCGGACGGGCCAGTGCGGTGTCAGGGGTCAGCGTCGCCTCGGCCTGCTGGCGTTGGGTCATCTCCTGCGGACGGGTGGCGCCAGGCCGCGGCGGTCGCAGGGTAAAGTCAGGCGGCATCGACAGCGGCGCGCGCGTCGTCACCTGAAACTCGTCCGGCGCGTCGCGGGTCAGGCCGAAGGTGCGGGTCAACTCGTCGCCGCCACACGCGGTCAGACCTAGCCCCAGGGATGCCACCAGTAA
>JAABUS010005572.1_pt1 | contig 16362 bp, 5 predicted proteins | sample 5560161 | NCBI WGS metagenome assembly JAABUS01 (sample SAMN10711885, study PRJNA513376) | rock metagenome | isolation source: Antarctica rocks | place: Antarctica: Victoria Land, Trio Nunatak nord | collected 2016-01-04
TTTATATATTTATAGATATTAAAATATAATTATATATAAATATATTAAGATATAATATATATATTAAAATAACTCTAACTATATTTATATTATAATATTTTTATAATAAATTATTAATAAATAATTTTTAATTAAACGATTATTAATAAATATAAATAGGATTATTTAAATATATATAATAAATTTTTATTATAAAGTCTTTGGTTATATTTTTTCTATAGTTACGATTTAATATAAAGATTATACGGCTTGGAATAGATTCGATACGGAAGTTTAATTAATTATATTAATTAATATAAAAAGTAATAATCCTATAAATACCCGTATAGGGTTTATATTTTATCGTACCGATCTTTACTACCCCTCGTTATCCTACTATATTTAATTTATATAGATACGATCCGTTACCGTTTAGTATAGAGTCTTAAAGTTATAATACGCGGTTATAATCTTTTTATATAAATCGTATACCTCGAGATTCTAAACTATACGCCTCGATACCTTAGTCTACGTAGACTTCGGATTAATTATATTAATTAATATAACTCCGTACTACGATATATACTTCTTTATTAAAAGAGTTTATTATTTTATATTTCTTTATTTCCTTAACCTCCTTTATATAATATTAATAAAATTATTATATTAAATTATACGGTATAAATTAGGAATAAATAAATACTTTAACCCGTTACTAGAGTATATATAATTAATATATATTTCGTTACGGTATCCGGATAGAGTTTTATAGGACTATATAATCCCATTCCTTTTTATATAATAAACGTAATAGTTATTATTTAGGTATATAATATTTATACGGGACTATAAAAAAATACCTTTAATATTAAATAAACGCGTAAAGTTTTATATAGATTAATATAGTTTTATCCCGAATTTATATAGTATAATAATATAATATATACGACGGTCCTACCCTCGTATAAACCGATATTATAAATAACCTCTACGTACGTAAAGGTACGATACTATATAGGAGTATATAAATCGAGTATTTTCTTTTTAGTCTTTAGTACGTTTTAGTCTTTAATTTTATTACTCGATAGTATTTTATACTTTAGATACTTTAAGTTATATAAATTTATACTAAATTCGTTTTTATCTTCGGTATCGTTTATAGATATTATACCTACTATTATAAACTAGGTATAAATAAATATAAAATACGTATAAATTAATATAGATTAATAGAGAATAAAATTAAAGTAAATATTTATTTATATAGGACCGTACGGTTAGTTAAGGCTTAATATGGATAAGAATTTATTTATAACGAATAAAGAGGGGCTTTATAAATAAAGTATAAATTAATATAGAAAATTCTATACGGGTTCTATATATACGTATCTTAAAAGTAATATAGATTAGAAGGTTTTTTTAGGGGGACTATAAATTATATAGGTATTTATTCGGGGTTCTTTTAGATCGTACTACGCCGTACACCGCCTATACCTATTCCTACCGCCCCCGTAATCTCCTTGCGGAGATGGCGACCCTCTAGTCTTGAGTATGACGAGGGATTTCGTGCCGGTGTCTTGAGGTGTAGGTGCCTTGACAGCCCCATTTTGATCTGATATCAGTGTGTTTTGGGGGGGTAGAAGCCGATTGTTTTGCGCGCTCTGTATCCCTGTTGAGGTGATGGCAGGACCAAACATCGTCAACACTACCCAACTCCGTACAGTTCGTAGAGACATCTGTTCTATGAGTATGAATCTAGTCCTACCCACAACGGATAAGGCAGCTTCACATTTACGCTACCGGCGCGTTCACATGTCCGCCCTGAACCTTTTGATAGGTGCCCAGCTCCGAATCATCCCACCATTATCCCGCTCACCCATGCACCCACCATGCAGGCTATGCAAGTCATACTCGCCATGACCTCTCCTCTAATTCCCCTGAGTCTGACACTCCTTCCGCTATCGGAGAGTGGGGGCACAGTATCATGAGAGCACACGGCAAGAGGGCCAAGCTATGGATCCCCCAATCCCTCTCATGGACGAGAGCCTATCGACCACTGCAGCAACTGCATTGTCCGCGCTCATTAGCACGACGTCAGATGCTACAGCTGCTGCTCATACCTCTGCTACAGGACTAACAACTGCAGATGATGTTACTTCTTCTTCTACAACATGGCTGGGCTTGCTTGGTCTTGCAATACTCGCCATCGTTAGAGCCATACCTGGCATGCTCATATGGATCATCACCTTCACGACAATTACCTTGCCAACCGTGCTGTTTGCCCTCTTCTCGACCAGTCTGACATTCACGATGAACTTCACTACACTGTAAGCTTGCCTTACCAAGCACGGAATGCCTGACTCATGGTAGACAGGATGCTCATTGTCCTGGCCTTTGCTTCCTTAGTCTCATGGATCGTGCGATACCGCTTCTTGAACATGTATGCGCGCCTACCTCCAGAGCCTCAGCGCAAGGAACCGCAGATCGATCTCTTTCCAGACACACAAGATGGAGACTCGAAGCCCGGCTTGGCAAATTACCTCGATGAATTTTTAAGCGCGATCAAGGTGTTTGGGTATCGTGAGTACGGCGTCAGGTCTACAAGATACCGCTTATGGGCCATACTAATACATTGTGCAGTCGAACGCTCAGTCTTCCACGAACTCACGCGTACAATGCAGACAAGGAAGCTCATTGCTGGAGAGACACTACTTTTGGAAGAAGAGAAGGGATTCTGCTTGGTGGTTGACGGGATGGTACAAATCTTCGTCAAGTCTACCAGAGATGAGAATACATCAGATGGGAGGTTCTGGACCAACGGCGGCGAGGGCTTTGACGAGGAGGGTGACCAATCAGAAGGCGAACATCAGGGATACCAGTTGCTTACAGAGGTCAAGAATGGCGCACCCATGTCATCATTGTTCTCAGTTTTATCGTTGTTCACGGAAGATGTCAAGCTGCGCCATGACCAGGAGCGCGATGGTAGGCCAGCGTCGAGTGCCTCGAGCCGTGGCTTTCCTGGAATGACCCCCTTATCTGGTCCGGACAGTCCGAAATGGACGCCCGAATCTCATACATATTCAGGTACCTGGCCAAATCGTAGTCGAGCTTCATCAACAGCTGCTACGAATGGGCAAGATGGGCAGCTTCCTGCCGTGCCACCACTCTCTCTAGATCCAGCTCCGCCGCCCAAAGCCCAGCACTCACAGAGAACAGATCACGACCGGATGGGTAACCGAGCCAAATCCGAGAAGAGAAAGTCTGTACATCCTGATATCGTTGCGAGGGCGACAGTGGACACTACAATAGCTATCATTCCGGCCACAGCTTTCCACCGCCTCACACGAGTGTACCCCAAGGCCACTGCACACATTGTACAAGTCATCTTGACTCGGCTACAGCGCGTAACTCTGGCTACTGCACATTCATATCTCGGTCTGACTTCAGAAGTCCTACGGACTGAACGTCATATGAATAGGTACACGACCCATGACCTGCCAAATCACCTTCGAGGGATCGCCTTGGAGAGGCTGAAGGACAAGTTCAGGCAGGAGAAAGAACGTTTAGATTCGCCAGAGGAGGGTATGAAGGGAATTGCGCTGCATAATCCAGGCTCTATGAAGAAGAGGCGATCAAGCAGCAGCCTGCGGAAGGAGATCGCTGAACAAGCACGACTCGCGGCGGCGAGGAAAGGAAGCCCTAGCAAGCCGTCTGAATACAGGCCGTCTCTGAGTGGAACACTTGAAAGGCAGTCAAATCACAGGACAAGTTCCACCATCAGCGCCGGGGACCTCCTCACAAATATCCAGGTCTCCCGATTCGGAAGTCTCAGTCCTGATCATCCACACATGACTCCTACTCACGTAACAAATGGTGGACCACCCTTGCCGTCCGGCAACCAAAATGTGGGCAGTCCATTAGGTCAGCTAGAGCATCAGCCGTTTGAGACATCACCACCGCGTAGTAGCTTAAACCTGCATCTTCAAGAATCCTTTGAAGAGGACGACGTTTTCCGACAGTCAATCCTCGAATGCATCCTCAAAGCGATCGGATTGACGAACGCCAAGGATGTGATAAGAATGCCAGTCGAGTCCGTCGAGCAATCACCTCGTATGGTCTCTTACGATGCTCAGCGCCAGAAAGCGACATTCAGCAACGCTTTTGGGTTCATAGACCCTTACGAGGGCTCCGTTGACGGGGACTCCGAATCAGTCAATTCAGTGTCTGGTGTCGGCCCTGGTAGCTCTCACAGCCCTGGAGGTCTTACAAGCCAGCTTCGAGATGATATGGAGATTGTATACTTCCCCAAAGATGCTATCCTGGTTGAGCAGGGCGAGAGAAACCCGGGTCTGTACTATGTGATTGATGGTTTCCTAGATGTGAGCATCCCTGCAGATGATAAGGATGTCAACAATTTGTCTTCTGCTCGAGACCCGCTAGGGCAAACTTCGAATGATCTATTGCCTCCGCTTCAACGAGTCGCCACCAATTCTCCACGAAGAGGTGGAAAGTCTCCCGGCAGGAAAAGAACGCAATCGCGCAAGAGCTTATTCCTAATCAAGCCTGGTGGCCTTGCTGGATACGTTGGGACCATATCCTCCTACAGGTCGTTCGTGGATGTCAGAGCTAAGACAGACGTCTACGTTGGCTTTCTTCCTCGAACCTCTCTGGAATTGATGGTCGAAAAGTACCCTGTAGTCTTGTTGACCATGGCAAAGCGACTGACGAGCTTGCTCCCACGTCTGATCCTGCATATTGACTTTGCATTAGAGTGGGTGCAGGTCGATGCTGGTCATGTCATCTACCACCAAGGCGATGAGAGCGATGCTATTTATATCGTCCTCAATGGGCGTCTTCGATCGATACTGGAGCAGGACGAAGGCCAAATGAGGGTGGTTGGGGAATACGGTCAAGGCGAAAGCGTGGGTGAGCTAGAAGTCATGACAGAGTCTGTTCGTCCGGCTACACTGCACGCCATTCGTGACACTGAGCTCGCTAAATTTCCAAAGAGCTTGTTTAACAGTCTCGCCCTCGAGCACCCGGGCATCACAATCAAGATATCCAAGATCATAGCCCAGCGAATGAGAGCGCTTATCGAAGACCCTGTCTTTGAGCAGGGTAAGGATAAAACATACAGCGGATCTAAGCAAAATGCGACGTCTACGATGAACCTACGAACTACAGCTGTATTGCCAGTAACAGCGGGTGTACCAGTGGTAGAATTTGGCAGCAGGCTGTTGACGGCTCTTAGCCAGATTGGAGTGGTCAATGGAGTGACTTCACTGAATCAAGCGGCGATCTTGAACCACTTGGGCCGGCACGCGTTCTCGCGGATGGGCAAGCTCAAGCTTTCGCAGTACTTGGCTGATCTAGAGGAGCGATATGGGATGTTGTTGTACATTGCGGATACCAATGTCAACTCTCCTTGGACGCAGACTTGTATTACGCAGGCTGATTGCATCCTGTTGGTCGGACTTGCTGAGGGATCTCCGAGCATTGGTGAATATGAACGCTTCCTGCTTGGGATGAAGACCACGGCAAGGAAAGAGCTAGTGCTACTGCATGTTGAACGATATTCGCCACCTGGTCTCACACGCAAGTGGTTGCGAAACCGCATGTGGATCAATGGCGGCCACCACCATATTCAGCTGGCCTTTCGTACCAATTCTGAACCAGTCCATCCCCAGATCAAGCGGTTTGGCACCGCATTGAAGCAGAGGGTCCAAGTGCTGCAAGCAGAGATCCAGAAATACACGTCGAGACGCATCCGCCAAACACCACTGTACTCAGCGGAAACCCCTTTCAAGGGTGACTTCCATCGCCTCGCACGCCGCCTTTGCGGTAAGTCTGTTGGCCTTGTCCTCGGTGGTGGCGGGGCTCGTGGAATTTCCCAAGTCGGCGTTATCCGTGCGCTTGAAGAAGCAGGCATACCCATCGACATCATCGGTGGTACATCTATTGGCGCCTTCATCGGCGCGCTCTATGCTCGCGATGCAGACGTTGTACCTATGTATGGTCGCGCGAAGAAATTTGCTGGCCGGATGGGTAGTATGTGGCGCTTTGCTCTGGATCTGACCTATCCCTCTATTTCATACACTACTGGGCATGAGTTCAACAGAGGTATATTCAAGACCTTTGGAAATTCGCAGATTGAAGACTTCTGGCTTGAGTTCTACTGTAATACGACCAACATCTCAAAGTCTCGTGCAGAATTCCATAACTCTGGCTATGTATGGCGTTACGTGCGTGCTTCGATGTCTCTTGCTGGCCTCATACCACCGTTATGTGACGAAGGCAGCATGCTGCTTGATGGCGGTTACGTCGACAACCTCACTGTCGCACATATGAAATCACTAGGTGCAGACGTCATATTTGCTATTGACGTGGGCTCTCTAGACGATAATTTGCCTCAGACATTCGGAGACTCCCTCTCCGGCGCCTGGGCAATCCTAAACCGCTGGAATCCTTTCAGCAGTTTCCCCAATCCGCCCACTCTCAGCGAGATTCAGGCAAGACTTGCGTATGTCAGCTCGGTTGATGCACTGGAGCGGGCCAAAACTACGCCTGGGTGCTTGTACATGCGACCGCCTGTTGATCCATATGGGACTTTAGACTTCGCAAAATTTGATGAGATCTATCAGGTTGGGTATTCGTATGGGCAGGAATTCTTGGGGAATTTAAGGGAGAGGGGATTGCTGCCTGTCATGGCGGAGACGGAAGAGGGAAAGGGGTTGAGACGGACCATGGCGCCTAGGAGAGCTAGTGTCTAAGGCATGGTGGGCTGTTTCATGTATTGACTTTGATGCGAGGTAGGCTTTCTCCCAGTACATGGCGTTCACACTGCAAGATGCACCCATATTGAAGGCGCGCTTTCTACTATCACTGAAATATTGTTTTAACCTAAGATTATGACATCTGGCTCCATTGGCATAGATATGAAGGCGAAGCCCTCAACTGCTGCACATTTAGCCTTTCCCGTCTTTCAAGTTTCAAACCCTTCGAATTTTCCGTGCACCGTTATGTTTATACTAAGGTAAAAGTCTCTTGTCGGGCCAATACGCCAAACTCAACACCATGAAATGGCGCAAACGTGCATAGAAATCATTCCTGAACCCAGTCCTAGGCTAGGAGCCATAGTAAGGTCCAATTTTTGGACATCTTCGTTCAAATATGGCCTCTAAAGCGGTCTGGTCAAGCGCCAAATGCTCATTTCTGGACGGAAGATGAGCGTCAGTTTTGCATTTTCCAGGCCAAGTGGCCAGCGAAGTGGCCAGTGTTGACATACATCCGATGGATGACTTCTACATGATTATTTCCATCTGAGTTGTGTGCTCTACTGCTAATGCCGCTGACTATGATGTTTTTAAACTTCTTATTATATCTGCATCTCGTGAATTTTCTCTATGTCATGTATTCGGATGAGGACGGTAATATCCTCATGCCTTAGGTGAAATTCTCGCTTGCTCTCACTCGGTCTCGTTAGCTCTCATGTCCCATCTGATCACATGTTTGGAAATCTTTACGAGAGGCCATCATCTTCTACCTGCACCTCTGAACTTTACTAAACCGGGAAGGAGCCACTCATCATAGCGCGGTTTGGGCCAAGAGACTGGCCATAATCTCACACATGCAGAAGATTTAGCATTCGCTATCAATTCTTACAAGAGACCAGCAACACTAGTAGAACTAGTGTCAAGCATGACCCAGGGTCAATAAAGTTCTGTATTCCGGCCCTCAATTGATGGTACATTTTGGGTTGGACTGCAACCATACCTCCTCGATTGCCTTGAAGTCCGCTGGATTGGCCACTTGCGCTGTCCAAATAGGGTCTGTGGGGCTCCTGAATCTTAGACGCAGCCTTTCAATGTCGACATAGAGTATTTCCTGGCCTCCTCTTTCTCTACTGATGGAGAAGTTCACAGAAGTTCCACATTGCTTTCATCTGTTGGAGTCCAACGAGCATGCTGGACATCGGCAATACATAGAACTTCTTTCCGATGCCAAATCTGATGGGACCTCAAGACAATGCCGAGAATAGCATCGGCTGACAAAAGTATCATTCAGCCGCCAATGCGGACAGATTGCTGCTGTGAGGGCTCGTAGCGTTTCCGTCGCTTGCTCGTCCGATGGCAAGGGGCCATCGATTAGCATGATTGGCCACCTTATAAGAGGAGCAGTCTCTCCCCTGAGCACAGGGACTCATTTGCTCCCACACTCGTGATCTTTTCGACGGTTTTCGGGAGCCAATATTTCTTCGTGGCCAATAATCCAATGCGGGCATACCCATAATTTCCGTGTTGCACCTATGCATCTACGTTCCTTGCTGAATTGTGTGAGAGATGACTTGGAAAACAATGACCGATCGTGCACGTCCGAACAAACACTACATATGGACTTCGAACCATGGATTAGGCCGTCGCGCTCCAGCATGCACAATAGCTCCAAACGCTCCGAAAATTGCTCCGAACAAGGAGGGTTTAGCCTCGATCTGGATATTTCGAGAGGCTGGAAAAGTTGACGTCTCATGTCACGTTCTCGGCGCAAATGGCAGGATCCCGGTTCAAGCGCTGAGGAATCAGGGCAATGTGATCTTTTACCGAGAACGTCTTCGATCAAGATGCCCAGCAGATTTCGAATGTGTCTGCTCGAATAGCATGCTGACATGAGACTGCTTGGCGACAAATAGCTCGTTATATCGAGTAACATCTCCGTGGGCATTAATTCGAGGCTGGCCAGGTGGGGAGTGCGTTCAACATCATCTTCTTCATCTAAATTCGCAGTGACCAAACGGTCTGTCAACTCTACATCCAGCCCGGTGTTCTCTATGGACTTATTTAAATGCTCGGAGTTTCTGGGCGTAGTGTGCTTAGAAGCACTCAAGGTTTCATCATTGTTATATATTTTATCGTCGCTCCTACCCAGAAACCAGCGCCGAGCTTTTTATGGGACGGAACATAGTGCTCGCTTCATCGTTGGGGCACTGTCTCAAATTGTGAAACGAAAATTTTGTGATTTATCTGGAAAGTGTGTAGGTTTCTAGCACAACGAAAAAGGTTTTGTTCTATTGAAAAGATGTCGAACGTAAGGCCTGGGAAGATAGTATGTAGATTGGAGGATGCTTAAGGTCTGTGAAGATGGTATGTAGATTGGAGGATGAGGAATGCCGGTTCAACGACCTTCGCTTGTTGAATCAGGACGGAGCTTCGCGGAAAGTTAGTGAAAGCCTGCGAAGCGAGCACGTAAAGCCTACTCGGCATTGGCAACGCTTGTTTGGTGGAAAGCTGGTATCGGAAAACATATCAAAATCGCCGTGGCCACGAAGCATCTGTTGACTTTCGATTTTTTACTCGCCGTAGAAGAAGTTTCTAGCCTAGTGCCTGACAAGCTTGGTAGAATAAAGATCCGGGAGGTCCTGGGGGTCCTGGGGGTGCACGAATCGCTAGATAGGGGCGTACGATTCGGTACTTAGATTTGTATAGGGCTTATACCAAGATCTGTGTATCTATCTATACCCTACTATAGTCGCTGTCGCTGACCGCTATTTATACTCGTTTGTTTCCTCCTACCTTTATTCTTTTTATACATCGCCTTCGCCTCTTATCTACCTCGCCGTAATCCCTTGCTTACCTCGCCGTCGCCCTCACTTTACTATCGCTAACCCGCTATACCTCTACATTTTCCTTATCCCGACCTTGATCCAATAACCGTACCGAGCGTATAAAAAAATAATAGACAAATTACCTTAGCTATACCTTTCACTACGTATACGTAATAGGACGTTCGACGTCCCGAGAACGGAAGAATTGAAATGTTGAGTATTATAAAGATTCTTGATCGTTTAGAGCTCTCAGGGAAAAGTCAATCGGTATGTATTTTATCTCGAATAATTTAGAATTCGTGGAGATCCACCCTAGGGAGGCAAGGACTGTCGCTCTAGTCCCGAATATTCTCGGGCTCCCAATCCGTTGGACTCTTCTAAAAACATCCATCTTGCTCATAATGAGAAAGACACATCTTCTGAGGCTTTCAACCCAGCATCTCTGATAATAGCCACTTTCATTACTTCTAAAACACCCACATATATCAATTATTCCCTTTCTTACCATCATAATGTCTTCGCCAACGCAATTTACAAGATCAACCCGTTTCCTGATCCTTTCAGACACCCACAATTTTGAATTCGGTGATAGCTGTGCCGGCCCACTTCGTCTACCCCTTCCAAAAGTCGACGTCATTCTTCACTGTGGCGATCTGACTTACTGTGGTGGCGCATCCTCGTACAAAAAGCTCATTAAGATGCTTGCCGCGATGGACGCCGAACTCAAAATCGTAATAGCAGGCAACCACGATATCGATCTGGACGAAAAATACTGGAAAACTCATCTGGACGAAGACGATGAGCCTGAAGATCACTCCCTCGCTGTTAACATCATGACAGGATCTCTTGCAGCAAAAGCTTGCGTGACTTATCTAGAGGAGGGGACCTACACATTTACATTGAAGAATGGAGCCAAATTCTCGCTTTACGCTTCTCCATATTCGCCAGCCTTCTGTGACTGGGCTTTCGCTTACGAACACGACGAAGATCGGTTCAATGGGCCGCATTGCGTTGCTGACGGGGTCAAGTCCATCGCAACAAATCCTATCCCCAATGATGTGGATATTGTCATGACGCATGGGCCGCCTAAAGGTATACTGGACGTGTGCCCTCAAGGAAGTGTTGGATGCAAAAACATTCTTCAAGCCATGCGAAGAGTAAGGCCACGATTGCATTGTTTCGGGCATGTTCATCCAGGAAATGGCATGAAAGTTGAGGACTGGGGGTCAACAACCCGTACAGTATCTAAAGAAGACGCTTCAAAGCAGCAAGAGCCTCTCGTAAATTTATATCCGAACCCGATGAATCCTGCCCTTATACACGGACAGCAGTCTCTCATGGTTAATGCTGCTATAATGGATGACCACAACAATCCCGTCAACACTCCCTGGCTAGTGGACCTGGAACTACCTCTCTCACCCTCAACATCCTAAGAGCTCGGAGGACCTCCTTTTGACACGCAATCTTCAAGTGGCGCCAAATCCTAGATCCGCCCATGAACGACATTGCTCGGATATACACGTGGGTTCTTTCATCTTTCATAGCCCACGCTCTTTTCGTGTCGAGGCTTATTTGCCAAGTCTCCCCAACAAAGTAAAATGGAAGCGACAACAGCCCCTCATCATGCCAGCGTGCTGTCATGGTAGCTCTGAGTCAGGGATACGTACCCTCAGGATGATAGTGGGCTTTCTCGTCCTCGACCTCTACATACACCGTCTTTGGAAACAGTACGGAGATTCATACTAGCGATATCTCAGAAGGTTTATAAAACCCAAAAAACCTGACTCGACGAAAGTAAGCATAGGACACCCTTGAGGTAGACAGATGTTGTTGGCAAGATGGGGATCGAGCTTGCGGATGTGAGCATGTATGCTTTTAATCATTAAATAAGATATTCTATCTATCAAAACGCATTAGTCTAGCTACTTTCAAGTCTATCTTTCAAAGAGACTCACATCTTGGTGGTATTGCCCAATCTACCTTCACCCTCAGCTGTATAGTGAGCGTCTTCATTGCTGCTAACTTTCTGAAACTCTTCCAACCTTGGTCTTCCATCCCGTGCGCATTTTACGAGCCTCCCACATAACGCTGATGCTTTCCAGCGAAACAAACACTAATTTGTCCCTATCGCGCTGAACGCTCCCTCCCTCTGTGTTGTGTTCTACGTAGCATCTCTATGCTCTTGAGGAGCGTGTTGATATGCTTCATCGATTCAGCCTCATTCGAATTCATTCGATCCTTCAACTGCCGCACTTCAGTAATCCTAATCACCTGAGCCTGCCTCATGATGCAGACCGCAAAATCACCACGCTCGTCGAGCACATCGGTCCACTCTTGATCAAGGAGAAGTCCTCCAAGATTCTCGGCAATTGGATTGATCGCTCTTAGACGAAGGTTCTTGTCATTCGGTGGTGTGTTGTTGAAGACCCTCACTAGAATGCCTTGGTAGCCTGCAGGGGGCCAATTTGCACGGACCAAAGCCTCGAATTTGATTGCTGCAGCTTCTCTCAATGTAGAGATGTCGTAAATATCTCCCAAGGCATATAGATCGACATGGAGCTCGATAGGCGAGGTATCGTCTGTCCCTTTGCTTGCCTCGCACGCTATGGGGCTTTTGGAAACCATGTTCAAGTCCAATTTATTGGCGTCGACTACTTTGGCTTCGGCGTAGAGGAAGACGATCATGCACGCCACGACTTTTGGATTGGTATCTGTGATTTTTATCGTGCCGGTGGTTCCTTCGACGAATTTGCTGTTACATTGAGCAGCCAGAACTTTTGATAACGGAGAGATAACAGATTGGTGGACTGCGAAGTAGTGCTTGTCGCAGAGTAAAGTGAGATCTGAGGTTTTGCCCCGGTCCAGCGCAGCGATAAGGGTCGCGACGAAAAGTTTTCCAGGTTTTGGTGACATCGTGTGGGGTGTTGTTGAGTTGTAGTCTGATGAGTTTGGACGTAAAGAGATTCGACAAATGCTTATGACGGATGAGGAATGATGGCAGATAGAAGATAGATGAAGAGGTCGAAAGTTATCCGTCTCAGCGAAGACACTTCATAATTGTGTGTCATTAGACAATGAAAATCCCTCACTGTACAATAGCACTGTGAGAAAAGCCCCATTGTTACGCTCGGCTTCTTCCTATTTCATTGTCAAGATCAACAACGACGGATCTTGATCCCCAATGACTTAATGCGAGGGTCAATTGTCTGTAATGGCCGAGATCAGAGCTCTTATGCGATTCATTGATTGCACAGATATGGCGACTTTTGTTCCTTTTAAAATCCCCCCCTAGAAATCCCCACTTATACTAATGCAAGAGAACTTCCCGTCCTTTAAACCCTCAATTCGCTTCCGGAAGAGACTCGTTCACGAACTCTGCGATGGGAAGCTCCAACAACCCAACCCTCGTGTTATCCAACGGCCCTACTATTATGGCATTAGGTATCGTAGAAGCAATCGTTGGCAGCTGAAACATTGCAACTACTCTCGCACACAAGGCAGCGTTCGAGGATATAGAAGCACCCACGACGCAACCAACACATCCTCACACTTCTCTATGAGTCTATTAGCGGCTAGTCATTTGCAGGGAGCGGCGTAGACGCAATTCCGGTATAGCAATATCGTATACCGCCGCTGACACTGGCTCAGACGTGGTTGTCGGATCGAGTACGGAGGCTGTGGGGGGCCATGGGCTTCAGGAGTGCTGCTACTGGTGCTGCGAGAGGAACGAGCGTGGTGGTATAGTTTAGTAGTGACGGGGTAGCTAAATTGGGGCCTTTGAGTCGTGTTGAAGCTGTAGCACTGTAGATCGCGGTGGCTTTTGAGATCTGAGGGTGGTTCTGGAGGTAGCTGTTGGGTCAGTGGTTCTTTTGTTGCTTTGAGGAGCGAGGATGGTAACAAAGGCTGAGAAGGAAGATAGGGAAGAGAGAAAGGGACGTCTGAAAAGGTATTGATTAAGAGGCCATCTAATACATGTCATGCAAACAGATGTTATCAGTCTTGCACGAACATGATTTGAGAGAGATTAGTATTATACATGATCCTTCGTATCCTGAGAAGGAGGCTCCACATCGTTTAGCCAGTTGACGACCTCGTCTTTTAATTCGAGTACCGAATCAGACGTAAGCAATACGTAGAACAGCCCTAACTCGCCCTAATTTGCTCGATAGGTGGTGGCGGAGACTGCATCACTGCGTCAGCGTGCCGGGATTTTGCGCGATGCTGCCTTCAACCTAAATTTGCAATGGCGATTGAGTGAGTGGGTTAGCTTTGGAATGTGAGGAACGACTTGGTTGTTTATCTATGGAGGTTTGCTGCTACTTATGGTATATGCCAAGTATAGTAGGGCTGAGGCTGATATCCAACGCTCCCCTATCGACGAAAAACCGTATGTGCTGGTGTAGCTCCCCCTGAATCCATATCCCGTGTCGTATTTATGTATATCCTGCTTTTAAGCCTGATTAAACCCGTAAACCTTTTTCGTTCGTAGGGAAATCGGGAAGAGTTTTATAAATATATTAACATACCTAATATACAGGGCTTTAGTGTATAGCCGGTACTCTTTACGTATAAGTATCTAGGCCATCTTTCGGCTCCCCTAATATTAATTTATATACTCCCGCTATCCTCTTTTATCCTCCTAGCCCTTTAGTTTTAGGCCCCGTAAAGACTATCCCGCTCTAGCCGGCCTCGTTTCCTGCGCCGATCGGATACTAATAATTCCGATAACTCGTATCTAGTCTTCTCTTTTAACTCTGTCTAAAAGATATTGTAGTCGATATCGTAGGAGGGAGGTATCCTATTTCGGAATAATCTTCGAAATAGTGGAAATCGCTCGTCGAAGTCGCGTGTTACTTTAGGGTAGAATTAAACGTAACGGATATCGACCCTATAATTTATATTTAAATACGACGTACGGACTAATGTATTTATACGAAGGAAGTCGCCTTTAATAGTAACACTATATATTAAATCGGGTTTATAACCCTTTGGAATATAAAGAACGATTTAGTTATTTATCTATAGAGGTTTACTACTACTTATAGTATATATTAAATATAATAGGGCTAAGGCTAATATCCAACGGTTAATAAGAATCTTATAAGAATAGTATATTAATAACGTAGTTTAATAGTATATACTATACTTTATATTACTTTACTAGTACCCTCGGGTTAGGAAAAAATTATTAATATTCTCGTAATTTCTTTTAACCAGACAAGATACCGATACCGGATCTCGATAGGAAGATAATAACCGTACGGGTACTTTACTATACTCGGTGTAACTAACCTCAACGCGAATTATATTTTAACACGAATTATATCTTAACGCCAAATCGATTTTACGCCTAAAAGTCGAATATTCTAATATATATATAATAACCACGATTTATATAAATATTCTAAATAAGGTGACTTCTAACTATAAACTATAAACTTAAATAATATTTTTTATTAAAATTATTATAATACGAAAAATATAAAAGGTAATTAATTTTATTAAAGTAGTTTTAATTATTCTAATATTCTCTATTTAACTTTTATAGTACGAGCTTTATATTATATTATTAAGAGGATAATATAAATAAATTTAATATAAGAAGTTATTTTAATATTATATATAGAGGCGGTTATAATATAAATTATTTAATATTCGACTTTTAGATATAAAATCGATTTAATATTAAAATATAATTCGCGTTAAAGTTAACCGTATCGAGTATAGCGAAATACTTATATAATTAGGATTAACGATAATACTCGTTTTTAATTATAATATATTATTATATAAAAGTTTACTATATAATTTTTAAATGAAACGAGTATTAAATTTAATTGTTAATTAAATAGCGAGCTTCTTATCGGATAAAGTAATATCTATAAATTTAAAATATAAAACGAGTATTATCGAAATAATAATAATAGAGATTCTATAAGAATTATCGATCTCGTTAGTATTATTCCTATTTTTTAATATTTTATTAATCGAGTAATATATTAAAATTATTATATAAAAAAAATTCTTAAAATATTTAAAATTATTTTAATTTTGATTCTAAAAGTTAAAATAATAATCGATTTAATAAAACTCTAATTAAATTATTTAATATTAAATTATTAAATAAATCGAGAAATTTACTTAAATATATATAATAAATATAAATTTATCTCGAATAAACTTTAAAATAAAGAGATAAAATAAAGATAAATAATTAAAATATTATAAAGTTATAATTTAAAATATTAGAAATATACTAGTCGACGATTATAGAATTTCAATAATTTACGTAGTTTCTCTATTCTAAATAGTAATTATATAAATATTATTATAAAACCTAAATAATTAAGAATATTACTTATTATATCTAGTTATAATAAAATTTCTAATTTTAAAATTATATTTACTCGTTATACTATCGATATTTAATTAATTATAGAGTTTAATAGAAAGATTCGAATATTAGAAAAAAACGAGTTTTAATATATAGTAACCGATTTAACTATAATAATTATTTTCTAATATTTTAAAATATAATCTCGTAATAATCGAAAAAGATATTTAAAAACTTTAAACTCTAGATATTAAAAAATAATATAAAATAATATATATTATTTAGAGGAAAAAGAACTAGATAAACTCGATTAAAAATATCGAGAGATATTAAAATATTAAAATTATCGATTAAAGATTTAGAGACTAAATTAATAATAAATAAATAAATAAATAAATAAATAAATAAATAAATAAATAAATAAATAAATAAATAAATAAATAAATAAATA
>JAABUS010005573.1_pt1 | contig 16358 bp, 19 predicted proteins | sample 5560161 | NCBI WGS metagenome assembly JAABUS01 (sample SAMN10711885, study PRJNA513376) | rock metagenome | isolation source: Antarctica rocks | place: Antarctica: Victoria Land, Trio Nunatak nord | collected 2016-01-04
CAGCCCAGGTGTTCCTGCGCTGGGCCAAGACAAGCGGACACGCCCCGCGGCTGCAGCAAGCGCCGACTCCCGCCCGCACCCGCCGCTCCCCGATCAGCCAGCAGCGGCGGCTGAGCTGGACCAACCGGGCGCTCACCGACGACAGCATCGCGCTGCGCACCCGCGTCGCGGCCGGCCTGCTCCTGCTGTTCGCCCAGCCGATCACCCGCATCGTCAAGCTCACCCTCAACGACGTCACCCGTGACGGGCAAGACGTCTACCTGCGACTGGGCAACCCGCCCACCCCCGTGCCGGCGCCGCTGTCACTGCTGAGTGGGGGTCGGGAGCGCTGCGGCGTGCCGTGCCAGGTCCTCGCCGACCTGCCGCACGGCCGGCGCGACCCGACGGGCCGTCATCGACAGCTCCCCGGCGCCAGCAGCGATGGCCGGTGGGCCGTCGCGGTGCGGTCCTCCCATCGTCGCGGTGACCCAGCTGATCGTGTTGGTGCTGCGCTCGTTGGTGGTTCCTGGCACGAGCATCAGCCGGTTGGCGAGCGCCTCGCGCACCGAGAGATCGAGCGCTCCCGCCAGCGCCGGAACGGACTGGGCGAACCCGAGCGCTGAGGCTGCAAGCCGGCGCACGTCCTGTGGGGTTGCCCTCTCGGGCAGCTGGGCGGCCTGGCCGGCGAGCGCGGTCGTCCGGCCCAGCAGGTCCTTGCTGGCCGCTGCCAGCTCGACGCGCGGCGCCGTCATCGACCGGGCTGGCGCCTCGCGCAGCCGATCGGCAGACGCGGCCGTGGCGCGTAGTGCTCGGGCGGCCTCAGCGGCGCCGGCCACAGCTGGGGCGGCCCGCTCGAGGACCGCTGCGGCGTGCAGGCTGCCGTACTCCAGCAGCCGGCGGACACCCTTGACGTCGGCGACAGACAGGTTGGCGCCGCGAGCACTGACCGCATGCGTGTAGCGCGTCATCGCTTCGGCCAGGTCGCCGACGACCTGCGGCCCGGGGGCGGGCCGGTCCGAGGGATCTCGCCGGGCGTCGCGTGCGCTCGATGCACCTGTGGCGGCGACCTGCCCGAGTGCCTGGCTGCTGGGATGGGCGAGCTGAGGGCCACGCGCCGGGCCGCGCGCATCGGAGGTGGGGGGCTCGGCGGCCGGGACGCGGGCGCGGACCTCACCGGACACGACCCTTAGCGCGTCGTGTCCGGGGTGGGTGAGCATCCGGTAGGGCAGGGCCCAGTCCTCGCCGGACTTGAGCCGGGGCAGCACCGCCTCGCTCAAGTCATGGTCGAGATACGGCAGCGCGGCGGCGATGTCGGTCAGATCGCGCAGTGCGAGCCAGGCGTGGGAGTCGGGCAGCTCGCGGAGCGCGTCGACGTAGGCCACTAGACCGATGGTGGCGCGGGCCGCCTGCTGCCAGGCGCGTTCGTAGGCGGTGAGCGACTTGTCATCGGGCGCGCCGAGTTCGGTGGTTCCGAACGGCAAGGCGCGCGGCAGCTCGGACAGCGTCTGGTGCAGCGCCTGCGCCGGGCGGTGGACCACGTCGTGCAGCGTGAGCTCCCGGACCGTCGCGAACGACGGGACGTTGCCGACCGAGCCGATGAGCTGACGCAACTCAACCAGGACCGCGTCCCGGGCGGCCATCGCAGAGCTCGGGTCGACCAGCGGCCGCGGCTGCACCGCGCCGTCGATCAGCAAGTGCGCGGTGGCTGAGGCGAGGTCGTCGAGGTGCCGTGCCCACGCGCTCACAGCACACGTCCATCGGGCAGCATGACCGGGGCGGGCGGGCCGGCTAGCCACGGCTGGCGGTGGATGAACTCACGCCACTGCGAATCGGCCAGCGCCTGCGGGTCTCGCTGGCAGCGGATCGCCGTGCCGAGCTCCCTGCCGACCCGGGCGAGCTCAAACCGGCGGGCGGTCGGCTGGGCGACGACGGCGTGCCGCACGAGCCGTTCGGTGATCTGGACCAGCGCCTCGAGGTGGTCGCAGTCCGGGCCGGCGATCGGCTCGGCCGGGTCCGGCCACAGCTCGCCGAGCATCGACCACTCGAGCAGGGCGGCGCAGAGATAGTCCGTGCAGTCCGAGGACAGCTGCTCCCGGTGGGTCTCCAGCCAGGCCAGGACCGACAGGTCCTGCTCGAGGGTGGGCTGCGGGTCGGTCGGCCAGCGCTGGTAAGCCGGCGGCACCGTCGGGTCGTCGTCAGGCGGGAAGGGGATGTCGGGCAAGGGAGGGTCTCCAGTTCTGTGAGCGGCCCTGATGCGGGCCCTGGTTCACCGTGGCGAGCGAAGGTGCATCAGGGACGGGTCGCGGCTGAAGCTGTGGACGCCCTGTCGTCGCGCACAGCCGGACTCCCGGCCTGAACGACGGCGGACCCTGTTACAGCCGTCACCACCCGTCACCTGATGTAGGTGCGGTCCAGACCCCTGCTGTGACAAAAGATCAAGAACTTTCCTGCGCTGCGGGGGGAGGGCCCGCCAGCGAAGGCGACGCCGGCCACGACACCCGGCGGACTCCGGCCGCGATCTGGTTCCTGGCGGTCATCGACCTGGCGGCCGGCGCCTACCTCCTCGTGACGCGCACCGCCTCGATCGCCGGGACAAGCCCGGGGTGCTGGCAGTCGCGGTGACCCCTTTCGTGTGCGCCGCGCTCCTCGGTGGGCTCGGGACCTGGCAGGCTCTCCAGGAACCGGCAGACCAGTCGCTCCTGGCGCACTGAGCGTGCCGGCACGAAGGGTCTGAACGTCCCGGATCGACGACTCGGGGGGCACAGCGTCACGACTCACCCCTACGACGACGTCCTCACTCCATTGGGCGTACGGCGGCGCGGACGGCAGGGTCGATGTTGTCGTGATGAACGAGGCGATGGACGACCACCGGCGATCCCGGGCCGCCGCGCAGCTGCTTGCGCACACCGAACGACGGATGCACGAGGCAGCCGCACTGTTCGATCGCCGAGGCAGCCACCGGAGATCGAATCAGGCGACACCAGAAGCGATCCCGTAGCAAGTCTGCTCGTCGCCGCCCGGTCTGAACTTCCTTGATCTCGTTGAGCGCGCTGCTCTGTTCAGGACCGCGCAGGTCACTCCCGACTACGCCACCTTGCGCGGGCGGTCTCGGCGCCACCCGGGCGCCGTCGGACCACGCCGGCGTCGTCCAGCAGCCGCTGCACCTTCACGTTGCCGACCTCGCGTTCGCGTGCGACCGCAAGCACCGGGAGTCGGCGCCGCTGGTAGGCGTCAACGAGGTAGCCGGGCAGGTCACCGGCGAAGCCCAACTCGACCAGGCGGCTGGCCGAGCAGGCCGGTGCGCAGGTGCGACCGCTCACCACCGTGACAGCGGTGCGTCCGCTGCCCGGCGGCGGCTACGCCGTCGAGACGCAGACGACGGGCCTCGGCCGGCGCGGACGGACGACGACGACGGCGGCGCAGGTGGTGCTCGCCGCGGGCGCCCTGGGCACGCAGCGCCTGCTGCACGCGATGCACGACGACGGCGTGCTTCCTTGCGCTGTCACCGCGCCTGGGCGGGCTGACCCGGACCGCCAGCGAGGCGCAGTTCGGCGCGATGACGGCCAGGGCCGAGGGCCGCGGCTTCTCGCAGGGCGTGACCATCACCTCCTCGTTCCATCCCGACGACGTCACCCACATCGAGCCGGTCCGCTACGGCCCCGGCAGCAACGCGATGGGGCTGCTGTCCACTCTGCTCGTAGACGGCGGCGGACGCCTGCCGCGTCCGCTGCGCTTCGGTCTGCAGGTGCTGCGGCATCCGCTGCTCTTCCTGCGCTCGCTGTCGGTGCGCAAGTAATCGCAGCGCACCATCATCGCGCTCGTCATGCAGACACTCGACAACTCGATCACGGTGAAGCGCGGGCGTTCGGCCCGCTGACGTCGGGTCCCGGCCACGGCGAGCCGAGCCCGACCTGGATCCCGGTCGGGCACGAGGCGGTGCGCCGGATCGCCGAGACGATCGACGGCTATCCCGGTGGCACGCTCGGCGGCGTCGCGAACGTGCCGATGACCGCGCACATCCTGGGCGGCTGCGTCATCGGGGCGACGCCGGACGAGGGCGTCGAGGACCCTACCACCGCGTCTTCGGGCACGAGGGGCTGCACGTCGTCGACGGCGCAGCGGTGTCGGCGAACCTCGGTGTCAACCCGTCACTGACCATCACCGCGCAGGCCGAGCGGGCGATGTCGCTGTGGCCGTACCGGGGCGACCCCGACCCGCGGCCCGCGCTCGGCGCCGACCTACCGGCCGATCGTGCCGGTCCCGCCGGCCCGGTCGGTCGTGCCGGCGGGGAGCGCCGGGCGAGCTGCGCCTGCTTCCCCTCCCGCCGTCCGCCCGGCGGCCGGTCAGGGGCCTCCGCCGCTGCTGGCGCCGATGTTCGCGATGTCGCCGATATTCGCCATCCGGAGCAGGCCCCGGGCCACGAGGCGGTCGCGCTCCATGACGTTGATCTCCCACAGTTGCTGCGTGCCGTCTCTGTGCACCGGCGTGCCGACGACGTTCAGGCGGGCACCGACCCGCACGGCGCGCAGAAAGTCGGTGGAGTTCGAGACGCCGACAACGTGCCCGCGCTCGCCGAACCAGACGGCGCCGCCCACGCTGCCAACCGTCTCGACCAGAGTGCACAAGACACCGCCGTGAAGGAGGCCGAAGGGCTGAAGAAGCTCGGACCGCACCACGAGTTCGGCGACGACACGGTCGGCAGCGGCCTCAAGGAGGTGCAGTCCCACGAGGCGGTCAAAGCCTCCGTAGGCGTGTTTCTGGAGTTGCGCCAGCGTCAGGTCGTCGTCGCTCACAGCCAGAACATACCGAAGACCTACTGCCTTGAGGTCGCCTCGGTCGGGTGCATGCGCGCCCTCTGAACGTGGGAGTTGGCCGTGGTGTGGCTTGACTCACCACGCCTCGCGCGACAGATTCTACCAACCCGTCGACATAAATGGAGGTCGAGCGTGAGACTCGAGGCTGCTGGAGCGATCGTCTACGACGGGCGGGAGGTGATCTCGTCGGCCCGGCTGGACGATCTGGCCCGCGCGATAGGAACATCGAGCGCGGCCGAGACGGCTGGACTGGTCCCGTATTTCGCGCCGACCGTCGCGGGTGAGACCCACTTCGTCGACGTGCTTGGCCTCGACCTGACCCGGGCTCTGCTCGGCGGGCTCAGTTACGAGTGGGGGCGCCCCTTCGAAGCGGGGGAGGCGGTAGGAGTGAAGGTGTTCGTCGAGAAGGTCTTCGACAAGGGCAGCAACCGCTTCGGCGTCGTCGTCGCCGAGTTCACCGGCACCGACGGCGGATTCATCCAGCGTCAGTCGGCCACGTTCATCGAACGGGGCGCAGCCTGATGGACCTCTCCGAGTCCACGACCGCCCCTGTCAGTCGCGTCCAGATCGCCCGCTACGCCTGCGCCGTGGGTGACTTCAACCCGATCCACGTCGACGAGGAGTTCGCCAAGGCAGCCGGCATGCCGTCGGTGATCGCTCACGGACCGCTCACCGCGGCCCTCCTCATCGACGTCTTGGTCGGTCAGGTGGGAGCGAGCGCCCTCGGCGCTGCAGACGTCCGGTTCAAGACGCCGGTATTCCCCGGCGACACCCTGACCGTGGTGCCCACTGCGGGCGGCGTCGAGGTCCGCAAGGCCGATGGCAGCGTTGCGGCCACGGCCGCACTGAGGGAGTCCGGCACGTGACGTATGACTTCCTGATCGTAGAAGAGCATGACAACGGCGTCCGGGTAATTACGCTGAACCGGCCGGATCGACTCAACGCTTGGAACGCGGGCATGCGGTCCGAGATGCGTGACGCGGTCGACCGTGCTGCAGGAGATCGCGACTTGCGCGTTCTGATCCTTACCGGCGCCGGTCGCGGTTTTTCAGCGGGCGAGGACGTCAGCGACATGGGGGACTTGGCCGCCATCGGAACCCGTGGATTCCGTGCTGCGGCCCGCGGCATCCACGATGTCTTCGACACCATCGAGGCGATGGAGGTGCCGGTCATCGCGGCAATCGACGGCGTCGCCGCCGGCGGCGGTTTCGAGTTGGCGCTCTCTTGCGACTTCCGCGTCCTCGCCGAGGGGTCTCGGCTGATCATGCCTGAGGGCAAGGTCGGCCTGATCCCGGGCTCGGGCGGCTGCTCGAGGATGGTCCGCCACCTGGGACTCGGTCGTGCGAAGGAGCTGGTAATGCTCGGCGGTTTCCTGGGAGCTGAACAGGCTCAGACGGCAGGCCTAGCCACACGCGTCGTTGCGAAGGGTGCGGCCGTGACAGAGGCCGTGCGCCTGGCTGGGGAGTTGACCAAGCACGCCCCGCTCGCGCTCGGCATGGCCAAGCTCGTACTCAACACCTGCACCGACGTCGACGGTGAGACCGGTCGGCGGCTCGAGCGGCTCGGCCAAAGCATTTTGAAGACGACGAATGACCACCGGGAAGGCGCGACCGCCTTCCTCGAGAAGCGCACACCGGAATGGACCGGGACCTGACGCCGACGACCGGACTAGGAAGCGAGGCACCGTGATCACGCCGCAGGACGACGAGAGATTCTGGAACCGGCAGACGCAGACCGCGTCACGCGAAGAGCTCGACGCAGTTCACCTGGCCAAGATCCGGCGGATGATCGCGTGGGCGTACGACGCCTCGCCGTTACACCGCCGCGTCTACGACGACGCCGGTGTGAAGCCGTCCGACATCGTGTCGTGGGAGGACTTCCACAACAAGCTGCCGTTCACAGACAAGCCGGACTACATGCAGGCGCAGGATGAGAGCCCCGACGGCTTCGGCGGCGTGGCCCTCGGCCAGGAGCACTGGCAACAGTACTTCCACACGACCGGCACCACTGGCCGTTTCCTCAACGAGGTGTTCTCGCAGTACGAGATGCACAAGGCGGGGTCCCAGTACTGCTATGGGCTGCAGGACTACGGGGTGCGTCCGGGTGACTCCATGTACTTCTGCTTCAACTGGGGCAACTGGATCGGGCTCTGGACCTTCTACTGGGGAGCCCGGGACATGGGACTGCGCATCATTTCGGGCGGCGGTTCCACTACCGAGGAACGGATCAACCAGATCCTCAAATTGAAGCCGAACATCGTTGTCGCCACCCCCACCTACTTGCTGCACCTGGCGGAGGTGGCCCAGGCGAAGGGCGTCGACCTCAGCGTTGCCGGGGTCAAAATGGTCGCCGCTGGTGGCGAGGCGGGACTTTCGATCCCCGCCACGCGCGAGCGCATCTCGACGCTTTGGGGGGTCGGCGACATGGTGATGGATTGCTATGGCATCGGAGAGGCGCTGTTCATCGGCCAGTCGTGTAAGGAGTGGGCAGGGGGCGTCCACGTGATCGAGGACGTCTGCCACTCCTACGTCGCCGACCCGGACACCGGTGCGCCGATCCTCGACGAGGACGCGGTCGGCGAGCACGTCGTCACCAGCTACACGCACTTCAGTCAACCGTTCATCAAGTACCGCACGCACGACCTCGTGCGTCGTACGTCGCGGCCCGACCACGGCTGTGGGTGGAACTTCGCGCATCTGCCCGGAGTGGTGCTTGGCCGCGCCGACTTCATGGTGACGATCCGCGGCGTGAATGTGTATCCGACTGCCGTCGAGAACCTGCTTGGCGAAGTAGATGGAATAAGCAACCACTACGAGCTCCACATCTCCCGCGAGTCAGGATTTGATCGAATGCTGGTCAAGGCTGAGGCCGACCCCGAGGCCCGGCTCGACCGTGCCGAACTCGACAGAGCGTTGAACGCCCACCTTCGCGAGCACTTGGGCGTCCGGCTCGAGACCGAGATCCTGGTCGCGGAGTCCTTGCCCCGCTATGAGCTGAAGACCAGGCGTGTCTTCGATCATCGTGCTGAGGATGAGCGACCCACCATCACCCTCGGCCAGACGTGAAGGGGAACCCAACAGTGACGACCAGCGAGGTCCAGACCGACGACTTGCCCGCCGGGGCTGATGCCGCACAGCTTGGCCGACTGCTCGATCTGCGCGAGAGCCTGCACCGCGAACGAAAGGTCAGTACTTCTCCAGCTGTTGCGCGAGCCCTGCAGATGGCCGACTACTACCTGTTCCTCGGACTGACCTACTTCGGGTACTCCGAGAAGCTCTTCCCGGAACAGGAGTGACCCGCGTCGTCGACTTCCACACTCACCTGTTCCCGCCAGGAGCCATGGACGAGGCGGCGTTGAGCCCTTTGAGGGCTCGCGGCCTCCTGCACCACATGGCCGATCTCGTATGTGGGGACGGCAGCATCGAGCCAGCGCAGTTGGCGCGCTTCTTCGCCGCCGAGGGCGTCGCGCACAGCGTCGTGCTCGCCGAGGTGACCCCCCTGACGACGGGGATCTCCAGCAACGAGTTCGTGGGCGAGTACTGCCAGGGCGTCGACGGCCTCATCCCCTTCTGCTCGCCGAATCCCTACCTGGAGCGTGACCCCACTCGAGCAATGGAACACCTCGTGTCGCGGTACGGCTTCCAAGGGGTCAAACTTTACCCGAGCTATCTGCCGATGGCCCCGAACGACGCACGGCTCTATCCGCTCTATGCCTTCGCTCAGGAGGCAGGACTGCCGGTGATGTTCCACACCGGAATCTCCACCTTTCCGGGATCACGGCTCAAGTGGGCGTCCCCGCTTCTGCTGGACGACGTGGCCGTCGACTTTCCCGAGCTGCCGATCGTCTTGGCGCACGGGGGCCGCGACTTGTGGTTCCACGAGGCCTTTACGCTGGCGCGCCTGCATGCGAACGTCTACTTGGAGGTGTCTGGGCTACCAGCGTCCCGACTGCTGCAGTACTTCCCGCGTCTGGCGACGCTGCAAGGCAAGGTTCTGTTCGGCACCGATTTCCCGGTCCTGCCGAGCATCAGTGCTGCGGTCGAGGCGGTGCGCGGTCTCGGTCTTCCTGAGGAGGTCGTCGAGGACATACTTGGTGGGACCGCCCGCACACTGCTGCATCTCTAGGTTAAGCCGACGGCCCGAGGCTTTGGCGGCGTACGCGCCAGGTGGGGCGTGACCTCGGTACGGTTGCCTGCGAGCGCGTGCCGGGGCTCGGCGACGTGACGCAGCGCAGGCTGACGGGAGCAGGTGTGATCGAGCAGCAGGATCCCGGGGAGCCACCACGGCGTCGGCGTGGTCGACCGCGCCTGACTGAGCCCACTGCTGCCTATGTCCGCCGCCAGGCCGAGATCATCGAGGTGGCCGCCCGAATCTTCCACGCCCACGGTTACGAGGCGGGGTCGCTGGATGACGTGGCCGCCGCGCTCGACCTGCGCAAAGCGAACCTGTACTACTACGTCGACTCGAAGGCGCAGCTCCTGTACCTGATCTTCGATCGGGCCATCTCGCTCGCCCTGCAGAGGCTCGACGATCTGTCGAAGACTCCAGACGCGCGCGAGCGTTTGGCCGCGTTCATCGCGCACCAGGTCTCGCTCGTGGCGGACGAGCGCAGCCTTTTCACGGTAATATTCGAAAGCCGGCCGCGGCTCGGCGCGGAGTACGAAGAGCAGATCCGTCAGAAGGAGCGGGTCTATCTCCGCCGTTACGTGGAAGCGGTGTCCAAGGCGATCGAGGCCGGCGCCATCCCAGAAGTCAATCCCCGCTACGGGGCACAGGCGATTCTGGGCATGTCAAGCTGGGTCTACAAGTGGTTCGACCCGGAAGAAGATGACTGGGCGCAGCTGGCGAGTGACTTCGTCGAGCTCGTCCTCAAGGTACGTCTCCCCGTGGAGGGACTGTCCTCTGCCGACGTCCTGCGATAGTGCAGCGTTGCCCGAACGCGATGCTCGTGCGTTTCCGCGTAGGGGTCGCTTGTGAGTCAGCCGAATGCGGATGGCATCGGCCTGGGATCACACATCTTCGTACTGTTCTGGACGGTCGGTAGCAGCGCCCAGCCAGTCCGGCAGAGGCAGCGTCCTGAACTGCGGATGTCTGGTCATCCACACATGCGTAGTACGGCTGCGTGCCACGCGCCGCCCTTCGACGGTCATGACGTGACCCATGTCGAAGCTGGAGCGCCGGCTCGCCACCACGGCTGTCTCTATGCGAACGACGTCGTCAAGGTCCACGGGCCCTTCATACACGCACCGGCTGTCGACCACCGGAAAGCCGAAGCCCGCAGCGAGGATCTCGCGCACGGGGTGACCGACAGCACACAGCAACTCGTGCAGTCCGTCGTCCATCCAGTAGAAGTAACGACCGTAGCAAGCCAGCACCTGGTCGACGTCCCCCATGGAGACGCGCCGATGCGTGACGGCGATCGTCACTGCGCCACTCCCTGCCGGCGAAGTTCCTGCTTCGCGATCGTCAGCAGGTGGACCTCGTCAGGCCCGTCGACCAGCCTCAACGTCCGGGCGTGAGCGTAGTGGTGGGCGAGCGGGGTGTCCTGAGAGACACCCGCGGCGCCGAAGGTCTGGATCGCTCGGTCGATCACGTTCAGCGCCATCCTCGGCGTCGCCACTTTGATCATCGCAATCTCGGCGCGGGCCTGCTTGGCCCCGACGGTGTCGAGAAGCCAAGCAGCGTGCAGGGTGAGCAAGCGGGCCTGTTCGATCTCGAGGCGCGACTCGGCGATCCAGTTGCGGACGGTCTGATGGTCCACGACCCGCTGGCCGAAGGTGGACCTGCTCTCTGCGCGGCTCACGAGCAACTCCAGTGCCCGTTCCGCCTGGCCGAGTGCTCGCATGCAGTGGTGGATGCGCCCGGGTCCGAGCCGCGCCTGGGCGATCCTGAACCCGTCGCCCTCCTCCTGCAACAGGTTCGACGCCGGCACCCGAACCTTGTCGAAGGACACGTCGGCATGCCCGTCGCCTTCGTCGTAGCCTAGGACGCTCAGAGTTCGGTGCACCGTCACACCGGCGGAGTCGAGTGGCACGAGCACCATTGAGTGTTGGCGGTGTGGGGGTGCGTCCCGATCACTCACCCCCATGAAGATGCTCACCGCGGCCTGCGGCCGGGGACCGTTCGTCGTCCACCACTTGCGCCCGTCCACCACGTACGCGTCGCCGTCGCGGGTGATCGTCGCCGCGATGTTCCTCGCATCAGAGCTTGCCACGTCCGGCTCGGTCATCGAGAAGCAGGATCGGATCTCGCCAGCAAGCAATGGGACCAACCAGCGCTGCTGCTGTTCGGGCGACCCGAACTGCGCGAGGACCTCCATGTTGCCGGTGTCCGGCGCACTGCAGTTGAACACTTCAGGACCGATCAGACTACGGCCCATGAGCTCTGCCAGGGGCGCGTACTCCGTGTTCGTCAGACCAGGGCCCCATCTCTTATCAGGCATGAACAGGTTCCAGAGCCCACGTTCCCTAGCTGCTGCCTTGAGCTCGGCCATCACCGGCGTCTCGTGGTACGGGCTGGGAACTTCTCGGAGCTGTTCGCTGTGTACGGCCTCGGCAGGCAGCACCCGCGTCTCCACGAACTGCCGGACGCGGCCCTGCAAGTCCCGGGTGCGTGCGCTGTGCTCGAAGTCCACTTCGCTCCTCGCTAGGGAGGTCCAGTATTTCGTCCGACCAGTCAGTTGACAAGTAGGACGGATCGGTGTCAGGCTCTGCCTGGGACGAGGGCACGACCTGGAGGAGACTGCTGTGACTGCTTCCACGATGGATCTGCAGGGCCGGAAGGTATATGCCGAGGGTGACCCTGAGATGCCAGCGGAGTTCAAAGAGCTTTTGATCCGCATGCTGAAGCACCACCTGGAGAACTCCACGAACCCCAAGTTCACCGACCTGCTGAACCTGACGTGGGTGAAGGGGATGACCCTCATCCCGGACCAGAAGCTCAAGGTCACCTACGCGAAGCTCATGCAGCAGGAGGTCGAGCACGGGGCGATTACGGCCCGAATCCTGGAAGGCCTGGGTGTCGGCCCCGTCGACTACGAGATCAAGCAGTACCTGTTCCACCTGCCGATCGACACTTTCTGCGACCTCGCCTACTTCAACGCCCTGGGTGACAGGGTCGGCTGCTACATCGGTGAGACCTGGGACGGCGTGCCGTATGCGCCGCTGCTGGAGGTGGCCGACCGTCTGCACAAGGACGAGATCTTCCACGCCACCTTCGGCATGAACAACCTCCGGCGGATCGTGGCGACTCCCGAGGGTCTCAAGGAGGCCAACGAGAAGATCAAGATCTGGTGGCCGGCTGCGCTCGACATGTTCGGCCGTTCGGACTCCGACTTCTCCGACGAGTACGTGAAGTGGGGCCTGCGACAGAAGAATAACGAGGAGCTGCGTCAGCAGTACATCGCCGACACTCGGCCGTTGCTCGCGCGGCTCGGCATCGAAGTGCCGGACGACACGGCGAACCGCCGCTTCCTCTGATATGGCCAGGAGCGCGGGTGGCTGGTCGGTCGTGGTGCTGCGGCCCGACCCCAAGAGCACGCTCTTTGATGTCAGCCTCTCGGGCTACCACGAGTTCTTCTTCGTTGCAGAAGGCGAGAAGTCCCTCGCTATCACCATGTTCGAGCCCGGCGAAGACGCCTACTCCGAGCCCCAGGTCTTCCTGTTCGCCAAGCCGTACGGTTGGCGGAACGATCTGGACGACGACGAGGCGCTCATGCAGGTGTGGCAGGCCGTCGGCGTACAGCGTTGACATTCGGGAGATCAGGAGAGGAGAGGCTGTCGTGACGACCTTCACGGTGCGGGGCGGGCGCAATGGCAGCCAGGTCCACGTCACCTGGACCGACGGGAAACTCTCCGGTGATCCACCGACGGTCGATCTCATACAGGTTGAGGCGGAACTTGCTCACCTCAACCCGAACGATCGGCAGTCGTGGTCGCACTTCGTCGATCCCTACCGCGAGCTCCCCGAGGATCCGCTCGCCGATCCATCCGCCACGTGGCGACTGATCAAGAGCGTCCTCGACAACGTCCAAGCGGGCGAGGGCGACCTGCCTGCCGAGGCGGCGGAGCTGCTGCAGCGGACCTCCCGGCGAGGCTGACTGCGGCCTGTTGCCCACAGCGGTCGGCTCGACCTCGCGCCGATCGCCGGACTGCACTACCGGCTCGTTCGACCATGATGGGACCTCGGCCATGACGACGACCGTGGTGAGGGACGCCCTCGACCTGGTAGCCGTCGCCACTTGGCTCCGGTCGCAGGCGCTAGATGTGGACGAGCCTCTCGAGGCCGAGGTGATCACGGGCGGCCGGTCCAACCTCACCTTCTTCGTCGCCGATGCGGCGGGGCGCCGGTGGGTGCTCCGCCGACCGCCACTGGGATCGGTGCTGGCCACCGCCCACGACGTCGGTCGTGAGTACAAGGTCCTGTCGGCGCTGGCCGGGACGCTTGTTCCTGTTCCGAGGGTGATCGGCACGGGGGCCGATGCGCAGGGCGTTGCCTTCTACTTCATGCACGAGGAGCCCGGTCTGGTGCTCAGAGATGCTGCGGCTGCGCGTCCCTTGACGCACGAGGCGCGCAGTCGTTGCGGCGAGTCACTCGCCGAAGCCCTCGCCGCGCTCCACGCGGTCGACCCCGAGCAGGTCGGGCTTGGTCGGCTAGGGCGCGGTGACGACTACGTGGCCCGACAGATCACCATGTGGCAGTGGCAGGCGGAGCAACACCGCCGCACCAATCTCCCGGAGGCCGACGCGGTCCGTGATCAGCTCTTGGCCACCTTGCCCGTCCAGGCCGAAACCACACTCGTGCACGGGGACTACCGCCTGGACAACACGCTCGTCACGCGTGTCGGTAGAGTGCAGGCGGTCCTTGACTGGGAGCTGTGCACGCGCGGGGACCCACTAGCAGACCTGGGCATCTTTCTCTACTACTGGACCGAGCCGGCGGATCCCGTCCAGCCCTTCCCGGACCCTGCCACGTTGCTGCCGGGATTCTGCGAGCGCGCCAGCCTGCTGGACCACTACGTTCGAGCTAGCGGGCGAGACCTGAATCGACTGCCCTACTACCTTGCCTATGCCGCCTGGCGGCTCGCCCTCGTGCTCGAAGGCGTAGCGGGACGGTCGGCGTCCGGTGCCTACGGCGCGCCGGACGCCGCCGAGGAGCGGCGACTGGCCGAGGTCGCCGACGGGCTGGTCGTACACGCCGCCGAACTGCTCCGGCAGGACTCCTCGTGACTGATCAGGAGCAGGCCCTGCATCCGTTGCTCGTCGAGCAGGTCGTCCGCGAGTCGGTGGGCGTCCTGTCGCTGCGGCTGGTGCGATCCGACGGAGGCGAACTGCCGCAGTGGTCGCCCGGAGCCCACCTAGACGTGCTGTTGCCGTCAGGTCTTCTCCGGCAGTACTCGCTGTGCGGAGACCCCTGTGAGCGTAAGGCGTACCACATCGCCGTCCTGCGAGAGCCGGAGGGACGGGGTGGGTCGCGGGAAGTGCACGACACGCTGTTGGCTGGATGCGAGCTCAGGGTGCGCGGGCCGCGCAACCACTTTCACATGCTGCCTGCCTCGCGCTACCTCTTTCTCGCGGGGGGGATCGGAATCACCCCGATCCTTCCGATGGCGCGCGAGGCCGGCCGCCGCGGTGTCCCGTGGCGGTTGGTCTACGGCGGTCGCACGCGCGACACGATGGCCTTTGTCGAGGAGCTGCTGGCTCTGCCCGGCGGTGAGGTAGACATCGTGCCGCAGGACGAGCGTGGGTTGCTCGCGCTCGACGAGTTGCTCGACGGGGAGGTTGCCGGCACGGCCGTCTACTGCTGTGGACCTGAGCCCATGATTCGTGCAGTCGAGACCGCCAGCGCCCGGCGCCTTCCGTCGGGCAGCCTTCATGTCGAACGGTTCGCCGCCTCATCGACGAAGCTGGCGGCCAGCGACCCACGGGCCCCGGGCACGTTCGAGGTCGAGTTGCGTCGCAGCGGGGTCACGTTGCCGGTGCCACTGGATCGTACGTTGCTCGAGGTGGTGCGCGAGGTCGTCCCGACCGCGCTGTCCTCCTGTGAGGAGGGGTTTTGCGGTGCCTGCGAGACCACCGTCCTCGACGGCGTACCCGAGCACCACGACTCGATCCTGACCGACGAGGAGCGAGCGGCGTGCGGAACCATGATGATCTGCGTAGGCCGTTCGTGCTCTCCCCGCCTGGTCCTCGACATTTGACCAGGGAGACTGACATCGATGGCTGAGCCGCTTGTACTGGTCGACCGTGAGGGGGCCGTGGCGCGCCTTGTCCTCAACCGCCCGGAGCGCCGCAACGCCCTCAACGTCGCGTTGATGGAGGCACTCGGCTCGACGCTGCACGAGATGCAAGCTGCGCCGTGGTGCCACGCGGTGGTCCTCACCGGAGCCGGTAGCGCGTTCTGCGCTGGTGGCGACATGTCCACCGACAGCGGGGTCATGTCGGCCGACACAGGTGCCGACGTAGGCGTCGCAGTGACGCGTCATCGGCAGCTCCTCGAGGCAGCGGAGCGACTTCTACACTTCACCAAGCCGACGGTGGCGGCGGTCAACGGCGCTGCCATCGGTGCCGGCTTTTCCCTGGCGCTCTTGTGCGATGAGGTCGTGCTTCACGGCGACGCCAAGCTCAGTCTGAACTTTCTCCAGCTTGGACTGCCGCCAGACCTGCTCTCGGCCGTGACTGTGCAGCGGCGCGCGGGCTGGACGGTGGCGACCGATCTGTTCCACACCGGTCGGCTGCTGCCGGCCCGAGAAGCGGTCGAGCTGCGACTCGCCCACGAGGTCGTCGACGACGATGTGATCGGCGTTGCCAGCCGGCGTGCCGCCGCTCTCGCCGAGTTGTCGCCGTTTGCGTTCGCCACCGCCAAGTTGATGCTCCGCCAGGCGTTTTCGCCGCCGGCGGCTGACCTTGAGGCGCTTGCCGTCGGGGCGGCGGTCGGCACCGAGCAGTTCCAGTCGGCCGTTGCCGGCTACCGACGCCCCCCTCCTGTCGCAGAGCCGACCTTCGACCAGTGAGCCTCCCGTCACGTTCGCTCTTGCCGACCCCACCTCGACACTTCCGTGTCCTTACCCACCCCCCGACCTGGAGCATCCTTAATGGCACACGTGCTGTAACTGTTCAGGTCGGGCCAGCCGCTTGACCGTTACGGGTTCGCGCTGATCGCTGGGATCCATGCGTGGCCGGTGAAGAGGTCGCGGAGTACGTCCATGGCGCTCTGTTCGTGTTTACGGGCGGTGCTGAGGTAGGACGAGGTTGTCCCGGTCCTCGTGGAACTTGAGGTGGCGGTCCCCCGCCTGATGCCTGCCTCGCGGTAGGTGTTGGGCGACCGCCAAGTCGACCCGATCAAGCAAGGGGACCGCTGTGAAGACCGTATCGAGGAACGTGCAGGTTGTGGCTCAGGACGAGCTGCCAGGACTGGGAGATCTGCCGGAGGCGCTGAGCGTGGCGCTGGCCGACATCGTCGGTGTGGCGCGTGAGGGACTGCTCGCGTTGAGCGTCGCGACCGGCATGTCGGTGATGCAGGCCATGTTCGAGGCCGAGGTCACCGCGGTGGCCGGTGTGAAGGCCA
>JAABUS010005574.1_pt1 | contig 16353 bp, 19 predicted proteins | sample 5560161 | NCBI WGS metagenome assembly JAABUS01 (sample SAMN10711885, study PRJNA513376) | rock metagenome | isolation source: Antarctica rocks | place: Antarctica: Victoria Land, Trio Nunatak nord | collected 2016-01-04
ATCCATCATCCCCACAGCCAACCTGTACCCACCATCCTCCGCCGCTACAACCCCGACCTACCTCGTCGCCATCATCGCCATCATCGGCTTCCTCATTGTCGCGGGCGGAGTCATATGTTGGTTGAAAATGAGCGCCTCAAGGGCTAAAGAGGAATTGTACAACCAGAGGCAGGAGATGGACCCGGAAGTGGGACCGAATATGTTGGTGCCAATAGGGGAGTGGAAGGCGGTAGGGTCGAGGGGGGATGCGTTGTCGATAAAGGATGCGAACGCAGGGATGCCGCCGCCAAGGTATTCGGAGCGGGTTGGGTGAGCGTGGGAACGGTGTGGAGAGACGCTAGATTGTCCGATGAGAAGCGGATTTGTATTTTGGTTGGCTATATCGCCAAACGATCAAAAAGAAACGAGGCGCATCATCATAGCCACGCAGTGTTGGCACACTTCTCCTCAGAATATGCTAAAATGCTCAAAGAGCAGTCTCATACACTTCCGAACGGTACGTGCGATGAACCCAAAAAAGGCCCCAAAAGAGACCAGGCGCATCATCTTAGCCTATTGAAATATACTGTACATACCTGAATGAAAATTGTTCCAAAGGGTATTCGCATTTCATGCACCGTTGCCACATTCCCCAAAGCACATTCCCCCAACGCTCAAAGAACCCTTGATAAAAATATCCCCAAAACAGCACACGCCCTGAACCCCAAAAAAACCCCCATATCCAATCCCCCCCAGGCATCTACATCCCCACCACAGCAACAACCACCACCTTCGCGAACCCCCCAAGAATTAAAACAAAACCCTCCGCCATAACCGGCTCACCCAACCAAAACCAACCAAACTGCACCACGAAAAAAAATCAAAAAAATCCAAGCTTCCCTCAGCCACAGTCGGGGAGAAGGGCCACAATCGACTGCCAACAACGTCTTTTGTTATAAAAAAACAATTCGGGGGCGGCAAAACCAGCAGCAAAAGAGCTGTGGGTCGCGCGGGGGAAGCTGCGATGCTTACAGGTTCTGTGCTTTAGGCTGACGCACGCTGGATATGAGGTTTTTAGGGGGGTGGGGATGAGCTGAGGGTAAATGGTGTTTGCTTGCGTTGGGGTTTGTTCCGGGGACGAGGTTCTGAGGGTATGTTTTGTGGACTGTGTGTGTGTGTGTGTGTGTGTGTGTGTGTGGTGAGGGGTGAAAGGTTTTGCTTTTGGGGGTTTTTGGTAGGGTTTGGGGGTTAGATGATGTACGGGGATGATTGTTTGGAGGGGGTTTTGTGTGGGAGTTTAATTGACAGAGTGATGTTTTGTTTTTGTGATTGAAGATTGTTTGTGGAGCGTCATGCTCGGTATTTTATAAGTTGTGATTCGAGGAAAGAGTTGGTAGTTCTACTCACATAGTCTGTGATGTGATTATGTAACAGTATATCGTTACAGATCCTCTTGATGTTTGGGTTGATGAACCTCACGTCTTGGAAGATGCTGTCTCTGTTTTGTAAGATATCGCTGAACTGTATCGATGTATCAAAGGCTCGTAGTCAGTATCACGTACAACCGCTGGCCGTATTTGCTGAAGCGGCTAAGCTTCCTGTCTATTCCCTCGAACCATGACCTTCGAATACTCTCTGAAAATCGTCACGCTATAGTTTCTCCACTCCATGTCCTCTGGCCGTGTTGCCATAAGCTTAGCCGCAAGCTGCGAAACAGCCTTGCAAACACAAGAAGGCGCTCCGTGTTCGCGAAACTGCATTCGTGTCCGGGATCGTTAGGATTTCCTCAATTGTGTATTGAGTCTAAGAACTCCCTAATGATCAATTTGGAAGCCTCTGACCACCGCTGAGAAATAGCGGGGGCAATGTGACACAAGTTAGGGACGGAATCACTCACTGCATCCCCAGACACAGTTTGCTTTCGCGTGCAAATACCAACTAATTGCGGTCCAGCTCCCTGATAACCTCGCCTAGCCACCTTTCAGGAATTAATTCGCCAGCGTTTGGGAATATTGCTTCATCGCTGTGACAGACGTAGTTGCTGTGTGATATTACGGCGCCGGCGGGAACGAATGTGTCCCCGGATGTGGTCCTGGAGGCCGGTATGATTCGAGGGAGACGTCCTGGTGCTCCTTAGGAGAGGCGGAGAAATTCATTGGTGACTGCAGTCTTCGAAAGAGTCAGCCAGTAGGTGCATTGCGGATCTGGGAAGGATCGGTCTTGATGTTGCGTACAAGGTAAGGCGTATCCCTTAACTGCTCAGCTGCCATACTGTGGGTGATGTCATGAAAGAGATAGCACTTCTCAGCTCGCTCGTTAGCTTCTCCAAGACTATGGGTTGCGCAAGATGTCATGGGTGCCAACAACGAGGGAGTTTGATGTGGTATCCGTGCCAGCGAGTAGCATGGGGATGGCTTCGGCGGTGAGATCGGCATCGCTGGATACGGGGCGATTTTGTTTGCGTGTGGGACTAAAAGTGTGTCGAAGAGAGTGGGCAGGCCAGGAATGAAGGAGGTGAAGTTTCCCCTAAGTCTTTTTGATGCTCCGGGCACAGGTCTTGGGGATAGCCTAGCATATCTGGAGGCATAGTATGGAGAGACGTACCATCTCAAAGTACCTAATGGCGAAAATTTTCGAAGCGCCATAGAGAAGATCTGGTCCGGTATCCAACTAGCTACAGTGTCAAGCGCAGTGAATAGTCTCCGAAAGTAGTGTCCCCACTGCGCATACACGAACAAGATTTCCCGAACCTCAATGACAGGATGCCTGAGACTTATGGCACTCAGTCCTCAGAAGTGTTCTCGATAGGCATAATCTACAATCACGTCAGCTGTAAGACGTTGAGAAGAGAGCCCTCTATGGCGCACGATTTGTAGGACTTCCATCGCTTGCTGAAGTCAGTATTCATTCGGAAACTTCTTCCTTCCGATCAGGAGTGCTTGTTGGATAAGGTCAGGTAAGATCGACTAAGTTATTATAAGATTTCAAGTTCTTCAAATGGACTTCAGAGGATGCTATCCTCAGAACTGGACCTGACATAATATGAGCTGAATGGTAGGCGCTCAACTTGACGATTGAGAACGGACCGTATACATTATCTAATTGGACAGTCTTTTTATAGAGATATCCATCGAGTATCAGATCATAGTAAGCACCATATAGATTGGTTCCGCCCGCTATCTTTGACCCGGGCAGTCTAGCCAAAGGATGCCAGATCAGACGGTAAGCAAATCGGCCAACCTCGAATATGATAGGTCAATACCAACACAAGAATTGTTCCCTGTAATAGGGGAAGATAAAGCTCTCGAGATTGCGATGCATCTTGGGTGAAGTACAAAGCGCGACAGCTTGATGGTGAAAAGCTAACTTTCTGTTCCCTGGCCCCAGCTCGTAGTCAAATGAACGACGTTTTCGCCTGTAGATATGTGACAAAGACGCAAAGCGATGTCTATATACTGCAAGATTGTATATCTTTTGACTTGTATAAGTGCAGACAAAACTTGAATTAAGTTCGAAACAACAGAATTTGCGAGGCGCTCCATATGTGAAGCCTGAAGTAACTGGCTATGAAGAATGACCAATGAATCCTAGATATCCTTCCAGAATTAGGGCGTTACAATGTCTCGCTATGAAAGATACATGTGCAATATTGCTTGTACCTACTCTCGGAATTATTAAGGAGCTTAGTGGGATATTTAGAACGGATCAAATCGTTTAATGCAATAGCCATTCAGCTAAGATATGCTGAATATGAGACGCCGGCTCACTCCATGGCCCGAAAGCACTTGTGCAAAAATGTCCTGTGTGGTGATGAGAATCTTGGCGGCTGGCTTCTTATATTCTGCCACTGTAAATTTCAGTGAAGGCATTTCAACAAGGTCAAAAGAGACTCTGGTAATCAATCGTTCTCGGCACAGATTCTGGAGGGCATATACAGCAGAAACAAGATCGTGCCATAGTCTTAGTTGGTGGGGTTTGGATGTTGATCATGATGTATGGGTGGTTGTCTCAGATCCAACATGCATTGGAGGCACACCCTCTCCCAACGAGTCACACCAAGGATCATCAGATCGAATCGAATCGTCTGGTAGATTTCATATTCCATGCAGCACATAATGACTAAGGTAATGATCCGGGGCTTGAGGTATGAGCATGGCCGTACGTGGTGGATTGGTCGATCGATTCTGTGCATGGCATACCTTGCTGTCGTGACTCTGTAGTGTGTACTCCGTACTCTACCTGTATTTTACCCTGTATTCGCGTAAGCTAGGGGTTCGCGCGTTGATTGTACTGCTAGCGCCTGTATTGACACGCTAATCCCGATAGAACCTCGACGTAGGAGGGCGTGGGTAGCCAGCTGTAAAGACTGTAATGTGAGACTGGGCGCTTATATACGCTGCATCCGACCCATGCAATCAAAAAGGCAGAACCTTCGAACCCATATTTCCTTGAGGTGGTATTATGGGCAACGCCGACAAAGTCCTCGAAAAACCGATCGACGTCATCGTAGTCGGCGCTGGTATCTCTGGAATTAACGCGGCTTATCGAATACAGACAGAGCTACCGTCGGCAAGTTATACTATCCTAGAATCGCGTGGAAATATAGGAGGCACTTGGGATTTCTTCCGTTATCCGGGTTTCCGCTCCGACTCTGATCTCTACACTTTCGGCTTCGAGTGGCGACCATGGGGAGAGCTGAATGCCATCGCCGACGGTGAGTCGATACGGAAGTATATCTGCGAGTCGGCCGCGTTGTACGGCATCGATCGCAAAGTACAATTCCACCGCAAGCTTATATCGGCCAATTGGTCCTCTGACCAACAAAGGTGGACTCTGCTTGTCGATGAAGACGGCAAGAGAACTTACTTCCACGCACGCTTCGTCGTGCTTAGCACTGGGTATTACGATTATGACGAAGCGTTGAGCAGCGCGATAACCGGTATTGATAATTTTCAAGGAACTATCGTCCACCCTCAGTTCTGGCCTGAAGAATTTGACTATAAGGATAAGAAAATTGTCGTTGTCGGCAGCGGCTCAACAGCCGTGACGCTGATTCCTACGCTCGCGGAAACAGCTTCGCACGTCATTATGCTTCAGCGCAGCCCCAGCTATATTCTAGCAATTCCAACGATCGATCCTTTCGGACAGTGGGCTCATAAACTATTTCCATCCTGGATCGCTCATCGCATCACACGGTTTAAATTCCTTGTCTTAACTTTCCTCCTCGTCAAAATCTGCGCCTTTTACCCTCTTTTCGCCAGGAACTTGATCAAGAAGGCCACTATCAGACAGCTGCCAGAAGATGTACCGTATGACCCTCATTTCCGGCCACACTACAATCTGTTGGAGCAGCGCCTGTGTCTTTGCCCTGACGGCGACTTTTTCAAAGCCATGCGCGCAGGTAAAGCCTCTGTAGTCACCGGCACCATCACTACCGTGACCGAAACAGGCATACTGCTTACCTCGGGTCAGAAGCTCGACGCCGATATAATTGTTACCGCCACAGGCCTTAAAATCAAGGTCGCAGGGGGGGCCCACATCTCCGTTGATAATGTTCCCATCACTATTAGCCAAAAATATCTTTGGAAAGGCTGTATGCTGGAAGATCTGCCAAACATGGCGACGGTCATTGGCTACACAGATGCGTCCTGGACGCTCGGCGCTGACGCGACCGCGCTGCTGGTGTGCAGGCTACTAAAGTCTATGAGGGATAAAGGCTTCACGGCCGCGGTGCCACGGCTAGAGCATACCGAGGGAATGAAATCCGTGCCAGCGCTGAATATCACGTCGACCTATGTGATGAGGGGGATGGGGGAGTTGCCAAGGACAGGAGATAAGGCGCCATGGCTGCCGAGGAGTACGTATGTTTCGGATCTCTGGGATGCAAAGTTTGGAAACCTTACGCGCGGTTTGCAATTGGAGAAGGTTTCCACGTGACGTCACATCCAAGTGTGTAGGTGCTCTAAAGGCAATCTGTGTCCATTATGGCTTAGCACTTTATGAAACAAGTCAAATATGACGATTTGTCGTCGCATTCCTACATGATCATGAAAAGTACCGCGTATCTTATAGCCTGACAGGGTTCTCAGTATGACGGTTTTGTTGAAGAAGAAGATACAAAGGTGGAGGAAGAAGCGCCCTGGCTAGGCAGGCACTTAGAATAGGGGCTAGCGTTAGAGTATATTACAGTACATTACACCACTTTAAGATATCTTCGCATTCAACTTCTTAAAAATCCATCTCCTTCATTCAGCACCCTTTCACCCCAACTTAATTTTCTTTCAAAAGAAAAAGGATCATGCAAATCATTCACGTTCAGTAGCATGACAACCCCAATCGACTCTCTCCGGCCGTTTTCTTCTTGTGACGTAAATTCCCCATCCAACCAAGCTTATAATACTTCAAGGATAATTTGTTGATATGGTTGTTGATGGGTAGTAGATTGGCGACGCACTCGTGAAGCTCAAACACCCGTACGGTGGGTATTTGGACGGGATCTCGATGTGGTGTCCGACGCGGCAGGGTTGCTGGGGCGAGGGCGGGGGCGAGACGAAGGTGATTGGGGGGGCGGTGACGGTTAAGGTTTGTGGTGTGTTTTTTTTGGTTGTTAGATGTTCTCTGTTTTGGGTTTTGAGTTTTGGGGTGGGGGAGGGAAGAGAAGGGGTGAATGTCGGTGGATGAGAAGCGATTTCTATGTTTTGATGAGATTTCGGCTGTTTTCCTTTTTTTTGGTCCTCTTTGCCCTTCCATTCGAAAAGCCCCTCACTTAACCAAACACGCAAACCCTAACCCCCCAACCCACCACCCAGATGGTCCCCACAACCTCCATCACTGCGCCCACCCCCCCAACCCACTTCGCCGACTCCAACGCCCCCGGCAAAATCATGTTCATCTCCCAGCCGCCCAGCCTCCCCTCCGCCTGCTTCGGCGGGCTCATGGCCGCTCGCGCAAAAGTTCTGGGAGCGGCGGGCGTGGTAGTGAATGGGCGATTTAGGGACATTGGGGAAATTCGGGGGTTGGGGTTGCCTGTAAGCTTTTTCGCCCTCGGATACTTTTGTGGAGATACAGTAGTTCGCAAAGGCTTAACACGCCTGCACACACCAGCTGTTCGCGCGTGAGCCATCAATCCTCGGTGCCTCCTCGTTTACGCGGGCATCGGAAATCAACACGCCTGTGCAGTTCAAAGACGAGCTGTGGGTCCATCCGGATGATGTTATTGTTGGAGACGAGGATGGGGTGGTGTGTGTGCCAAGAAGGTTGGTGGGGAGGGTTGTGGAATTATGTGTGGAGAGGAGGGCGCAGGATGAGAGGGTGCTGGAGGCGGTGATGGGGGGGATGGGGATGGAGGAGAGTTTGCGGAGGTTTAGGTGATTGCTGAAGGAATTTGCTGGGAGGAGGTGGGGCGCCGAAGTGGTTGTAGGGATCAATACCAAGTGCGACATCTATGACTGAAAGATTCGATAAAGCGAGGCATGAAAGGATCGGAAGAATCTCGGGAGCGCTCCCTATTAGCCTCGCTTGTAATGATACATACTTTAGGTTTGGGAGCTGATAGTCCTGTGACCATTTTAGGGTCGAGGCTTCCACTTCTGGTGTCATAGAGGGGTTTCAGGATGTAATTAGCAATGGACATAGAATGACGTGAAATGAATAGCAAGCATGTATTAGCTACGATTGGCATCACGGTGGGCCCGATTCATCATCGCCCAGAAATATGATGCTTCAAGAGGAATGGATATTTCGGTTCGTCAAAGCTTTGTCCTACTTACAGCGTTGTGTTGGTAAACGATTGGCCCATAAGAAAAAGAAGACCGGGCAGGGTGCTACAACAGGCTGATAAGGCGAGGCGGCCATGCATGCTCGCCACTTAGTTGGCTGGACTTGCGGCTGCCGCACACAAGACCACAAGGCTTTTGATAAACCGCCCCGCAAGCTCTTGGCTCTATAAGGATCAGAAGAATCTTTGCAGATTAGAAGTTGGAATCAAATGCCGTACCTTCTGGTGTCCAGAGATCAAGTCTTGAAAGCCACGGATTTTGTAACACTGTAGAAGATACCAATTTCCTTGTAATCCCATTTCTAATCCTTCCCGTATCCTGCTAAACAGTCCTTACTACTCCGATGAAACGCCTGAATCTACTGCGTTGCTCGTCTACTGTTCCGTTTTCCGGTAGATTGTATGCACGAGACAGTGTGAGGAGTTGAGTGGCTAAAGAATCGTAAGTATAATCAATAATTCTTATGCATGAAAGGTTTCTTGTACCTGACATAGTCGCAAGCTGAGCCGTATTGATTGGGAAGCTAGCTGGCACCGTGTCTGCTAATGTCTTCATAGCATCTAAAGGTGTCTGACCGCTAGTGATGAAGGCATTGTAGAGACGCGCTTGGGTGTTGTGATCGCTTTTCATATAAATGTAAGCTTTAAATATCTTCGTGTTCGAGCATGAGCTTACACGATTGCGAGCTTAGATTCAAGACGAGTTATATCGCTGCGAAATCGATCGATGTCGTCGAGTATTCTTTGCAGTATTGAGGCCTTAGAATCAGCGGACAAAGTGGTGAATAGTCCTATCTGATCTGCAGCGGCATGCAAATGATTGGCGATTTGCAAGGGATCCGGTTGAGCCATGATTTGTATATATGCTCTCCGACACGGTAGTCCTGTGAGGTAGAGGAAGTTGGGGGAAATAATACTTATCCTTCGCGCACCCATTCCGGAAAGAACAGAGCACAAAGTAAGCGAAGCTAATCCCGAAGGAGCTTACGTCTGGGTTTAATCCGTTCGAAAAGAGACTGATATCCTGAGGCGATTTCATGTGATTCAACGGACCACAAGGATCTCGACCATCAGTTCAACCGCTACCGTTATTGTGATGCTTGTAACCTATCAGGGGCTGTATCTGATATCAGGGCGTCGGCTACCGGTTTCCATATCTGTTTCCATACAACGAAGAAGTCCTTGGCAGGCTTGATAATCATTTCTTAGGCGTCTTCTGCGTACCGCCTTTGAAAGCGGATTCAGCTAATCTCACGTTCTTAATTTGGTGTATCTGTGGATCAAAGTCAAGAACAGACTAACATACTAACCTATATTCAGAAGAATATCCCATACTAATTGTAAGCATGTAGTTCAATACTTGCAAAAAGGACCTGCTTGAAGAGAAATTGCAGACTCGTGCTTTGCGACTGCCAAGAGCCAATGCAAAATCTAAGAAATGACTCGAAAGCGTCAGGAAACGAGATCCAGATCCCATAGGTCCTCTCGCAGGAGACTTGAAGCTATCATCTATTGGAATACGAGGTCATATGGGGGCCTTTAGATACATTGGTTGTTGCTGTTAGGAGGCTACTGGATGGTGAAAACGCTACTACAGTAGCGGGCCCCAGCACCACCAGCCTTATGAGGCGGAACTTACCAACTCCCCTATTTCCAACATCATCGGTTGGCGGTACGCTCGAAGACTCCAAATACTGGAGACACCGCCTTTCGATCTCACAACAGGCTTACGATGACTCTGAGCCCAAAGTCCTCGCTCAGTGGTTGTCCGACCGGTGTAAATGGGTCCAATGGTACATCTTCTGGATCGCAGTTTTGATACTTGTTCTTACAATCGTCTTTGGCTTTTTCCGATCCGTGACGATTATCATGCAGGTTTTCTATTCCAGTCATCCTATAACGAGTGGGCGACGCTAACTTCTCGCCACTCGTCTCCAATGCTAGGCCAAATCCTCTCTACTCTTGCAAGCTTAGAGAAAGATATCAATTACTTGCTATACTAAACTTTATCGCTTTGCTGTTATGTAAGCAATTCAAGAGGCGGACTTCGAATGTTGTCACTCACGCAACTTGCCATTTAACGAAGAAACTTGCATTTGATATCCCTAAAACAAAGATGATGTTTCTCACTGGCCAGGAGTGGTAATTGCGCGTCTGCCGCTCTGTTTCTTCATTTTATTGGCCTACTCCATTCACACCTACTTCGAATTAATGCCGATGTTCCTTGAAAGTCTTTCTTTTCATGCGATATCGCACTGTACAGCGTCAATGTTATGAACCGCCAGTGTATGGCGCGTAATCAATCTGTGGGCGACAGCACCTACAAACTTTCGTGTATTCAAGTTTAGACTCCATGCCGAGACCAAATACCTATGTGCTTAGGCCTACCCAGCACCACTAGGCAGGCTCATAGGCAAACAGAGGCCTTAGACTCCACCCGAAGCGCTGTGGACTTCTTCCATCCATGCAACCAAGTCTGTGGATTGAGCTGGCCAAACTCTCTAGCCCGATCCGTAGGAACAGAAGATGAAGATAAAGATAGGTGGGCGAGCCTTGTATGTTTGCCGTTGGTTCTGGCTAGCACACTCCTTTTACATCAGTTCGCTTTCCAAAATCCTCCGCTGTTCATGCTTGAAGTGGAGTAGGGACCTATGTGATTTACCTCGATTCGTTCTTGTTACTGTCTTCTTACATTCATCCACCTACTCAACCCCTTACACCCTGCCTGAGAGCCACCGTGCTTCTAGCCTTGCGTGAAGGGCTCTCCAAGGAGCATCGAATTGTGGTACCTCCAACCACCTAGGAAAGCAATACCTAGTCCGCCAAAGAGAATCGCCATATCAAACCTCAACTCATCGTCGCGAAGGACGTTTCCAGCCCGTGCTATTTACGACTCGATTGTGCTAACCATCATACCAACAACCTTGAAACCACCACATCCCCACCACAAACGTCTCAAAAACCCACAGCATAACCGACAAACACCGAAGCTGCCCCTCATTACCATTATTCATGAATATACCCTTGTAATCTTCAAACAACGATTCAAAGCTGCTAAGACTAGAAATATTAGCCACAAGAATTGATTTCTCCATTCATACGACACGGGGTACGATACTGAGCCTTAGCGCTATTCACCTCCACACCTACGTACAGCAACCTCCCAGATCTGAAAAGGGCGTTGGACGCTGGATACTGGTCTCCCAACACCCACCCCACCTCTATATTTACCCCCATCCTAAGAACAAACCTTTTGTACCAAGGCACAGGACGTTGACCCGATGATGGTTTCGCTACAAGAAACGCGCAGCCTCTCCTCGCCATCACCGCGAGGAAAATCCTAATACCCCCACAATACCTCCATCTGCCGGCCCTGCCCCCAATCTCCCCGCCCCCTTTATGTTCCCATACACCACCCCATCCCCAACCTCAACGAATTTGCACTCATGATGCGAAAGCGAGGTGTTTTAGAAAGGGGAAAGGGGGTTTGAGGTTGTACAAAAACTGGGGTTTGAGATTGTACAAAAATTGGGGTTTGAGGGATGGAAAGGGGGAAGGGGGGGGGTTGAGAGGGTGGTGGGGTGTTGGGCGGTGGAAGGTGAGAGATGAGTGTGGGGGGAACCGTTGAGGAAGGGTGGAAAATGGAAGTGAAAAATTTGGAAGCCAGAGAGGGGAACTGATGAGCCATTGAACAAGGGGGAAAAAAGTGTGTTTTGCGAATTTTGTCCATACAACAAGGGCAATCTCTCCGACCGACCCCCACAACCACCTCGCTCTCCCCACGCAAAGTCGGCCAACCCCTCATAATCTACCTCCCCTCTCCTAAGGGCTATATTAATCACATTGAAGTCTTACCTCACCTCATGAACACGGAAGATCCCACGCCCACCACACTCACAATATTCAAATACAGGAGACACGAGTCCAGCATCGTCACCATCATCCACAAGATTTATCCATTCGTTATCATCACCCTATCCTATCTGAACCCGCACCTCTCTCGTGAACGGCGATACATCATCCGACCATCTCCTAACCCTCCCCCTACGACCGCATCTACGCCTCCAGCCCCCCATGGAAATCCCACCCCATCCCCCCATCCGCCTCCAAGGCCGCCCATGCCCCCTCCATAACCTCGACATCCTCATCCTTCACCATCCCCTCATTCCCATTCTCATCAGGCACTCCTTCCGCCTTGATGCCCCTCCCATTGCCTTTCTTGGTCGGCGTACCATTCTTGCTCACCCTGCCCCCCAAAACACTTTCCTTTTTCTTCGCAGGGTTTTTTGTTTTTTTCGGCGTGGTGGATTGCTGGGATGAGGTGGTGGTGGAGACGAAGGAGTTGTTGGTGGTGGTGGTGGAGGAAGTGCCGCGGGCGGGAGCGGGGTCGCGGGCGCCGGAGTCGATTTCGGAGCGGAGGGTTGTGGCTTCGCGTTTTATGATGCGGAAGCGGCCTTCGATTGAGTCGTAGGTTGCACCTGTGGGGTGAGGATGGAGGTTTAGTTTCGGGATGGGGAGGGGGATAAGTGGGAGGGAAGTGAAGAGGAAAGGAAGAGAAGGTGGGGAAGTGATTGAAGTGATTGATAAGTTGGGGATGCTGGGGGATAGAAGGGAAGAGGAAGTGCGAGTGAGACGTACCTTGACCATACATGCTGGCGATACGGCGGTAGTCGAGCTGTAGAGATGAGGGTGGTTAGTTTTTGGTTCGGATAAAGGGGACTAAAGGCGAAGGAGAAGCTTGAAGGGAAAAAGGGTTAAGACATGGTAAGATGAGGATGACAAGGTATGAAAGTATGATCGATGAAGGAGGATTAGGGGGGAAACAGCAATTTGGTATCGAGACGAGAGGAGACATTGGCAGTGAAGTTGCGAGATACAGCATAACTGGTCGAAATGAACAGAGAGACATCAGGTATAAAGGATCAGACCAAAGCGATCATAGACCAGCCATAAGATACTTCCAGACGTCGAGCCTCGACCAACCCCATATACAAAACCCCCCCAATCTTGCAACCAAAAAAAAACTTCCAACATCAAAACACCCCAACGCTCCGCAAAAACCCAATGACACCAAGAACCAATAAGCACACATACCTTCATCCCATCCTGCGCCGCCATAATAGCCGCCAGCAAACGCTGATACGCCTCCGGCGACTTCCAGTCGATCGGCATCTTGTTGAACCTTGCTGTTTGGTATTGTATCGTTCAAGGATCCAGTGAGATGTCGAGCGTAAGCACTCGAGTTTGTGATGTTTGTGCTGTGCAGCGCTGTGTGTGATGAAAGTTGTAAGTGTGATGTTCAACGTAGTTTGTAGGATGTAGAGGCGAGGAAGTGTTGTGCTGGGCTGTGCGGGCAAAGAGAGTGGTACTCACTTCTTGGATATGGGTGTGGCGGAAAAGTGAGGATGTCGGTTTGTAAAACTTTTTGTTCAAGTGGAAAGATGGGGGGTTGTTGAAGGTGTTGAAGGTCGGTGCTGTGTTAAGACAACGGTGATAATGAGAGTTGCTCGAGTCCTCGACGAACGTGCTCGCAATGCAGATGAGATGTTCAAGAAGATCAAATCCCCAAGTCCTCTTTCCCAGCACCCCACGGCAACACCCAACCCACCACGCCCCCCTCCTTCCCACCAATCACCACCTCACCCACCAATAATCCCCAATAACCCCCAGCATCCCCTCCCCTATCGTCCACTACTAGAGTCCATCTGCACACAACAGCACACAATGACTCACATCCCTCCATCCCTGCTCACCTCCCTGGCCCTCAAACCCTACGCCAGACCCCTCTCAACGAGTCCAGCTGCAGCTCCGCGCCTGCAGGAACCCAGTCGTGGCATGCAGCTTGTGGCTGCAGGAGAAATATGTAGCTTGGGTTCCTGCAGTGCCTGCGTTGGGGTTTCAAGGGACGCCAGCGGAGTTCGGCGTACTCGATGGCGTCGTGTCGGACGGGCCTGGTAGAGCCTAGCAACCCCACTACATACCACCGCCTTAAGCCGCCATCATTCTCTACCTCTACCAAAGCGCAATCTAGCATCCAGCCTAAATCTCAATGCTAAATCGCAGGGTAGCCATCACCACCAAACTATGTATCGCTGACATTGGCGTGGGGAAGAAGCTTTTTCTGCAGGTCTCCATACAGGGATCACACGAGAACGCGTGAAACCGCGGAACGCGGGCTGCACGCACTATACGCGTGGATCCCTGTACCTTTGTATGGGCAGCGGCATTTGGCTGGGCGACGGATAGGGATGTTGATGGTGGGGATTGAGGATTTGTGATGGCGACGATTTCGGGAGATTGGGTAAGGGTGATTGGTTGAGGGGTGGGTGGGGGGTGAGGGGGTGGTTTGGTTGTCGTTGTCGTCGGAATTTTTCTTAGGAAATAATATTGTAGGGAGAAAAATTGCAGGATGGCATTGGTGATTGCTCTCCTATGCAGGAAGACTGACTACGGTAGACTAAAGTACATCGAAAATTCTGAGACCAACGCGATAGGCACAAGTTCCAACGTTGACCATCATCCGTGAAACCACCGCATTTCACGAAGTCTGCTCATGCCTCCTCCTCAACCTTGATGACTTCCTCCTCGGCAGCAGTCTCGAACTCCCCATCAGTCAAGACTGTGTCCTCGCTTCCCGATTCTTCGGGCCCACTGAAGACATTCTCTCCGTTCTCGTCTTTGACATCTTCCATCTCAACGAAAGGATCCTCCATCTTTTTGTAGTCTTTTTTGACCGTCTTTCGTGGCGAAGCGCGAGGCTTCTTTACGCGACCATTGATGACTTTGGTCTTCTTCGTAGTAGGAGTTGCAGGTGTTGGCGCAAGCGCATCGTCAGAAGTTTCGGGGGGCGTAATTGCCTGCTCTGAGCCATCTTCCTCTTTGATGGTCTGCTTCGAATTGTCAGTTATAGACTTTTTGCTACCATGGAACTTGATTACCTCAGTCTTCTTTACTTTGGTTGTAATAACGGTCTGTGCACTGTTGGTCCCCGGAGTGGGTGAGGGGATAATTCCCATGGCTGCGGCCTTCTTTCTCAAAGCCTTCATTTTCGTGACAATGCAAGAGGCGGGTACATTGGGACCTGAAAACAATATTTAGTAGGTTTATCGTGGGGCGAAACAACGTGAGGTCTGGATGCGGTGTGATTGTTGAGTGGCCGGAGATGGAACACCGATTAGACTTAGAGTAGGATCAGGATAAAACTTACCGAAAGCTTTGGCGACCTTAGAGTTATCGACTTTAATATCGTGCACCGCGATAATCGTATAGAAAAGTTTTGCCTCATTTTCGGGCGTCCAGTCGACAATTTTCTGTCCCTTCGGCATTGTGGATAGCTTTCTGAGAGCAGTGGTTAGAGGGGGTGATCATCAAGTGAAGTGAGATTCCCCCATCTGAAAAGTGTAGCTTTAGAAAATTCGAGATGATCATTGGTTGACCGTAAAAAATATAACAAAGAGGGAGATAAACGTGGGTTGTCGAGAGGGCGATATGATTAGGTTGTAAGAAAAATATGAGAAGCGTTCGCAGAATGAAGAGGTTAAGGCAAGCTCGAGGATCTATGGAACTTACTTGTTTGTTCGAACTTCAAGTGTAGTAGAAGATGTAATGAGTTGTAGTTGGCTTGCTTTGTCACTGAACAATGCCAAGAGTGTAAAAGCTGAAGAATCTAGCTTTTCTGCATTGCGTGGTCGTAAAGAAGAGGTTGAAGAAGTATGATGTGACGAAAGTCAAGATCAACACACTCAATTGTGGTTTGTCGAATGGTACCGTCGGAGCTAGTTCAAAGAAGGCTCCGGAACCTCAGCCAATATGATATGGTACAAGACAGAAGCGTCGGATAATGATGAATCTAAAGATCATTCATTTTTCTCCAATAAGAATTTAGAGGTAGAACAATCTAGGTGGCAGGATTCTCATGCCGTGATAGCGTCAAAGATGAAGAAGCTAGCGAGCTTCGAATAGCTTCAGAGCATGGTCAAGACGCAGAGTCTACGCCGAGACGACATGGTGTACCAACAACAAAGCTGTCAAGTTATCTAGCAGGGCTAATTAACCGCGCGAGCGCTATGTATCAGTATTTCAACAAGAATAGATGGCAGATCTCAAGTCATTGCCCATGTCGTTCGAGTACTCCCAGTAGCTCATCCTTGCGATGCGTCGCGTCGACGCAGCAAACACGTACCTGCATGCACTCTAACAGCCTGCAGCCACCAACATTGCCCCGTCACGAATGTAATCGCACAAAGCCTTGATCATATTTCCCTCGATAACACAAGACGACCCAAGACAACCCAAGCGGGTTCGATGCCGGGAAACCCATCACACATCCACGCTGTGTCTGCCAAGTATCACCCAGCGTAAAATCCGCGGGGTCAGCGCTTGGACTTCCCAGCACGGAATGTGACACCGCTGCTTGAAGCCCCAGCATCCTGCAATCTCCTCAAGGGTGCTCTGCAGCAGGCTTAAGTGGCTCATGGGTTGAATGGCAGATACAGAGGTCTGTGGAAGTGACAGGTGAAGTTGAAGGAGAGTTGCCGGGCTAACGTAGCCTGATGTGCTGGTGCCGCTACAGTAGTTCGCTACCGGCATTCAGGGGG
>JAABUS010005575.1_pt1 | contig 16353 bp, 13 predicted proteins | sample 5560161 | NCBI WGS metagenome assembly JAABUS01 (sample SAMN10711885, study PRJNA513376) | rock metagenome | isolation source: Antarctica rocks | place: Antarctica: Victoria Land, Trio Nunatak nord | collected 2016-01-04
TCCGGCGTCCTGCGCGCCGCAGACGCCGGCAGCACGGTCACGCTGGCCGGCTGGGTGGCCCGCCGCCGGGACCACGGTGGGGTGATCTTCATCGACCTGCGGGACGCCTCCGGGGTCGTGCAGGTGGTCTTCCGCGAGGGCGAGGTGGCTGCCGAGGCGGCTCGGCTGCGCGCGGAGTTCTGCGTGCGGGTGACCGGAGATGTGGCGGCGCGGCCGGCCGGAAACGAGAACCCCGACCTGCTCACCGGCGAGGTCGAGGTCACCGCGACGGATCTCGAGGTGCTCTCCGCCGCCGAGCCACTGCCCTTCCCGATCGAGGGCCAGGCCGGCGAGGTGGACGAGGTCGTGCGTTACCGCCACCGCTACCTCGACCTGCGCCGGGCCGGACCCGCCGCGGCGCTGCGTACCCGGGCGCTCGTCACCCGGGTGATCCGGCGGGTGATGGACGAGGCCGGGTTCCTCGACGTCGAGACGCCGTACCTCACCCGGTCCACGCCGGAGGGCGCCCGGGACTTCCTGGTGCCGGTGCGGCTGCAGCCGGGGCACTGGTACGCGCTGCCGCAGTCGCCGCAGCTGTTCAAGCAGCTGCTGATGGTGGCCGGGCTCGAACGCTACTACCAGATCGCCCGGTGCTTCCGGGACGAGGACTTCCGCGCCGACCGCACCCAGGAGTTCACCCAGCTCGACGTCGAGATGTCCTTCCTCGACGAGGAGGACATCTTCGCGCTGACCGAGCGCCTCTTCGTCGCGCTGTGGCGGGAGGTCCTCGGCGTAGAGCTGGCGACACCGTTCCCGCGGCTTCCTTACGCCGAGGCGATGGCGCGCTACGGCTCGGACAAGCCCGACCTTCGCTACGAGCTCGAGCTGGCCGACCTGACGAAGCACTTCGCCGGCACCGCGTTCCGCGTCTTCTCGGCCGAGCACGTCGGCGCCGTGGTGATGCCTCGCGGTGCCGATTCGACCCGCAAGCAGCTCGACGGCTGGCAGGACTGGGCCCGGGGGCGGGGGGGCAAGGGGCTGGCCTACGTGCTGGTCGAGTCCGAGGGCTCGTTGCGCGGGCCGATCGTCAAGAATCTCTCCGCGGCGGAGACCTCGGGACTGGCCGCGGCGGCGGGCGCGTCTGCTGGTGACGCCATCTTCTTCGCCGCCGGACCGCGGCAGGAGACGCTGGAGCTGCTCGGCGCGCTGCGGGTGGCGATCGCGGCCCAGCGGGGGCTGGTGCCGGAGGGGCACTGGCGCTTCCTGTGGGTGACCGACATGCCGATGTTCGAACCGACCGACGACGGCGGCTGGACCGCCGTACACCACCCCTTCACGGCGCCGACGGCCGAGTGGGTCGAGCGGTTCGCCGACGACCCGGGCAACGCGGCGGCCCGCGCGTACGACGTGGTGGGCAACGGCATGGAGCTCGGCGGCGGCTCGATCCGCATCCACTCGGCTGAGATCCAGCAGCGGGTCTTCGACGTTATCGGGCTGTCGCGCGCCGAGGCCGAGTCCAAGTTCGGGTTCCTGCTGGAGGCGTTCAAGTACGGCCCGCCGCCACACGGCGGCATCGCCATCGGCTTGGACCGGCTGGCCGCCACGCTGGCCGGCACCGACGCGATCCGCGAGGTGATGGCGTTTCCGAAGGCGTCTTCGGGGGGCGACCCGCTCACCGGAGCGCCGACGCCGATCACCGCCCAGCAGCGCCAGGAAGCAGGCATCGACGTACGACCGGAGGAGCCGGCACCAGTGCCGAACCGGCCGGCCGGCGAGACCCGACCGGACGCCGCGCGCAGCTGAGGTCGGGCTTGGGACACCGACTCCACTGGAGGCCGCGCGGGGGCCGTGTCATTTCCTGTCGTCAGGACAGCAGCGAATGACACAGACCTGAGAGCCGGTCGGCCGAGCCGATGGCGTCGCACCGCCCGTGCTGCTCATCCTGCTCGGTGGGTTGCTCGGCCTGGTGCCGCGGCTGTCCGAGGTGCGACTCGAGCCCGACATCGTGTTGGTGTTGTTCCTGCCCGCGATCCTCTACTAGGAGAGCGTCAACACCAGCCTGCGCGAGATCCGGGCCAACCTGGGCCCGATTCTGCTGGCGAGCGTCGTTCTGGTCGTCGTGACCATGGCCGTCGTCTCGGTCGTCGCGCAGGCGCTCGGCGTGGACCCGGCTACCGCCTGGATCCTGGGGGCGGTCCTTGCACCGACCGATGCCGCGGCGATCAGCGGTCTGGCCAAGAGGATGCCGCGGCGGGCGTTGACCGTCTTGCGCGCGGAGAGCTAGTCCACGCCGAGCCCCGCCGGCCGCACCGGCCGTGCTCAGTCGGGAGTCGACGCGGTTCGTCCCTGCTCGAGGTCGCTCACTGCTCCTGCGCTGTGGGTCGAACGAGCATCTCGTTGACCGCAACATGTGCCGGGCGGGTCACGACGTAGGCGATGGCGTCCGCGATGTCCTCGGCGACCAGGCGTCGCATCTCGGCGAACCGCCGCTCGAGCCCCTCCAGGACCTCCGGCCGGTTGTGCCCGGCGAGCTCGGTGTCCACGGCCCCGGGCTCGACGAGCGACACGCGGACCTGACGGCCGGTGACCTCCTGCCGCAACGACTCGCTGAACGCACCGACGGCGTGCTTGGTCGCGTTGTAGACCCCGCTCCCGAGGCGGACCTGGCGACCGGCGACCGAGCTGATGTTGACCAGGTCGGCGACGCCGCGCGGCCCTTCCTCGGCGGCACGAAGCAGGTGCGGGATGGCGGCCTTCGCGCAGTAGAGGACGCCGAGGACGTTGACCGAGACCATCCGGTTCCACTCCTCGACGGGAGCGTCGATGATCGGCCCCAGCAGCATCACGCCGGCGTTGTTGACGAGCACGTCGAGCCGGCCCAGCTCGGCGACGGTGCGCTCGACCGCAGCCTCCGCCCTCGAGCGCTCCGTCACGTCGGCCTCGACGACCAAGGCCCGTGTGCCGCCGGCACGGATCTCCGCGGCGAGCGCCTCGAGGCGATCGGCACGCCGTGCCACGAGCGCCACGGCCGCGCCACGCGCAGCGAGCTCACGCGCCGCGGCCTCGCCGATGCCGCTCGACGCTCCGGTGACCAGCGCAACGGTCCCGTCGAGGGTGCTCTGTGACTGCATTCGCCGACTCTACTGAGCGCCGGGAGGAGGTCGCGAGGCCCGGCGACCCCTCAACCGGCCCGTTCCGCGGCACTGCGTTCGACGCAGAACTCGTTTCCCTCGACGTCGGCCAGCGTGACCCACCCCGTGCCATCGGGTCGCCGGTGGTCGGCCACGACCGTGGCTCCCAGCGACACGACGCGCTCGACCTCCTCGTCGCGGGTGCGGTCAGTGGGCTGCAGGTCCAGGTGCACGCGGTTCTTGGTCGTTTTCGGCTCAGCGACGGCGACGAACAGGAGCGTGAGGTCCGGGGTCTCGAGAAGGGCCTCGGAGTCACCCGGCTCGTCGTCATCAGCGAGCGAGGCGTTGAGCACCTGAGCCCAGAACCCGCCCAGGCGGTAGGTATCGGCGCAGTCGATCGTCACATGTCGCACTGAAGAAGCCATGTGCAGCATCCTCACCGCTCGAGCATGTTGCCGGCCAGCGAGTTGTTGGTACATGTCGCCAGTCCAGCCGCGGCTGCTGCCGGTGGACCACCAGGCCCGAAAACCGCTCGCGTTGATGCGCCGGCCTGCGCGACCGTGAGGGCATGGAGGTCCGCTGGCTCGATCCCGACCACCTGGACCGCCGCGACATCGACGCGGCGGTGGCGGTGCTGGAGGCGGCGCGTGAGGCGGACTGCCCGCACGAGCTGACCCTGACGACCTCGGCGTACGCCGCCAGGCTCCGCCACGGTTGGGACGGCGACGCGCCGGTGGTTGGCCTGGCGCGGGACGGCTCCGGCCGGGTGGTCGGCGTCCTCGAGGTGCTTCTGCCGCACTGGGACAACACCCATACGGGGTGGGTCGAGGTGACGGTCGACCCGCTCGCCCGCCGTCGCGGCGTCGGTCGGGAGCTGTTCGAGGCCGGCGTGGAGCGGATCCGCGCCGCCGGCCGCTCGCTCGTGATCGTCGAGAGCTTCGACCTGCCCGCTGCCGTGGCGTTCGCCAAGGCGATGGGTCTCGACCGGGTGTCCGAGGAGGTGCAGCGACACCAGGACCTCCGCCGCCTGGACCGCTCCCGGCTCGACCTTGAGCTCGCCGCTGCCGGGCGACCGGCCGACGGCTACGAGCTGCTGCGGCTGCCCGGCAGGACGCCGGATGACCTGCTCGACGACGTCGTCGAGATGACGGCGGCGATCAACGACGCGCCCACCGACGACTTCGATGTCGAGGACGACGTGTTCAGCCCCGAGCGGGTCCGGGAGTACGAGGCGGCTCAGGGCGCCCGGGACCGGCGGCTCTACCGGCTGGTCGCCCGGGAGCGCGCCACCGGCGTACTCGCCGGGCACACCCTGGTCGCGGTGGGGGGCGAGCAACCCGGCTACGCCGAGCAGCACGACACGAGCGTGCTCCGCGCCCACCGCGGTCACCGCCTTGGTGTGCTGCTCAAGACCGCGATGGTGCGCTGGCTGGACGAGGAGGAGCCGCAGCTGCGGGTCCTGGACACGTGGAACGCGGCTTCGAACGCCCACATGATCGCCGTGAACGAGGCCCTCGGGTACGCCGTGGTCGCCCGCGGGATCGGCTGGCAGCGACACCTGTAGGGCCACCACCGCTGCGGTCACGGCGGTCCCGGACGATCGATCGTTGTGACTTCCGCCTGAAGGTTCGGCCGATTCACTGCTGCAGACGTCACAACGACGCTCGATCCGTACGGCGGGCCCTACCGAGAACCGGCGTCCCTGCTTGTCGCCGTCGGTGCCGGCGCTCCGGCGCCCACTTGCCCGGTCAGGTGGTCAGCTCACGTTCCAGCGGGGTGCGGAACCGTGGGGTGACCCGAACGTCGCCCAGCCAGGCGGTGAGGCGGCCCGCCTCTTCGCGTACCGCCGCCGTGGCCCCAGTCCCGATGTCCTCCAGGAGCCGGACGACGACCTGACCGTCCTTGCGCTGGGCCCAGCCGCCGACGATCCGCCCGTCGCACCACACCGTCGGGCCGGGGTTGCCCGACCGGTCGAAGAGCGCTGGTCCATGGTCGCCGAGATACCACTCGCGTCCGGACCACCCCATCAGCGTGGGGTCCAGAGCGGGCAGGAGCGCGACCCACGGCGCGGGGGCCGGTACGGGCTCGAGGTCGTCGGCCAGCAGAAGTGCGGTGGTGCCGTCGAGCTCCACCTCCACCGGGCCCACGGCGGCCAGCGCCCGCGACACCTGTCCGGCCGGCCAGCCGGTCCACCACTTGAGGTCCGCCGCCGTACCCGGGCCGAACGCCGAGAGCCACCGCCGGGCGAGCTCGGCCCGCGCCGCCTCGGCCGGGAGCTCCGGCAAGCCGCCCGGCAGCCACGATTCGACCGGCGCCCACCGGTACTGGCTGCTGGTCCAGGAGCCGCGCGGACGGCCCCGGACGATGAGCCCGTCCGCGGCGAGCTGGGAGACCACCCGGGTGGTGACGGCCGCGCTGGTGGAGTACGGCTTCCCCGGCGCCAGCACCATCTGCTCACGGAGCCGCGGCTCGGCCGCCGCCAGCTCGGCCGCGGTGGCCTCGCCGCGAGCCCGCAGCGCCGCCAGCGTGGAGTGCTCGACCTCCTCGAGCCACCGGGCACCGTCCGCGGCGATGCCGGCGGCCTCCAGCTGCTGGACCAGCCGGCGCCGCTCGGTCGCGGCGATGGCCCGGGTGCAGCCGGCCTGCACGACCGGCGCGAGCTCCACCGGTACGACGAACATCGTCCGACGCATGCCGAGCATCCGGACCAGGGACCGGTCGTCGTAGAGCGCTCGCTCGACCGCGACGACCGCATCCTCCGATGTGCGTGTGCGGGCGGCGAGGTAGACCGACGAGGGGTCGGTTGCGTGCAGCGCCACGAGGCTGCGCGTCACCTCGACGACGTCCGCGCCGACCGTCTCGCGGGCGAGGTGGTGACGGGTGCCCAGCCGGGCGCGTCGTTCCTGCAACCCGATCCGTCGCACCGCCGAGTTCCTCAGGCCCTGGCCAGCACGCCGCTGGTGCAGTGGTGGTCGGCGGCGTAGCCGAGCCGGTCGTACATGCGCAACGCGGTCGGGTTGTCCGCGTAGACCCCCAGGGTCACCAGGTCGAACTCGCTCAGCAGCTGCCGGGTCAGCCAGGCCGAGATCGCCGTACCGAGCCCCTGCCCTCGGCACTCCGGCCGGATGGCGATCGCCGAGATGTGGCCGACCCCCGGCACGCCGCTGGTGTCCGCGGCGCAGGCGTCCAGCCGGCGGCCGGGTCCCCAGACGCCGGCCCAGCGACGTACGTCGGCGTCGCCGGGTTGGGCCGACGTCCGCGGGTTGGCCACCTCCAGCAGTGCGGCGACGGCCGCGTCGTGGGCGAGCGGGGGGAGCCACTGCACCAACGCCTCGCCCACCGCGGGTGCCGGAGCACTCCGCGTCCAGCGGAAGTCCCAGTCCGTCTCGGCCTCCAGTCGGTACGCCGGCGTCAGCTCGGCCGGGGTCCCGCGCGGGACGCTTATCCGTGGCGTCGGCAGGATCGCTAAGATCTCCTCGGCCACGTCGTCCACGAGCCGGGCGGCGGCGGCCGGCGTACCGCCGAGCACGAAGAAGTACCGCATCGCCAGGTCGGCGTCGATCGCGAACCAGCCCACCGCGCCGTCCTGCGCCCAGGCGGGGCCGGTGTCGCGGGTGCCCCGCAGCTGGCTCCGAACCAAGGGGTCGGAGCCGGTGGCGGCGAGGATCTCCGCCGCTCCGTCGAGCGATCGAGGCATCGGCGTCAGGCTAGCCGCCGGTGGCGACCAGCCTCCTCAGACGGTCGGCTGCCGGGCCCGATCCTCGTGGGGCGCGGGGCGCTGGCTAGGCAGGACAGGTGCGTACGCCGCATCGGTCTCCCGCAGGCCGAACCGCGCATGCAGCCGGCGCAGCGGGCCGGGCGCCCACCAGTTCCAGTCGCCCAGGAGCGACATGGTGGCCGGTACCAGCAGCACCCGGACCAGGGTCGCGTCGACGAGGACGGCGAGCGCGAGGGCCAGCCCCATCTCCTTGATGCCGACCATCTGGCCGGCCGCGAAGCCGACGAAGACGATCACGATGAGCAGGGCCGCCGAGGTGATGATTCGGCCGCTGCGCTGGAGCCCGATCGCCACGGCGTCCTCGTTGCTGTAGCCGGCGTCGTAGAGCTCCTTGACCCGGGACAGCAGGAAGACCTCGTAGTCCATCGAGAGCCCGAAGGCGAAGACGAACACGATGATCGGCACCCAGGTCTCGATCGCCCCGGTCGGGGTGAAGTTGAGCGGACCGGACAGGTGCCCGTCCTGGAAGATCCACACCAGCGCCCCGAAGGACGCACCGAGCGAGAGCACGTTCATCACCAGCGCCTTGATGGGCACAAGGACCGAGCCGGTCATCAGGAACAGCAGTACGAAGGTCGCCAGCGCGATCATTCCGAGAGCCTTGGGAAGCCCGTCCCGGATCGCGGCCTGGAAGTCGACGAGGTACGCCGCGTCGCCGGTGACGTAGGCCGGGAAGTCCGGTCGGTCGCTCCGCAGCCGCTCGACCAGTGCCTGCGCCGTCTTCCCCTGGCTGGTGCCCTCCGGAGTGACCTCGACCGCGCTGACGGCTCCCTGGTAGCCGTCCGAGACAGAAACCCCGGTCGCTCCCGGCATCCTGCGCAGCGAGTCGGCGTACGCCGAGACCCGAGGGTCCTTGGCGCTCAGCGGGATCGCGACGACGACCGGGTCGGCTCCCTCACCGGCGAAGCCGCTGGAGATCCGGTCGGCCACCTGGCGGGTCTCGAACGACTTCGGCAGCAGGTTGGACCCGCCGTCCTGGTACTTGGCGCCGAGGAAGGGCAGCGCGGCCGCGGCGAGGGCGAGCCCCACGACGACGACGACCGGCAGCGGGCGTCGCTGCACCCGGCGCGCGAGGCGGTAGAAGACGCCGTCGTCGGTCCGTGCCGTCGCAGGGGCCGAGATGCGACCGCCCCACATCCCGAGCAGCGCCGGGATGAGGGTGAGCCCGGCGGCGAGGGCGACCAGGACGACCCCGACACCGGCCGCTCCGAACGAGCGGTACGTCGGGTCGTCGAAGAGCAGCAGCCCACCGAGGGACACCGCGACGGTGAGCGCGGAGAAGGCGATGGTGCGGCCCGCCGTGGCCGCGGTGCGCTCGACGGCGGCCGGGACGTCGAACCCGTGTGAGCGTTCCTCCCGGAAGCGGTTGACGATGAGCAGGCAGTAGTCGATGGCCAGACCCAGCCCCATCACCGTCACCACCGACAGGACGTCGGGTGACACGTCACCCACGTAGCTGAAGCCGAGCAGCAGCAGCAGCGTGCCGGCGATGCTGACCACCGCGCCGAGGAACGGCAGCCCGGCGGCGACGAGCCCGCCGAAGATGACGATCATCACGAGCAGCGCGATCGGCAGGCTGATGAACTCCCCGCGCTGGAGGTCGGAGCTGACCGTCGCGTCGATCTCCTCGTCGAGCAGGTGATCGCCGCCGAGGCGCACCACTCCGCCGTCGAGGTCGTCGGTGACCCGGCGCAGCCGGTCCTCGGTCGCCGCGACGGCCCGCTCGAAGGCTCTTTCCGGCAGGTCCCGACGGAGCTGCACGACCACCAGGCTGGCCCGGCCGTCGCGGGACCGGAGCCGGTCGTCCCGGGTGGCGTAGAAGTCGTAGACGGTGGCCACGTCCGGCACCGCCTGCAGATCCCGTACGGCGGCGGTGACGGCGTCCCGTGTGCCGGGGTCGTCCACCGGAGCCCGGTCCACGAGCCCCAAGATCCGGACCCCGGTCGTCCTGGCGGCATCCAGCAGCTCGCCGCCCCGCACCGACTCGGCCGAGGGGCTGCCGCCGGAATCGCTCATCCGGCCGAAGACCGAGCTGCCGACGCCGAAGCCGACGACGAGAAGGACCAGCCAGCCCAGCGCCACGAGGCGACGACGCCGGTAGCAGGCCCGGCCAACGGCGGCGAACACCAGGTCAGCGTCGCGGACGGGACAGACCGGTGGCAAGTGTCCGACCGGGCCCTACGCTCGGTCGATGGCCGCGGACTTGCTCTTCGATGCCGCCGCCCGCGACGCGGAGGCGGCCGCGGCGCCGCTCGCCGTGCGGATGCGCCCGCGCACCCTCGACGAGCTGGTCGGCCAGCGCCACCTGCTCGGCCCCGGAACGCCGCTGCGCCGCCTGGTCGAGGGCGACGCGCCGATGTCGCTGTTCCTGTGGGGCCCGCCGGGGACGGGCAAGACGACCCTGGCCTACGTCATCTCACACGCGACGGCCCGGCGGTTCGTCCAGCTCTCCGCGGTGACGGCCGGCGTGAAGGACGTCCGCGCAGTGATCGAGGATGCCCGAACCGCCCTCGGCATGTCCGGTGCGCAGACCGTGCTGTTCATCGACGAGGTGCACCGGTTCTCCAAGACCCAGCAGGACGCGCTGCTGCCGGCCGTCGAGAACCGCTGGGTGAGCCTGGTCGCGGCCACCACGGAGAACCCGTTCTTCTCGGTCATCTCGCCGCTGCTGTCACGCTCGCTGCTGCTGACCCTCGAGCCGCTCTCCGACGACGACGTCCGCACCGTCGTACGCCGCGCGCTTGCCGACCCCCGCGGTCTCGACGGCTCCGTCGCGCTCCCCGAGGAGACGCTCGAACACCTGGTCCGAATCGCCGGCGGAGACGCGCGCCGGGCGCTGACGGCGCTGGAGGCCGGCGCCGGCGCCGTCCAGGCGGCCGGCGAGGCGCTGCTGGACCTGCCCACCCTGGAGGCGGCGGTCGACCGGGCGGCGGTCCGCTACGACCGCGACGGCGACCAGCACTACGACGTGGTCAGCGGCTTCATCAAGAGCATGCGCGGCGGGGACGTCGACGCTGCGCTGCACTACCTGGCCCGGATGATCGAGGCGGGAGAGGACCCCCGGTTCATCGCGCGGCGGATGGTGGTCCTCGCCAGCGAGGACATCGGGCTCGCCGATCCCGGTGCGTTGCTGACCGCGGTCGCCGCCGCCCAGGCGCTGGAGCTGATCGGGCTGCCGGAGGCCCGGCTCAACCTGGCCCAGGCGGTGATCGCCCTCAGCCTCGCGCCGAAGTCGAACGCGGTCATCGCGGCGATCGACAGCGCCACCGCCGACCTGCGGGCCGGCCGGACCGGACCGGTGCCGCCGCACCTGCGGGACGCCCACTACGCGGGCGCCCGGCGGGTGGAGCATGGCCGTGGCTACCGCTATCCGCACGACTTCCCCGGCCGGGGTGGTGGCCCAGCAGTACGCGCCGGATCCGGTGGTCGGCCGCGATTACTACCGGCCGACGGCGTACGGCGCGGAGGCGGCGGCCGGCGAGCGGCTGGCCGCGCTGCGCGAGGTCCTGCGGGGCGAGCGGGAGGCGGCCGGCGACGATGTCGCGGGCGGCTTTCGTCCCCGCTGCACGCCGGTGCCACCGACCGATGCCGAGCGCACCGAGTACGGCGGCGACCCTTCCGGCGCAAACCTGATCCTGGACGGGCCGTAACGGGCTGGGAGCTGGCGGCACCTACCGGCTAACCTCGGCGGTCGCCGTACGTCGCGTCTAGGCAAGGAGCGCTCGACCCATGCTGACCGGTGGCCAGGTCGCGGGGCTCATCGTCGCCGTCTTCTGGGCGGTCCTGGTGTGCTTCCTCGCCTACGTGCTCATCCAGCTCGGCAAGGTGCTGACCGAGGCGACCAGGCTGGTGGCCGGCATCTCCGAACAGGCAGTCCCGCTCCTCGGGCACATGACGACGTCGGTCACCTCCGTCAACGCCGAGCTGGAGCGGGTCGACGCGATCACGGCGAACGTGCAGTCGATGACCGGCAACGTCTCCGCGCTGACGGCATTGTTCGCCGCCACCCTGGGCGGGCCGGTCGTCAAGGCGGCGGCATTTTCCTACGGCGTACGCCGGGCGCTCGGGGTCCGCCGGCGCGGCGAGGTCGAGAGCCGGGTCAAGGCCGAGCTCAAGTCGCAGCGGGGGCGCCGGCGCGGCGGCTCGCGCGAGGTGGGCTGAGGCGTGCGACGACTGTTCTGGATGACCTTGGGCGCGACCGCCGGGGTGCTCGTCGTACGCCGGTTGACCTCGGCGGCGAACCGCTTCACTCCGCAGGGCGTGTCCCGGGGACTGGACGGTCTGGGGGAGAGGTTCGCCGCGTTCGCCGACGAGGTCAAGGCCGGCATGACCGAGCGCGAGGTGGAGCTGCGGGCCGCGCTCGGGCTGGACGGCCGGCACGACGTCGTTGACGCCCCCGCGCCGGACCCGGCCGATGCGTAGCGAGGAGATCCGGCAGCGCTTCCTGCGCTTCTTCGACTCGCGCGGGCACACGGTCGTGCCGTCGTCATCGCTGCTGGTCGACGATCCGAACCTGCTCTTCGTCAACGCGGGCATGGTGCCGTTCAAGCCCTATCTGCTCGGCCAGGTCGCGCCGGGCTATCCCCGGGCGGCCAGCGTGCAGAAGTGCGTGCGCACGCAGGACATCGAGAACGTCGGTGTCACGACGAGGCACAACACGTTCTTCCAGATGGCCGGCAACTTCGCCTTCGGCGACTACTTCAAGGAAGGCGCGATCACCGCCGCCTGGGAGCTGGTCACCGGCTCGCCGGTCGACGGCGGCTTCGGGCTGGACCCCGAGCGGCTGTGGGTGACCGTCTACGAGGACGACGACGAGGCCGTCGGCCTCTGGCGGGAGATCGCGGACCTGCCCGATGAGCGCATCCAGCGTCGCGGCATGCTCGACAACTACTGGTCGATGGACGTGCCCGGACCGTGCGGGCCGTGCTCGGAGATCTACTACGACCGCGGGGCGGCGTACGGGCCTGATGGCGGCCCGGTCGTCGACGAGGAACGGTTCCTCGAGTTCTGGAACCTGGTCTTCATGCAGTACGAACGCGGCCCAAGCACCGGTCCGGGCAAGACGGACTACGAGATCCTGGGCCCGCTGCCGGCACAGAACATCGACACCGGCCTCGGCATGGAGCGCCTCGCCGCGCTGCTGCAGGGCGTGGACAACGTCTACGAGACCGACCTGCTCCGGGGGGTCCTGGACCGGGCCGGCGCACTGGCCGGGGTGCGGTACGGCGCGGACGCCGTCGCCGACGTCCGGCTGCGGGTGGTGGCCGACCACACCCGGACGGCGACCATGCTGATCGCCGACGGCGTGGTCCCCTCCAACGAGGGCCGCGGCTACGTGCTGCGCCGGCTGGTGCGCCGGGTGGTGCGCAACATGCGGCTGCTCGGCTACGACAAGCCGGCGATGCCGGAGCTGGTCCCGATGGTGCGCGACGCCATGGGGCCGTCGTACCCGGAGCTGGTGAGCGACTACGACCGGATCGCCGGCTACGCGGCGGGGGAGGAGGAGTCGTTCCTGGCGACCCTGCGGACCGGTACGACGATCTTCGACACGGCGGTCGCGGAGACCCGGCGCAGCGGCGGGGCGGCGCTGTCGGACGAGCGGGCGTTCACCCTGCACGACACCTTCGGGTTCCCGATCGAGCTCACCCTGGAGATGGCGGCCGAGGCGGGGCTGTCGGTCGACGAGGAGGGCTTCCGCCGGCTGATGGCCGAGCAGCGGCGCCGGGCGCAGGCCGACGCCCGCGCGCGCAAGACCGGGCACGCCGACGTCTCGGCGTACCGCGAGCTGCTGGAGGCCGCGGGGCCGCCGCAGTTCACCGGCTACGCTGAGGTGCGGACCGAGACCCGGCTGCGCGGCCTGCTGCGCGGCGGCGCGTCGGTCCCCGTAGCCCGTGAGGGCGATGAGGTCGAGGTGGTACTCGACCGCACGCCCTTCTACGCCGAGGCGGGCGGTCAGCTCGCCGACGAGGGCCGCATCCGCCTCGCCGACGGCACCGAGCTGGTCGTCTTCGACGTGCAGCGGCCGATCGCCGACCTGCCGGTGCACCTGGCCCGGGTGGTCGCGGGCGAGGTGAGCGTCGGTGCGGAGGTGCTGGCCGAGGTCGACGTGGAGCGGCGCCGGTCGATCTCCCGCTCGCACACCGCGACGCATCTGGTGCACTCCGCCGTACGCCGGGCGCTGGGGGAGTCGGCCACCCAGGCCGGGTCGCTGAACGCGCCGGGCCGGCTGCGGTTCGACTTCTCCTCGCCCGCTGCGGTGCCGCCGGCGGTGCTCGCCGACGTCGAGGACGAGGTCAATGCGGTGCTGATCGACGACCTGGCGGTGCGCGCGTTCGTCACCTCGCAGGCCGAGGCACGCCGGCTCGGCGCGATCGCGCTGTTCGGCGAGAAGTACGGCGACGCCGTACGCGTTGTCGAGGTGGGGGACTACGCGCGCGAGCTCTGCGGCGGCACGCACGCCGCCCGCTCGGCCCAGCTCGGGCTGGTCAAGCTGCTGGGCGAGGCATCCATCGGTGCCGGCGTACGGCGGGTGGAAGGGCTGGTGGGGCTGGACGCGTTCCGCTTCCTGGCCCGCGAGCACGTGCTGGTCGCCGAGCTGGCGGAGACGTTCAAGGTGCCCGGCGAGGAGGTGGCCGAGCGGGTGCAGGCCACCGTGGCCAGGCTGCGCGAGGCCGAGCGAGAGCTCGAGCGGTTGCGGGCCGGTGCGCTGCTGGCCACCGCGGCCGACCTCGCGGCCGGCCCGGTCGAGGTGGCCGGTGCGGCCGTGGTGGCGCACCGCGCGCCGGACGGCACGGGTACCGACGGGCTGCGCCGGCTGGCCCTCGACGTCCGGGGCCGGATCGAGAGCACCCGGCCGGCGGTGGTCGCGCTGGTCGCCGTCAGCGGTGACAAGCCGGCCGTGGTGATCGCTGTCAACGACGCCGGCCGGGCCCGCGGGCTGTCCGCGAGTGCGCTGGTGCGCGAGGTGGCTCCGGTGCTGGGCGGTCGCGGGGGTGGCAAGGACGACTTCGCGGCCGGGGGCGGGTCCGATCCGGCGGCGGTGGGCGAGGCGCTGGAGCTGGTGCCCCGGCTGGTCGGCGAGCGGCTGTCGGCCGGGTGAGGGCCGGCGTGCGGATCGGCGTGGACGTCGGCAGCGTGCGGGTCGGTGTGGCGGCCAGCGACCCGGCCGGCGTACTGGCCAGTCCGGTCACGACGTTGCGCCGGGACGTGCGCCGCGGCAGCGACCTGCAGGCGCTGGTGGCGCTGGTCGGGGAGCGGGACGCCGTCGAGGTGCTGGTCGGCCTGCCGCGCACCCTGGCCGGCCGTAGCGGGCAGGCGGTCGACGCGGCCCGGGCGTACGCCGCCGCGCTGGCCGGGCGGGTGGAACCGGTTCCCGTTCGCCTTCTCGACGAGCGGCTCACCACCGTCACCGCGACCCGGCAGCTGCGCGAGTCCGGCGTGCGGGGCCCAGCGGCGCGGGCGGCCGTCGACGCGGCCGCCGCGGTCGTGCTGCTGCAGGCCGGCCTCGACTCCGAGCGGTCCACCGGGGCGCCACCCGGCGAGCCGGTACGCCGTACGCCGGCGTGACCGGGGAACCGCGGCGGCGGGGCGCGGTCGCCGTACTGTTGTCGTTGCTGCTCATCGGCGGGCTCGGCGCCGGCGGGCTGCTCGGCGTACGCGCCCTCGTCGGGACGGTACGGGGGGCCGGTGACGACTACTCCGGTGAGGGGTCCGGCACGGTCGTGGTCCAGGTGCGCACCGGCGACACCGCCAGTGACATCGCCGCCGCGCTCGCCCGGGCCGGCGTGGTCAAGAGCGCAACCGCGTTCCGCCGCGCGGCCAACGCCGACGCGCGCTCCCGTGGCCTGCAGCCCGGCTACTACCAGCTCAAGCGGCACATGAGCGCCGGCGAGGCGCTGGCGCTGATGCTCGACCCTGTCGCGCTGGTGCGGAGCCGCGTCACGGTGCCCGAGGGCACCACTGCGGCGGCGACCCTGGACCTGCTCGCCCGGCACGCCGGCATCCCGGTCGAGAACAGCCGAGGCGCGCTCGCCAGGCCGGCCGCGCTGGGCCTGCCGGGCTACGCCAAGGGGCGCGCCGAGGGATTTCTGTTTCCGGCCACCTACCGCATCCCGCCGGGCACGACCGCCGAGCAGGCGCTGACCGAGATGGTCCGCCGCTACCAGCGGGCGGCGGACGAGGTAGGCCTCGATGGGAAAGCGGGAGCGGTCGGCCGTACGCCGTACGAGGTGCTGATCGTCGCATCGATCGTCCAGGGCGAGGCGAAGCTGCCCGAGGACTTCCCGAAGGTGGCGACGGTGATCTACAACCGGCTGGCCCGCGGCATGCCGCTGCAGATGGACTCGACGATCAACTACGTGCTCCCGGAGCGCAAAGGCCATCTCACGACCGCGGACATCAACATCAACTCGCCGTACAACTCCTACCGGGTTCCCGGGCTGCCGCCGACCCCGATCGGGGCGCCGGGGGAGATGGCGCTGCGGGCGGCACTGAGCCCGGCGCCGGGCGCCCTGCTCTATTTCGTCACCATCGACCGGGCCGGGCACAACGCCTTCACCGACTCCTACCAGGAGTTCCTGCGGCTCAAGGCCGAGGGCGCCCGCAACCGCGGCTGACCGCCACACCCCCGTCACCGGGTCAAGCCCCGCCGCGGACGGGCCGATGTCAGCCCGGGACGACGGTCCTACGACGGAGGCGGCGTGAGGCAGCAGCTCGGCGAGGTGCTGCTCGACGGTGGACTGATCACCCCGGAGCAGCTCGACGAGGCCTACGTCGACCACCAGCGGCTCGGTCACAGCCTCGGCCGGGTGCTGGTCGACCGGGGCATGCTGACCGAGCCGCAGCTCGTCTCGGCCGTGGCGAGCTCGATCGGGCTCCGTTTCGTCGAGCTCACCGACTACCTGGTCGACGGGTCCGCGGTCGCCAGGGTCAGCGCGTCGGTCTGTCGCCGGCACACGGCGCTGCCGGTCGGCTACGAGGACGGCCGGCTGGTCGTGGCGATGGCCGACCCCGCTGATGTCGTCGCGATCGACGACATCCGCTCGCTGACCGGTCTGGACGTGCGCCCGATCATGGCGACCCGTTCCGACGTGTGCGCCGCCATCACCCGTTACCACCGCGCCGACTCCGACCTCGACGACCTCAGCGTGTCGATGGACGCCGCCGGCGAGACGCAGGACGATCTGGCCGGCGTACGCGAGGTGGTCGAGGACGCCCCGATCGTCAAGTGGGTGAACCTGCTGATCTCACAGGCCATCGCCGACCGGGCCTCGGACATCCACATCGAACCGGGCGAGCGCGACCTGCGGGTGCGGTTCCGTATCGACGGCGTCCTGCACGAGGTGATGCGCTCGCCGCGCACCATCCAGGCCGGCGTCATCAGCCGACTGAAGATCATGTCGGACATCGACATCGCCGAACGACGGATTCCCCAGGACGGGCGGCTCTCCGTCGCCGCCAACGGCA
>JAABUS010005578.1_pt1 | contig 16339 bp, 11 predicted proteins | sample 5560161 | NCBI WGS metagenome assembly JAABUS01 (sample SAMN10711885, study PRJNA513376) | rock metagenome | isolation source: Antarctica rocks | place: Antarctica: Victoria Land, Trio Nunatak nord | collected 2016-01-04
GCCTTCTGTAGGATGTAACCATCAGATTCCTGCAGGCAACCTTGACTAGAGCAAGTGATCAAGACACTTGAAGACTTGCAATTTTGATCATGTTCCAGTGAAAGCAGTGGCAACTAGAACGCACCACAGGGCTTACCTGCGAGGTGATGTGTTTGCACAGACTGCTTGTACGCACAGAGGTCAGCTGCAAACAAGGTGGATTGGCCTGTGGGCTGCTGGGAGCAATCATCGTCCTTTTGTTGGGTCCTGCGCCATATAAAAAGATCGTGAGTGTAGTCTCACTCAAAAAGTCATCCTTTCGATGTGAGGCATCTCGCTGAGCCTACACATACGTTGGAGGCGGTCAAAGAGTCTGATCTGCATATCGACATCAAAGCACGCAGAGGCTTGGCTTTATGAGCACGCGGAGTCCAAGCAGACTGGCTACGCTATTTCATTTATCAGATGCTTAGCAGACTTCAGCAGTAAGGACGGCGAGCAATTTTTGGTCGAAGCAAGATTATGACCGCCATAGTCGTTGCGCAAGTTTCTTATGTCACCTTACGTCACGTGCGAAGGGTTTAGAAGAGGAATGAAGCTGCAGGAAACGCTGCGCACAGATTCTGCTGATTAAACGCTCTTGACAATGTTTGCCGGAAGTTTCTACCTCTGTCAAACATAGCAAGCGCTGCTTGGCAGCGGTCAGGTAAAGAACGGTATTGCCGGTCTAAATCACTCGCTTCAACATGGCTTTACTTGCCGGAGTTTTTGCACAAACCAAAGGCATGAGGCAGCATTTCGTTACAACCCGCCCAATTGCATCTGCACGCGCGCACGAGCGTGCCCACCTCTGCCTGCACCTTTCGACGCCTCTTCACTGCTTACCTACCGTCAGGCGTGCACGTGGTGACAGGTAGGCTGGGTGGACATTGGATCCAGTAACGTATTCCGTGGCTTCACTGGTAGCAGAATTTTGGTAAAGGTTGTGAACAGCCTTTGTTTCAGCATGCAGACTTCAATTCACATTTCTCATTTCGAGACAACAGCTGGCAAATGTGTAGCAGGGAATGCATGTGACGTCTGGGATGCACATATGGGCTCTGTAATTCCCATGACGACAACGGCCGTACCCTTTTGCTACAATGCAAATGTCGTTCCTTCTCCCTTTGAGCATCAGCAGCTCTGATTTGAAGCAGCTAGCGGGGATGGGAATAATATTTGGGTGTCGCCTTGAATCACAACTGATACAGGCGGGTGGGGAACAGCAAAAGTCTCATCTGGGTACAAAAGGTCACTCCAAAAGTGGCAGCACTCACTGACAACCGTGACATCTACCAGAAGTGTCAGCAAGCACGCATCCAAAGCCCACCGCCTGTTGCCATCTCCGGCCCAAGATTGAGCTGCCAGCTCATGCCAGCAATTGATACACGATACTTTTAACCTCATGTGCGGCAGCTGATTGCACTGCAGCTGGTTGCGGTTATCAAGTCACGTGCATGGCCATGATTTGAACACCAGGGAAGCCAAACTAAGCGCTTTAGGATGTTCAGACATGCGTTGGCAGACCATGGCAAGGTAGCTGTATAAGCACTCCACTACTGGTGGCTGTGCAGCATCAGATCAACTCATGGCTGAAACTTGCCAACTGACGGAACAGCTGAACTTTGTCTTCTTGCATCAGTGGTAAAAGCAGGTGCCGCCAGAAGAGATATGCAGTCTGCTGAGCCAAAACATGCAGAGCAAGCCAACAAAAGAACAGTACAATCTGAATTGCAGATGCCACTCAAGTTCAATGAGGCACCCAAGCCGGTATAAGCCTGAACCAAAACCAAGACATGCAACAGAAATCACAGAAGTCTAGTCATCCAAATTGCAGATAACATAAAAACAGTACTGGGTCAGAAGCACACTGTAACAGAAACAGAGCTGGAATTGGAAGGCACATCCACACCAGCAGACATGTTACGCTGAATCAGCCGGCAGTTTCCAGCCCCGTCTCATTGATGGTGGGAACATTTTGTCACGATGCCTTTGTGTTTTGGCAGCAACCATTGCAGTTATGATGACTAACTGAATCCAGGTTTTCTCCTTTGCTTCTGTCAGAAAGGAGACTGTGTCCGGCTCATTGAGCTGAACCCAGCATTGCTTGCGTGCACAACCGGCTCCCTCAAAGCAAGCAAGATTCTGCTGCGAGCCTTTCTGCTGGAGGCACATCTTCAGATCAAACATGGATCTGGATGCAGCATGGGCTGACATCGTCCACCTGCAGATGACATGCAGTTGCAGACTGTAGTGCAACAGTCAGCAGCTGACTGGCTCACAAACAATAGTACAATGCTACAGCAGGTCACGTGTGATGTCAAGCAGTTGTCAATTGGGTGTGCTACAGCAGATTTGGCAACAAGACGTGGATGCAAAACGAAGCCATATTATGGCCATGTTGTACTGACAAGAGTGGTTTTGCCTTGATGCCCCACCTGTAGCTGCTGTTCTGCCACTTGAACTTCACCACGGTGAAGTAGCTTTGGTTACGGATGTATACTGTGGTCAGCGGTGAACTGTCTGCCTTTGTCAGGGTGACTTCGCCTTTAATGCTGTCACAGGTGACTGCCAGCAGCTCATTGCTGTGTTGTGCGTCCTCAGATGTACCCAACAGCTGCCAGGTATAGTCATGGTACTTTCGCAGAGCTGGAACCTTCTGGAGTTGATAGTCTTGGTTGAAATCCTACAAGGTGTCAACCTGCTTGGGTTGACGACTGTATGCTCCTCAGTTTTAGTATGTCTGTGTGAGCAATCCTAAGGTGTTGAAAACACTAGACAAGGACATTTTTGTGCTTAAGCTAGACTTACTTGAGAAAATATGTGTTTGCAGTTCCGGTCTTCTGCGTTCAATTTGATTTTGAGAGAAAGACTGGACCTCTCAGAAAATGCAGACTTATTTGTCACGGATTTTCGACCACCTGCTGCAAGCATGCAAGCTGTGTTTGCAGCTGGCGCGCAGGGCCAACGACGCAGCTGCCAACATCGTTCACGTCCTTGCGATGAACGCATCACCTCTCAAACAATTGAGTCTCAGCTGCATTTCCAGACCACAAGTGTGCCACTTAAGTCAACTGTGCTGCAGGGTGATCGCCAAAATGCAGGGTCACAAGGCTCTTGTCAACGCCTCATTGTCTCGACAAGCCTTCCAAGATCACCGCTGCTATTGCGATTTTGGTTTCAAGAAGCTCCTCCGGATTCAGGTGCTTGGCCGATACAATATCGGCGTGCATAGCACGAGGCCGAATAATGCATAATCAGCTTCTGCGATGGTCCAAGTCAACGTAATACGCAGCGTAATACGTGTGTTGGGAGGCATGCGCGTCTTCGCTCGTCTTCCAACAAGCTTGACTTTCGAAATTCTGCAAAATGAGGCAAAGCCTGCGAGTGTACGGGTCGCGTCTGCCCTTTGTGTGTAGATCAGTCTACTTAGTACGATTCGCTTTTCTTTCCTCTGCTAAGCAACGTCGCGCAGCACGAAACCTCTCAGACACACCTCTGGCAGGCATCCTATCTCTGCAACTGCGCAAGCTGCCGCAAGAAAGGACTGCGGTGTGACTTGCGGCCATACAAGCGCTATACACCAGTCATCAAGATCCTTGGTATACTAGGTCTGACAGGCACTGACAGCACGGCGAAAACAGACTGGCCAGCAGGCTGGCTCTATAGATCGCCTCGATCTAGTAGCCTATCTTGCTTATTCGGCTGGAAACTGTTGCACATTCATGGTTTCAGCACTCCAGCAACTAGATATCAGCAGCAGCGAGCGTAATATATTCACCAAATGCATCTGCTCCAAACACATGTGACAGATTGCTGAACACTTTGAAAGTTTTATGTCTACGGCAGTGCAGTCTTCTGACTGCCTGTTGGGACGTTGCACAACTACTAAATGTATCGTGCATCTCCAAATTTGCTAATGAGGCCTGCACACAAGTCTCCAGGCTGCACAACACAGGGTACAACTGCCATTTATTCAGGCAAAGAAGAAATCTGCACCCATGTGAATGAGCAAACAAAATCAGCAGAAAAGTGTGACCCTATCTGAGGCAGGGAACTTTGTGCCCTCACCAGCTGCAGCCGCTGCTTCTCCAGAGCCTGCAGGAAAATTGCGTCAACTGCAGCAAGGCTGCGCAAGATAGTAGTAATAGTGCATGCAGCTATGGCTAAAGCCAGCAAGTGTCAGAAAGCTGCGTGCACAGACGTGCTGCCATACCATGTCTTACAAGTCATGACTGCCTGCAGCTGTGCTTTCAAGGTGGCTGCAGCCACATTATGCTTTCAGACGAATTGCAATCAAGCAATCAGATCACAGCAACAGCAACAGCAACAGCAACAGCAACAGCAACAGCAACAGCAACAGCAACAGCAACAGCAACAGCAACAGCAACAGCAACAGCAACAGCAACAGCAACAGCAACAGCAACAGCAACAGCACCAACAGCAAAGCTACCTTTTGTGCCAGCAAATCCACAGTTTCAATCTGGGCCTCCCCAGATTTCTTTCATGCAAGCAACCTCAAGCTTGTTAACAAGCCACAGGCCACAGCCTAGGAGCATATGGACTGCAGTTTAGTGGGAGGGGAGGCCTCACCAAGCCAGTCAGTAGGAAGACACATTGTCAACTCACTGCAATGCTGCAGTTGTATGACCGCTGATTGTTCCACTACACAAGTTGCAATACAGTTAAGTTGATTTGCATGCGATACTGCTGGTGAAGGTGCAGGCACCCTCACTGCTGCTAATTGTTTGCAAGTGGACATTGTTGGCAAAAGCAGGATGTGGTGTGCTTCCTGTCTGGCAGAACCTGCTGCTGGGGGCGAATTGTCAAGTTTTGCTTTCTACTGAATGTGTAGACTGGTCGTCTTATCTGGCTCTAGAAGATTTGAAAGCATTTTAAAAATTTGCTTCTCTCTGCCTCTCTCACCCAGTCGAATTATACGTGCTGTTCCCGATTGCATCCACTCATCAAGCTCACATTAACTTGACTTGCTCGACCTGAACTGACTGTGGCTGTGTGTCTCTTCCTCGAGGACTCGTTGGACTGCTCTTGCCAGGCACCGGAGGTGACCTGCTGCTACTCACCTGTGGCGTGCGTACTGACAAGCTTGTGCATACGCCACCCGCAGTATGGCTGCGACCACAACAACAACCCGCGAGGAGGTCTTTTCAAAAACCCGTCTACTTGTGACGACGATCATCATCTTTTTCCACCTACAAAACAGTACTTTTGACTGGGAGTACCTATTAACTCACAAAACATACATGAAGCGTTTGGCGTTTCTAGGAGACGCCGTTCTGAAATCTTATGTAGTCACCGACCTGATAGGGAGAGGAGGGATCTGTTGCGCAGGCCTGTGTTCAAGGACAGAGAGTTACATCACCAACAAGAATCTGTCACTCGTTTTTGACAAGCTTTCATTTGGAACTGCAATATCCTGGACTGCCCCAAGCTTCTTTGGGATTAGTCGCCCAAGCACTAAGTTAATGGGGACCTGCATTGAAAGCATGCTTGGTTGTACAGAAATGCACCGCCCTGAGCGTACATATGAGGTAGTTGTGAGGCTTATGGAGTTCCTGGAGAAAAGCAACTTTGGAAAGTCAAAAAGTGCAGATTGTTGTGCACTCAAGGTTGGCAAGCCAAGGCTCGTGTCCAGACCTGCTTGGGCAAGCTAGTCACCAGTCAAAGGGCTCATGCAAAAGCAGCAGCAACCAAGGACACTCTGCTTGTCAAGCATTCCCTGACAGCGTGCAGAAACAAGGTAGTCACAGACAACACCAAACAGTCAACAAGAGCCCAAGGAACAGAAGCATGCAATGCAGCAAAAGAAAAGTGGGAAAAAGAAAAGGTCTCAGAAGCTGCTTGGTGTACAAGGAGGCATCAGAAAGAAATCAAAATGCAGCAGACAGGTGTGACATATGGGATGGATTGTGACACTGCTGGCTTGCCTGTGATAGTGTGCGTGAGCAAGCCTGAGCAGCCGTTACAAGCACAAGATCAGCTAGAGCACTTGTGTTCAGATTACATCAGCATGATGGACTGTCACCATGTAAGACACAATATTGGCTGCATGTTTGACTGCATGTGTTGGCAGCTTCTGTAAGCCACTCATGTCTGCTTTGACAGCCTGCAGCCTGCACCCAGCTCGGTGATGTTGCTGAGCATAAGGCACCAAATAATAAGTCTGCAGAACCGCATGGACGGTTGCTTCCCTGCAATAACCGCATGAATCCAGTCCCAGCTCACAAAGCGATATTGTATGCTTCACCTCCCACATATTTTCCAGTTGTGCAATGTCATTCCTGCTGAGTGTACCGAGCAATGTCAGCTCTGTCAAAAGCAATATTCCAGAAGCTCAGCAGCGTCTACAGGTCTCAAACAGAAAAAAGACTCAAGGGAAAGCCCTAGGGGCGCTCTAACAAGATGAAAATAAAGCTTGTGAAGCACGTTGTACGGCACAGCTCAAGCTTAGTGTGAGGAAAAAATCACCTAGTTGACCGGACGCTATACACACAGTTGACTTGTTGCAATTTAGTGTTGCCGTTGATGTCATTGGCATTTTTTGACGACAGAACTTGTTTTAACATGATGTTTCTGGCATGTTGTGTCCCGCATGAGGGTGCAGGCATTCTCACTGCTGTTATAATGTTTGCACACAGCTTGCTAGTCACTGTGTAATTGGGTTGGTGCCTTTGGGATGAGCTATAGCATGGTGACAGGCCTATTAGTGGGACCTTCTGGCATGAAGTTCGCATGCCAACCTGCATCACATATTCTGACATCAACCCAGAAATAACATTTATGACAGAGACAAATTGAGGCTGCTGGACAAACCTTTTGTGTGACGACTTCTTATACTTTGCTGAGTGTCTAGCATGTGTTTCAGGATGACACCCTATGCCAAAGTGCACCTCAATCATTTTTTACATTACAGAGCAGAGGAAATCAACAAGCTGGCTTGTGTACATGGCTAGCATTGTCAGGACATGGGCTGCAAGTGGCTTTGCATCAGCCCCAGGCAGTTTCAGTGCCAGCCTGATGGCTTGGCAGAGGTTGCTGAGCGCGGGACACCCAGCTTGAAATCACCAGAATTTCGTGGGCTGTCGCTGCCCTGCAACAGAGGGTAATGCCTTCACGTGTCATTCAGATTGGACTCATCATGCAAAGTGCTGTAATTTTATTGGGGACCAAGACAAGAGCACTCATGCTGATCACAAAAGGGGCTTGATGCCGTTATACACACAGGCAAGTCTGCTTATACCTTTGCCAAACTCTGAAGGTTTGCATACAAAGGCTGTACTCAACTCGCATTTGCATGCTGACCTTCTTAATAAATTGTCTGTACTCAAAGCACATGCATACTATGAGTCAAACCACAATCATAGCACTCACCCTTGCAAGACGGCCACTGCCAGTAGTGCGCTTGATTCCAGAACCCCCTGCAGGCCCCAGACCAGCCCCAGAGGCTCCTGTCCCCTGCTGCCTGGCCTGGGCATTACTCATGGCTTCCTTCTCAGCTCTCAGGGAAGCTACCTCAGTAGCCAGCTCATTCTTGCTGGCTCTAGCTGCAGCCAGCTCAGCACTCTGAGCCTCAAGCTGCTCCCTCATGGCCTGAGTGGCTGCTGTCTGGTTCTCAAGCTTCTCAGCAACTGCCTCGACATCCTCACCTGTTGAACAGGAGATGCTTGGACCAGCGTACTGTAGTCAACATAAGGCTTATGCAGCTTGCATCGGACATGACTGATCCTCAGCTCTTTGCAGAGGTTGCTGTGAGCTGAGACCAGCACCTTTAAGAACACAACATCTGGGCAAGACAAGAACCAGCAAGTCTGTATCGGTGCTTGATTAGAGCTTGCGCAGTGAACAGTGTTGGAAAAGTCAATGTTGCCAGAGCTCAGCATGCAGATCTGCCTCAGCATCCAGATCTCAGCGTGGTATTGGCGAGCGCATCGCACCAGACATACCACAGATGTGAAGCAAGACACTGTTGCTTCCAATGCAGTCATGCACTGCACATTTGAGTTTTGTTTTGAGCATGTTTGGGCCCACCTGAGCCCTGCAGGTTCTCAAAGGCAGACAGAAGCTTATTGCGCTGTGCCCTGACCAGCCGCAGCCTCTCCTCCAGAGCCTGTGAAACCATAACACGCTCCTGATAAGCATGAGCAAGCAGCCGGACAGGTACCCTCAGGGCTTAAACAGGTAAAGTAAAAGAAAATTAGGGCTCTCGGGGACGCTTTGCGCCCCACTCAGCTGCACTGTGAGGGGTAGGTTGGGGATGAGGCTAGTTTTGTGGGTTTCAGATGGAATTTGCCTTTTCACTATGTGGAAGAGGAAATGCAAACTGCAAGAAAAACACCGGCGATGGAATCTTTGGTGCAAAAGTATGCAGGCAATGAGTAACCTGGAGGTCGCTGCTGGCCTTGGCTTGGCGCTCCTTCAGTGCAGCATTCTCTGCTGACTGAGCCTGCAGACGCGCCAACACTGCCTCCACATCTTCACCAGTACCTGTGAACCACACATGCAATGCTGAGCCTCTTAATCACATGAAAGGAGCATTAGTAAGGTGCGTCCTAGTTGCCCCTACATCCTTACCAGCAATGATGAGCCCCATAGTCACCTGAAAGGTACATTGATATGGCAGATTGAGAGGCGGCATGCCAGTGGATGCAGACCATTTGCGTCTGCTACTGAGATGAGGATGTCATAAGGCAAGGGACTGGGGTGTTGTACACAGGATCAAGTGGACTTACAGCATTTATGTGAAGCTGACAGCAGAGGCAGAAACAGACAGAGGGTAACATGTTGAAGGTGTGAGAGGAGGGGCAGGGGCAAGGACAAGGGCAGTTGGCGTTGTTGTGGCCTGTTTACAGCAAAGCGTAACAAGCAGAGAATCACAGCAGACATGGCATTGGCATGTGGCAGCAAACAAATGCAATCTTAGTGTCTGTGCATACCTGCGAGGCCTTCAAAGGCGACCAGCAGCTTGTTGCGCTGCGCCTTGATGAGGGCGAGGCGGCTCTCCAGGGCTCCCGCCTCATTGCGGTAGCCCTCAGCCCTCTGCTTTAGGGCCACATTCTCTGCTGCCTGGCTCTCCAGCCTGCACATCCACCAAGTGTGAAAATCTGATCAACCAAAGCCACATTGATTTGCACTGCATGCAGCTCCTAAGCAGTCAAACATGGCACGAGCAGGAGAGCAAGACAAACACAAACAGGGAGCATCTATGCCTGGTGGAGATCATAAGGGGAGCCGCCTGAGGCATCAGGTTAGAGCAACAAATTGCATCTCAGCAAACAATGAAGACGGTAGAAATCAGCAGGAAGTGTTGCAAGACAAACTTGGTGCTAAGGACAGGCTGTGTGTGAGAATCAACCTGGCAATGACAGCTTCCATGTCATCTTCAGCGGCATTGATGCCCTCAAAGGCCGCCAGCAGCCTGTTCCTCTGAGCACGTGCATTGCTCAGCCTCTCCTCTGCCCTCTGCATATTCACCAAAACACACAGTCAGACCTGTAGAGCACATGTCTGGATCATGTTGCATGCTTGTTGGCAGTATGGTGTGACATGCTGTGCAATTCTGCAGCACTGAAAACCCATATCTGGGTGTCAAAAAGACAGTCAGCACAGCCAATTTCAGCAGCCTTGGTATCTAAACAACATCTGTAACACTGGTATGTAAACATCTGAAGCACTCTAATCTGGGCACTCTGTACTGCAGTTACCAACCAGGGCAATGCCCCTCTTACACGAATGAGGCCACAGAAATCATCAAAATGCACGCAGCAAAGTGTCCTGTTCAAGGCTGCTGCCAGTCTGCTGTGCCAGTCTGCTGTGCCAGCTGTGCGAGTTGTGTTGTCACCTGCTGGTCCTTTTCCAGCTTGGCCTGGCGCTCCCTGAGGGCGATGTTGTCGGTGGCCTGAGCTCTGAGGCGCTCCATCACTGCTTCCACATCCTCACCAGCACCTGCGCACCCATTGCACAGACTCAGCATTGTTTCCACATTGGCTGTGTATACTGAATTGCAAAGCATGATCAGCCTCCAAGCAGTGTCAGTAAAAATTGTCGTTAAAGCATCACTGTACGACTTTCTGTATTGTCGGCAGATCTGACACTATCATCGTGGAAGAATTGTCGTGAGGCTACCATTCTGAGGCTGCCTGATGCGTCTCTGTGATGTGAGTAACCAAGGTCTGCATGGAAAATGCATGCACAGCAGAAAACTGTACAGATATTAGGCACATGGCATGAGTCATTGTGTTGATGTCACGACTTTTTGTCTGTATTCATGTATACCGATGTTGGTGCCGCATACTGTATTGTGGATGATGCAAGACTTGTAATTGGTAGCTTGCGTGTCAGTCCTGGAAAAAAACGAGAAAAGCATGAAAAACAATATTGACTTACCTGCAAGGCCTTCAAAGGCAGCCAGCAGTCTGTTGCGCTGGTTTTGCATGCCACCAAGCCGGGCTTCCATGGCCCTCAGACTCTCCTGCAGCCGCCGTACTTCTTCATCACTTGCTCCCCCCTGCTGTTGCTGCTGCTGCTGGGCAATGGCTAGGGTTTCCCTGAGGGTGGCCACCTCTGAGTGGTGTCGCTGCTCAACCCTAGATAGGGTTTCCCGCAGTGACGTCACCTCTGAGGTGTGGTCCTGCTGAGAGGTGGCTAGGGTCTCCCTGAGCGAGCTCAGCTCTGAGGCCTCATCCTGTTGAGCTTGAGTCAGAGAGCGCCTGGCTGAGGAAATCTCTGACTGATGCTGTTGCTCTGACAGGTGCAGCTGCTGGGTGACTGCAGCAAGGGCATCCTGGTGCTGCCTCTCCTCATCTGCCCTGCTTGATGCCCTTGTTGCCTCAGACTGGCGCTGCTGCTCTTCAGACTGAGTCAAAGTTTGTCTGAGGTTAGTCACCTGAGATGCATGCTGCTGTGCGGATGTGTGAAGCTTCTGGTTGACATCAGCAAGAGCAGCTTGGTGGCTGCTCTGTTCGTCAGCCAGTCTCTGCTGCAGCGCTGAGAGGCTGCTGTTGATTTGAGCCTCCTGCTGTGCATGCTGAGCCTGCAGATTTTCAAACTGAGCCTGGGTCAGCTTGTGCTGGTCAGAGAGGGAAACCAGTTCATTCTCCTTGGCGGATGTTGCAGCCTGCAGGCTAGTTACAGCTGATTGATGCTGCGTCTGAAGCTCCCTGAGCTGTGTGGACACAGCAGCATGCTGGTTTTGTGCAGCAGTCAGCTGAGCCTGAAGATCAGCCTGCGCTGAACCACGCTCATCATGCGCAGCATCTACCTGCTTGTTCAAATTGCTCAGCTGCTGCTGGTAGCTGGCGGACCGCTGTGACCAGTCAGCCTCCTGCTGTGCATGCTTTGCCTTCAAATCCTCAAACTCACCCTGAGCAGCCTCCAGCTGGCTCTGCTTGTCAGCAGCATCTGTCAAAAGCTGCTGCAGTTGAGCAGCCTGCTGTGCATGCTGTGCATCTGCTGCAGCAGATGACTCATGCAGGTCACCAATGCTCTTCTTCAACTCAGCATGAGCTGCCTCCAGCTCATCATTCTTCTTTGTCAGCTGCTTGGCAAATTGGCGGGAGTCTTGCAGGGCAGCAGACTCCTGTTCAAATGCCTGCTGCAGACCAGCCAGCCTTTCCCGCTCTTCCACCTCAGCAGTGTCCAGCTGCTGCCGCAAGGCAGCAAGCTGCTCCTGATGGCTTCCCTCCAGGCTGGTTTGAATCTCAGCTAAGCGTGCGCTGCGCTTGCTCTCAGCAGATGACAGCTGTGCATGCAGAGCTGCTGTGCTTTGCTCATGCTGCTGAACTGCAGCCTCCAGTCTAGCGTCTGAGTGCCTGACTGCAGCAGACTTGGCTTCCACTTCGGCCTGTGTCTGGTTGAGCTGCTCTGCTAGATCTGACAGGTGCTGCTGTTGTGCTTGGAGCTGGCTGCTGGCTGACTCCTTCTCATTGCTGAGCTCGACAGCATGTTGAGACTGAGCCGAAGCCAAAGCAGCCTGCAATGACAAGCGCATGCTCTGAGGCTCTTGCCCTGGTATTATCACAGATTTTGCTTGACGCCTGAGATCAGTTGATATGCACTTGTGACCTCTCCACTGACACGTAGGCTGTCTGTACTTGCAGCCCAAGAAAAACTGACAGCATGATACCCCAAAGCAAAGACATGCAACATCAGCAACATGCAAGCATTGAGTACGAAGATAGACTCTGGTGAGTCACCGACATGACAACAGTAAGACAGAATGAGCAACAGCATGACGTGATAAAACAGACCTAATTGTGACAACTGCCCCTGCACACTTTTTGAAAAGTTCAATATGATTGAATTGCAATGCAGACTCAGCATGAGTGGAGTGCATTAATCTCACCTGATGCTCTGACTTGAAAGCAGTGAGCTGCTGCTCATGTCGCAGCCTTTGCTGTGCCTGGTCACTGCTCAGGCCTTCCACAGCTGTGGCCAGCTGCTGCTCAAGGGCAGCCACCGCCTGCTGGTGCTCCTGCAGCTGTGCTGCAGAGTCTGACTGCAAGCTTGACATCCTGACAGCATGCTGAGCCTCCAGCACAGACACATGCTCCTGAAGCTGACTAACGTCCTGTCTCAGCTGCTGGGTTTGCTGTGCTGAGCTGGCCTGAGTTTCTGCCAGCCTGGACTCAGCAACAGCAATTGCCTCTTGAGCATCTGACAGCTGCCTCTGAGATGACTCAGCCTGCTGCTGATGCAGCTCATCTTTGGCGCTCAGCTGAGTCTCCATCTGAGATAGTGAGACAGCACGCTGAGCATGCTGTGCCTGCAACTCTTCAAGCTGCTGAGTGAGAGACGCCAGTTGCTGCTGCTGAACGACTGCTGCCTGGTTCAGAGCAGCTGTCTTTGCCGCATGGCTTGCTTCAAGAGCGTTTTGGCGGGAGTCGGCCTCAATCTGGAACTGCTGAGCTTGTGCTGCAAAGCCTGCATCCATCGCTGCGACCTCACCTGTATGCCTCACCTGTTGGGCTTCAAGGCGTGTACGCAGAGCAGAAAGCTCCTGCTGATGCTGCTGAGCCTCAGTGCTTGTCTTTTGAACTGCAGCTGCGAGCTCTGTCTCACGCTGTGCATTTCGAGCATCCAAGGTGGACTGCAGTGAGTTGGCCTCATCTTGGTGGCGCAGCTGCTGAGAGTCTGCCTGCTCGTTCAGCTGCTGAACAGCTGCTTGGTGTTCTGCATGCTGCGCTTTGAGCTGGTTCCGGAGGGAAGCCAGCACACCGTCCTTGTCCATTTGACTCTGCAACTGCGCTGTGTTCACAGCATCCTGTAGCGCAGTCACTTCAGCAGCATGCTCTGTCAGGGTAGTCTGCAGAATGGTCTGCACAGCAACAAGCTCAGCATGCTGTTGCTGCTGCGCTGCCTCATACTGTGCTGCGAGGTCAGCTAGAGCTGCATCATGTTCTTGAATAGCAGCAGCAGAGACACCATGCACGTTCTGGACCTGAGCATATGCCGAGAAGACGCTGTTGTGTAGAGAAGCAATCTCTACAGACTGCTGCTGTAAGCTTGACTGAAGAGCGGCCACCTGCTCCCTGTGCTGTGCCTGCTGCTGCTGCTGAGCACGCTGTGCAGCCTTCAAGTCTCCCGCCAAGGCAGTCTGTTGCTGTGCATGCTGCTGTTGCTGCAGTACCAACTGATCTCTGAGTAGACTCAAATCATGCTGGTGCTGCTGAGCATTTGCATCAGCTTGAGCCTTAAGGCGAGCTGAATCTGCCGACTCAAGTTGAATGTCTGGTGTTGCAGTGGCTGCATTCTGAACCTGTGAGTCATGCTGCAGGCCCACAGCATGCTCATGAACACGGTGCTGGTGTTCAAGCTTAGCAATAGCAGCATCTATGTCATTGGGAATATCAGTCAACCTCTGCAAGGCAGCAGCCATGTGATCACGGTCTGACTGGACCTGCTGCAGCTGCTGCTGAAGGCTGTTGACTTGCCGCCACAATTCCCCTTGTTCCCGCCCTGGGCTTGCTGAGCGGGAGACTGCTCCTGACTCATCCCTCAAACGTGCTGTTGCATCCCGAGAAGCTCTGCTGGCAACCCCTGGCTCAGCATACTCAGCAGCTTTCAAAGTTGCCAGCTCAATCCTCAGAGCTGCAACCTGACTCTGGGCTGCAGCAAGCTCAGCAGCAAGCTGCGAGTCCTGAGCTAGCTGTGCTGAGTCAGCCCTGTCCGCCAGCTGGCGCTGCAGGGAGTCAATCTGACTCAAGGCCTCTGCAAGTCGAGTCTGCATCTCCAGCTCATCATTGCTACTCCTGGTGGACGTGCCAGTGGCAGTTTGTGAATCACTTGCAACAACTGGCATGCTGGCGTCAGCTGAGGAGTGAGTAGCAGGCTGACCTGAGGCATCCAGCCATGAGATGTGGTGCGAAGCATCACCAGAAACACGCTTGGACAGTGATGTCCTACCTGGCCTCTCAGACCTGTGCCACATCAACAAAACACATCAGGCACTGCTACTGCCCAATTGAGGCTAATTTGCACAGCATTGTCGCATGCTTCTGAATGTCATGGCTACTGACATGGAATGCTGTTTAAGATCAGCCACATGACAGTGGCATGTGCTATCACATGCTATCATTTCCTCCAAGTGATCATACAATGACAGGTTGAATATGCAGCGTACTCATACTTGTCCCAGGGCTGTTTGGAGCAACTGGCAGATTGACAACAACACTCGGATTGTAAATGTGAATATGACTACATACCTTGATCGGCGGGAGGGTCTGTAGGAATCACCGAGCACCTCATGCTCCTCTTCTTCTTCTGAGCTCCACCGGCTTGACTCACTGCCAGCTGTGCTGAGGGCCCTGGACCTGAGGTGGAACTGCCTCAGGGCCAGCAGATCTGTCCTCAGCCCTGCTGCCTCAGCCTGCACAAACGTCACATCAGATCAGCATCTCACAAATTGCTTTAATGTCTGTTAACAAAATCATACTGTGCGTTTGTGAACATAATTAAACTGGGCATATGCATACAGGAGTGTTGGCCTTATGCGCCTGCAGTGGCCCTGGCAGCATTGCTGCCACATGCGTTGTACACGACACATCCATGTGGCTGCTGGAGCAAGCAGCAGATTCAGGAAAGCCAGTGTAGCTATGGGGTGTGCAAATACAGATAGTGCTTCAAAAATTAGCGGCCATGGTCAAAGAAAGCAAGGTGGCTGCTGTTCCACATACTGTGTACCTGCTTCAGGTCATGATTGCGGCAACAAGGAATGCTGCTGCAGGTTCAAATTTGCTTTCTGGCTGAAGCATATTGTGATATCTCACTAACAAGGAACGCTGCTGCAGCTTCAGATTTGTTTGCTGACTGAAGCATCATGATGTTTCACACTCTCAGCCAGCAGAGACGGGTAGTACATTTTCAATGTGGGGAACTCATTATGCAATCAAGGTGATGTGCATCTGGATACCTAGCAAATCTGGCTAGCACACTTGTTGCGATGACTAATGCTTTTACTACTATCATGATAATAAATATTATTGTTGTTATTGTTGTTATTGTTGTTGAGATTTACTGTTATCAGGTGCTGTGCAATTTCTGAACAGGGTCAGTACAATGGTGGAGAAGTAGTAGAGGCAGTACCTGGTGGGCTTGGGCTTCTGCCTGGTGCTGCTGCAGCTGACTAAGAGCCACTGCCAGGGCTTCTTCTGTAGCAGCCCTGCCCACCTGATCCTGCATGCAGTACAGCAAAACACCTGAAAAGAAAGTTGCAATGCATTTTGAAAGGAAACAACAAGGCATGTTGTTTTGTAAGAAAATGCTATTGCTTTGCCCAAAGTTGCCCAACTTTCATGAGCAGCAGCAAGGCTTCTGTGCTCTGCAGCAATGTGCACAACTAGCCAACATGCTGTGGCAACCTGGAAACTCATGTTGCTGCAAAGTGCTGCATATACAGTTTGTACGTAACTGTCTGATTTGTATGTCTTCAAATCAGTTTGACTCATGAACAAACTAATTGTGGGACCATTGCTCCCAAAGCACAAGAGGAATGTATTGCAAATGCAATGTTAAGTGATATGTTTAGTGATATACAGCTGCTGGACAGGCGCTCACCCTTGAACGGCGCTTGACTTTCCCGTTCTTCTTGGCCTGACTCAAGCTTCTGTACAGCTTTGCCGGCATGGTGGCGTGACTCAGCACGGCATTGGGCGGCTGCAGCATGTCTGCAAGCCTCTTCTTCACGCGCCACTGTTTCTGCTGGGCCAGCACCTCTGCCCTTTCAGCTTCTGTGGCTTGGGTCAGGAAGATGGGGGTGCGTGCCTTGAAAGTTTTGGCGGCATGGCGTAGGTTTGAATCATTTGCT
>JAABUS010005579.1_pt1 | contig 16338 bp, 10 predicted proteins | sample 5560161 | NCBI WGS metagenome assembly JAABUS01 (sample SAMN10711885, study PRJNA513376) | rock metagenome | isolation source: Antarctica rocks | place: Antarctica: Victoria Land, Trio Nunatak nord | collected 2016-01-04
TTGGGTGCGGAACTCAAGCATATTGGTTGTTTGAGCGTCATTGGAACATTGATCGCATTTGCATCGATCCGGATGCGCTCATCATAGGGAAAAGTCTAACGTAACGTACTTTTCTATCATGGAAAGCGTCGACAATATAAAAAGGTAGGATATAAAAAGCATGCAATAGTCGGGAAACCGCGGCTCAAAACTTGCTCGGCTGCGCTTGTTGCTCTTAGCGTATGCAGAAAGGTTTAGAATCCTTGGCATTCATTTTCGCTCTGCCCCACGGTGATCCGTTTATAGGAGGAATTCAGAAATCAACCTCATCGCCCCCTCAATTGCCCAAAATCGCTCAAAATTGAAGCTATTCAGATCTCTTTGTTTGTTGACGTTCCTGACGTTCTTTCAGCTATGTCGAAATCACTTTCTGCAAGCCTGCGCTTCAAAATACTACGTCTTCTGCTACTTCATTGAACTTCTTCGACAATCGCTGAAGAGATTCATTGTTGCTCTGTCACTGTATACAATGTTCAAGAGAATCTCTTTATGTATAACTCATCTTTTAGATCTCAATTTCGACTCAAAGATGCTTCTTGAAAGATCTTCAAGATCGCTGAAAATGATCTCATAGTTTATCTTGAAGATCAGTCATAAATCATGCAGAAAGAGATGATCTGATACATATGAAAGAAGTGAGACATTAATGTGCATCAATTCACAATATCAAGAATTCTGAAGAAAAGAGACTGAAGTAATAAGAAAGAACAGCATGTAGAAGTCAGACAAAATAATGAACTTCGTTTGAATTGAGTAGCAAACATGCTTCGTTTGATGATTGAACAGCTCATGTTCATGAATGAATTCTTATTCAATAAAATCACGAACTGACATCATCAGATCTATGCTTTCGTTGATTAATCAGCTCACAATCAAGTCTTTAGAATGAGAAAGCATTGCTGAAGTGTTCTTTCAATTTATATGAAAAATGAATATTTATTCTGTATCAACATTCGTGAAAATTGATTCAATGACAAGACTTTTTTTCAATGACTAGCAGATGAGCTGCTATCTCTATGCAGTTTCTTTTCAACTTCAAAGAGTGTGATCATCATGAATAATGCAAGTGTTCATTGCAATAGTTGAATAAAAGAACTCATTATCTCACATGAATATCAGATAAGTTATTTATCTTGTTGAATTGATGATCTATCATTGATATGAATGTCAGATGTAATATTTATCTTTCTACTCATTGAACTACAATCTCATAGAACTCATCTTCAATGTATTAAAGATCTGAGTTTGTAAACATTTTGATGATACATGATCTCATTTTGAAGATATTTTTGATGACTTTCTTCATTACATTATTGAACAAAGCAAATGTAATAAATATTTGAGATAGCACTTCTGTTACGAACATGTCTGAATCAATCAGAGTTCAGATCTAATTCTAATCAATTTAATTAAAGCAAGTCATGATGTTATGTCTAGTTTGAATCTAGTGCATTTCTTTAAATCATTCTCAGCACTTCTCATTTATTCAGCACTTTCTTCATTCATTTCTTTCATCACTCTTTTAAACAAACACATCTGACATATTGCATCACATCTGTATCAAGTCTAGCGCAGTCTCAAGTCATTATTTATAGAAGAGCTTGCACTCTTTCTCTTCTGTATTCTTAATGTCTTGTTATAGTTATCTCTGTTAAAGATCTGTCTAAAGCGAGTCAGATAAAGATGTCATTTAACTAGAAGATAAATGCTAAGAAAGAAAGATAGCTACAGAAAAGAAGCTGACTACATATATGTGTTTCTCAGTCGACGCTAGATCAAATAGAGACTAGTCAAGATGATGAAGTGAGAATAGATTTGACAAGACTAGAAGATTGAGTCTGACAAGGCTAGAATCATGACATTACTCTTTCTCTTCGACGATTCATGTTCACATAAATGTATTTTCTGCTTGATTCAATTGATTGCTCAATCATGATTTCACAGACTCAGACTCATTAAATTCTGATTGACTGAATAGTCGAAAGCGCTTCTAGCGCGATTTATTCGAATATCAAATATGAAAATCGTCAACTATCTTCTGAGTGTTCATAAATTCATCGTCATCAGCGTTGTATCAATTGAGATCATTGTCATAGTCATTTCATTTGACTCTATACTGAAGTCATCTTCGATATCGACGAAAATTCAATATATCGTCGATTTCTCATTTATCTTCGTCGTTTATCATTATTGAATCTGAAAGTTCATTCTTTTGATCAGACAAGAGATCGTCGACGACAGAGCGAAGCAGATCAGAATGAAATACATCATAAACATGCATAGACTCTGATAATTTTAGTTTATATGAAGAGTCAACAAGATCTAGATTGATGAAAGAATCAAGCATTTTGTCATCTAGCTTCTTGAAAGATCTCGCTGTAATGATGTTTCTTTCATTCAGAAACATTTTTGATTTAATCTTGTAATTGATCTTCTTTCTATGCTTATTAGCTTGATTCATCATTTGTTCTCATGTTTTGATCAGAGCTTCACGAGCGAAAATCAATGTCTTGTTCATTTGCTCAGATATATTCTTGACTCGATTGATCTGCAAGCGTTCGCGAATGCTTTCATATTCAATGATGTCAGAATCGAAGCTCATACAAGAATGAAAGTTCTTGTTCATGAAGAAGAGAATCAAGAAAATGACTGAGAACAAGATGTTATTGTTGACAAACTTGATCATGAGTAGTCACTTAGATCAGTCATTCTACATATACAAACAGAAGAATCAAAGATATCGCTTGATGTTCTGATTGACTCGTTCGCTTTGATCATCAGTCTGAGAGTGATAAATGATGAACAATCGAAGAAAAATGCTCAGTCGTTTGCAAAGAAACTTTCATAGTATAAAGATGAATTGTGAATCTCGATCAGATACTATGAAGCTTGATAGTTCATGAGTTCAATATACTCATTGAATCAGCATTTCAGCTGTCTTTTTGACAGTGATATCTTCATCATCAGTGATGCAAGAAATATAATGTCTTTCTTTTAACAATCTGCAGATGATCATCAGAATAGTGTTGTACTCACTTGAATCAGATAAATCAATAATGAAGTTCATTGCTATGTCTTGTCATCGCTGTTCAGATATCAATAAAGATTGAAGCAAGTCGTTTGATTTATTTCTAGATGTCTTTAAGCGTTGACAGATATAGCAGTTTTGAATATATTGATTTATCGTTTTTCGCATGAATGATTAATAGTAGTTTCGCTTTATGATCTTCACAGTTCTAAAAATATCAGAATGATCAACTGATGACTGATCATGTATCTTACGAATCAGATTCATTTGTAGAAGCTCGTTGAATGAAACTCATAGCTGACTATCATGATACAAGATTTCATTCTGAGTTCAACAATTCTTCAATTTGATATATTCATATTGTGCTTCATCTTTTGCTATTGCTTCGCGAAGTAGCGTACAATTCTTGTCGATCTCATTAATCTCAAGAATCTGTTTATAGATTGATTCACTGATGTTCTTCTTTAAATCAGCAATTTTCATTCAATTCAAAGTCAGAATAGTGATTCATTGATAGCAAATGCGCTCATCTTCTAAACTTCTAGAAACTGAATTGACTCAACGAGTCAATGCATCGACTTTGATGTTTTATTTGTCTGAGCAATACATGATTTTGAAGTTGAAGTCAACGAGCTTTTGTACTCAGTGCATTCAACGTCTACTTAGCTCTTTATCTTTCATTAATGATGTTAAAGCTTGATGATCAGTGAACATCTTGATGAGTAGCTCAGTCAATTTCAGCTCAGATCATCAATGCTTGAAGACACAAATGATTGCTAGTAGTTTCTTGTCATAGATCTTGTAATTGCACTCAGCGAAGCTCAGATTCTTGCTGTAGTAGATCATTGAATGCAATGTTTCTTCGTCGTCATACTGAGAAAGTATGTCATCATTAACGTAGTTGAATGAGTCTGTTTCAAGAATAGTCTTTTTATTCTGATCAAAATGACGAAGAATAGAAGCTTCAATCATTCATTTCTTCATATGATTAAAGATCGTTTGACAAGCTTGATCTCATTCAAATATCATCTCTTTTTGAGTTAGTTGAATCAGAGAATGAACAATCTTCGAAAAGTTCTTTATAAAACGTTGATAGAAATTGCAGAAGTTAACGAAGAACTGCATCTGAGTGAGATTTGTAGAAGTAGATCATTCAACTACTGCTTGTACTTTTCTGAAGTTCATCTTTAGTTCTTCAATGAATAGCAATAGTTCTAAAAAGCTGATCTCTTGAACGTGAAACTTGCATTTGTTTATATTCATCTGTAGATCAATCTCTTGCAGTCTATGTAGAACTAGTCGTACGTGTTTCTTATGTTTCTTCAATGTTTTGCTGTAGATGATAATGTTATCTAGATAGATCTGACAAAACTGATGTAGATAATTAAACAGCACATCGTTCATATAGTGTTGATAGAAAGTCAAGTCGTTGATTAATTTAAAAGACATCACGTGATATTTGTAGAAGTCAAAAGAGATAATAAAGATAGTCAAATCTTCGCTTCTCGAATGCATGCGTAGTTTGTTGAAGACGACTATTATATTCAATTGAATCAGATACTTGCTATCTTGAATATGAGCGAGAGTTTCGTCTATTAAGAGTAGAAAATAGCGATCTCATTCGATTAAAGCATTGAGCTTTCTATAATCAACGCAGAAACGCAAACTATCGTCTTTCTTTTCGATGAATAGTATGAGCGAAGCGTATGAGATCGAGCTGAAAGATATAAAGCTCTTATTCAGATGTTCAATCAGATAATTCTTCATCTTTTGAAGCTTGTAATCAGACATATGATAGAGATGACTTCAAGAAGATGTTTTCTCGTCTGTCAACTCAATTTTGTGATCATAGAAGCGATGAGAGAATAGTTGATCAGTCATAGCTCGATCAAACACGTCTAGATAGTCATGATATTTCAAAGAAAGCTTAGCTTTGACTTCTTTCAAGATCTCTTCATGTGAAAGCTTTTGTAGATTTACATCTTTGAGTTTATTTCTAGCTGTTTTTAGAAGTCAATTGATTTTCGTGATGATGATCGCGAAAGTAGTCACATTCAATCATTTGACTAGTGATTTATATGCTGCAGCTTCTATCATTGCTATGTTCATTGAATCGAAAGACGAAGCGAAGTTGACTGAATTAAATGATTTCACGATTTTATTGAATGAAGATGACTTCTCGCTGAGTCGAGTGACAACAGAAGAGATAAATCTCTTTAGTATTTGAGTAGAAGTTGAACTCTTCTGTTCTATCGCGATTTTCTTGATGACAGAAAGAGAGATTGAGCTAGCATTGATATGAGTCTTTGAATCAGAAAATTGAAGACGATCGTTTCTCATATCAATCGTTACTTTGATCTTATTCATTCATGTTTTTTCAAGAATGATCTGATGTTGACTCAATCGAGTAATCAGCATAAAGACGAAACGTTTCATATGATCTTGAACAGTCAGATTCGAATAAATTGCATGAATAATGAGCTTTTTTGCATAATGATCATCAAATTCTCTTATTGACTTGAGCTTGATTAAAGATAATGATTTGATTTGCAAATAATCACAAACATTCTGCGTGATTAATTCATCAATGAACGAATAGTCAGCTGCTTCAATGTCAATCAATGACTTTAATGAGTAACTAATTTCATTGCTAGATAATACACATTCAGTAGTCAAAGATTTCGAAGCAAAGAAGTCATTTAAGCTGCTTGTTGTTGAAGAAATTAACACGTCTTTCATCATGTCTTTGATGAAAGTCACTAGTTTTTTGCCTCATTCTTTGATTCTCTGTAAATAATTTCTTCTCTTCTTTTGACATGATGATCTCATTGAGACGAGAGATGAATGCATGAGATGTCAAAGTACTAGTCTTCAGCTGAGAACAGTTCTTTGAAAGATGACTCGATACTTTGCAGTTGAAGCAAGTGATTGACATTCTTGATCATTCAGATTCAAAGGCGAAAAAAGTAGCGAGTTGAACAAAGCTAGTAATCAAGACTGAAGCTGATGTCAACGAAGAAATAAAACGTTTTTTTGAAGCTGCTATTGATTTGACTGTTCATTGCTCGTCACGTAGCTGATAATTGACTCGTTGTTTGTTATTCACATCTTGAAGAAAGATCTTGAGCTTATCAAGTGAGCTAAACTCTATGAGACAAACTGACAACGCGTTCTGAAGATGATTGTTAATTTTATTCTGAATGTCGTTCATTAAAATGATATCAACCTAGTTCAGAAAGCTGAATATTCTAGTGAATTCTGAATAGAAGAAGCTGAAGAGCTTGTTGAGCTGCTTCAGAGCAACGTATTTGCAACGACACTTTTGAATCAGATTCTGATCTTCGTAAATTTCTTTCAGATGTTTCAGTAGCTCTGATAGTGACTGATAGAATGAGAAAGCATCAACATGATGCTTTGCATAGATTTGCTGATTAGCATTGTTTTCTAGTCTGAAAATCACATAAACAATACAAATCTTTTCAGTAGAATAATGATTCACGTTGACATCAAGCTTGTCAGCTATCTTGATGTTTCATGTCTCTCAAATAAAGTTATCTGTTTCAATGAAGATGAGTGAATTTGAAAGCTTGATGAACTTGTGATGAACATTTTCGTTTTCAGATAGAGTAGAAAACTCTCGTTGAGAGTGAGCTTTGAAAGTCGAGCTTCATTCAACTTTCTGATTGACTCGTTGCTCAGCTGACTGAGTATCTTGACGAAGCATAAATCAATCAACTTGACGTTGTTTCGCTCTGAAGTTCAATCACTCGTCTTGTAGCTGATTGATCTTTTTCTCTAGCTCATCATTCTTATCAAAAGCGACTTCTAGTTGTTTCGCTCTCTTTTTGTGATCTTCTTGTACAAGAAGTCAGTGTTCATTGAGTTGTAGAGTCAAGTCTCGTTGACTTCAAAGTTCATTCAGCATATTGATGACTTCGTTGAATTAATTGCTGACTCAATGAAACAGTTGTTCTTCGATGTTTATGTTTCATGCAATGACAGCTTTCTCAGCTTCGACTGAAGCATTGATGAGTAGAAGTGAAACTCTTCTACTGATAGTGCTTTTAAGCAGATGAGTTGTTCAAGACTCAACTGACTTGACGTTGCATGTCATGATGAAAGAAGATAGAAGTTGTTGAGGTAAAAGTAGATGAGAGATTGATGTTTTGAATTGATGTTTTTTAATGAGTGAAAATTCAAAGAATTTCTTATAAATTTCAAATAATAATTGAATGCTTTATTCAAAGAATTTCTTGCGAATAGAATGATGAAAATGAGTGTAGAATCGAAGAATTTCTTGCAATCTAAAATAATGATGATGCAAATTTGAAGAATCTCTTGCAAATTTTTCTTACTGAATAGATTGTTTCATATCATCTATTCATTGATAGCAGAGTAGTAAATGATGAGCATTTATCTAATGTTAGAAATCTGTCTAGAGCGAGTCAGATAGAAGTGTCATTTAACTAGAAGATAAATGCTAAGAAAGAAAGATAGTTACAGAAAAGAAGCTGACTACATATATGTGTTTCTCAGTCGACGCTAGATCAAATAGAGACTAGTCAAGATGACGAAGTGAGAATAAATCTGACAAGATTAAAAGACTGAGTCTGACAAGACTAGAATCATGACAATCTTTAAAAAGCAATACATACATATCAGTCTTGAGTCTTGTCACGATCCTAGCCTTGCCAGGCTCAGCCTTCTAGCCTTGCCAGGTCTATCCTCGCTCCGTCACCTTGACTAGTCCCTATTGGGCCTAGCGTCGGCTGAGAAACACATATGTAGCCAGCTTCTTTCCTGTAGCTATCTTTCTTCCTTAGCATTTATCTTCTAGTTAAATGACACTCATATTGACTCGCTCTATGCTGGCCCCTAACATTAGATAAATGCTCACCAACTACCCTGCTATCGACGTGTAGACGATACGAAATAACCTACTTCGTTTATTCAGAAAATTCGCAAGGGATTCTTCGAATTTGCACCACCATTTTAGACCGCAAGGGATTCTTCGATTCTACATTCATTTTCACCATTCTATCCGCAAGGGATTCTTCGGATATTACAATCAGCTATTACCAGAAAATTCACAAGAGCTTCTTTGAATTTGCATCAAACCAAAACATCAACCCCTCATCTATCTTTACCTCAACAACTTCTACCTACTATCACCATGGCACGCGACGCCGAGTCAGTTGAGCCCCGAACAGCTCGCCTGCTTAGAAGCACTGTCAATAGAAGAGTCTCACTTCTACCCATCGATGCTTCAGCCGGGGCTGAAGAAGCTACAACATCATGAAACATAAAGAACAAGGAACAATTGTGTCAATGAGCCGCAAACCAGCCCGATCAGATTATCGATATGCTGAACGAGCTTCGAAGTCAGCGAGACCTGGCTCTACAGCTCAACGAGCACTGGATTCTCGTACAAGACGATCACAAAAAGAGAGCGGAACAACTAGAAGCCGCTTTTGAAAAGAACGATGAGCTAGAAGAAAAGATCAACCAGCTGCAAAGCGAGCGATTGAACTCCAAAGCGGAACAACGTCAAGCTGATCGGCCTATGCCTCGTCAAGAGACTCAGCCAGCCGAGCATCGAGCCAATCAGAAAGAGGCCCCACCGACCCCTGAAGTCGACCAACGCCCCCGAAGCTCACGAGAGTCATTCACTCTATCCGATAACGGGAACGATCATCGCAAGTCAACCAAATTTCCGGATTCACCTATCTTCACCGGCACAGGTGAATCTACTTGAAAGAGCTGAACCACCAAGATATCTGACAAGCTCGACGCCAACGCGGACCATTACCCTACCGAAAAGCTCCGTATCGCCTATGTGACATCCAGACTAGGTGGCGATGCTGACGAGCAGACCTATGCAAAGCGTCGTATCGATGCTCTCTCACCCTACCTATCACTGACGAAACTGCTGGAACATTTGAACGGAATATATGACGATCAGGATAGAAATCGAAAGTGTCGCCGCGAATACAATGCGTTGAAGCAGAGCAATAAGCCGTTCAGCTCCTTCTACTCCGAATTCACAAAGATATTCAGCTTCCTTGGCTACGACGACCGAACTCTGATGGACGATCTACAGAATAAAATCAACAATCGCCTCCAGGACGCGTTGTCAGTTTGCCTCATAGAGTTTAGCTCGCTTGATAAGCTCAAGACTTTCCTTCAGAGGGTGAATAATAAACAACGAGCCAATTACCAGCTACGTGGCGAGCAATGAACAGTCAAATCGATAGCAGCCTCGGAAAAACTTTTTGTTCCTTCGTCGACACCAGCATCAGCTCCGGCTACTAGCTATGTTCGGCCCGCTACTTTTTCCACCCCCGAACCTGAACGACCAAGAATGTCAATCATCTGCTTCAACTGCAAAGTACCGAATCATCTTTCAAAGGACTGCTCTCAGCTGAAGGCTAGTACTTCGGCACCTCGTGCATTCACCCCTCGCCTCAATGAGATCGTCATGCCGAAAGAAGAGGAGAAATTATTTACAAAGAAATCGGAGAATGAGGCAAAAAACTAGTGACTTTCATCAAAGGCGCGGTGGAAGATGTGTTAATTTCTTCAACAACGAGTTCATCAGATGATCTCTTTGTTCCGGAATCTTTGACTACTGAATGTGTACTATCTAGCGATGAAATTAGTTACTCATTAAAGTCATTGGTTGACACTGAAGCAGCTGACTATTCGTTCATTGATGAATTAATCGCGCAGAATGTTTGTGATCATTTGCAAATCGAATCGTTACCTTTAACCAAGCCCAAGCCAATAAGGGGATTCGATGGTCATTATGCAAAAAAGCCCATTACTCATGCGATTTATCCGAATCTGACTGTCCAAGGTCATATGGAACGTTCCGCTCCTATGCTGATTACTCGATTGAGTCAGCATCAGATGATTCTCGGAAAAACATGAATGAATAAGATCGGGGTAACGATTGATATGAGGGACGATCGCCTTCAATTTCCTGATTCAAAGGCTCATATCGATGCTAGCCCGGCCCCTCTTCCTGTCATCAAGAAAATCGCGATAGAACAGAAGAGTTCGACTTCTACCCAAATACTAAAGAGGTCTACCTCTTCTGTCGCCACCCGACTCAGCGAGAAGTCATCTTCATCCAAAATCGTGGAACCATCTAATTCAGTCAACTCCGCTTCGCCTTCCGATTCAATGAACATAGCAATGATAGAGGCTGCAGCATATAGATCACTAGCCAAACGGTCGGATGTGACTACTTTCGCGATCATCGTCACGGAAATCGATCGGCTTCTAAAAACAGCTAGGAATAAACCCGAAGATATAGATCTACAAGAGCTTTCACACGAAGAGGCCTTGAAAGAAGTCAAAGCTAAGCTTCCTTCGGAATATCATGACTATCTAGACGTGTTTGACCGAGCTATGACTGATCAACTACCCCCTCACCGTCCCTACGATCACAAAATCGAGTTGACAGGCGAGGAAACGTCTCCTCGAAGCCGCCTCTACCATATGTCTGGCTACAAGCTTCAAAAGATGAAGAATTATCTGATCGAACATCTGAATAAGAGCTTTATATCTTTCAGCTCGGCCCCATATGCTTCGCTCATACTATTCGCCGAAAAGAAAGACGGTAGCCTGCGTTTCTGCGTCGACTATAGGAAGCTCAATGCTTTGATCAAACGAGACCGCTACCCTCTACCCTTAATAGACGAAACTCTCGCTCGTATTCAAGGTAGCAAGTATCTGACCCGATTGAATATAATAGCCGCCTTCAACAAACTACGCATGCATTCGGGTAGCGAAGATTTGACTACCTTTATTACCTCTTTTGGCTCCTACAAATATCACGTGATGCCTTTCGAATTAATCAACGGTCCGGCTTTCTACCAACACTATATGAACGACGTGCTGTTTGATTACCTACATCAGTTTTGTCAGGCCTATCTAGATGACATTATCATCTACAGCAAAACACTGAAGAAACATAAGAAACACGTACGACTAGTTCTACATAGACTACGAGAGGCCGGCCTACAGATGAATATAAACAAATGCGAGTTTCACGTTCAGAAGATCTTCTTTCTGAAACTATTGCTATTCATCGAAGAACTAAAGATGAACCTCAGGAAAGTACAAGCAGTAGTCGAATGACCTACTTCTACAAATCTCACTCAGATGCAGTTCTTCGTCGACTTCTGCAACTTCTATCGACGTTTTATAAAGAACTTTTCGAAGATTGTTCGTTCTCTGATTCGACTAATTCAAAAAGAGGTGATATTTGAATGAGATCAAGCTTGTCAAACGATCTTTGACCATATGAAGAAACGAATGACTGAAGCCTCTATTCTTCGTCATTTTGATCAGAATAGAAAGGCTATTCTTGAAACAGACTCATTCGACTACGTCAACGATGACATACTTTCTCAGTACGACGACGAAGAAACATTGCATCCGATGATCTACTACAGCAAGAATCTGAGCTTCGCTGAGTGCAATTACGAGATCTATGACAAGAAACTACTAGCAATCATTCGTGCCTTCGAGCATTGACGACCTGAGCTGAAATTGACTGAGCTACTCATCAAGATGTTCACTGATCATCAAGCTTTAACGTCATTAATGAAAGATAAAGAGCTAAGTAGACGTCAAATGCGCTGAGTACAAAAGCTTGTCGACTTCAACTTCAAAATCATGTATCGCTCAGGCAAACAAAACATCAAAGTCGATGCATTGACTCGTTGAGTCGATTCAGTTTCTAGAAGCTCAGAAGATGAGCGCGTTCGCTATCAATGAATCACTATTCTGACTTCGAATCGAATGAAAATTGCTGATCTAGAGAAGAACATCGAGAAATCAATCTATAAACAGATTCTTGAGACTAATGAGATCGACGAGAATTGTACGCTACTTCGCGAAGCAATAGCAAGAGACGAAGCACAATGCGAAGACATCAAGCTGAAGAATTGTCGGGTTCAGAATGAAATCTTATACAAAGACAGTCAGCTATGAGTCTCGTTCAATGAACTTCTGCAAATGAATCTGATTCGTGAGATACATGATCAGCCGTCGATCAACCATTCTGAAATTCTTAGAACAGTGAAGATCATAAAGCGAAATTACTATTGATCTTCTATGCGAAAAACGATAGATCGATATATTCGAAACTGCTACGTATGTCAACGTTCAAAGACATCAAGAAATAAATCAAACGACTTGCTTCAACCTCTATCTATATCTGAACAGCGATGACAAGACATAGCAATGAACTTCATTATCGATCTATCTGATTCGTACGATTACAACGCTATTCTGACTGTCATCTGCAGATTGTCAAAAGAAAGGCATTATATTTCTTGCATCACTGATGATGAAGATATCACAGCTGAAAAGACAGCTGAAATGCTGATTCAATGAGTATATTGAACTCATGATCTATCAAGCTTCATAGTATCTGATCGAGATTCGCAATTCACCTCTATACTATGAAAGTTTCTTTGCAAACGACTGAACATTTCCCTTCGATTGTTCATCGCCTATCATCTTCAGATCAAAGATCAAAGCGAACGAGTCAATCAGAACGTCAAGCGTTACCTTCGATTCTTCTGTTCGTATATGCAAAACGACTGATCTAAGTGACTACTTATGATCGAGTTTGTCAACAATAATGTCTTGTCATCAGTCATCTTCTTGATCTTCTTCTTCATGAACAAGAACTTTCATTCTCGTATGAGCTTCGACTCTGACATCATCGAGTATGAAAGCATTCGCGAACGCTTGCAGATCGATCGAGTCAAGAATATATCTGAACAAATGAACAAGACTTTGATCTTCGCTCGTGAAGCTCTGATCAAAACACAAGAACAAATGACGAATCAAGCTAATAAGCATAGAAAGAAGATCAATTACAAGATCGAATTAAAGATGTTTCTGAACGAACGAAACATCATTACAGCGAGATCTTTCAAAAAATTGAATGACAAGATGCTCGACTCATTTCAGATCACTGAGTCTGTTGACTCATTCTATAAGTTGAAACTATCAGAGACTATGCATATACACGATGTATTTCATTCAGAGCTTCTTCGTTCTGCCGTCGATGATTCTCTGTCTGATCAAAAGAATGAATCTTCGAGATCAATAGTGATAAACGATGAAGATGAATGAGAAATCAATGATATACTGAACTCTTGACGCTATAGAAGACGACTTCAATATCGAGTCAAATGAAAGAGCTATGACAACGATCTCAACTGATATAACGCTGACGACGACGAATTTATGAACGCTCAAGAGATGATTGATGACTTTCATATCAAATATTCAAGAAAAGCGCACTAAGAAACAACATTCATGCGAACATGAATAGTCAAGAAAAGAGAGTAATGTCACGATTCTAGCCTTCGTCTATTCTTCAACTAGTCTTCGTCTGATTTCATTCTAATCGAGTCTAGCACAGAGCTGAGAAACACACATATAAGAATCGAGTTCTTTTCTGTAGATACTTTTCTTTCTTAGCATTTATCTACTAGTTAAATGACACTTCTATGACTCGCTCTAGGTCGATTTCTAACAATCATATGATACAGATACTCATTACTTGTTCAATATACTCATTCAGACAACTCGAGTCTAAAGAAATTCATTTATCTGATGATTGATGCAATCGAAAGATAGAACAACACTAGAAAGTTTATAAAATCAACAGCGAGACTGATTGAATTGCTAGACGACTTACAGCTCATTAAGTACACATCATTCATCTCGATTAATAAAATCAGCGATAAAGAATCTTCGTTGATTGCTAGAGAATCAAATCAATCAAGAGAATCAATCAATCTTCAAATTAAACAACAAAAATAACTTCATCTTCTATTGTCGAGCATCATTCTTCGCTCGATCTCTTTCTTTTAAAAACACTCGTTCAATTCAATCTCTTTTTTCTTTCTCATCATGTTTCGTCTCTTCAAAGAGCATTTCGAAGCTTCATTCTTTATTGTCAAAGATAATGATTCATTCGCTGAAATCATAACATCTTCTATGACTATGAAAGCTTTGAAGAAACGATGCGAAGAGCTGAAAGCTAGACTACAAGCTAGAGAAATTATCTTGTCATCATCAATTTACTCTGAGTATTCTAAATCTCAGAAAATACTTGATTCTTCGTTGTTCACTGATGAAAAGAATTCTATCTGAGAGAATTGATATGAAAAAGTTCAGAACAAGCTGAAAATCAACATCAATCTCTTTTCAAGTGAACGAGTCAAGCTGAGCTACGTACATTTCAGATTATTCAATGATGCAGCTGAGATCACTCAGTCAAGACGCGAACGTGACTGTTTCAACTCATACAAGATCATCGATGAGCTTTTGAAAGAGCTAGCTCAGTTGTTCAATGATTCAGATAAAGAAGTCAACTTTCGTAAAGACTACTACAACTTGATTCAAGAACAGAAGAAATTCAGCGAGTTTTATACTCAATTTCAACGACTATTCTTCTATTTAGACTATCAAGAAAAACAGCTGATCATCAATTTAAAGAATAAAATAAATTTTCGACTTCAATTCGCTTAAGTAACTCAATTGATTCAACTCAATACTCTGAAAGAAATTTATTTCTATCTCATTTAATTGAATAATGATCAACGAGCTATTCAAGAGATCAAGAATAGAGAAGCAATGATCAAAGCTTGAACAACTAAACAGATCATCTTTGCTGAGAAATCAATCAAAGCTACTCATAGAATCATAGAAATGAAGATGACTGATCAGTCAAAATCACGTGATGCTGTTTTGACTAACGTCAAAGAAAATGACTTACTAAACGAAAACTGCTTTTTATGTCATAAGTCTGATCATACTTCTAAAGAGTGCTCGAATAGATCTTTCAGAATTAACGCATTAAATGACGAGTTTAATCATTCTTTGAACTTCAATTCAGAGTCTGATTCAAAAAACTAATCATCTTTTTCAGAATCATCAAAGAGATAGAGATCATTTCTTTATGCAATCTAATCAACGAAATTTCATCTATTGAAGAAAACTACTTCGAAAAGTCATTTCTAGTCGATGTCACTCTATTCTCGCAAGACGAATTCTTTAAGCTATGATCTCTGATAGATAGTGACTTGATGATTTACATCTTGATTCATACAAAGTGTTATGAACATGTCTGAATCGATCAGAGTTCAGATCTAACCCTAATCAATTTGATTAAAGCAAGTCATGACGCTATGCCTAGTTTGAACCTAGCGCATCTCTTTGAGTCATTCTCAGCAATTCTTCTCGTTGTTCAGCACTTTCTTCATTCACTTCTTTCATCATTCTTTTAGACAAACACATCTGATCTATTACATCACATCTGTATTGAGTCTAGCGCAGTCTCAAGTCATTATTTATAAAAGAGCTTGCACTCTTTCTCTTCTGTATTCTTAATGTCTTGTTATAGCTATCTCTAAAGAACAATACATACATATCAGCTCTGAGTCTCTTTGATTGAATGATCTAGACACAATTTCAACATTACATTAAGAATCTCGTTTATCATATGATACAGATACTCATTACTCGTTCAATATACTCGTTCAGGCAGATCGAGTCTAAAGAAATTCATTTACCTGATGATCGACGCAATCGAAAGACAGAACAACACTAGAAAGTCTATAGAATCAACAGCGAGACTGATTGAATTGCTAGACGACTTACAGCTCATTAAGTACGCATCGTTCATTTCGATTAATTGAATCAGCGATAAAGAATCTTCGTTGATTGCTAGAGAATCAAATCGATCAAGAGAATCAATTAACTCTCAAATCAAACAACAAAAACGACTTCATCTTCTATTGTCGAGCATCGCTCTTCGCTCGATTTCTTTCTTTTAAAAACACTCGTTCAATTCAATCTCTTTTTTCTCATGTTTCGTCTCTTCAAAAAGCGTTTCGAAGCTTCATTCTTCATTGTCGAAGATAACGACTCATTCGCTGAAATCATAACATCTTCTATGATCATGAAAGCTTTGAAGAAACGATGCGAAGAGCTGAAAGCTAGGCTACAAGCTAGAGAGATTATTTCGTCATCGTCAATCTACTCTGAGCGTTCTAGATTTCAGAAAATACTCGATTCTTCGTTGTTCACTGATGAAAAGAATTCTATTTGAGAGAACTGATATGAAAAAGTTCAGAACAAGCTGAAAATCAATGTCGATCTCTTTTCAAGTGAACGAGTCAAGCTGAGCTATGTACATTTCAGATTATTCGATGATGCAGCTGAGATCACTCAGT
>JAABUS010005581.1_pt1 | contig 16326 bp, 1 predicted proteins | sample 5560161 | NCBI WGS metagenome assembly JAABUS01 (sample SAMN10711885, study PRJNA513376) | rock metagenome | isolation source: Antarctica rocks | place: Antarctica: Victoria Land, Trio Nunatak nord | collected 2016-01-04
CTCGTTATATATAGTTTTCTTCTAACTCTATAAATAACTCCTATTTACCGATAGTATTAGTTTATTTATATTAATTATTTTAGTTATAAATATACTAGTAAATATAACTAGTCCGCCATTAGCGCGACTACGTAATATTAATTATAATAGTAGTTTACTACGCTTCGTAGCTCCCTTATCGAGTTTATATTTATAATTTTAATAATAATTATATTCGAGGTACGTCCCCTCCTTATACGCTCTATTATATTAATCGCCACGGAATCGACTATTACGTAAAGATAAATTATAACCGTAAGTTTTAAAACGGTATATATTAATAATAAAAGATCTTTATACCTTTCCGAAGGAAGGTAAAGAGGTTTATATATCGGTATACCCGTATCGGTAATAAAACTCCTAAAGAAAAACGTAAACGTAAATTAATAAATAAGGAAATTACCTAGTAGCGTAAAATATATAGTAAAATAATAATAATTAGTAGGTAAACTCCTACTATAATCGCTAACTTATAAAATTAATTAACGGCGGCGAACTAACGTATTAAGGAATTAAAGGTAATGAATAAAATTCTCGAAAAAGAGGCCGAGAGTTTCCGTTAATATAAACGGGACTTAAAGAGTCCCGAGGAAGATAACGTCCTTAAAGATTATATTAAAGAGATTATATCTTCTTCTAGTAATTCCGATAGTAACTAAATCTTTCGTACGATATAATAGCGATATCGAATTCTTTTTTTCTTAAATCGGCGCTGGCTAAGCTTATTTAAATATATTATTTAATAATATATTTTAAGTGTTTATATAGATTATATCTAAAGTAAAAGTATTTTTATAAATACGATATCTTATCGCTATCGTATATAAATAGTTTAATAATAAATTAAATTTAGTTATACCTTAAAACCGTATAATAAGATTATAAGTATAGAGGAGAATATCCGTTATATAAGTATTAATATAAAGTAGTAATATTTACTTTTAACGTCGGCTCCGTTTACTCCGCTTTATTATTTTATACAACTAGGTAATCTCTTTAATTATATTTATATATTTATATTTACTACTTATTTATTTAAAGATTTTAGTTAGTTTACTAGTACTAGTAAACTCTTCGTTTAATAATTATTAATTATATTCTTCGCCTTAACTAGTTTATTTAACTTTATATTAAATACCTTCTTTATTTTTAACTTTATCGATTACCTCTTCTACCTCTTATAACTTATTATTATTAATAAATTCGGGGGTTTATATAAAAGATTCCGCCGTATTAATGTAGTCGCGAAGATAATATAACTTAAATAACGATATATAAAAAGTATTATAAATTCTATACGTAGAAGGTAGTAGTAGGCGGTAAATTTATACTCTTATTTTATTAATAATCCTAAAGGGCCTTATAAATTTATAGGATAATTTCTTATTTAGGCGCTTTTACTTTAAGTTCTTTATTATTAATATAATTAAATTACTAACTTTATAACTTTATAGTTTATACGTTTTATTATATTATTTAATTTAGTATTCGGTAGCGCTTTATAAATACTCTATAATTTTATTCTTTAGAGTTTATAATTATCGTATTTTATTATTTATAATTAATACCCTTCCTTCCCTAAAATCGTCCTCGACCTCTTAACGGATTTTAGGATAGTAATCGTATATACGGAAAAACGACGTCGTTCCGACGGCGGTACTCTAATTATTATTTATTAAAAATTCTATTATAAATAGTAATCTAGCTTAATTAGTTTATTTATTATTAATAAATATATATAAATAGTACTTTAGTACCTAATTTTAGCGCTCTGTTTATTTATTCGTTTAAGAGTAAAAAGTAGTATTTAGGCGTCGTTTAATTTTCGAATAAAAATATATAACCGACTAGAAGACGCTCGTAAAAATAGAGCCTCTATCGCTAACGATACCCTTAAGTATATTATAGCGGTAAATAATTTTAAAATAAAATACTTCCGCTAATTAAGTGGTATCGATTTTAATAGTTATAAGTATATACCTAACTATTTTAATAAATCGATCTACTATAATAAAGATAGTGTTATAAACGGTACCTTTATATTTACTAGGCGGGAAACTAGTTATAAAATCTATAGAAATTTCCTTCTATAGTTAAATAGTAATAAGAAGCGAATTTAATTCGTTATATAAACGATATCGCGGCGCCTTCGTTCGCTAATATATATCGTAAATTTTAATATAGTTCGTAATTTATTTTAGGCTACCCTCCTAGAAAAATTTTCGGGTAAATAATTTATACGATTTCGTAGCGCTAAAGTAACCTATTAAAGGATTATTATAATATTTTTTTATAAACTCTTCCCTTAAAGCTTTATCCTTTAATATATAAAAGCGACCGTTATATCTTAATAATCCCTCGGAGTTTATAACTTATACTTTATTCTTTATATAACGGCGGTCCTTTAATATATTCGCTTTAGTTCGAAAAGAGTTTACTTAATTATTATAGGTTTATAATTCCCGAATTAATATTTTAATAGGCCTTTTAGGATTATTATACGTAGTTTTAAATACTATTATAATATCCCGCTTTAGAATTACTACTCTTAATCTTATAATCTAAAAAGTAGGGGTTATAACTACTTTTATTTCTTTATCTCTTTCCGATAATTAACCGCTAGTCTAAAAAGTAAGTTTATTCTAAAGTATTAATAATAATTTAATATTTAACGGCGATACTCCTTTATAATTAAAGCGCCGCGACGGTATATTAATAGGATTTAATTTTCTAGCCCGATAGAAGATTTTAAAGTTATAAATAGTTAATTTAAATACCTAACGGGCCTATTTAAAATTTAACTCCTTCTATTTTATAAAACCCTTTAAATTATTATAATTAATTTAGATTTTAATATAATAGGGGCTACTTTCTAGGTAATATCGTTATTATTTTATTACCGCTATAATAATAAGTAATTTTTAATTATAAGTCTTATAATTTTATTCTAGGGGATTTAATTTCCGCGACTAGAATATTATAAGACGTTAATAATTATTTTTATTCTACTACGATAATATAGAGTTAAGGTTAAAGTTAGAAGTATCCGTCTCTATACGTAATTATTTAATTAAATCGTAATAGCGTAGAAAAGGCGCGTTTACGAATATATCTCGTAAAATTTAAAATACTTCCGTAGCGCCGTCTATTTATTTAAACGGATTTATTTTTTTATTTACTTTACTACCCTTAAGTAGACTAGTAAACGGTGTAGTTATATTAAAATAACTATAAATAAACCGCCTATAGAAGTTAACGAAGCCTAAAAAGACTTATATCTCCCGATAAGTTTTCGGTTAAAGTTATTTCTTAATAGTTTTAACGCGTTCCGGGTCTATAGTTACCTTATTAGTAAATATAATAAAATATAAAAACTCGACCGTTTCGGTATTAAATTAGTACTTCTTAAGGTTAATAAATAACTAGAATTAATATAATCGTTTAAATATTTATTTAATATACCGTTAATACTCTACCGGATTAGTACTATAAATTAGGATATTATTTAGATATATTATATATACTATATCTACTAAATTTATAAACGTACGGTTAATATAAATTTAAAATATCGCCGGTGCGTTAGCGAGCCTAAAAGGTATAACTAAATATTCGAAATAATTATAGCGAGTTCGGAAAGTAGTTTTTTATTTATCGCCTTCCTTAATCCGGATCTTATAATAAATATCCTTAAGATTTAATTTCATAAAGATTTTAGAATCGTATAGGCGGTCTAATATCTTAGTAATTAAAGATAACGGGTATCGATTTTTAATAGTTATTATATTTAAGCCCTAGTAGTCGACGTAAAGATATAATTTATTATTCTTTTTAAATATAAAAAGAATAGGTACTCCGGTTAAAGAGGTTAAATAACGGATCTAACTTTTATAAAGTAAAGATTCTAAATAGCGCCGTAACTCCGATAATTTAGTTTAAAATAAATTATAAAGAGGTTTATAAAGTAGTTTCTTACTAATTTTTATTTTAATAACGTAATCCCTTTATTTAAAAATAAATAGGGTACTCGCCTTTTTATTAAAAAAAATATTATAAAACTTTATAAATTCCTTAAGAATCTTTAAATTAAGAAGTTCTTCCTATTCGCTTTATAATACCGTAGCGTATACGACCGCGAATATATTCGGTTTATTTTTAAAACTACTAGTAAACTTAGCCGGTTCTTTAATTTATAAATTACTAGAATTAATTTTAAACCGTTATTAATCCGCCTTAGGATTAATTAATATCTTTAATTAATATAACCTAGGTATACCTAGAATAATATCTAAATCTTTAAGATTTATAGTGTAGAATAAAGTATTATATTTACGCCTTTAACCTTAATTATCGACTATTTAATAGTTTAATTAATACGTATTATAATAATATATACTTTACCCGTTAATTACTTTAGCTAGCGGTAAAGTAGTATTATAAGATTTTAAATTATTTTTAATAACGAACTACTATAAGATTAAATTAATCTACGCTCTAAAGTTAATTAAAGTAATAGATTATTTAATTTTATCTTAAAGGGTAATTTAACCCTTAAAAAGAATAAAAGAGTATATTTTTATTAATCGTTTTTCTTATTTTTCTTCCGAGGCGTAAATTAGGTTTAATTATTTTTTATCGATACCGCGCCGACGTATATAACTAGTTTATTTATATCGGGATATTTAGGCTTAATATAGCTTTCTACTCTATAATAATAATAAATAATCTTATTATACGAAGAATTAATAGTATTAATTTTATATTTATTACCTTTCTCTTTTAAATACACTTATTTAATATTATCGCCGGCGTTAGACTTAATAATTCGGTTTATTATAAATTTTCCTTTATTAAGGTTCTTTAATTAGGAACCCGAATTAAAATTAAAACCACTTATTAATTATATATATTTTAGATTCTTTTTTTATATAATAATTTAAATAAGAATTTCTTCCCTTTAAATAAATATATTACTAGTATTAAGGATTTTATTTTTAAATTTAAATTTAAATTTAATTAAAAAGAAATTTACTTTATACTCCTCCGAAAACGGGGGTAATTAAGTCTCTATTTCCTTAAAATAAACCTTAAATAACGATACTTTTTAATAAAGTTATTATTTAGTTTCCTCCTACTTTTTATAAACGAGGAGACGGCGGTTAACTAGATCCGTTATTAAATTAAAAAAAAAAAATTTAAAAAAGCTAAACGTGATACTAGCTAAATTATATAAATCGTAATATTTATATTACTACGTTAAAGGGTCACCCTCTAATAAATCTATATAATATATAATCTTTAAATAATCGGTAGTAAAATACTTAGGACTAATTAAAAATTTGATATTTACGTCGCGGAACTAGCGTAAATATTTACCTTCGCTCGTACTTTTATAAAAATATATTTTATTAAGGCGTAACGTTTTCGCCCTAATAGAGATATCCCTATTAAGCGTAGTTAAATTTATTATTATTCCTCTAGTAGGCGTAATAATTAGGGGACCTCTACTATAAATAGTAGATTCTACTAGCGCTCCGCTAGCGGGCGTAGAAATAATAAAATTATATAATTTTTAATTTTAAGTTTATAATACCCTTAACTCTTATTATTATTTAAGGCGACGATTTTCTTCTTTAATAATTTTAAACTATACGTCTAAAGTCTCTTCGGGGGTAATAATATCTTTAAATTCACTACCGTCTTTATAACGGAGATCGTCGGAGAGGGGTTAATCGATATTATCGTCGTTAAATTCTTCTAAACGTTTCGAGGTTAAACCCGATATTATAATAACGATAGGCCTTTTTTTTAAAAAGATTTAAAAGATTAAAATTATAATACCTAAGGCCGCTAGTATAGAGCTAGCGGTTTAGTAATAATATAAAAGACGTAAAGTAGTTACGGGGTTTATTATTAAATAATTTTTAAATTTTAAATTTAATAGTAGAATTAATCTCTAAGGATTCTAATAAAACGGGGGAATACTAACTCGATATAGGATTATTAAGAGTTAGAACCCCGCGATACTAAGACTAGAACCCCGTATCGATAAATAATAATATTATAGAGGTAACGGGGCGTAGGTGTATATAATATATTAACACTTTTAACGGGGCGCAGGCGTATATAATATATTATTATTTTATAATTATTTATCTCGGTTAAAAATAATCGACTTAGGTATTTTATAATCTCTAATAAATCGATTTAATAATACGAAGGCGATTTATTCGGCCTTATAAATTTCTTTAATTAATATTATTATCGCGTATTTATTAAATTTATTATAGATTATTATTATCGAGTTAAAGATTTCTAAAGTAATAGGGTCTTTTAATTTTAATAATTTAATAACGAAATTTATTATAATATCGTTTTATAGTATTTCTAGTACTAGGGCGAATTAGATTTAACTATATTTAATATACTTTATAAATTTATTTTATTAATATTCGATATATTTTTTAATATATTTCTCGACGTGCGATTTTAGTCCTAGCGCGTTATATTCTCTATAGATAAATTTTATAATTTTAATAACTCTAGGGTATCCTTAAACCGGATTATTATAATAATCGCGAATAATTTCTTTAAGATATCCCTTGGGAAGATAAATTTTTTTATTATATTTTAATAGTTTAGTTTATAGTTATTAACTTTTTAATATAGTAGTTAAAATATTATTTTCGTATTCCTTCCGGATATTATTCATAATTCCGGGAATAAAGATATATAATATTATTATTAATTATTATACTAGGATTAGCGATTTATCCTATTATTAAATAAGAACTAATTATATTACTATATCTTTATCCTCTATATAGTCCTCTTATTTATTAAATATATCGCCGCGACCGTTATTCTTTCTTAGGGTATAGAAGATTTTAAATTTATATTATCTTAATAATTCTAATTATTTAATTTATCTTCGGTTTAATTATTTTATTATTATAAAGTCAAGAAGATTTTTATAGTCTATAAAAATAGTAAGGTTTAAATAGTTTTCTATATATATTTATTATTATTCTAGTATAGATACTACTACTAGTAATTCCTTATTATAAATATTATAGTTTTATTCTATTAATAATATTTTTCTAGAATAATATATAATAGGGTATTATTTATCGTCTCTCTTATATTATAGAATAGGGAAGGGAAGAGAAGGGAATAACCCCCGCTCCCTTCCCTTCTAATAAGGAAGGGAGCGGAAGGGAAGAAATAGAAATTACTAGAGAAGAGAAGGGATTCCCTATTATTCTCTTTCTCTCTACTCTCCCTATAGGGCTACTCCTATATATAGTTATATATATATATATATACTTTATATATACCCCTATATATAGTTTATATATACGTTTATATATACTCTATTATTACTCCTATGTGGCCTATATATACCCCTATATATAGTTTATATATACGTGTATATATACCTCATTTACTGCTCCCATGTGGCCCATATATTATACGCGTATATATATTTTATTTACTACTCCTATGTGGTTTATATATGCGCGTATATATACCCCATTCGCTGCTCCTATATATGGTTATATATACGCGTATATATACCCTATTATTACTCCTATATAGCCTATATATATTAGTAACGTTCATAGAGATAGTTTTTCTATATATTAATATAGTTTATTAAGGAGTAGTAACTATAGTAGTTATTAATTATATATTAGGGTAGTATTATAGAGACACTCTCTTTACTTATATAGATACCCTCTAGATCGCTATATAGACACCCCCCTATATTTAGTTAACGGCCGCGGTTACCGTAATTATTAATATATCTACCGTAGGCAAGCGGTAAATATCGCGACCGTCGCGTCGTTTTTTCTCCCTCTCAAAATAAATACTTCCTTAACTTAATTTACCCTATTATAACGATAGTTATAAACTTTTTATTATTGTAGAATAGTTTATTAGAGGGCTCCCTCGGCCTCTTTCTCGAGATTATATAAACGTATATAAAAGAGTAGGGTTATACGGTCGTTTAATCTAAATTTAAAGTAAATAAAAAAGAGATGAAACGTAAGGCCTAATTAATATATAATAGAGATAGAAAGGAACGTACTCCTAAGGGGTAAAAATATCTATATATAATTTCTCGTTTTACCGGCTATCCCTTCGTCTACGCCGCCTCGAAGGATTCTCTTAACGACTAGTACTTAAAGGTATTAGATAGTTTTTATAATTATACCCTAACTCTCCCGGTCTTATACCCTTTATACCGAGTTATAACGATAACGCTAGCGGTAAAATAGGTTATTAAAGAACGGATAAAGATATATATTATACTAGCGTAAATCGTTAACGGGCTCGAAAATAATAACGATCTATTTAATCCGATCTTTTTAGTAAAAGATATTTATAACGTTAAAGACTAGATAAGACGATAAGCTTTAAGAAATCTTACTCTTATATAAATACTAATAAAAGAGTTATATACGGGCGATTAATAAGTTAGGTACCTTAAAGACCGTTAAGATTATATATTTTATTTCTTCTTTTTAAAAATATCTTACTATACTATCTTAAAATAGAATTAAAAAGTCGTTATTATAGACTATACCTATAAAACGAATAAATATAAACTTCTACTATTTATTATTATTAGGGCGACTACTCTAAATTATTCGTTCTATATCGCTTTCTACTTCTTAGTATAGGAAGAGATTAAGGACTACGTCTAGGCTCTTTAATAATACTACGATATAATTTTAAAACTCGATATTCTAGATCCGTTTATTAATATCACCGACCGCGATAAAGGTTTATTCGTAATTTATACTCGTATCTTTCTTAAAGTCGTTAACCTACTATACGTCTAGTATATTAATAAGGACGTAGTTATTAATTATAAATAGAAATTCGAGGCGAAAGAGGACTAGGATAAATTCTATACTACCTAGTTTACTATTATTTATATTTATATAAAGGAAGAGTTCGAAAATAAATAATAATAACTATATAAAAACTATCTCTTTAAAGACGCGTCGATTTATTAATATCTCGTAAAAACGTGGATCAACCCCTATAAAAGGAAGTTCGTTAAATACTTTATTAATTAAAGCCTCTATTTCTAGAATATTATTAATTCTAAAAGTAAGAGCGGTTATTAGGGTTTAAAGAGAGAGTTAAAATTCTTAATAAATAAAACACGTTATTAATTTCCTATAGATTTACTAGTTAATCTATATAGGGGACCTTAAGACGGTAGTCGATAAAATTAACGACCTCCTAGTTCGTTAACTTAGAATATATATTAGTAAGTTAGAAATAAATAAAATACACCTTCCCTATAAATATCGGATTCCTCTACTTCGGGATATAAAAACTTTAATAATATTATTTATATTTAGAAAAGTAATCGCGCAGCTAGCTAGGATAAATAATAATCTCGAGGTTTATACCGATATATATACTAAATATTCTAGACTATCGTATATTTATAAAGTAAAGGCGAGGATAAAAAGTAATATTAATATTTTTAAAATCGAAGATATTTATCTTTATTAACGATATATTAAACTAGCGTCTTTATTAACGCGAGAGTTAATTATTAAGGTAGAGGATAACTTAAATATCCCCTCTTTAAGGAGGGTATAAAAGCTAATAATCGTATATATTAAAAATAGACCCTTTAGCCTACAAGAGCTTCCGACGAGAGCTAAATTTAAGGCGGAGTAAACTACTCGACGGCGACCTTTATATTTCGAATAAGTAGATAAATATCTCTTTTAACGTAACTCTTTACCGCCCCGAACTTTTACCCCGAGATCGCGCGTATTTATACCTTAAATAAAAGGAGGAGTTATATTAAAAAGGGGAGCTATATTAAAAAGGGGAGTTATATTAAAAAGAGGAGTTATATTAAAAAAGGGAGTTATATTAGGAGGGGGAGTTATACTAAAATGAAGTTAAATAATTATAGCGAGTTAGGTCGAGCGAGAAGAGATCGATCTTACTACCGACGTCTACTTTATAGTAATTAACTTAAGTTTAAAAGTTTAACGCGGAGGGTTTCTTTCCTAGCTAGTATACCGACTAGGCCCTAAAAGAGATATCTTTATTATATCGGCGCCAGCTCTAGCGCTAGCTCTAGTATTAACTCTAATTTTAATTAGAGCGACGGCGTTACTAGGCCCTAAGAGTTATAAATATAATAATAAATTAATCTCGAGGATAAACTTTAATAAATTAACTTAATAGTTAAACTAACTCAACGACGTTAAAATAGTTTTTTTTTTAATTAAAAGACGTCGGATTTAAACGATTTAAGGTTATTTTATTATAGGCGCGTTTTTCGGCTAGGATAAAAACGAAAATAACGAAAATCCTATTTATATATAATTTATAATTATTTTATTAATAAACCCTCTCTTTATAACCTAGTTATATATTATATTTAAAGATCTACTTATTTAGAATCCTAGTATATATAACGTCGTCGTCGTTAATAGTATTAAAGATAAGGTAGTAATTTTACTTTTATATACCCACGTCGCCCGAATAAATCAAGTCGGTATAGTTACGGTAACCGCGGCCGTTAACCAAATATGAAGGGGGTGTCTATATAGTAATCTAGAAAGTATCTATATAAATAAAGAGGGTATCTCTATAATATTATTTATATATTATCTCAAGGGGTTTACCCTAGCCCTAAACCAAGACCTATTTAATAAACTAGGTTAATTGGGAATAATAATTATAATCTAATATTTCTATTAACTACCTAACCGTTAATAACGCTAAATTAGCGACGATATAGTTTTATATTTACTCCGACGCGAGCCCTAATATAATATTAAAGGCTATAAACTTTATAGGGCCTAAAGACTTCGTTAATCTATCTATAATTATAACCGTAATTAATATATAGTTAATTTAAAGTATATCTATCTTAGCGACTATTTCGCGAACGATATAGTAATTAAAATTAATATATTTAGTAGTAGGGTAATTAATAGAGTTAGTAACTATTTTGATAATTACCTAGTTATTAGTTATAAACTAAATAGTCTCTATATCCTCTTAAATATATTTTATTTCTATTGATAGAGGTACTAGGAATTTTAACTCTATAGTAATATTTATCTCGCCGACGTACTCTACTTCTATAGTTAACTAGGCGATAGTTTTCTAGTATTTTATTAACTAGTTAATAAGTTTATTCTATAAGAAATAAATATATTTTAAAGTAGAATACCTAGTGTCTAGGTAGTCCCTTTAGGACGAATTTATAAATCCTATTAATAACTCTTTAGTTTCTTCTTTAGGGTTATAGTATAGTCCTAGTTTAATTATTCTAGCTAGGTAACTAATAATCCTTTTAAATATAATATTATAGGTGGAAAGTAGTACTTTTAAATAACAACTATAGATACTAACTATATATACGATATTAGGGCGAGTTATAGTAATAAGTTATTATAGATATTTAATTAGTTTTCTAAACCCTTTTAAATCTTCTTTATTAGCGACGTAATCGTTAATAACTACCTTTAATTAAATTAACGGATTTATAAGAGTCTTCTATCTTTTATAGTACTCTATATTAAGTTTAGTTAATATTTTATTAATATAACTAGCCTAGTTTATATAAATAGTACGGTTTTAACGACTTCGTCTAATCTTTATATTAAGATAGTACGAAATCTCGCCTAAATCCTTAATACGGAAACGTGTATTTAGTTATTCTTTTAGCTATTCTATTAGTACTATAGTCGAGGTAAGAATAAATAAGTCGTTAATATAGAGATTAATTACAAAGTTATTCTTATAAACGAATATTAAATAGTTCTTTTTAACCCGTATAAAACCGATGATTTTAAAGAATTCCTTAAGAGTTATATACTACTCTCGGGGTATTTATTTAAAGTTATATAAAGTCTTTTTTAATAAATAAACTACGTTACCTTTCTAGAAATTATAAAGTTACTCTATATAAATTATATTATTAAATAGGGCCTCTAGGAATACGGTAATAATATTAATATAATGAATTTCTCGGTTAAATTTCGCACTAAGTACTAGTAGTAATTTCTAGGACTATAACTTTAGTACTTTTAAATACGTCTCGTTAAAGTTAATACTTTTTATTTATTGGAATCCTTTTACGACCTAACGAGCTTTATAATAAACGATATTACTAATTAAATTTATTTTAATAAATAGGACTTAACGGCTAGGTAGAATCTTTTTATTATTAATCGGCGACGGTATTAAATCCTAAATTTATTAAATTTCATAAGAATTAAGTTTTTCTTAAAGTGCCGCTAGTTATTATTCTTTATTTAGGCTATTTAGGGCCTTATAGATAATTATAGAAACGTTAGGAATTAAATTAATATTTATTTTAATAACGCGTATAGCGAAATCTCGTTTAATATTCTACGTTTTATTACCGATACTTTTATTATATATTTTACCCTTAACGGGCCTAACCTTCTTCCAAGGGTTATTTATAACGGCGTAGTTCTACGACTTTTTATATATAGGACGTAGGGTTATTTTACCTTTATCGGTAGAGGATTCTTTAACTTTATAATTATTATCCGATATTTTATCTTCTTCTTCTAATAATTTATTTAAGAAGGTATATTACTCTTTTTTATTCTCGTTTAATTATCTAGGATCGACGACTTTATCGAATATTCTATAGATTAAAACGATTATTTTCTTACCGTCCTATAAGCGGAATTTATTTATATCGTCGTATTTAACGAAGTAATATTTAACGCTTTTATTATCGAGTTTCTTTTTATTAAGATCCTTATTATAGTAGTAAACGATATATCCGAATATACGAAGGTATCCTATAAAGGGCCTAGTACCTATTAACACTTTATATAGAGTTATAATATTAAGACTCCTAGTCGGGCTATAGTTACGGTAGTATATAACTATTTTTATTACTTTACCCTATAGGGTTTTCGGAAGTTTAGAGTTAAATAGAATACTTCTTATATATTTAAATAACGTACGAATATATCGTTTTAACGCTCTATTCTAATTAGGGTTATATATAGTAATAGGAATCTAATTAACTCTATATTTAACGAATAACGCCTATATCTTTCTATTTATATTTTTATTAGTATTATTATCTTTAAAGTATTAAATAGGCCTCTTAATATTCTTAATATACTCGAAATAAAGTCCTATTATATTAACTATATCTAACTTCTTCGTAAGTAGGTGAATAATTAATTCGTTAATAATATTATTAAATATAATAAATATATAATATTTACCCTCTAGTATATATATAATTTAACTACCGCCGGCGATATCGGTATATATTAACTCGCTTTAATCGGTGGCTCTTTTTATCCGGTCGGATCGCCTAGGTATATAAACGATAATATAGTATTAATACCCTATAATATATAGTTTATACCTTTTAATAGGTGGTTCTAGGGTTTAAAGTAATATAACTTTTTAAATATCTATTCCTTCTAATAAATACACTAGCCTTTTAATATTATTTATATTTAAATAATAAAGCCTCCTATATTATTAAGTTTATAATCCGGATTTAATTAAAGGACTAGTAATTATAGGAGGTAGAAGAAGAGGATTCGCCCTAGTCTTAAATATAGTTAGGGATTTTCTTAAATTAAGCGAGTATTTAGTCCCGATACGGGTTCTAGATAAATAAAGCTCCCTCTATTTATTTAGGATATTTATTCTCTTATTAACTACCTAAAATTTATAACTATTCCGCTCTAATATTCCTAGCGATAAGAGATTATACTCTATATTAGGAACGTAGTATATATTAACGAGATCTAACTCCTTATAATCACCGTTAATAAACGGGTTAATATTAATAATATTAATACTATAAATCCTATACTAGGATCCGTCTTTAATTATTACGAATTCATATTACTTCTCCTTATATATAGCCTTATTAAATAAGGAGAAGTCGTATATAATATAAATATCTATAATTGAGTTTATCTAAAAGATATTATCTTTATCGTCTAATATTTTGGTTTTATTTATATAGTTAGAAATAAATACTTTTTTAACCTTCTTAGCCTCGGCGGGCTTTTTACTTAAATCGTTAATACGGTTCTTAACTAAAAGGTATTATTTACTCTCGTATATCTCCTAGTCTTCCGGCCTTTTATCCTTATAGAGGTAGTAATAATTTTCTATAAAATAATACCCTTTATAGCCCTCGTAATTCTTTCTTTCTTTATACGACTTATTATTAAATCTATCTTTTCGACGATCTCTACTATTTTTACCCTTCCTATAACTAGGATTTATAAAGTTATTCCTAGATCCTAATTTATAGTTAGAAGTATTACGATTTCTACTTTTATTATTTCTATATTTATTTTACTTTCTTAGTATTAACGCTTTTAAATCCTATCGGCGATTATTATATTCTAGGAGTTTATTAAATATATCGTTTAAAGTAAATATCGTTTTATCTCTTTTAACTAGACTTTATATATTAACGACGTATATATATAATTTAGAGTTAATTCCTGCCCTAAAGTATAACGCTAGTATTTATTCGGGTAATAGAGTTCTTATATTAACGAGTCTCTTTTAATACGTCTTTATATAGTTCCTATATTCTAATAAGGACTTAAAGTTATCCTAGTCTTTACGAGTAATTTAATATATATATAAGTCGACGGTCTACGCGTTAGAATACTCGAAAAGTTAGTAAAGAATATTCATCGCCTTAGTACTATTAGTGACGCCGGCGATATAAGTCTTTAGGTTCGGTTCTAGGTTAAATAAAATATAATTATATATTATTTTATAATTATCTTTTTATTCGCCTAGTCTCTTTTAATATTTCTTTTTAACTACCCTATACTCTTTCATCTCTTCCGGCGTAATAAATAGAGTTTTATATAATCTCCTCTTATTATCTCGGTATACTAGTATTCTAATTAGCGGATCTAGGGTAATAAGATGTTAATATTTTTCTTTATTAATTATATAGCCCTAAACCTTTTCAGCCCCTAGAATAATAATAATATCGATTTTCTACGACTCCTAATTACTCTTACCCTTTAATTTAAAGATCTTTATATTATTATTATCTCCTATTATACTTAAAGGTAATATAAATAAAGAGTAGTTAATATTAAGAACTTTAAGGATTTTACTTTTAAAGTAGTGGTATAAAAAATATAAAATATTATTATTTCCTTAACGGCTCTCTAGCTCGCCCTAGGAATATACTAAATAAACTACATAATAGGTACGTTATATACCGGGCTTATAACCCGTTAGTAACGTCTATAGGGATAGTTCTTCTATATATTAATATAGTTTATTAAAGAGTAGTAACTATGGTAGTTACCAGCTATGTATTATCTTAAGGGGCTTGCCCTAGCCCTAAGCCAAGACCTGCTTAGTAAGCCAGGCTGACCGGGAATGGTAGTTGTAATCCAACGATGTATGCCCCCATATATGGCCCATGTATGCGCCCATGCATGCCCCATTGCTGCTCCCATGTGGCCCATGTATACCCCCATATATGGTGCGCGCATGCATGCCCCATTACTGCTCCCATATGGCCTATATATGCGCGCATACCCCATTGCTGTCCCCATATATGGCCATATATGCGCGCATGCATGCCCCATTGATGCTCCCATATATGGCCATACATGCGCGCATGCATGCCCCATTGCTGTCCCCATATATGGCCATGTATGCGCGCATGCATGCCCCATTGCTACTCCCATGTGACCCATGTATGCCCCCATATATGGCCATATATGCGCGCATGCATGCCCCATTGCTGCTCCTATATATGGCCCATATATGAGCCCATTACTGCTTTAAAATATGGCCCATTCTTACCTACATATCGCCTATTGCTCCGCGTATGTATGGGCTATTACTGCGCTAGTCCAAATTAGGTATAAGGCTTGGCGTTTTAACCGCTTTCCTAATTGTCCTAATCTTTGTACCACTTAATGGAGCATATATGCGCGTATATATAGGCCATATATGGGGGCAGCAATGGGGCATGCGCGCATATATGGGCCATATGGGAGCAGTAATGGGGCATGCATGCGCGCACCATATATGGGGGCATACATGGGCCACATAGGAGCAGCAATGGGGCATGCATGCGCGCATACATGGGCCATATATGGGGGCAGCAATGGGGCATGCATGCGCGCATACATGGGCCATATGGGAGCAGCAATGGGGCATGCATGGGCGCATATATGGGCCATATGGGAGCAGCAATGGGGCATGCATGGGCGCAGCAATGGG